>OBLW0100002179.1_pt1 | contig 15915 bp, 16 predicted proteins | sample 1520161 | NCBI WGS metagenome assembly OBLW01 (sample SAMEA3539309, study PRJEB22396) | soil metagenome | biome: tundra; feature: field; material: soil | place: USA | collected 2010-05 | depth 0.15 m | reverse complement strand
AGCAGGAAGGTGGATCTCCGCTTGCCGGGATGAGCGAGTCCGAGGACCGCCCGACGCTTTTCAGCGCAGTTCAGACCCAGCTAGGGCTGAGACTGGAAAAGAAAAAGGGATCGATTGAACTGCTGGTGGTGGACCCACGTGGAGAAGGTTCCGACCGAGAATTAGCGCAAAGGGATGATGCGATGCCTACACCGGAATTTGCGGCTTCTTTCGGGCGCCTGGCGGCCAACCACCTTTGGCAATCCACGGGGTATGGGCGGAACGCTGGCCGATCTAAGGCGTGTTAGGGTACTCCCGCGCCCGAGCCTGCGGGCGCCCCCACCCCGTTCGTCGAAAATGCTCATTGCTATTTTCTTAGCAGTGTGCTAAATTTCCTGCATAACGCGAAAAGGAGGCCCGCATGAAGATCGGGCAAGCATTCGTGGCCGCAATCGTATTCCTGGGAGTCGCGCGCGCCCAGACTCCAGAATTCGAGGTGGCGTCCGTCAAGCCGTCCGCTCCACTTGGCCCTCAAGCTCTGGGCAGAATAACACCGGTCGTAATCCGCGGAGGCCCCGGAAGCTCCGATCCTGGCCTCGTCAGGTTCGACTACATCGACATGTATAGCTTGGTGACCATGGCGTATGGGATCCAGTGGATACAGCTTTCGGGCCCCGATTGGCTGAGGAGCACGCGCTTCGACATCAACGCGAAAGTTCCGCGCGGGGCCACCAGGGAACAGTATCGCCTGATGCTGCAAAACCTGCTGGCCGAGCGCTTCAAACTGGTGCTCCACCACGAAACCAAAGAAGCCACAACCTACGATCTGGTAGTTGCGAAGAACGGCCCGAAACTGAAGCAATCGGAGCCCGACCCCGATGCTCCCAATCTCGGGCTGCAACCCCCGCCGCCCACTCCGCCGATCAGAGGGTACAACGGCGCCGTGCAAGTGCATCAGATCAGGCAAACAACGGAACGGCTCGCCGCGACGGTGGCGTCTCAACTTGGTGTGCCGGTCACGGACAACACCGGACTGAAAGGGATTTATGACATCAGTCTGCACTGGAGCGGGACCGGGGTGAACTTGCCCGCGTCCGACGCTCCCGACGATACAGCCGTCGAGAGCCAACCAACCCTGCTCCAGGCCGTACAAGAGCAACTCGGGCTCAAACTCGTGCCGAGGAAGGGGCAGATCGACGTCCTGGTGATCGACCATATCGAAAAGGTCCCGACCGAAAATTAGGAAGGCATGGGCAAGGCCTTTTTTCGTGGACAAGGAGGCCTGGATGATTCGACGGATGGCTGGCTTGGCGGCCTTCGCGGCGTGTGCCGCCTTCGCTCAGGACGCCTCGCCTGGGCCGGTCTTCGAGGCTGCGTCGCTGAAGCCGGCAGCCCCCCGCCCCGCCGACCGCTCCTTGCTTGGCATAAAGGGCGGCCCGGGGACGGACGATCCGGGCCGCTTTACGGCGACCTATATGCCGTTGCAGTCCCTCTTAATGGAAGCCTACGGCCTGAAGAACTATCAGATCATCGGCCTCACTTTGGATGGCCCGAGGTTCGATATCGTAGCTACCCTGCCCAAGGGAGCCACGCGTGAACAACTGCACAAGATGCTCGGGGAGCTCCTAAATGAGCGGTTCAATCTGCGGTTCCATTGGGAATCGAGAGAGGTATCGGCGTACGCGCTGTTGGTAGGTAAGAACGGTCCGAAACTCAAGGTGAGCACCGAGTCCGCGCCGTTACAGTACAGCGGCGCTCTTCCCGATGGGCAAATGCGTACTGTCTTTACTGCTGAACCACCCTCGAGACTGGCCGACCTATTAGCCTGGTGGTCCGGTCGCCCGGTCCTGGACGAAACCGGGCTGACGGGGCGATACGATTTCTTTTTCGACTATACGCCCGAGAGCGCGGAGCGAAGCCCTGGGGACGCTGCCGCAAGTCCTAGTCTTTCTACAGCCGTCGAGGCGATCGGATTGAAGCTCGAATCGAAAAAGGCCGTCGTGAGGTATCTCGTCGTGGACCATTTCGAAAAGACGCCCATTGCGAACTGATGTTGCTGGGTCTGCCGTTGAGGACGGGTGGGGAACGAGCACCACAAAACGCCCCCGCCGCTCGAAGAAGCCACGCAACTGACGAAATCTCTTTCAATCCCTTGAAAATTAGCGTAGCTTATCGTATAGAAAACGTGTAGCTTACCCGAATTCATGGTCGCCCCGCATGGGGCCTTGGACGGCGGCCCATTTTCATCCCCTCATGTGGCGAAGCGTAGCGCCGCCGTTTGTCATTCACACCAACTTTAAAATTCTCACGCCTTTGCATCCAGGCCACTTAGCTATTCTCCACTACCGAGCCCCGCCCACCCGCCTGCTACCGTCAAGCCAGGAAGGATTTATGGCAACACCCAACCAAATTAACGCGAATCGTCAAAACGCTCAAAGGTCCACCGGTCCACGTTCGCCCGAGCCTTCAGCGCCGCCTCAACTCCATCCACCGCAACTACCACCGCGCCCTCAAGGAACTCCAGCGTCTTGAGACCGCCGAACCGCTCGAAGAGCCCGAACAACCCAATCAAAATCAATAACTTGTCCCACAAATTGGGTTCGTTCCGCAAATCGTGGTGGGTCAGGCGCTTCCGCCTGCCATTCCGCCCGTCTTGGAGTGACGCCCCCGACGCTTTGCTAACCTAATGGTGAAGATGCGGCGTAAATGGATTCCGGTCTCCGCGGCGGTGGCGCTAGCCTGCCTGGCGGTCGGAGGCGTCGCGTTGCGGCTGCGCCATCCGGCGCCGGCGGCCCCCGTTCGCGCGGCGGGTGCGGTTTCGCTGCCTGCCGACACGGGCATTGTCACGCTCTCCGGAACCATTCGCGCGCAGCATGTGGTGAACTTCGGCCCTACCACAAAAGGGAATATCGAAGCCTTCATGGCCGAGGTGGGCGACCAGGTCGGCGAGGGCCAGGTGGTAGCCCGCGTGGGCGCCATCAACCTGGAGGCCGACCGCGAGAACGCCGAAAACGACATCCGGAAGGCCCAGGACCGCGTGACTCAGGCGGAAAGCGCGGTCAAAGACGCGCGGTTGGAGGAATCGCGAGCCGCCGCCCAGATGGAGAAGGCCCGCGACGTCCTGCAGCAGTCCAATGATTTTTACTCCAAACAGAAAACACGAATCGACGCCGGGGCGATTCCTCGCCTGGAATTCGAAAAATCCGATGCGGAGCACAAGATTGCACAGCAGACCTTCGACGTGATGGAAAAGGCCTGGCGCGCCGCCAGCGACAATATCCAGGCCATGCAGGAACTGGCGGATCGCGAGAAGGTTCCGCTGGACCAGGCAGTCCAAAAGTTGCAAGACCTCCACACGCAACTGGACGCCACCGAGGTACGCGCGCCCGTCGAAGGCTGGGTAGTGGCGCGCCAGGGACAGATCGGGCAGCCCGCCGACGCCGCCGGCGACCAGATGTTTCAGATTGCCACCGACCTGGCCGCGCTCGAAGTGGTCCTCGATCCCAACCCGGAAACCCTCAAGCGCATCTACCCCGGAATGCCCGCGCTGGTGCTGGTTCCGGAAGTCACCGACGCGGCCATGACCGGCGACGTAAAGGCCATCGATGGCAAGGAGGTAATCGTCGAGTTCGTCAGCTCCATGCCGTCCGTCATTCCAGGGATGAAGGCCGGCGCGCGCCTCAAGCTGAACTGACCATTGTTTTTGTTATACTCTGAGCATCTGCCTGGGGGGGAACATGCTAAGACTCATTTACGCGCTCACCGCAATCGCAGCATCGGCCGTATCCGGCTTTGCCGCGGAAACCATTTACAATTTCACGCCCGCCGCCATCGATGGGAAGCCCGCGCCTCTGGTGGCCTGGAAGGGCTTGGTCATGCTGCTGGTCAACGTCGCCAGCAAGTGCGGCTTCACGCCGCAGTATAAAGGTCTCGAGGCGGTCTACGAGGAATACAAGGATCGAGGGCTGGTCATCGTCGGCTTTCCGGCCAACAATTTCGGCGCCCAGGAGCCGGGAACCAACGAAGAGATCCAAACCTTCTGCTCCCGCACTTACAACGTGACGTTCCCGATGATGAGCAAGATCTCCGTGAAGGGTGACGATCAAGCGCCGCTCTACCACTTCCTGACTGGCGGCGCCGCTAACCCGGCCGTTGCCGGCGATATCAAGTGGAACTTCACCAAGTTCCTGGTCGATCGCAATGGCAAAGTGGTGGCGCGCTTCGAGCCCGCCGTCACTCCCGACTCCCCGGAAGTCAAAACCGCCATCGAAAAGACCCTGCAGTAGGGGTTCGTGGGGCCGGTTGCCAACCGGCCTCGCAACTTTCTCGCTGGTCGTATAATCATATTAAGGGTGCACTGGGCCATACTCCGCACATCGAGGATCTCCAATCAATGTCAACAATAGAGGTTTCCCCTGCCGAGCCGATACTCGAACAGCCGCGGCGCGTCGTAACCAACGATCTCAGCATTCAGGTCGCGACCGTCAACGGCTCCGGCAGCCAGACCGCCAACAGCGTCCTGATGCGCTCGATCTTTCAGATGGGCATCCCGGTATCCGGGAAGAATATGTTCCCCTCGAACATCGCCGGCCTGCCCACATGGTTCACCATTCGCGCCAGCAAGAAGGGCTACATCGGCCGCCGCAAGGAAGTGGATTTTCTGGTGGCCATGAACCCGGAAACCGCTCGCGAAGATGTCATGAAGCTGGAGAGCGGCGCGGAGGTGGTATACGACGAGCCGCTCAAGCTCAACGAGCTCCGCAGCGACCTGCGCTTCTATCCGGTCCCCTTCGACAAGCTGGTGGCGCCGGTTTGTCCGGACGCCAAGTTGCGTAAGCTGGTCCGCAACATGATCTACGACGGCGTGGTGGCATGGATTCTTTCCGTCGAAATGGAGGAAGTTCAGAAGGCCCTGGTGAAGCAGTTCGGAAAGCGTAAGGCCAAGGCCGCCGAGTTGAACTGGAATGCGGCGCGCGCCGGCTACGATTTCGCCGCCAAGACCTTCGCCAGGAGCGGCGCTTTTCGCGTCGAGCGCATGAACGCGACTGCCGGCAAGATTATCGTCGACGGCAATTCGGCCTGCGCGCTGGGAGCCATGTTCGCCGGGGTCACCGTGGTCACGTGGTACCCTATCACGCCGTCCTCCTCGCTCGTCGAATCCCTCGTCGGCTACATGAAGCGATTCCGCATGGACCCCGAGACGGGCAAGGCCACCTATGCCATCGTGCAGGCTGAGGACGAGCTGGCGTCCATCGGCATGGCGCTCGGCGCCGGATGGGCCGGAGCGCGTTCCATGACCGCCACCGCCGGTCCCGGCCTCTCGCTCATGTCGGAGTTCGTCGGCCTGGGATATTACGCCGAGATCCCCGCCGTGATCTTTGACGTGGAGCGCGTCGGTCCCTCCACGGGCCTTCCCACGCGCACGCAGCAGGGCGACATTCTTATGGTCGCGACCCTCTCGCACGGCGACACCAAGCACCCCATGTTCTTCCCCTGCTCTCCCGAAGAGTGCTTCACGATGTCGATCGACGCTTTCGAGTTCGCGGAGAAGTTTCAGACGCCCACATTCGTCATGACGGATCTGGACCTGGGCATGAACAACTGGATGGCCGATCCGTTCCCCTATCCCGAGAAGCCCATGGACCGCGGCAAGGTGCTGTCTGCCGAGGATATCGAGAAGCTCGGCGGTTTCGCCCGCTACCGCGATGTGGATGGCGATGGCGTCGGCTACCGGACCCTGCCCGGCACCCAACACCGCGCCGCCGCGTATTTCACGCGCGGCAGCGGCCACAACGACAAGGCTCAGTACACCGAGCGCGAAGACGACTACATCAATAATATGGATCGCCTGGCGCACAAATTCGAGGTCATGCGCCTGCATGTGCCCGAACCCGTCGAGCACGTTCGCGACGGCGCCAAAATCGGCTTCGTGGCAGTGGGAACCTCGGACTACGCTGTGCGCGAAAGCTGCGACCAGTTGGAACAGGAATACAGCGTTGCCGCCGACTACCTGCGGCTCAGGGCGTATCCGTTCACCGAACATTTGAAGGATTTCATACGCCGCCACGACCGGGTCTACGTGGTGGACCAGAACCGCGACGGGCAGTTGCTGGCCCTGATGCGCATGGAATTCGACGTGGAGTTGCTCGCCAAACTGCGCAGCGTGCGCTACTACGGCGGCCTGCCGCTCGATGCCCGCACGGTCACCGACGACGTTTTGAAACAGGAGAGCAAATGAGCACCACCGCCGCCCCTCCGCCCAAAAAGGTCAACCGCCTCGGGCTGGAGGTCGTGAATTACAAGGGCAGCAAGACGACGCTGTGCGCCGGCTGTGGCCACAATTCCATCTCCGAGCGCATCGTCGAGTGCTTTTACGAGCTGGGCGTCGATCCCATGAACGTCGCCAAGTTTTCCGGAATCGGGTGCTCGTCGAAGTCGCCCGCTTATTTCCTGGGACTCTCGCACGGGTTCAACGGCGTGCACGGGCGCATGCCGGCCATCGCCACCGGGGCTATGCTGGCCAACCGCAACCTGCTGGGAATCGGCGTCACCGGCGACGGAGACACGGCGTCCATCGGAATCGGCCAGTTCATGCACCTGGTGCGCCGCAACATGCCGATGATTTACATCATCGAGGACAACGGCGTGTACGGGCTCACCAAGGGCCAGTTTTCGGCCACGGCCGACCTGGGTTCCACGCTGAAGACCGGCACGCACAACGACCTGCCGCCGTTCGATTGCTGCGCGCTGGCCTTGAAATGGGGAGCCACCTTCGTGGCGCGCTCCTTCAGCGGCGACAAGAGGCAGCTTCAGGCCATCATCAAGACCGCCATCGCGCACAAGGGCCTTTCCCTGATCGACGTGGTCTCCCCCTGCGTCACCTTCAACGACCACGAAGGCTCCACCAAGAGCTACAGCTATGTGAAGGAACATGAGGAGGTCCTGCAGGAGCTGAGCTTCGTGCCGTTCTTCGAGGAGATTTCCGTGGACATTCCGGAAGGCGAAGTGCGTGACATTGAGATGCACGACGGTTCGCACTTGCGCATTCGCAAGCTGCATCGCGATTACGACCCGACCGACCGCATCGCCGCGCTCGCAATCCTGGAAGAAGCCGCGAAGAAGGGCGAAGTGCTCACCGGGGTACTCTACCTCGATACCACCAAGCCAACCTTCATCGACCTGCTGAACATGACGGACCAGCAGGTGGCCACCCTGCCGCAATCCAAAGTCCGCCCCTCGCGCGCCGCCCTGGACGAAGCCATGGAAGAGCTGCGGTGACTACTACCGGTAAGCGTCTTTCCGGTCGCAGACGCGGTGTGTACGGTGATGGTGTCCTCGGTCTCGTCGAAGAGCACGCGGTGATTGCCGGAGCGTAGGCGCAACAACCCTTCGAACTCGCCCGATAGCGGCTTCACCCGTCCTTGGCCCGTTTCGGCGTAACGGTGGAGCGCCCGCAGAATTCCCATGGAGGCGCGTTGTTCGATCGCACGAACCTCCGCCGGAACGTTAGGACCGAAGCGAATATTTTTCACAAGGGCTTTCAATCGCGATTGCGGCCGCGAACCCGGTCCATCGTGAAGCCGAGATCGGCGGCTACCTGCTCGAAGCGGACGCCGCCTTGGGGATTCTGCCGGAAGTACTCACGCGAAGCGGCTACCGCTTGGCGGTCCCCTTCGGTGAGCGCGTCGTCATCGTACACCATCGTTTCGAGAAGCTGGACCACCGCGGCGAGCTGGCCGGGGCCGAGCTGGTCGATCAACGCATACGCTTGCTGCTTGTGCGACATGATCTCTCTCTTTGATTATAGGCCGAGCCCGCCCGTGCGTCTGCAACTGCTGGCGCGTCCCCGAGCCTGTCTTGGCCGTCACGCTGCTATCATGGGTGAAACCATGATTCAAGACGTTCTTCCAGAGGGCCTCACCTTCGACGACGTTCTGTTGGAGCCAGCTCGCAGCGAGGTGCTGCCCGCCGAAGTCGATACCACCACGCACCTCACCCGGCAGATCGCGTTGAACATTCCGATTGTTTCCGCCGCCATGGATACGGTGACGGAAGCCAACCTCGCCATCGCCCTTGCGCGCCAGGGCGGCATCGGCATCGTGCACCGCAACATGCCCATTCGCCGGCAGGTCGAGGAAGTGGACCGCGTGAAGCGCAGTGAGAGCGGCATGATCGTGGACCCCATCACCATCGGTCCTGACGAGCCCATCTACGCCGCGCAGGCCCTCATGGACCGCTATCACATCTCCGGCGTGCCCATCACCAAAGAGGGAAAGCTAGTCGGGATTCTTACCAACCGCGACCTGCGATTCGAGACCCGCTTCGATCTGCCCATCCGCGAGGTCATGACCAAGGAGAACCTGGTTACGGTGCCGGTGGGCACCACGCTGGAACAGGCCGCCCTCATTTTGCACAAGCACCGCGTCGAAAAACTGCTGGTGGTGGACGACGAGTACTACCTTAAGGGCCTGATCACCGTCAAGGACATTCAGAAGAAGCTGAAGTACCCCAACGCCGCCAAGGACAGCCAGGGCCGCCTGCGGGTGGGCGCGGCCGTGGGCGCCACGGGGGACTTTCTGGAGCGCGCCCAGGAACTGGTGGGGCGCAAGGTGGATGTGATCGCCATCGATACCGCGCATGGCCATAGCGCGCGGGTCCTGGCGGCGGTGAAGGCCATCAAGAGCAAGCTGCCCGAAGTGCAGCTCATCACCGGTAATGTGGCCACTTACGAAGGCGCGCGCGAGTTGATTTCGCTGGGCGTCGACGGCATCAAGGTAGGCATCGGCCCCGGCTCCATCTGCACCACGCGGGTGGTCTCCGGCGCCGGCGTGCCGCAGATCACCGCGATTGCGGAATGCGCGCGCGCCACCAGCGACGCGGGCGTGCCGCTGATCGCGGACGGCGGCATCAAGTACTCGGGCGACGTGACCAAGGCGATCGCCGCCGGCGCGGACACCGTCATGATCGGCAGCCTGCTGGCCGGGACCGACGAGAGCCCCGGCGAGACCATTCTCTACCAGGGCCGCACGTTCAAAACCTACCGCGGCATGGGTTCGATGGGCGCCATGTCGCAAGGCAGCACCGACCGCTATGCCCTGGACCCGAACTCCAAGCTGGTGCCCGAGGGGATCGAAGGGCGTGTGGCCGCCAAAGGTCCGCTCGGCGAACTGGTCTACCAGCTTGTAGGCGGTCTGCGCTCCGGCATGGGATACTGCGGCACCGCCAACATCCGGGAGTTGCACGAGCGCGCCCGCTTCCTGCGCATCTCCCCCGCCGGCCTGCGCGAAAGCCACGTCCACGACGTAATCATCACCAAGGAAGCGCCCAACTACCGCGTAGAGTAGCGCAGCCTTTCACTCCCCCGCCGTCGCTGGCGTGATCATCCACTTCAGCACGCCCTTGGGCTGCGCTCCGAGGCGGTCGCAATCCACGCGCGCCAGCGCGCCTTTCTTCATATCCACCTGGAGCGCCGAAGAGCCCAACAGAAACGCGGCCAGCGAGCTCATCAGCGGCTCGTGGCTGGCCAGCAGAACGGAGTCCTTCGACTTGTGCGACCGGATCTCTTCCCAGACGTCGTAAGGCGAGGCGTTCGGAACCAGAGTTTCGGTGCGCTCGATTTCGCCGCCGTAGCCAAGCGCTTCCTTGGCCACCGCGGCAGTCTCCACGGCGCGGCGGTACGGACTCGCCAGAATGGCGGAGGGCTTCACGCCGGCCGCGTGCGCCCGAGCGAGGACGCGGCGCAGTTTGTCGCGCCCTTCGCCGGTGAGCGCGCGCTCCGCATCCGGCTGCCCCGGCCGTGCGTTCTCGGCGATGCCATGCCGCAGAAGGTAGATTTCCATCAGGTGGCTGCCTTGACCAACGTGCGGCGCGGCCGCTGCCGGCGGGCGGCCCGCGGCAGGGACAGCCGCGAAATGCGCCGCCGCAGCTCGGCGAATATGCGCGAAACCGGCTGCTCGGCGTCGATCACCGTGAACTCGTACGGCTTGACCATCGAATCCAGCGCCCGGATCAGCCGCGCCTGATAGCGGATGAAGCTATCGTACTTGTCCGGTCCGAACCGCAGGTCCATGCCGCTTTCCCAGTAGTCGAACGCGCCGCGGCCCAGCACCACCCGCGAAACCAGCGTCTCGACTTCCGCGCGCAAGTAGAAGATGGCGTGCGGAACCAGCGCGAACCCGGCGACCTGTTCGATCCAGCGGCGATCCTCGCTGCGCGCGATGGCCCGCGCCATGATGGAGTAAATATAGCGGTCGATGAGCACCACGAACCCGGCGCGAAGCGCGGGCATGATTTCGTTTTCCAGACGGTCGGCGAAATCCGTGGTGTAGAACAGGGTCATCGTAATGGGGCCGAGGGTGTTGCCTTCCTTGGCCATCTTGATGCCCTTGCCCGCCAGCGCCGATCGCGCCATGCCGGTATCCAGCACGGCGTGGCCTTCGCGCTCCAGCCACTGGCGCAACAGCCCAATCTGCGTGGTGCGGCCCACGGCGTCGGGCCCTTCGATGACAATCAGCTTCCCTTGAAGCTCGGAAATATCGACGTAGGGGAGCTTCTCGCTATAGAATTGAAGCGGTTGTCGTTTGAGCACCGGAGCCTCCTTCCGGCGGTACGCGCAGGACGCCGTTCTGCGTATCGGCGCCCAGTTCACCGGTGACGATCTCGCGCATCTGGCGCTGCTGTTCCTCGATGGGCAGCGAGGCGTCGATGATGTGGAACCCGACCTCTTTCGCCATGGCTTCGTACTCGTCGAGGATGCGGCCCTGGAAAATGCGGAAGCTCTCCTCCACATCGCGCGCCAGTCCCAGGTCCATACCCGCTTCGTAGTATTTCAGCGCGTCGCGCCCGCCCAGGATGCGGCCCAGGGCCACGTCCAGGGGCACGCGGAAATAGAAGGCGAGGTTCGGATGAATGGCGAAGCGGTAGAGATTGCGCACCCACCGGCGACCCACCCCGCGCGCCACGTCGCGCGCGAAGGCCGTGTAAGCGTAGCGGTCCGCGCACACGATGGCGCCCGATTTCACCAACGGCAGAATGTAGCTCTCCATGCGGTCCGCGAAATCCGTGGCGTGGATCAGGCTGAAGGTGGTGGGCGTGAACATTTCCTTCTTCTTGCCGCGCCTGGTCGCCTGCTTCACCAGCGGCGAGGAGTTCCATTCGCTGAAGGCTACGGCGTACCCGCACGACCGCAGCCAGTGGCTCAAGAGAGAAATCTGAGTGGATTTGCCGGAACCGTCGATACCCTCCACCACGATCAACTTGCCGCGGTACCGGTTGGGCTTGAATAGAGACATAAGAGCGCGACGCTATGAATATTCTACTCCTCCGCGCAGTGCAACACCGGCCCCACAGCCGCCCAGTTTCATGATATGCTCGCCTAAAGGCGGAGGGTACCGGGTATGAGCGCACCGACAAAAGAGCTGGATAAGATTACAACCGCGGTAAACAAACTGGGAATGGGATGGAGTCTCTGCTTCGTTGGCGAGGACCAGGCCGGCAAGTTAGGAACCCTCACCAGCGATCTGAGAAAGGGCGTGTCGGAGACTGGCGACGGGAAGCGGATCGCTTCAGGCTTCTCATACTGGGGAATAGGCCCGACCATCGCGTGGCTGGCGGCCTGCAACGATAATCTCTATCCGGTAATGAATCAAAGCATCAGGAATTTCTCCAGCCTTTGGGATAAGGCCCGCGCCAGCCTCGATCCTCAAAACTATCACTATGTCAGTCTGGGGGTTGGCAGTGGAGAGAAGGATGGCCAGGTTTTACGCGACCTGCATGCAATGAACGCGGGGTTGTACTACTTTCCCGTCGACATGAGTCCCGAGATGCTGCGAATGGGCGGGAGAGAAGCGATGAAAAACACGCAAGTTGAGCGAAGTAAGCTCCTGCCCGTTCAGATCGACTTTTCACTTGACGAGAATGCCGCGGAGTTGCGCGACCTGTTGGACCGTATCCTTGGAGACGCCCCGATACTGTTTTCCCTTTTGGGCAACACGCTTTCCAACTTCGAATACGATGTGAGTCTTTTGAGGACTATCTCCCTGCTGATCAGGCCCAAGGATCGCTTGCTGCTGGAAGTGGCTTTCACCGATAGTCTAAGCGACGACGCGCTCACCGCGGCTGCCGAGGAATACGATCGAAGCAGAATGTTCAAGGAGTTCGTGAGCAGTTCCCTTTTCCAAAACACGGACCTGCGCGTGGATATCGATAGCATCTCGTTCACCAGTTCGGCGGAAAAGGATCGGGCCATACTGATTAAGTCGCTGTACCGGAACGCGACTGACGGACTGGTGAGGATAACGCTTCCGGATCGCACCGTGATTCAATTCCCGGAGCGAGACACGATACGCCTTTTGACAATGCGCAAGTATACGGATAAGGGGATCGCCGATCTGCTTAGCCGCTGCGGCTTTTCCAGTCTGAAGAGAGTGCGAAGGGAGTTTCCGAGTCGAAAAGCGTTCCGCTTTGGGACAGAGCTTTTGTTGTTAAGCCCGTCGGGAGAGGTCAAGAAAGAGACGTCATACAGTTGGGCGCTGTTTTTGGCTCATGCAGGCGCGGACAAAGCGCCGGCAAAAGAGCTGTACGATCTCTTGTCTCCCCACTGCAAGGTTTTTCTCGATAGTGAGAGCTTGATGCTCGGAGACAATTGGGACCGGGAGTTGTCACAGGCGCAGCGCAAGGCTTTAGTGACGGTAGTATTGGTATCCGCTAACACCGATCAGGCCTATTATGAGAGAGAGGAAATAGCCGCTGCAATTCATATGGCGCGAACCAGCGAGGGTGAGCATCGGGTGGTGCCGGTGTTTTTGGAGGGCGCCAATCCGGACGACGTGCAGTACGGGCTCCGGCTGAAACACGGGTTGCATTTGTCTCCAACCCGAACCCTGGCCGACGCGGCAAAGGAGCTCCTGAACCTGATCGCACAACTGAAGCAGTAGCGGGCGGCGTCACCCAGGCCGGGCGGCGCCGCCGGACAAGGCGATCTACGTCTTCAGCGGTTGCCGTGACGTGATGTGAAGAATGGTTCCCGCCTTGGGCGCAACGGGAGCAACGGCGGCCGCGCCGGCCTGGAAAAACTGGGTGAACGTCTGGTTCGCGTTGGACGGCAACACGCCATAGCTGCTGTTGGCTTTTTCCACCGTGATGTAATTCCAATCGACGCATGACGGCGCCGCACTCAGGGCCGTCATCTTATTTGACGCAGTGTAGGTAATCGATCCCATGCCCGAGGAAAGCGTCGTGGTCCCGCCGTTGAGATAGTCGACGAAGTCCAGTTGGAAGGCGACAATCGGCGCCAGGTCCGCCGAAGTTATCCCACTGAGAGACAGCAACGTGATCGTCTGGCCGCCCAACTTCTTTCCCGTATTGTCGAAGGCGGCGTACGCCGCGCCGGTAATATTTCCGCTGGAGTCGTTGTTCAGGGAAATCGTGAGCCGATACCCGGCAGGCAGCTTTTGACTCGGCAGGGTAGCCAGCGCGACGATGTGGTTGACGATTTGCTTATTCGACGCGGTCCAGTTATCGACCATGCAATAGAGCTGAGCCGGCGAGCTATGCGGGTCGAGGTAAATGAGGTATTGCTGCGCGGCGTCGAAATCGCTCTTTGCGGAGTAGGCGTTGAGCTGAAAGCCGAAGCCGTCGCTGCCGACTATATCCACGAAGACATCGATGGCGACCGACACTCCGGTCAACGACTTGCAGCCGTTGTCCATAAGGTAGTTATAGTCGCTGCCAAGTCCTTCCGATGGGGCCGGAGTCGCCGAAACAGTCGCCGGAAAGGCTCCTCCGACCACCTGCCAGAGTTGGTTGTCGTACCCGGTTACCTTTAGCGGATATGCGTCGAGCAGCGCTCCGGCCGTCTTGGATGCCCCCTGAATGTCGATCACGTTGCCGTTCATCTTACTCACGATGAAGGAGTAACCCGAGCCCGCGGGATCGGGGACAAATTCCCAAAGTTGGTTATCGGTCCCGGTCGTTTTCTGCGGATATGCGTCCAGTAGCGCTCCGGCTTGGGTGGAGGCGCTCTCGATGTCGATCACATTGCCGTCCAGCTTGCTCTTGATGAAGTAGTAACCCGACCCCCCGGGATCGGCGACGAATTCCCAGAGTTGGTTATCGGTCCCGGTGGTCTTCTGCGGATACGCGTCGAGACCCGTCCCGGATTTTGTGGAGGCTCCCTGAATGTCGATCACGTTGCCGTCCAGCTTGCTCTTGATGAAGTAGTAGGTTCCCATGCCGTCCCTCCTTAGCCGGGATTTCCATTGCGGCATCCCGGGTTTCAATCAGTATACATCCAGCCGGGCTCGGATGAGACAAATAGAAACCCGGCGGAAACCGGCGTGTTCCTTCGACCACGCCGGCCCCACCGGGAAGCGTCATTCACTAGCGTGACGGTGAGCAACCGCCCTGCCAATGAGGGTCTCTCACTGGCCGCGGTCGAGTGTGAGGAGCTATCCCGCAGCATCGCGTCGTACGGGAACGTGTAGTCGGCGGGAGCGAGGACGCGGATGACGGCGGTCTTCTTAGTGAGGTCCCAATGGACGTTGCCCACAGTCTTCGGCCTCATCTCGCCGGCGCGCGACACGACAATGGAGATGTCCCAGTCTTACAAGTTTAGCCGTTTCTGCCACATGCAGAGTTTTTCCGACGCAAAGCGGCCGGCTTGCAGCGCGCGCTCGGCCGCCATCGTTTCGGCGGAGTCCGGCGTGGTTTGGGAGTGAGAAGGCACAACCCCAGCCGAGATTAAAGTTAGAAGAATGAGGGGCCTGGAAAGACATGCTGGAGCGTGTCCCGCCGAAGGGAGCCGTGGTTGACAAGCGCTCTTCATAATTCTAAAATTATCTACAGAACGGTAGAACATGCAAAGAGAAGCCCAGATTTCGGCGGTTGTCTCCCTGGCAACTCAGACGCTGCTGGACAACTACGTCCGAGCCACGGGAATCAAGAAGGGCCACCTCCTGGAAGAGGCTCTCCTGCATCATCTGCGGGCTCTCGGCGCGCTGCCGGCGGACGTCATCGTTCCTCCCCGGCTGGTTGTTTCGCGGCGGTCCGGCCGGGAAATGATGCAGCGCATGGCGGGGCCGCCGAAGGCCGCCAGGCAGCTTCGGACGCTCCTGAGCGGCGATGGAGATTAGAGCGCTCCGGGAGTTGGACGACCGGTCGGCTTTTCATTCCGGCGAGCCGGATTTAGACCGTTTTATACGGAAATACGCGGGACAGAACCAGTTTCGTCATCATATCGGCACGACGTACGTGGCGGTGAAAGGGGACAGGGTCGCCGGCTATGTCACGGTCGCGCCCGGGCATATCGAAATTGACAATCTTCCAGTTGCGCAGCACAAGAAGTTGCCGCGCTACCCTCTGCCGATTCTGAGGCTCGCCCGCCTGGCCGTGGATGAGTCGGTTCGTGGGCAGGGTCTCGGCAAACGGCTGCTCGGCTTCGTATTGCGTCTTGCTCTGAGGATGGCCGAAGAGTTTGGCTGCATCGGGGTTGTAGTGGACGCCAAGCCCGGCGCCGTGACATTCTACGAACAGTTCGGGTTCCTCGCGCTTGAGGTGATCGAGGGCCAGGCGCCGGCCAGGCCGCCTGCCACGGCCATGTTCTTGCCGGTGAAGGAGATTGCGGCGGCCTCCCAGCGAGGTTAGACGCGCAAAGCAAGACGACAAAAAGCGATCGTCTGTCCCACTGGCGGCAGCCAAGCTCGATTAGCATGAGAGTAGTGCCCCGTTACGCGGCCATCGATATCGGCAGCAACTCCATCCGCATGGAAGCGGCGGAAGTCGCGGCGGGGCAGCCCACGCGGGTGCTGGCCTCGGACCGCGAAGTCACGCGGCTGGGCGAGAGCGTTTTCCGGGCCGGCGCCGTTAGCGAAGAGGCGTTGGCGGCCACTTGCGCGGTGCTGGCCCGCATGGCGGCGCTGTATCGCAAACTGGATGTGG
>OBLW0100002178.1_pt1 | contig 15923 bp, 10 predicted proteins | sample 1520161 | NCBI WGS metagenome assembly OBLW01 (sample SAMEA3539309, study PRJEB22396) | soil metagenome | biome: tundra; feature: field; material: soil | place: USA | collected 2010-05 | depth 0.15 m | reverse complement strand
TTGCTGCGCTCGCTGCTCGGCAAGATGAAGAATATGTTCGGATAGTTCAGAGCGACGCTGTTGCGAATCCGCGAGGGGCGCGGCTCCAGGTAGCGCCCCGTTTCTTCAAGTCTTAACGGCTTCAGCCGTTGAGGCCACATCTTTCCCATGACCCGACGCCGATGGATCGCCGATGAAGTTTCGGGCAATCACGCCGCCCTTGCCGGGGAACATGCCAATCACCTCGTTCGCGTCCTGCGTGCTCGCGTAGGGCAGGAATTCGATATCGCCACGGGTGCTGTAGTGCGGCGAGGGCGCATCGTCGCCATTCAAGACGGCAGGGTTGAGTTCGAACTTGGGGAAGAAGTGCCTGCAGCGCCCGAACGCAACATTACTCTCCTGCTTGCCATCTTCAAGTTCGATCGCATGGAATGGGCGATCGAGAAATGCACGGAACTGGGCGTATCCCGAATCATGCCCGTGATCGCCCGCCGCACAGACGCGCATCTGGCTGCCGCATCGGCAAAACGCGCCGAGCGCTGGCGCAGAATTGCGCTGGTGGCCTCAGAGCAATCCCGCCGCTCCGCTCCGCCTGAGATCGCCGATCCCATCAAACTGCAAGAGGGCGTGAGCTTGAACGACAGCGCCCTGCGTATCGTCCTAGCCGAATCAGAACAGCAGACTATGCTGCGCGACGCTCTCGCTGCGCACTCTGGAGCAGAGATCGTGCTTGCGGTTGGCTCCGAGGGCGGCTGGGCTGAGGACGAACTGCAGCTCTTCCAGAAGGCCGGATGGATCTCGGCTTCGCTCGGACCCACGGTTTTACGTGCCGAAACCGCCGCTATCGCCGCAGCGGCGATAGCAATTTCCGAACTCAGCTAGCGGTCCGCTATTCAGTCCTACAAGTGGTATCCTGACCCCCAATGCCGCCATCGAAGTCGAACTCCCGTCCCGCGCCGTTCACTCCAGACGATCGCCAGAGCGAAGCCATCGAGCACGTCAGCGGACCCATGCTGGTGGTCGCAGGTGCGGGTACCGGCAAGACCTCAGTCTTGACTCATCGCATCGATCGTCTGGTCAGTGAGGGTCACGCCCAACCGCACGAAATCCTTGCGCTCACCTACACCGTCAATGCGGCTCGGGAGATGCGCCACCGCGTGGGCCAGCTGCTGGGCGGCAGGGAAGTGAACGCCGCCACCTTCCACGACTACTGCCTCGACATGCTGAAGCGCGTGCATCAAGACTTCGGCGTGCTCGACGACAAAGATCTATGGATTTACCTGCGCCGCCGCATCCGCGAACTGCGACTCGAGTACTACATTCGCGCCGCCAATATCCCCCAGTTCCTGAACGATCTGCTGGATTTTGTTACCCGCTGCCACGACGAACTGGTCACACCCGAGAAATATGCCGAGTATGTGGAACGCCTGGAGCGTAAAGAGGTTCCGATCCCGCGCGTCGTAAAGTCCAAGAACGTGCTTGAGGACGAAGAGGTTTTGGGCCGGTGCCGCGAGATTGCCCGAGTATTCACCACCATGGAGCGCTGGCTGCAGGAAGAGAATCTCGGCACCTTCAGCCATATGATCACGCGCGCGCATGCCCTGCTGCACGGCGACGAAAATGTTCTTGCCGAGGCGCGGGCCCGCGCCCGCTTCATCCTGGCCGACGAATTTCAGGACGCCAACTTCGCCCAGATTCAGATTCTCGCCCGCCTCGCCGGTACCAACGGAAACATCTTCGCGGTCGGAGACCCCGACCAGGCCATCTACCGTTTTCGCGGAGCATCGAGCGCGGCCTTCGAGTTATTCGATCGTCACTTCCCCAATGCCCAACGGGTCGTCCTGGAAAAGAACCGGCGTTCGACCACTCCGATCCTGCGCAGCGCCTTTGCCCTGATCGACAAGAATCCGCCCGTGTTCGCGAAACACGCCGACGGCAAACTCGCCTACCGCCGCGCGCCGCTTCAGTCTGCGCGCGAAGAAGAGGCTGCCAAGGCAGGTATACAGCTTCCCAGCCCTCCAGTTGCGGTGGTCGTTCTCGCCAGCAAGGACGCGGAAGGACCCGACCTGGTCGCCGTCCTGCGCGATACCCAGAAGAAATTGAAATGCAGATGGTCTGACTTCGGCATCCTCTATCGCTCTCACTACCAACGCGACGACGTTGTGCAGAAGTTGGCTGAGGCCGGAATCCCCTTCGCCATCGAGAGCATGGACATCTCCGATACTCCCGAAGCTCGCGACCTGTTCGCCTGCCTGAACGCGGTGGTTTCCGCGGGTGACGATGTCAGCCTGTTTCGCGTGGCGGCGCTGCCGTGCTTCCATGTGAATCCCGAAGAGCTTCGCAATGTGATGCGCGCCATTGCCCGGGACAATCGCGAAGCCCATGTCGTCCCCCTTTCCTCCGCACTTGACCGGGTCGAGGGCGGCGCCGACGTTCTTGCTGCGGTACGGCGTGCCCGCGAAGAGATCCGCCGCAGGGTAGCCAAAGCTCGCGCCGCGCTCGACATCATCGTGAAGCAGTTCGCGCTCGATGCCTCCTCGCCCATCCTTCAGGCCGCCTTGCAGTTCGTCCAAAACTGGGAAACGAAGAAGGTCAACAAGACCATCGAACTGGAAGAACTGGTCGATTATCTCGGGCTTTTCCGCGAAGCTGGGGGCGTGATTCCCATGGAAGCGCGCGATAGCGAAAACGCCGTCCGTCTCATGACCGCGCACGGCGTCAAAGGCCTGGAATTTCCGCACGTCTTCATCCTCCGGACCAATCCGCCGGCGTTCCCAGCTTCGTACAAGGAGACGTTAGTCGCCTTCCCCAGGGAACTGCGCGACGTCGATTCTGTCACAGAGGCCGACGACAAAACGCTTCACAATGACGAAGAGCGCCGCCTGTTCTACGTCGCGATGACCCGGGCGCGCGATACCCTGCACATCTACGCGAAAGAGGGAACCGGCAAAATCAACAAGACTCCCGCCGGATACATGCGGGAACTGATCGAGAACAAGAGCCTCGGCCGCTGGTTGACCGCCATCCCGGCGCGCGGGACGCAGACGACGCTCGACATCTTCGGCGAAGCCTCCCTTGCATATCCGGCCGAGTCGCAGACGAACCTATGGTTCGAACTCCCGGTCCTCGCCGGTCTGCATACGCGGCTGAGTGCGTCCGCCGTCGATACCTACGAACGCTGCGGATTGCAGTTCAAGCTCGACCGCGACTGGCGCTTAGCGACCAAGCCCGCCGCTGCGATGCAGTATGGTGCCGCCATCCATCGCGTGCTCAAGACCTATTTCGATTCCGTAAACCTCGGACGCCCCAAGACCGATGACGAACTCATCGACCTCTTCCGCCGTGATTTAGAAGAGACCAAGATTCAGGAATCGTACCAGCACGAACTTTACGAGAAGCAAGGCGTAGATCAGCTGCGTGACTTTCTGGCGGGGGCCCGATCTCTCCCTCCGGTTGAGGTTCTTCATACTGAACAGTCTTTTGAGATTCGCGTAGGAGCGACCTCGGTGGCCGGCCGGATCGACCGCATCGACCGTCGGCCCGACGGCAGCGTGGCCATCGTCGACTACAAGACCGGCAAGGCCCGCGATCAGGAAAACGCCGACGAGAGCCTGCAGTTGTCCCTTTACGCAATCGCTGTCCGAGAGAAGTGGCAATATACCGTCGGCGCTCTGATCTTCTACAACCTGGAAGAGAACGTTCCCGTCATAACGACGCGCACCGAGGCCCAGTTGCTTGCCGCCCGCGGACGGGTTGAGGCCGCTGCCCAAGGCATCGCCGACGGCATCTTCGACACGAAGCCGGGGATGCACTGTAATTTCTGCGCGTATCGGAGTCTTTGTCCTGAGAAGGAGAAGCGAATTCCGCATCGAGTGGAGAGCAGCGCCAAGCGCCCGAACTAGCCAGCCCACGCCAAACGATTCCTGCCACCAAAAAACTTAGGGGACGCTCGTGAGCGTCCCCTTTTTACTTCGTACTGAACTTTCTTAATGCTTCTTTTTCTTCTTTGCCTTTTTTTTGGTTGCCATTGTTCCTATTCTCCCTTCCATTTTTCATGGAAAATGTCGCAGTGATCTTTTACTGCAACTAGTTGATGTATAGAGTTAATGAAAAATGAAGTCAAGAAAAAAATGATGATCGATCGGCGCAAGTCGTGACACCAAAGTCACGACGACAGAGTTTCGGACGCAAAAGTCAACAAGATTTTTCAAAACTGCATCGAGTCGCGCGCGAGTTTTATTCCACGAGCGCTTCATGATTCGCATCGACGTGCAATCTCCGACAGGAATCGAACGGTGAATAAAACAACGGTGCGAGCGTCTTGAACTCACGCGCCTGCGACGCATTCCTGCCACCATGCATCTATAATGAGAAACGCGAAATCTTCGCGGGAGCTTGATCCATGGCCTCTTTTGACGATGTAGTCATCCTCTCCGGCTGCCGCACTGCTGTAGGAAAATTTCAAGGCAGCCTCTCTGACCTCAGCGCTCCGCAACTCGGCGCCATCGCGGTTCGCGAGGCCGTCAAGCGTGCGGGCGTCGATCCTGCGCAAGTCGATGAGTGCATCATGGGCAACGTCCTCTCCGCCGGACTCGGTCAGAATCCCGCGCGACAAGCCGCCATCTACGGCGGACTGTCTCCCGCGACAGGTGCCATGACAATCAACAAGGTTTGTGGCTCAGGATTGAAATCCGTGGCTCTGGCGGCGCAAGCGATACAAACCGGAAACAGCTCGATCGTCGTCGCTGGCGGAATGGAATCGATGACCAACGCGCCCTATCTTCTGCCGCAAGCGCGCAAAGGATATCGCCTCGGCAACGCGCAGATCATCGACTCCATGGTTCACGATGGTCTGTGGGACATCTACAACGACTACCACATGGGCATCACTGGCGAGAACGTCGCCGAGAAATATGGCATCACGCGCGAGGAGCAGGATGAGTTTGCCCTGCACTCGCACCGTAAGGCTCTGTCCGCGATCAAGGAATGCCGGCTCAAGTCGCAGATCGTTCCCGTCGAGATTCCTGCGAAGAAGAAGGGCGCGCCTCCCACCATCTTCGACAAAGATGAAGGCCCGCGGGAAGACACAACCATCGAAGTGCTGCGCGCTCTGAAGCCCGCGTTCAAGAAGGACGGAACCGTTACCGCAGGGAATGCGCCCGGAGTCAACGACGGCGCTGCCGCCCTGGTCGTCACCAGTGCGAAGCGTGCAGCGGAACTCGGAAAGACGCCCCTGGCCCGCATCGTGGCCCAGGCAACCAGCGGGGTCGAACCCAAATGGGTCATGATGGCGCCCGTGGGCGCCGTGCGAACAATCTGGGAGAAGACCGGCTGGAAAAATGAAGACGTCGATCTTTACGAACTCAACGAAGCCTTCTCTGTGCAGGCGCTGGGCGTGATGCGCGAGTTGGGCTTGAGTCCCGACAAGGTCAACGTGAACGGAGGCGCCGTGGCGATCGGGCATCCTATCGGTGCCAGCGGGGCTCGAGTGCTGATCACCCTCATCTATGAGATGATGCGCCGCGACGTGAAACGCGGCATTGCTGCTTTGTGTCTCGGCGGAGGGAATGCAGTCGCGATGGCGGTCGAGCGCTGACAGAGTCTCGTCGACAAGGCCGACGACTTTATCCCACCGCCGACACCGGCAACGTAACCGTGAACACCGCTCCGCCATCGGGAGAGTTTGCCGCTTCCACGCTGCCGCTGTGCTCTTTCATCACTGACTTACAGATGCTCAGCCCCAAGCCCGTCCCGCGCCCCGGCCGCTTTGTGGTGTAAAACGGATCGAAGATGCTGGCCAAGGTCTCTTTCGGGATTCCGGGCCCGTCGTCGTGAAAGCTTACCCACACTGAATTGTCACCCTTACCCAAACGAATCCGCAACGTTCCCTTATCCCGCGCCTCGCGGATGGCCTGCTCGGCGTTAACAATCAGGTTCAGAAATACCTGCATCAGCTGGTGTGGGTCGCCCAACGCATAAGGCACGCCAGCTTCTTTCAGAAAGTCCACCGTAATGCTGTTCTTACGCAGCGAATAGGCGTGCAGGTTCAGGGTGCGCTCGACCACTTCCACCAGATTGATCCGGCTCTTTCCCGGAGCAGGTGGGCGCGAGAAGTAGGTCAGGTTCTGCACGATCTCCGCCGCCCGTCGCGCCTGCTGCTGCAGCATGGCAAGCTGTTTGCGCGAGCTTTCGTTGGTCTCGGTATCCTGCAACAGTTCGCTCACGCCCATGATGGCAGTTAAGGGATTGTTCAGTTCGTGGGCGACGCCCCCGATCATCGCGCCCATGGCCGCCAAGCGCTCGCTCTGCACCACCTGCTGCTCCAGTTTCCGTTCGACCGTAATATCGCGCACCGAAATAATGACGCCGCTGATCTTCGCCTCCGCATCCACCAGCTGGCTGCCGGCGGCGCGCATCGTCCGCCAGTTTCCATCGCGGTGCCGAGCGCCGTATTCCGCCGATGCGAAGATCTCTTTGCCGGAAACAACCTGGTGATAGAGCGAAGCTAACTCCGGCGAATGATCTTCCAGCTCAGAGATCTTCTTTCCCAGCATTTCTTGCGGCTCGTAACCTAGAAGATCGCGAGCCCGGGAACTGACGAAGGTATATCTTTCTTCGAGATCCACCACCAGAATCAGGTCGGGGAAGCTCTCCAGGAGCCGGCCGCGGAACTCCTCCTGCTGCGCCAGTTGGCGCTCCATCTTCCGTTTTTCGGTGATGTCGACCAGCGTTCCCTGATAGCGGATGATGTTGCCCGATGTGTCCCACACGGCGCGCGACGAATCGAGAAAGACCGCGGCGGCTCCATCTTTGCGGCGAAGTTTGATCTCTCGCGTGCGCACCCCTCCGCGATCGTCCACCGCTCGCCCCAGGACGGGTTGTCCGGGATCGAAATTCAACGTGGCAGGTTCGACCGCCAGAAGGTCCCGCTTCTCCACATATCCCAACAGACTGACCAGCGCTGGATTGGCGTCCAGCAAATGACCCTCGGGCGTGCTGAAGTAGACGCCCTCCTGGAGGGTCTCGAACAATTCGGTGAAGCGCAGTTCTTTTTCGCGCTGCTCGGTCACGTCGCGTCCCAGCATGCTCGCGCCGACTAGCTCGTCGCCTTTGATGATGCCGTTCAGCACGCATTCAAAATAAAGAGGTCTCGCATTGTTCTTTAAGCGGATGCGTACGGTCCCGGACCAGCGCTTCTTTTCCAGAAAACGTCCCAGCCCACGTTCCACATCTTGCTGGGTTGGCTCCTCCACCAGATCGTAGATCTTGCGTCCTACCAGTTCCGAGTAGGTCAATCCGGTCAGGTCGGTAATGCGCTTGTTGACCGTTCGCATGGTGCCGTCGAGTGACACGGCGCAGGCGGGGTCATCAAAGGAGTCGATCAGCTCTTTGAAGTTGCGCTGCGAGCGCAGGATCACCTGGCTGAGCTGATCGAGCTGTTCTTCGGAAGGCGCGGCTCCCACGTGCTCCTGCAAGCCGCGCAACAACCCTTTGAGTTCGCTGACTTCCTGCCGCCGTCCGTAGGCGTACACCGCGAACAGGATCGACAGAAACACGATCCCGAAGGGGATGGCACGAAGCTGAAATGGGATATTCTCGAGCCGCTCATACAGCAGCCCGGCCAGCGCGACGGCCAGCAGGACCATAAACCCCAGAGCCCATCGCCACAATTGAGATTCTTCTCGATCCAGATTTCCGGGAGGTCGTGGCGTACGCGAGCTGTCGACGGGGTCAAGGCTCATGAGGGCGACGACCGATCTTAACTACACGCCATCCTAATTCTTATCGCCTAGCACGAACAACCGGATTGTTGGACATCTTGGTGCGCCCTACTCGTCCGGTTCGGGGGATGAGCACCGACGCTCCGCCGGTTTGGCCTGGCTTGCCAGAATTCCCTCCGGGCGCGTTTTCCACAGCCGCTGGTGACATCCGTCACAGCCAACACCGCCGCGCAAACTCTAAGGTAGATATCTGGCACATCAGGACTTCGTGTGCCTTGCGGGCGGGTAGCCCCTCTTCTCGCTTTTCTGGGACAGGTGGGGAACTCCACGTGATTGCCACATGCTCTATAAAACTCTTAGCGCCGCGGTCTACGGCATCGATGCCAACATCATCCAAGTGGAGGTCGACTGCTCCGGTATCAAGTGCGACCAGGACCACTTTCACACTGTCGGCCTGCCCGATGCCGCCGTCCGCGAAAGCCGTGACCGCGTCCGCGCTGCCCTGAAAAACTGCGGTTACGACATCCCGCCGACGCACATCACCATTAATCTCGCCCCCGCCGACATCAAGAAAGAAGGCTCGGGATTCGACCTGCCCATGGCGCTCGGCATTGTCGGAGCCTACGGCGGTCTCACCAAGAAGGAAATGCCCGATTGTCTGTTCGTCGGAGAACTCTCGCTCGACGGCGGCGTTCGCGGGGTTCGCGGCGCCCTTCCCATTGCCATCGAGGCTCGAGGACGAAAAATCTCCCGCATGGTTGTCCCCGAAGCCAATGCCAAAGAGGCTGCCATGGTCGGAGGCGTGGATGTCTACCCCGTACGCTCGCTGCTGGACGTGATTCATTTCGTGAACTCAGGAAATGGCATCCTTCCCATCAAGGCCGACGGAGACTCGCTTCTGCGGGAATCCCAGCAGTTTTTTGTCGACTTCAAAGACGTGCGCGGCCAGCAGACCGCCAAACGCGCCATCGAGATCGCCTGCGCCGGAGGTCACAACATTCTCATGATCGGCCCCCCCGGCTCTGGCAAGACCATGCTGGCCAAGCGCATGCCGACCATTCTGCCGCCGTTTACGTTTGAAGAAGCACTCGAAACGACCAAAATTCACAGCGTAGCCGGAGTCCTCGACCAAGGTACCGGCCTGGTCGGAACGCGTCCGTATCGCTCGCCGCATCACACCATCTCCGATGCCGGCTTGATCGGCGGAGGCGTCATACCGCGCCCCGGCGAAGTTTCGCTCGCCCACAACGGTCTGCTCTTCCTTGACGAGTTGCCCGAATTCCCCCGCAACGTACTCGAAGTCCTCCGCCAGCCCCTCGAAGACGGCACGGTCAGCATTGCGCGCGCGTCGATGTCCCTCACGTTCCCGGCGCGCTTCATGCTTGCGGCGGCAATGAATCCGTGTCCTTGCGGTTTTCACAACGACCGCACCCGCGACTGCCAGTGCACCACACCCATGATCCAACGTTACGTATCCAAGATTTCGGGCCCACTCATGGACCGCATCGACATCCACATCGATGTCCCGGCCGTGAACTACAAAGAAATGCGCTCGACCAGCGAGCCTGAGAGTTCCGCCAAGATTCGCGACCGCGTGATCCGCGCGCGCCAGAAGCAACTGGAACGCTTCGCCTCGTCCCGCGAAAAACTCTACTGCAATGCCCAGATGTCCTCCCGCCACATCCGCACCTTCTGCGAACTCTCCGCCGATTGCGAACGCCTACTGGAACGCGCCATGACCCAGCAAGGCCTGAGCGCCCGCGCCCACGACCGTATCCTGAAAGTAGCCCGCACCGTCGCTGACCTGGAAGACTCGGCTAACTTGGAGCCCAAACACATCGCCGAAGCGATTCAATACCGCAGCCTCGACCGCACCTATTGGGCGTGAAGGATTCCGATTCCCGCGAACCGCGACCTTAACTGAACCCACTCTACGCCCTACTCTTATTGCCTGATGGAACCCAGCGTGCTAACGTATGCCCCCATGCTAACCACCCGGCTGATCATCGTGATTCTCCTGTTCGCGTCATTCACCAGCGCGGTCGACAGTGCTGCGATGAGTGCGCGTCGAAAGCGCGCCGCCAACGCATTTCATGACGGCATCCTGATGGTTCACGCCCTGTCGCGGTTGGATCTGGCGGTCGATGGCTTCCGGCAAGATCCCTATTTCTATTACCTCACCGGCCTCGAGAATACGGTGGGGGCCATATTCGCACTGGACGGCAAAACAGCGGAGTCATGGCTCTTCTTGCCCGACCATCCTCCCTATCAAAAGAGAGGACTCCAACCCGAAGCTCTGCCCGGTCCGGAAGCCGCCAGCCGTCTGGGCATCGATCACGTCGTGGACTGGTCCGAGTTCGACGGATTCCTGTCGCGGCAAGCGGCATCGTCCCCGCACATTTTCTACGCCGATGACGGTGCCGCTTATCCCGAACTACCCACAAACCTGCTGAACGCAAAAGTTGCCCAGGCTCCGCTCTGGATACAGGCGATTCTCCAGAAATACCCCGCGATTGAGATCAAAGAAGCGAGCGACGATCTCAATGCGCTGATGTTCGTGCAGGACGCCGCAGAAATGGTTGCCCTTCGTTCTGCCGCGAAATCCACAGTGACGGCATTGCTGGCGGGCTTGCGCACGATTCGCCCGGGTGTCTCGCAGAGGGTCGTCGAATCGAGTGTCGAGAACTCATGCTGGAATACGGGTGCCCACGGGACCGACTTCTGGCCGTGGGCATTTTCGGGCGAGAATGCCGTATTTCCACGCCCATTTTTTTCTGCAGCCGTTTACGACCATCTCAACACACAGATGCGAGCCGGAGACTTGGTTCGTCTCGACGTGGGCTGCGAGTGGCAACACTACCAGGGCGATCTGGGCCGCACTATACCGGTTTCAGGGCACTACACCGACGATCAGCGCGAAACTTGGACTGTCTTTGTGGCCGCGTATAATGCCGGCGTTGCCGCGCTGCGAGCAGGCGTCACCGTCGATCAGGTCTTCCATGCGTGGCGCTCGGAACTCCTGAAGCATCGAGCTGCGGCCAAAAGCACGCTTGCGCAGCATGCAATCGATTCGTGGTCTAAGCGCGAGAATGTGCCTTTCTGGCAAATTCATGCCACGAATCTGGTTGCTGCTCGCCCTCCTGCCACCCTGCCCGCCGGAATGACAATCAACTTCGAACCCATCGCATCCGTGGATGGCCGGGGATTCTTTCTCGAGGATATGTTCCTGATCACGCAGGACGGTGCCGAACTGCTGACGCCAGGAGTGCCGTACTCCGCCGAAGAGATTGAAGCTTTGATGCGATAACAATCCGTCCTCACGGACGCCCCGCAACCAAAATCTGCGCGTCATGTGCCGATCCTTCCGATTCTGCTAAGCTTTTTGTCGTAGTCATGAAAGATAGAGGACGAAAACCGTGGAAGTGATAGCCGGAGTGGATCTGGGCGGGACTGCGATCAACTACACCTTAGTGAACCGGAAGGAACGGTTTCTTATCGAGGGGCTGTGCGAGCATCCGGCACTTTCGAAGCAAGGGCCAAAGATCTGCCTCCAGCAGATCGCGGATGGTCTTAAGATCGCCACCGACCGGGCGGGTGTTGCGCTCGACGACGTAGTTGCCATCGGCCTCGACACTCCCGGGCCATCCAGTGCAGCTGGCCGTCTCAGCGCGCGTGGCTCCACTAACTTTGTACATCCCCAATGGGCCGGATTCGATATTCGCGAGGGCTTGGCGCACAAACTGGGAAAGCCCGTGTCCTATTTAAACGATGCCAACGCAGCCGCGCTCTGGGGACACTATGCGATCTTCGGAGCCAACAGCCGCGAAACATCGATTTCCGACGTCGTCGGTACGGGCAACGGGGGAGGCATCATTCTCGATGGCAACGTCGTGAAGGGCAAGAACGGGTTCGGCGGAGAGCTCGGGCACGTGTTGATTCCTTACCAGAGCATCGCCGGTATCCCCGGCATCAAACCCCAGTGCAATTGCGGTCGCATCGGCGACCTGGAGTCGCTCTGCTCTCTTACCGCGATCGAGAAGACTATCCTGCCGTATTCCCTGCAGCGCTATCCGGACCACGACTTGGCGAAGCAGGAACCTCATCAGGCGGCCAAACTCGTTCGCGGCCTCGCGGATCAAGGCGATCCCATGTGCAAAGAGATTTTCAAGGTTCAGGCCCACGCCTTGGGGCTCTTTTTCGATGAGATGGTGAATACTTTTGACCCCGATGCCTTGATCGTCGGTGGCGGCGTCCTCGAAACCAGTCCGGAATTCCAGAGCTGGTTCCTGGCGGAAATCCGCTTGGGGATGCCGGCCCAGCGGGCGGAACAGGCCGGTATTCCCATCCACGTCATGCCGAACGGGGATACCGCCGGGGCGCGAGGCGCTGCCTTAGAAGCGCTAGCCCTTGCAAGGCAGAGCGGCCTCGCGTAGCGGGGCGCGACTTCCGAAACGCAATCTGATCCCGATGCCTGATCTGTCGAAGATAGTGTTCCAGGTTTGCGGGAGCAGCATGAGCTGTCATCCTGAGCGAAGCGAAGAACCTATACAGGCTCACGAACGACTACATGGGTCCTTCGCTTCGCTCAGGATGACACGGTGGATTTATGCCGCGAACGGATGAGCCTTTGCCGGGTCCAACGCCAACCGATATCGATTCGCTCCGGACTCAGTTCTCTTCCCGCGGACGCATATTCCCGCTGCGCAGATAACGGTTGTGCCAGCTCAGCGATTCCGTCAGCAGATGGGGAGTGTGTTTCCCATACGACAGCTGCTCCGATCGCGACAGATAGTCGCGCAGCAAAGGTTTGTATTCCGGGCTGGCACATTTCTCGATGATGAGCTTCGCACGCTCCTTGGGCGAAAGTCCGCGCAAGTCAGCCAGCCCGTTTTCCGTGACCAGCACCTGCACATCGTGCTCCGTGTGGTCCACGTGCGAGACCATCGGCACGATGGTAGAAATCGTCCCCTTCTTCGCCGAGGATGGCGCCATAAAGATCGACAGGTATCCGTTACGCGCGAAATCTCCCGAGCCGCCAATGCCGTTCTGAATGCGCGATCCCATCACATGCGTCGAGTTCACATTGCCGTAGATGTCAGCTTCGATCATCCCGTTCATCGCGATCACGCCCAGCCGCCGAATGATTTCCGGATGATTCGAAATCTCCTGCGGCCGCAGCACAATCCGGTCGCGGTAGCTGGCCATCTCGGCATTCACTTCGTTGAGCATCTCCGGGCTGAGTGAGAACGCCGTTGCCGACGCCGAGGTGACCTTGCCCGACTTCAGCAGACGAATCATCCCATCCTGAATCACTTCCGTATACGAAGTCAGGCCTTCAAACGGCCCTTCCTCCAGCCCAAACAGAACCGCGTTGGCAATGTTGCCCACCCCGGACTGCAGTGGCAGCAGATTTGCTGGCATGCGTCCCTTCTGCACTTCCCAAGTCAAGAAGTCGAGAATATGTCCCGCAATCCGCTTCGACGCGTCGTCTGGGGCCTTGAACGCGCTGTTGCGGTCAGGAGAATCCGTCAGCACGATTGCAGCAATTTTCTCTGCAGGAACCTGAAGATATGGCGTGCCGATGCGCTGCCCCGGACGCACCAGCGGAATCGGCCCGCGATTCGGGGGTGGCTGCAAGCCGTAGTAAATGTCATGCATGCCCTCGAGCGCAGCCGGCTGCCACGAGTTGACCTCGAGGATTACGCGCTCCGCCTGATCGATCCATGTCTTGTTGTTGCCGATCGAAGAACTTGGGATCAGGCGCCCATCCTCCAGGATGGCCGTCACTTCGATCAGTGCTACATCCAGCTTGCCAAGAAATCCATACTCCACGAACTGCGCGACGTGGCTCAGGTGAATGTCCATGTAATCCATTTCGCCGGCGTTGATGCGCTTTCGCGTCTCCGGATCCGACTGGTAGGGAAGCCGCAGGTGAATGCCGCCCGCCATCGCCAGCGCTCCGTCGAGCTCCGGCCCGGTCGAGGCTCCGGTGAACACGCTCACCTGAAACTTCTGCCCGCGGAAGTGGGCATCGGCGATGCGGTGCGCCAGTTCAATCGGCACGGTCTTCGGATAACCCGATCCGGTGAAACCGCTCATGCCAATCTGGTCGCCGGACCGAATCAAAGATGCCGCTTCTTCGGCGCTCATGATCTTCCGCTCAAGGTTGGGATTCAAAACGCGGGTGGTCGCGGACGCAACACTCATGGAAGAAGTCCTCACAGTCTGGGAAACGAGCCACCTTAACGGTATTAGCCTGGATTTCGCCGGTCTGTGATTTCAATCACCCCCGAGTGTGGCGGCTGAACTTGAAGGGTATGTCGCGCAGGACCTTTGTATGGGGTTTTGAGTGAAATGGGCTGGTTACGTCAGTTTGACTTGAGGCACAATAGCTGCATGCGATACCGTCTGACGTATTCAGCCCGCGTATTGGCGCTCATCCTAACGACACTCTTGGGTGTTGCCTTTGTGATCTGTTGCGTGGTGCTTGTTCGCATGTTTATCGAAATGCCGGGCATCATCATGCGGGAAGATGTAATCGAGGCTGCGGTCGTGGGCCTAGCGTTCATATGTGTTGCAGCGTTATATGTTTTCTTGGTCCGCAAGACTTTCCCAAAACGCTCCTGACATTGAACCTGTGGGCCTTCGACTGCTGCTAAACCGCGATTACACTCAAAATCCCACCGGGGCAGGGTTTTGAGTGAAATCGCCTGTTACGTAAACCAATCGGCCCGAAGTCGGATAGTTGGCGAGAAATCTCTCTAATTACACTCATCACCGCGCTCTCCGGTTGCAAAATCCTTCATCTTGACACCAACCAGCGCCAGTGGGATGCTCACTCTTCTTCGGGCTAAGTACGGTGTGTCCACGGGCGCTCCACCACATCAAGGAGAAATCATGCGAAACAGGAAGCTTTCCCTCGGATTGGCGGCTACTCTAGCGATCTTTTTCACGGCCTTGCTTATGCTGGGCACGCCCGCAGCAGCGCAGACGGAACAAGCACTGCACAACTTCAGCGACTCGGGGGACGGGGCCGCGCCCACCGCCAGCCTGATCTCTGATTCCTCCGGCAATCTATACGGCACGACCAGCAGTGGCGGAGCCGCCTACCAGAACCTTGGCGCGGTTTTCGAGGTGACGCCCGTAGCCGGCGGGGGCTGGACCGAAACTCTGCTGTATAGCTTCAGTGGAGATACCGACGGCGTATGGCCCATCGGCGGCTTGGTGCGCGACGGAACGGGCAATCTTTTCGGCACTACAGCTTATGGCGGCGGCGAGAGCGCCACTTATTGCGGGCAGGGTGGCTGCGGCACGGTCTTCGAGTTGTCGCCCGCAGCGGGCGGCGGCTGGACGGAGAAAGTGCTGCACCGCTTCAGCCACAACGGCAAGGACGGCGTTGTGCCTTATGCCAGCTTGGTCGTCGATGCCGTCGGCAATCTTTATGGCACGACGCTTACGGGCGGCGCATACGACGAGGGCACGGTGTTCGAACTCACCCGCAAATCCGGCGGCTGGGCCGAGAATGTGCTGCATAGCTTCAAGAACAATGTTGAAGACGGGCAAGTCCCAGAGTCCAGCCTGCTCTTCGATACTGCCGGCAACCTCTACGGGACAACCGCGAACGGCGGCGCGCACAACTACGGGACTGTTTTCGAGTTGTCGAGGAAATCCGGCGGAGGCTGGGCGGAAAAGATTCTGCATAGCTTCAACGATAACGGCACCGACGGGTTCACTCCCGCAGCCGGCTTGATCCTTGATGCCGCTGGCAATCTCTACGGTACGACTGCCGCGGGCGGTAGCAGCAAATCATGCGTCAATTTCCAGCTCCCAACCTGTGGAACCGTTTTCGAGGTGGCCCGTAAGGCGGGCGGTGTCTGGCTGGAGAAGGTGCTGTACGACTTCGACGCTGACACCAGTGGAGCAAACCCCTTGTTCGGCAGCTTGGTCGTTGATGCCGCTGGTGACCTCTACGGCACGACCTCCCAGGGGGGCTATTCGAGCAGCGGGACTGTGTTCGAGCTGACGCGCGCCGCCGACGGAGGCTGGACGGAGACAACGCTGCATCTGTTCGGCAGCGGCGCCGACGGGCAAAACCCCGACGCCGGCCTTATCTTCGGCGCCGACGGCAATCTCTACGGAACGACCTTTACTGGCGGTACTGGCTTCCAGGGAACGGTTTTCGAGATCACACCTTAGCCCCATCTCCGCAAGTGTTGATAAATC
>OBLW0100002177.1_pt1 | contig 15926 bp, 11 predicted proteins | sample 1520161 | NCBI WGS metagenome assembly OBLW01 (sample SAMEA3539309, study PRJEB22396) | soil metagenome | biome: tundra; feature: field; material: soil | place: USA | collected 2010-05 | depth 0.15 m | reverse complement strand
AGGTGATCGACACGGGCAATCCGGTACAGGCTCTGGCACTCGCTCTGGAACACAAACCTCGCGCCATCCTGCTTGATCTGATGATGCCGGACTGCTCTGGCTTCGAACTGTGCCAGAGTCTTCATAACCTGAGCTATACCGCGCGAATCCCGATTTTCGTCATAAGCGGCGAGTCCGCGGCCAAGTACCGCGATTACATGACCAACTTAGGCGCTGCTGGCTATTTCGAGAAGCCCATTGACTTTGCGAACCTGAAGAGTCGGCTCGGGTCAGAATTACAAGGCAGGCCGTCGGAACGTCGCGCTCACGTGCGGGTCCGCATAAAGCTCATCCTGAAACTAAAAGGTACGGATGAGTCACGGCGGTCATTCGAACAACTCACCACGACGGAGAATGTGAGCGCGGGCGGATTCCTGTGTCCGCTGCCCCTCGCTCTGTCGGCGGATTCCTCCCTCCAGGTCTTTCTTTCGGGAGCAGATCACGAACGCTATGTCGGCTCCGTGCGCGTGGTGCGCAGAGAATCTCCAGATACCCCGTGGCAGCGCTATGCGTTCCAATTCACTGAGCGGACGCCAGAGTGGATCCTGCAGGACTAATCTCTTAAGCATGCTCGGAGAAACACCGGCGGCGGGCCTGCTGCCGGGGGCTCCGAGTTGTGCATCTTTGCTCCCCTTTAGCGAATCGTGAATTTGTCCCTTGACTCGCTTTGCCTTCTTTGCGATAAGCGTGGAGCAGAGTGGTGCCTCGGCATGGACGCTGCGTGACCTGGTGCCTCTCTATTGTTGTCTGCAAGGGCCTATACTGTCGTTATAGGAGGGCGAAACTTGCATGCTGTCATGTCGCGTTTCTCAACCCCGGCTACCAATTCCCATCGCTCACTGCTTCCTTCAGACCCACTCAATCTACTATCAGTGTCAGACGGACAGTCCTGAAGGCCGGAGAGCCCAATGAGTTCATCAATTGCGCTCAAGCTGCTGGCGATTGACGATGATGTCCGGAACCTCGAGATGATTAAGTCGGCGCTCAGCCGTCAGGGTCTGGAGATCATGACTTCGCAGGATCCCGAAGAGGGTTTCGAGATGTTCTTGCGAACGAGGCCGAAGATTGTTTTGCTGGACTTGGTCATGCCGAAGGTTAGCGGGATGGAGATATTGGAACGCATCGTGGCGGTTGATCCCGGGGTGGATGTCATTTTGATCACTGCACACTATTCCGCGGAATCAGCCGTAGAGGCGATTCAGAAGGGCGCCTCTGACTATTTAACGAAGCCCATTGAAATCGATAAACTCCGGTCCCGGATTGCCACTCTTCTGGAAGAAGCTGAGACACGGCAGAAGACTTTGCGCCTGGATCAAGAACTCGTTGATGCATATCAATTCGAAGGCATAGTTGGGCGCAGCCCCTTTATGCTGGAGGTCTACGCAAAGATTCGGAGGATTGCTCCGCATTTTAGAACTGTGTTGGTGACAGGAGCTACCGGAACTGGCAAAGAACTTGTGGCCAAGGCTCTGCATCGGCTAAGCCCAGCCGCACGAGGCCCGTTTGTCGTTTGTAACTGTTCCGCGCTGGTGGATAACCTCGTGGAGAGCGAGCTCTTCGGTTACGTCCGGGGAGCATTCACGGGCGCCACACAGGACAAAATCGGCATGTTCGAACACGCTGACGGTGGAACGATCTTCCTGGATGAGATCGGCGAACTCGCACCGGCGGCGCAGGCCAAACTATTGCGTGTCCTGCAAGACCGGCAGGTGCAGCGTGTAGGTTCACTGACTCCCCGACATATCGATGTGCGCGTGATCGCAGCTACGCATCGCAACTTGAAGACCATGGTGCGCGAAAGTCAGTTCCGTGAAGATCTGTACTATCGCCTGGCAGTCGTCGAAATCCCTCTGCCGGTCCTGGCGAGTCGCCGCGAGGATCTGCCTTTGCTGGAACGATACTTTATTGAAAAATTCTCCAAGGAATACGACAAACCGATTGCAGGACTTGTGCGGCGGGCGCAGACTCGATTGGCAACCTATCCTTGGCCTGGAAATGTCCGGGAACTGGAGAATGTGATCGGCAATGCGTGCATGATGGCGGACGGAAAATTAATCGATATCGGCGACCTTCCGGAGAGGCTGCGGGGACCGCTCGAGGAAAACCTGGGAGGAGACGAGACCTTTCTCTCTCTCGACGAACTGCAGCGCCGGCATATCTTGCGCGTGCTGGAGGGGGTCGGCGGCAATAAAGCGCGAGCGGCAGAAGTGCTGGGCATTGGTCGCGCAACCATTTATCAACTCTTGTCAAGAATGAAGATTGAAGAACCAACAAAGGGACCGCATAGCCGTTAGGCAGTTTGTCACACTGCACTCGTTCGCCTCCTTACCACGACCGCTTTCGTGCCCACGCGCGAGACGCGGGCGTCCAGTTGCCGGACAGGAGTCCGAAACACAGACGAATCCATGCTTCCCGGGCGCATCTACCCTTTAGCAAGATCGAGTTAAGTCTCACGCCCTCATAGCATTACAGTAATCCCACCAGGCAGGAGCTTTCGGCCCCCGCCATGCATTATTAGTGTTGGCTGACCGTTCCAACGGTTCCCCCCCAGCTGATCTGCTGGTGTCCCCCAAAATCTTTAAGTGGAGAGATACTTATATGAAATTAAAGACTCTGGCATGGACACTGATTGCGGCAGCCGCCACCGCCACCGCATCTGCCGACGCACAGTCTGGGCCGGTGCAAGTTCCTTCCCATGCTTCGATCAATGCCAACTACGGCAGGCTGCCGATGACGTTCGAAGCGAACCGCGGTCAGACTGACTCTCAAGTCAGGTTTGTTTCGCACGGTTCGGGATACACTGCGTTTCTCACCAGCGATGGGATGGTGCTCTCGCTTCGCGCAAGGCAAGTTGTGGCAAGCCCTGCAACTGCAAATGCTGTTCCCTCGAGTCCGTCCCAGAGCACCACGTTGCAGTTTCGTCTTTTGGGAGCGGCCAGAAATCCGGCCGTAGTGGGAGAGATTCCGCAACTCGGGCGGGTCAACTATTTCATCGGTAACAATCCTGCGAAGTGGCAGCGAGATGTGCCCACCTACGCGCAAGTCCGTTACAAGAACGTCTACCCCGGAATTGATTTGCTCTATTACGGCAACCATCGGCAACTGGAATACGACTTCGCGGTAGCGCCCGGGGCTGATCCCGAACGGATTCAGTTTGGGATTCAAGGCGCCAATGAAATCCGGGTTAACGAAGCGGGCAGCCTTGTTCTGAAGACAAACAGTGGAGATCTCTATTTTGAGAGCCCTAAGGTCTACCAGGAATCTAACGGTCGCCGCGTCGTCGTTGACGGGGGATACGTGGTTAGTGATCCGACCCATATCAGCTTCCGCATTGCGCACTACGATTCAGCGAAACCGCTGGTGATTGACCCCGTGCTCGTCTACTCGACGTACTTGGGAGGAAGCGGCACGGACCAGCCTGCCGGAATCGCGGTCGATAAAACGGGCAGTGTCTACGTAACAGGGTCTACAGATTCACCTAACTTCCCGCTCGCGGCTCTGGGCTCACTTTCAACCGGCACGGACCACGTCTTTGTGGCGAAACTCGACGCCACTGGATCGAATCTTGTGTACGCCGATTACATCGGTGGTGGCGGTCCGGATTTTGGCTATGCGCTCGCGCTCGACAGCGCAAACGATGTGTACGTAACCGGTGCGACAGAATCAACTGATTTCCCCGTAGTGAATGCCTATCAAAGCTCTCTCCCGGGTTTTCTCAACGGCTTTGTCACCAAGATTTCAGCCGATGGATCTTCGCTTCTGTATTCAACGTACCTTGGGGGAAATTCTGTCGAATGGCCGTCCAGCATCAGTATCGATAGTGTCGGAGAAGCGTACATAGCCGGATACACCTCATCGGTGAACTTTCCCGTGGTGAATGCCTACCAGGCGACAGTCTCTCCGAACCAAGCAAGTATGTATGGGGTTTACGGCTTCCTGACGAAGTTCAGCCCCGATGGGTCGTCCCTGGTCTACTCAACGTTCTTAGGAGGCAATTCAAATGTTCCTCAAAGTTGCAATCAGGGCCCATGCTGGCCGGCACCTTTCAGCCTCATCTATGGAATGGCTGTCGACGCAAACGGCGATGCCTACGTTGCTGGGAACACCAATACTTACAATTTCCCGGCTACGCCGGGCGCCTACCTCACGACTGATTCCGCTCCTCTAAATGCGATGATCGGATTTGTGAGTAAGTTCAGCAGCTCAGGAAGTTTAGACTACTCCACTTATTTGTATGGGACGAGCGGCGCCGCGGTGCAGATTGCCGCGATCGCAGTGGATGGCTCCGGCTCAGCGTACGTCACGGGAACCGCCCCCAGTGATGGAACCTTTCCGATCACTTCCACGAGCATCTGCGACCCATCCGTCTCTTTAGGAGGATGCAGCTCCGCCTTCGTCACCAAGTTCGATCCGACAGGATCTACCTTGCAGTATTCGACTTTTCTGGGTCTTTATAATTTTGCTTTTCCGCAAGCAATTGCGCTCGATCAAAACAATGATGCTTATATCCTGGCTGTTTCATGGGGTACTTCGTTCGCAATTCCGAACGGCATCGAGCCTTACACGAACGGAGCCGACCTCTTGGTGGCTGAGATCGATCCAGCCGCAAGTATGGAACTGTTTGCGACCTACCTGGGAGGCAGCGCGGACGAGTATCCCGCTGGTATTGCCGTAGACTCAAGTGGGAGTATCTATATTGGTGGGCAAACCCTTTCCAGCGACTTCCCAGTTACATCGGCAGCCTTCCAGAATACTCTGGCAGGAACAGCCAACGCCTTTGTGCTCAAGATCGGACCGAACTCTGCTCCAGGTTTCTCAGTTACTCCTTCTTTATTGCAATATTCGATCCAGCAAATCGGCGCAACCAGCCCAGCGCAGACGGCCCTCCTCAGGAATATGGGAAGTGCGCCGCTATCCATTTCATCGATCACAACCAGCGGAGACTTTGCAGAGACACATAATTGCGGGACCAGCGTAGCAGCCGCTTCGAGCTGCACGTTGTCTGTGACTTTTGCCCCCACCGCAGTTGGGATCCGCTCGGGATCAATCCTGATTCAGGATGACGCAGCGGGATCGCCCCACGTCATCAACCTGAGCGGTAGCGGCTCCGGTGCTGTTGCCGTCCTGAGTCCCGCGAGCCTGACGTTTTCGACTCAACCGCTGGGAACATCGAGTGCGGCGCTGACCGTAACCCTGACCAACACCGGGAACGCCACATTGAACGTCGGCAACGTCCAAATCGCCGGAGACTTCACCCAAACCAACAACTGTCCCGCGACATTGGCTTCCAACTCCAATTGCACGCTCAACGTTGTCTTCAGGCCGATAGTAACGGGAACCCGGAACGGCACGCTAAGCGTTAACGACAACGCTCAGGGAAGCCCTCAGACTGTGACTCTCAGCGGGACCGGCTCATCCGCGTCCGCCCCCATTGCTACGGTGACCCCTACCAATTCAACCTTCGCTGGCCAGCAAGTGGCAACCTCCAGCGCGGCGCAAACGGTGACGCTGACCAACACCGGGACCGCAACGTTGAACGTCGGCAAAATCCAGATCACCGGAGACTTCACCCAAACCAGCAACTGTCCCGCGACACTAGCTGCCGGCTCTATTTGCACGCTCAACGTTACCTTCACGCCGACAGTGATGGGAACCAGGAACGGAACGCTGACCATCAACGACAACTCCCAGGGCAGCCCTCAGGTTGTGAGTCTTGCTGGAGTTGGGGCGGATTTCAGCCTCACAAGTTCCACGAGCAGTAACACCGTGACAGGTGGCAAGACTGCCACATACCAGTTGTCCCTCTCTCCGCTAGGCGGTGCGTTCACTAACCCGGTTAAGCTGGCCTGCAGTGGAGCACCGGCTCTGGCGGCTTGCAGCATATCGCCGAGTTCTGTGACTCCAAACGGCAGCCCAGCAACGGCAACGTTGACGATTACCACCACAGCGTCCGTGGCGCGGGCAGCTTCGCTTCGATCACCCGCAGACCGGATGATGTATGCGATCTGGATGCCGCTGCAGGGGATTGGCTTATTCGGAGTGATTCTGATTGGGTCCACGGCTCGATCGAAAAAACTTCGCTCGATGCTTCTGCTGGCTCTGATGTCTGCGGCGTTGGTGTTCATGGTTGGATGCGCCGGAGGAACCGGCATCACGACGCCGCCCCAGACTGGAACCAGTCCTGGAACCTACACGATCACGGTCTCTGGAACTTCCGGTGCTTTGCGACACTCTATTCCGCTGACTCTGACGGTGCAATGAAACCCCGCGAAGACAGCGCGGGCAGGACCTAATTGCAGGCCATCATGTTCTGGGTTACGCCCTGCAGGCTGAGGATTGAGTTCGCGACTAGGGGCGCGCTCCAGAACTTGTTATGGTGTTTGCGCAGGTAGTAGGCGGCGAGTATCGAGCCAGCGCCCTTGGCGGAAGCAACCGCGTAGGCGCGGCCAACCGTAGGGTGAGTGCCGTACAGGTAGGCGGACTGAACTTCCACGTTGCACACGCCCTTTTTGCCGGCAAGCCAGTTCTGCCGGGCGAAGAGCGTGGTGTAGGAGTCGGCGAACGTGCTACCCGTCGAAATCAGAGCGAGACCGAGGAATGTGGCATCCAGGGGCTTCTTCTCAAAAACCTTGGGCGCGGGAGCCGGCAAAGGCGCTTCAACGATGAACACATCGGCGTTCGCAACTACGGTGCTGGGTGCGTCTGGCAGTTCCTTCGCCACAGAGATTGCGGTCAGTGCCAACACGGCCAAGGCCGAAAATAGGATCGACTTCATGATTGCTTCTCCCCTGATCGGCATCGACTGCGAAGCACCCGCGCTCTTCGCGCTTGCCACCGGTTTGCTGCGATCCGTCATGAGTCGAGATTACGTTCGTACGTGTACCAGCGCAATCGCAAGAAGGTAATAGAAGGTAGTAACACATGGTAACCACCTGTTTGTGCCATAGCGGTTCGATTCACGATAAGGGCTTGGATCTCATGTTGCTGAACGTTTTTATGATCGAATCGAAACAGACGGCGATTCAGTGACTCCCCAACCTCAACCCCGGGTCACCGCAGACCGACCTCCGCTTCCCATGCACCAGGTAGAGGGCCGCGAGTGGTGGCTCTGGGGATTCGCCGTAGCCGTTACCCTAGTTCTGACGCTCGGCATCCTCTCTTTGACGTTTCCGGTTTTTCACTTGCCCATGGACGACTCCTATTCCCACAGTCTCAAGGAGTGGGTGCGCGGGCTGGCCGCGCTCGTCTTGCTGTTCGATATCTATACCGTCTATCAGCATCTGCAACTGCAGCGTATCCGCCGCCGGCTCGCCGAGCGGGAACGGCTTTTTCATCTCATTACTGAAAACGCGGCGGACATGATCGCCGTGGTTGACACGCAGGGCCGCCGTCTTTACAACAGTCCTGCCTACGAAAAGATACTCGGGTACAACGCAGAAGAACTAGCGGCCACCTCCTCCATTGAACAGGTTCATCCAGACGATCGGGCGCGCGTTCTGGAGGCAGCTCAGAAAGCCCATCTGACGGGTTCCGGAGAGCGCCTTGAATATCGGATCCGTCACAAAGAGGGCTCCTGGCGTGTTCTTGAGTCCACATCGAGCTCGATTCCTGGTCCAAATGGCGAGTCGGAAGGACTGGTCATCGTCAATCGTGACATCACCGAACGCAAGCGGGCCGAAGCCCTGCTGGAGCGGCGTGCTTTCTACGATGGGTTGACCAACCTTCCAAACCGGTCGCTCTTTCTCGATCGTCTGCAACGGGCGATCGCGGTCTCGCAGCGCCACGGGGATTTCAAGTTCGCAGTCCTGCTCATCGACATCGATGAATTCAAGATGTTTAACGACAGCTTGGGCCACGCGGCGGGAGATGAACTTCTGATCCAGGTTTCGCGGCGGCTGATAACCTGCCTCCGCGGTGCCGACACGGTTTCACGGGGGCCGAACAAAGACATAGAATGCCTCGCGGGCGACCATACACTAGCCCGACCCGGAGGCGATGAATTCGTTGTGCTCGCCGCAGAACTGCGCGATCCCAGCGACGCCATCCGCATGTCTGAGCGCATTCAGGCGCGCATGGCCGTACCTTTCGCTGTAAAGGGTCGCGAGTTCGTGATCAGCGCGAGCATCGGCATCGTTTTCAGCGGTGGCAGTACGGATGCGGAAGATGTTCTACGCGACGCCGAGATTGCCATGTATCGCGCCAAACATATGGGAAAAGCCCGCTGCGAAGTGTTCGACAGTGCGATGCAATCTGACGCGGTCAAGCGATTGCAACTCGAAACCGACTTACGGAAGGCCTTAGAGTGCAATGAGTTCCGTGTCTACTACCAGCCTCTGGTGTCGTTGCAAGACAATCGAATTGTTGGATTCGAGGCGCTTACTCGCTGGCACCGCCCGCAAGGCATTGTCTTGCCAGGGGAATTCATCACTGTCGCCGACGAAACCGGTCTCATTCTGCCCCTGAACCGCCAACTGTTTCTCGAGGCTTGCCAGCAACTTCGCCGCTGGCAGGGACTCTTTCCCTCCGACCCGCCGCTTGCCATGGGCGTGAATGTCACGGCCAAGCAGTTCGCACATCCGGACTTAGCTTCCCAGATCAGCGAGACTCTTCAGCAAATTGGGGTGGATCCTCGCTCGGTCGATCTTGAAATCACCGAGAACATCGCGATGGGCGACGCCCAGAGATCCGCAGTCGTGCTCTCACAGTTGAAGGCCATTGGCGTTCATCTGAGCATCGACGACTTCGGCACCGGCTACTCCTCTCTTTCTCGCCTCCAGAGTTTTCCTGTGGACACATTGAAAATCGACCGAAGCTTCATCTCCGGCATGGGCTCCGATCCCGAGACCCATGAGATTGTCCGCATCATCGTCATGCTGGCCCACAATCTAGGCCTGAGCGTGGTTGCTGAAGGCGTCGAAAACCAACAACAGATGGAAATGCTCAAGCATCTTGGTTGCGAACTGGGTCAGGGATATTTGTTTTCCAGGCCGGGCGAGGCGGTCACGATCGAGCAACTTCTCATCAGTCAAAACGCCGCTCAATCCGCTTTGGGCCAAGGGTCGAGCGCTACTCGGTCGTTTCCATGGCAAAAAGCCCCGAGTGCCGAACACTTCGTCAAGGCATCGCCGACAACGGATTTCGGAAATATAGGTGACGACCCTGTCCGGGTCGAGCTACAGTCGCGTCAACGAACAACAGAAAAGGAGATGTAATGGTTACAGCCAGTGTTTTCCAGGACTGCATAGCAAGCTTCCGCGAGCGAAGACAGTTTCAGCGTCTGCATTTGGCGGTTCAGGCGGAATTACGGGTCCAAGGAAATGAAATACCCATCCGTGTGGAGACGGCCGATATCAGCGGAGGTGGCTGCTATGTTGAAATGGCAGTCACTCTCGAGGTAGGGACGGAACTGAACATTGTTATGTGGCTCGGTCACGAGAAACTGGCAATTACAGGAAGAGTCGTAACACGCCATCCTTTGTTTGGAAACGGGGTTGAATTTAGCAGTCTCACTCAAGACATACGCCAAAGACTGCGACTCTTCCTCGAAGACGACAGCTCAACTTCAGGAGACGCTCAGACGGTTGGCTTGAAGGAAGTGTTACTTACATGACGATACTTGTGATCGAAGACAGCAGGTTTCTGCGTTTGGCGCTCGAGAGGATACTGGTCAAGGCTGGCTATGAGGTGATTGTGGTTGGCGACGGCAAGGAGGGCCTGCGCTGCGCGCAGGATGTGCTCCCTGCCATAATCCTGCTGGACATGATGTTACCTTCGATGGAAGGCACGGCAGTGCTCGGCAAGTTGAAACAGGACCCTCTTACGAAGTCGATTCCGGTGATCGTTCTGTCGGGCCTCTCGCAGAAGAACGAGAAGAAGCTGATGACGGCGGGAGCTGCGGCCTATTTTGAGAAGTCACTTCTGAACTTGGACAAGGATGGAAGCGGTCTAGTTCACGCGGTGCAACATGTTATGGCGGAAACGACGGGTGCGGAAGAAACTTCCCTTCAATTCGCAAGTGCTAGGGGCCTTATCTGAAGGTGTTCATGTGAGGAATCGGTGCTCCGATTCGAGTCTTTGGGACGTCCCATAGCGGGCACCGATCTATTGAGCGGGAAGGTATCCAGTGACATCCACGGCAGTCACGATGTCGGCTACGCATCCGTTGAAGAGCACTCCACTTCGCGTGACCTCCACGTCGATCAAGCTGCCGTCCTTCTTTTTGTGTTTGCGGCGCTGCATTGCCGAGTTAAGGATTACTTTGTGCAGTACGTCCCTTAATAATGGAACAATGTCCTCGCTAGGACGAATGTCCAAAATGGTCATCGACAGGAATTCGTTTCGCGAGTAGCCGTAATGATGCACCGCCGCATCGTTGACGGCAACAAAGGCGAGTGTGCTGATATCGAAGACCCACATGGGAGTCGCATTCTGATCGAAGTCAAGGCGATTCAAGGCTTCCACAGTCAGGTCGCATGCTTCGACTGTTTTCGCGGAAATATCATCATCTCCGGACGGGAGTGGGGAGTCGCAGGAATGAGACTCAAACTGTCTCGCGATTGTGGCGTAATGCGCCCCAGCGGGAAATTCGACACTTAGACGGCAATCCATGCACGCCACAAAACGACCCGTACCTGACATTCGGATGCCGATGTGGTGGGCAGAAGAGGTAGCTCTGCTCGCTGACATTGCATATTTCAACTCTCTTGTGTCCGAGACCACTATGCGCCTCTATTCTCAGCAAGTTGTCAATCAGAACTACGATGCAAGAAAGGCTGAACTCCTGGGGTCCAGCCTGAAGCATTCATCGACACAACAAGAAGTGGCGTGGCCACGAGGATCGAACGTTGGTGTTGCTACTATCAACCGGTAGCCATCTCAATAACTGGTCAAATGTGTACATCTTCGATACTGACGCTAAGTCATACTAATCCGCAGACCGTAAGGTGGGATATTGATATGACACAGAGCAAACTAGAAAGTTCGCATCGAGTGTTGTGCGATTGAGAGCTATATGGGTGTCGTGCGGGAGCCAGTCGCAGCTTAGTTCCACCCCCCCATTACATTTGAAGTGCGGAGATCGGTGTGCCTATGTATCCCATCCGTGACTGCAGATAGCCACAGACAATCCGGAAGGCACGGGAGCGTAGCCTTACGTCTGGTGACTCGGGTTCCGCCCCTCCTTTCCTCGTTAGGATGCTGGTCCGGGTCGGGATGATCGGCAGACAGCGATTCCTGCCTTTTTCCAAATAGGCGAGCTTGTTCAACATATTCTCCCGCTATGCTGATCCAGGTTCTACTTATAATCAAGAAGGAAGAGGCTGCGGTATGGAGAAGCCAAGCGGAATGCCTGTTATTCCAGAAGTCCCAGGGGCGCACAGGATCGACGAGCGGGAAGAGCGGGCACGGGAAGGTAAGAATCAGTCCCCAGTTGCTCCATTTCGTACGATTCCCGACGCCCGCCGCGAGCCCCGGTTCAAAATTGAGGTGGATGTCACCATCAATTCCCGCACTTGTGGTGTGCTGAAGGGGCATAGCGTGGACATTAGCGAATCCGGGATGGCGGCGATGCTGCCAATTGAAGCGGCCTTGGGCGAGAACGTGGAATTGAACTTCACGCTTCCAAGCGGCCCAGTGACGATTCATGCGATAGTTCGCCAAAAACGCGCTTTCCGCTACGGTTTCGAGTTCGTTAACTCAGACTCCATGCACGAATCGATTCGTCGCACATGCCGCGACCTTTCTATTGACCAATCCATAATCTTGGCTTATTTCCCATGACGCGAGTCAGCGGATGGTGATGACCGCATCCACAACCCGCAGCCCCCGATTGAGGTAACCCTAGAGTCGCTTACGACGGTCTCGGTGCTCGCACGCTGAAAACACCGCTCAAAGTCGACTTGCTGCACTGCAACCAGACCGTCCACAGACTGGAACCTGTCCATAGCAAGGACAATCGGGTTCGTCACGGACTTTCCCCAAAAGCTCGCAGAAGACGTAAAGTGAATAACTTAGCCGGAACTTGAGAGTGGTCGTCAAGGTGCATCGTTGACCTTGTAGTCGAATGCCCTCCAAAGGCGGTACTTGTGGCAACTGCTGAGGTCACCGAATGAACATCCTGCTTGTGGTGCTCATTGCCGTCGATCTTCGCCGAAGTGGAGATCACTTATGACCGGACAGACAATCGCTGAACGCTTCTGCGACACAATAAACTCGAGCGCACGACAAATCCTGCAAGACGAGGCCGCGATGTTTGGTGCACAAGGTATGGTCAGCAAACCAACTCGAAGCCAATCTAACCTGTGAAGAGACGAAGGATATTCTGCTGGACGAAGATATGATGGCCCATGAACTGTCTGAAATATGTGACCCTGTCTGGGTGTCGACGCTCACAATTGCGGCACAGGTGTGACGATGGGCTCCGTCAGCAGCCATCAAAATCATCCCTCACCACGACGGTCGCCCAGTGGTCAAAAAGGGGGACTCCGCGGAGCCGCAAGTGGATGAATCCAAGGGCCAACAAATTCGCTTCCGTGCTGGTCGGCCGGGGTATACCTTTTGAGCGCCCTTCACAATTGATCTTACCCGCCCGCGGGTAATGTCGGGCGCTCTCCGTCGACCAGTCGTTGCCCGAAGTCTGCTCATTATTCCTCTCTGTGCCTCGCTGCTCTCGCTCTAGCCGAATCGGGGCACTGTCCCCTTTCGTAACTATGGCGACCCTCCGAGCGAGAGTACCGTTAACTTGGGATAGAACGTTCATCAAGCGGAGTACGTTAGCCTTGTAAGTTATCTCACCCCAGAACTAAGTCGCGATGCGACGAGTGCCGCAATCCATCAACGGCCTTGTCTGGATTGGGATCGCGGGCTGCGCAGAGACGGAGATTCGACCATGTTCCCGGAAAATACGATGCTGGTCGGGTCCTATGACTACCGTTTGGTAACTCTGTCAGTGATAATCGCAACGTTTGCGTCCTATGCGGCGTTGGACCTTGCGGGTCGGTTGACCGTCGCACGGGGAGCGGCTCGGGTTGGTTGGTTGGCGGGCGGAGCCAGTGCCATGGGCTTGGGCATTTGGTCCATGCACTACATTGGGATGTTAGCTTTTAGGCTGACGATTCCGGTGAGGTACGACTGGCCAATTGTCGTGCTATCTCTGCTGGCTGCCATTTCCGCCTCGGCCGCAGCATTGCATTGCGCAGGCGGGCAAGAGATGAGCCTGCGGCGCGCAGCGTTTGGAAGCCTCGTGATGGGCGGGGGAATCGGTGCGATGCACTACCTCGGCATGCATGCCATGCGGATTGGTGCGATGTGCCACTTCAATCCTTTCGTCGTGGTTCTTTCCGTCGTTCTCGCGGTTCTGATTTCGTTTGTCGTGCTCCGCTTGGTCTTCTTTGCCAGAGATCACGACGAGACCAGAGGTCTACAGAGGGCTGCTAGCGCAATCGTTATGGGCGCTGCGCTCTCAATCGTGCATTACACAGGGATGGCGGCGGCCAGGTTCACGGTGTCCGACGTGGCTGCAGACTTCTCGCACGCGGTGGACGTTTCTACTATCGGTATGATTGGTATTGCGACAGTGACGATCCTCGTCTTAGGAATTGCCACCCTGACGGCAGCCTATGGCCGCTTAGTGCGCGAACCAAGAACGATGCGAACGAGTGTGCTAAGCGTCCGCATTCTGGCGACGAGAGCCGCGATGCTTACGTTCTGCATCATGTTTGTTTTTGAAGCAGCTAAGCAGGCTCTTCGTCCCACAATCACGATCTGGACTTCTCATGCAGTCACAATTCTGTTTGCCACGCTAGTAGCTGCGATTTTCAGTTTCACTGTTCTTAGGAAGGAAGAGCGGTCCAAGGAGATGCTGCAGAACAGTGAGAACAAGTATCGCGTGTTGTTCGAGGACTCGGCGGATGCGAACTGGCTGATGGACGAAAAGGGCTTTCTGGATTGTAATTCTGCTGCGCTCCAGATGTTCGGATACTCAGCCGACGAGATGATGCATCCGTCCGATATTTCACCTCCGACTCAGCGTGACGGCATCCCCTCCCGAGTGGCAGCCGAAGAGAAGATTGCCGCTGCGTTTCTCAACGGCACGGAACGTTTCGACTGGTTGCACCAGCGCAAGAACGGGAATGTCTTTCCGGCTGAGGTGTGCCTCACTGCCTTGACCCTGAGCGGGCGGCCGCGCCTGCTGGCCACCGTGCGGGATATCTCAGATCGCAGACTCGCCGAGGAACAGGTCCAATTCCTGGCCTACTACGATGCACTGACGGGATTACCCAATCGGACTCTTCTTAAGGATCGAGTGACGAAGGCACTTGCCGCCGCCCGTCGGCAAGAGCACAAAGTCGCGTTTCTGTTCCTCGATCTCGACAGGTTCAAAGACATCAACGACTCGCTGGGACACTCGGTCGGTGATCTCCTCCTGCAAGGGATTGCGGAGCGGCTTAAGACGTGGGGGCGTGACCAGGATACCGTCGCCCGTCTGGGTGGCGACGAATTTCTGATCACGTTGACTCAAGTTAGGGACCTAGCCGACGTGGCGGTCGACGCAGAGCGCCTCATGGATGCGATGACCGCTGAATTCGTTGTTCAAAATCGCTCGTTGACCATTGGCTGTAGCGTCGGCATCAGCATTTTTCCCGAGCACGGTGCGGACTGCGAAGCGCTTATCAAGAATGCCGATGCCGCTATGTATAGCGCCAAGGACAGCGGAGGTAATAACTTTCGTTTCTTCAGCGAGGAGGTGAACGCTCAGGTGGTCGAGCGTTTGACCTTAGAAAGCAGCTTGCGGTTGGCACTCGACAAAGAAGAACTCTTCTTGATGTATCAGCCACAGATGGATGTGGCTACCGGAAGAATAACCGGGTTGGAGGCGCTTCTCCGTTGGCAGCATCCGGAGTTGGGCCTTGTACCGCCGGACCGATTCATAAGAATTGCTGAGAACAGCGGACTGATCGTATCAATCGGTGAATGGGTGCTGAGGACGGCCTGCCGTCAGGCGAAGAAATGGCAATGCGCTGGCGTCCCCCCCGTTTCAGTAGCAGTTAATGTATCAGCGATCCAGTTTCGTCAAGAGGGCTTCTGCAAACTCATCAGAAGAGTGCTCGATGAGAGTGGCCTCGCCCCGCGATATCTCGACCTGGAGCTAACAGAAAGCCTACTCCTGGCCAATGCGGAAGTGATGTTATCAGTTGTTCATGGATTAAAGGCCATGGGAGTATCGCTGGCAATTGACGACTTCGGAACTGGCTACTCCAACTTCGCATCCTTGCGACAGTTCGGGGTCAGCAAGCTCAAAATCGACCGCTCGTTCATCCGGGATGTAGCAATGAAGCCTGATGACGCCGCGATCACAACCGCAATCATCAGCATGGCGAAAAGCCTGAATCTCAAGGTGATCGCCGAGGGCGTCGAAGACGAGGCGCAAATGTCTTTTCTGCGGGCACATCATTGTGACGAGATTCAAGGGTACTACTTCAGTAAACCTTTGGCGGTTGACAAAGTTGCCGAAAAGCTGCGACGCGATTCCACCGAACTGCGAGCCGAGCGCAACCCAGCAGGAGACAATCGTGACAACAAACTTCATGAGCTGCACGTTTCGCTTATGTCGATAGGACTTGCACTCTTGGTGTCCGCTGATCCAGCCACAATTCAACAGTTCAGTTTCGCCCTGCGAGAATTGTCCATTTCGCCCGATGCATGTCAGGACGCGGCAAGCGCACGTCTCCTCCTGAAACGCCGAAAGTTCGATGCCGTTATCGTTGACCTCCAATTAGGAGAGCAGTCAGGACTGGTTCTGGACGAGGTGCAACTCTCCTCGTCGAACCGGACAGCGGTGACGTTCGGCATCAACGATAGCGGTGCGGAAGTTACATCAGATGTCCGCA
>OBLW0100002175.1_pt1 | contig 15937 bp, 15 predicted proteins | sample 1520161 | NCBI WGS metagenome assembly OBLW01 (sample SAMEA3539309, study PRJEB22396) | soil metagenome | biome: tundra; feature: field; material: soil | place: USA | collected 2010-05 | depth 0.15 m | reverse complement strand
AATCGACCCGACATTGTCCGCCATCCAGCGGGCTCACATCGACGAAGTTTCTACTCAATCCATTGGGTGGCCGATACGCACGGCGAAAGTCCGCGAAGCCCGGCCACCCGCAACGAAATCTCTCAAGCCCAAAGTGTTTGTCCCGCGCGGAGCGGGAATCCTCCATGAAAACGGTTCAGCAAGTGTTCCTCTGCGCCCTTCTGGCGGCGCTCACCACGCTCGCCGTTGCGGCAACGCTTTTCGTGCGGGCCGCCACCGCCACGGTTGCGGCGGTTCCGGCCGAGATCCGCCTGACGCGCGCCGCGCTCGTTCACCAAGCCGACGCGGCGCGCCACGATCTCTCGAACCAGCTTGCCGCGGCCCGCGTCGCCGCGTTCACGCTTTCCGACCGCCAGGCAACCGCGTTCCGCACTGGCATTCTGGCGCAAACCGCCGGTTTCGGCGACGCCGCCAGCCGCCAGCTCGGCGGTACTCTGTCGCGAATCGATACCGCCCTCGCCACCACGACTTCGCTCGAACGCGAACTCCGTCCCACCCTCCGCCATTCCGCCGCCATCGCCGCGCAGATCGACGATTCCCTCCCCATGTTCCTCGATTGCGACCACAACCCCGACTGCGTGTTCAACCGCTACGTCGGCGTCTCCCGTGGCATCGAAACCGCCGCCACCGACGTCTCCGGCATGAGCCGGGATTTCCGCCGCGACTGGCCGGCCTATCTCAAAACCTGGCAGGATATCGGCGTCCAGACCGATGGCTTCGTCGCTAACATGAACCGCCTCACCCATCCGCACTGGTACGACCGGCTGATCGGCTACGGACTCAATGGCGTCGTCATCTATCGCAGCCTGAATCCGGTGGGAGCCGCCGTCACCGGCGCCCAGATCCTGTCCTCACGTCCGTAGCTTAGTCACTCACCGGTACGCTTCACTGCGGTGGCGAACTCCGAAGATGCGCATGGTGTCGTCATGAAGCTTAAACATGACGCGGTAATCGCCAAGCCTCAGCCGAAAGGAACCCGTCAATCCGCCGTGAAGCGGCCTCACATCGCCCGAGCCAATGAGAGCGTATCGCAACACGCCTTCGAAGATGATGTGCCTCGCCACGGCACGGTCAAGGCGTCGAACGTCGGCCTTGGCTTCGTCGAGCCACTCGATCTTGACTGCGTTTGGGGAGGTCATGATGCCAACTAACCTAAGCTTAGAACCTCCGTCGCGTGCCGCCCAGATTGTGAATGGTTAGTACGCAGCGACTCACCTAAGACCGCCGGGCGGATGCCACCGGCAGCGATCAGCGCAACGGTACCCCGACTCCGTTCACACCAACATCCACTGCGGCACGATGCGCTGGGGGGGGACAGCCTACTTGCTGAGCGGGAAATCTTCGAGCGTCAGGCCGAAATCGGCAAGAACCTCTTCCATCGGAATGCCCTTGCCGCCGCGTTGGGCGAACCAAACCTCTCCCTCGCGAACACGGCGACGGTCCTCGTCGGTGATCGGTTCATCGTCGACGGGTGCGGTGGAGGGAGTGTCCAGCATGGCTTCCAGCAAACCAGCGATAGCAGGAAGCTTCGCCGGCGGCAGGCGCTCAATCAGTTCGTGGACGTGCTCGCGTGTCTCACCCATGGCGCGTTCCTCGAGGACACAGGCCTACCCCAATTGTGGCACAAATTATTTGAATTTGTGCTCACATGACCCTCCGGGGCGCCGTAGGGGCCAGGCACGCCTGGCCCGCGCCGCTGCACTCGGGCTGGCACCCGCACCCCTCCAGCTTGCATCGAACCTCTCCCCTGCTATGATGGATGCTGATGAAAGGCATAGTTCTTGCCGGAGGCACCGGAAGCCGGCTCTTTCCACTGACCAAGATCACCAACAAGCACCTGCTGCCAATCTACGACCGGCCCATGATTTACTACCCCATCCAGACCTTGGTGGATGCCGGGATCGAGGACATCATGGTCGTCACCGGTGGGCGCAACTCGGGGGATTTCTTGCGGCTGCTGGCCAATGGGAAAGAGTTCGGGCTGAAGCACATCCATTACACGTACCAGGAAGGTGAGGGTGGCATCGCCGATGCGCTGGCGCTGGCCGAGCACTTCGCCGACGGCCACAAAATTTGCGTCATCCTGGGCGACAACATCATCCAGGGCAACGTCCGCGCCGCTGCCGATCGTTTCCGCAGCCAGCCGCACGGCGCCCACATCCTGCTCAAAGAGGTCGCCGATGCCGAGCGCTTCGGCGTGGCGGAACTGGCCGGCGACCACATCGCGGGCATCGAAGAGAAGCCCGCGCACCCGAAATCGAATTACGCCGTGACCGGCATTTACATGTACGACTCGAGCGTGTTCGATAAGATCAAGACCCTGGTCCCGTCCGGCCGCGGCGAGCTCGAGATCACCGACGTCAACAACGCATACGTGCGCGAAGGCTCGCTCACCTTTTCGTTCCTCTCCGGCTGGTGGACCGATGCCGGCACCTTCGATTCCCTGCTCCGCGCCGCTAACCTGGTGAAGGAATCCGTCACGGGCGGCAAGGCAGTCGAGGAACGAGAGGAAGGAGCCGTGCGAACCTGATGGCGCAAGAAACACCGGCGCCGGCGCGGCCTCTGGCTTCGCTCGGCGGCTTGGAACTGGCGGTTCCGCAATGTCCCAAGGGAATCGGCGCGCTGATCGGCGCTATCGATTCGGCGGAACGCATCGCGGGCGTTGAGATTGCCCGCCTGGCGGTGCACCCGGACGACCGCGGCTACTTTCTCGAAGTGCAGCGCCTCGGTCAGGGACTGGCCCACGCCTTTCCGCCCCAGAGCAGCCAGGTTTCTGCCGCGCTCAGCTATGCGGGTACCATCAAGGCGTTCCATTATCATCTGAAGCAAACCGATTGCTGGACGCCGGCAAAGGGGTTGTTCCAAGTGGCGCTGGTCGACTTCCGCTTGGGCTCGCCCACCTTTGGCAAACGCAACACCATGTATGTCGGCCCGCTGCGCCCCTGGCAGATCCTCGTTCCGCCCGGCGTGGGCCACGGATATAAAGTGATCGGCGAAGAAAGCGCCATGCTGATTTACATGACCGACCGCTTCTACGATCCGAGTGACGAAGGCCGCGTCGTTTTCGACGACCCCGGTATCCACTACGATTGGGAAACCCAGCACAAGTGAGACGCCGATGAAGATCCTGGTTACCGGCGGCGCGGGTTTCATCGGCTCGGCATTCGTGCGCCTGGTGATGGCGGAGACCGGCTGGGAAGTCGTCAATCTGGATAAGCTGACCTACGCCGGCAACCTCGAGAACCTGGCCGAGGTGGAATCGAGCGGCCGCTACCGGTTCGTGCAGGGCGATATCGCGGACCAGGCGGCGGTTGGCGCGCTGGTCGCCGAGACCAAGCCGGACGCCATTGTGCATTTCGCCGCCGAATCGCACGTCGACCGCAGCATCATTTCGCCCGAGCCGGTGATCCAAACCAATCTCCTGGGCACTTTCCGCCTGCTCGAAGCCGCGCGCCTGAACAACGTTCCGCGCTTCGTGCACGTCTCGACCGATGAAGTGTATGGCAGCCTCCCGGCGCCGGAGGAAGCCACCGAAAAATTTCCGCTCCAGCCGAGCAGCCCGTATTCGGCATCGAAAGCGGGCTCGGATATGCTGGCGCTTTCCTACTTCGTCACCTTCCGCATGCCGGTGGTGGTGACGCGCGCCTCCAACAACTACGGCCCCTACCAGTTCCCCGAAAAGCTGATTCCGCTAATGATCGCCAACGCTCTCGAAGACCGGCCGCTGCCGGTGTACGGCGATGGCATGCAGATTCGCGACTGGCTGTATGTGGACGATCATTGCCGCGGCATTCTGGCGGTGCTCGACAAAGGACGCGCGGGCGAGATCTACAACATCGGCGGCAACCGCTCGCTGCCCAATCTGGACGTGATCCACAAGCTGCTGGCGCTGGCCGGCAAGCCGGAGAGCCTGATTCAATACGTGAAGGACCGGCCCGGACACGACCGCCGCTATGCGCTATCGAGCGAAAAAATCCTGCGCGAAACCGGTTGGCGGCCGAAGGTGGATTTTGAAACCGGCCTCGCCCGCACCATCGATTGGTATCGCGCCAACGCCCCATGGGTCGCCCGCGTGCGCAGCGGAGAGTATCGGAACTATTACGAGCGCAACTACGCGAACCGGGTGTAGGCCGCGATAAAATCATTTCGAGCCACAGATGAACACGGATAAAACTTTTGATTTTAATCTGTGTTCATCTGTGTTTATCTGTGGCTATAATTCTTCCACGGCTGCCTCGGCTTAACTCTCATGCGGGTGGCAATTGAAGCGGCGAGCTTGAGCCTTTCGAGCGGAGGTCTGGCGCGCTACACCAGCCAGCTCAGCTTGGCGCTTGCGCGTTGGCACGCGGACGACGAATTCTACCTGATCTCGGATCAGCCTTTTTCGATGCCCGCCGGCGCTCCGGCCAACTTGAAGCGCGGCGCGGCGCCGCGCAACGCGGTCGAGCGGCGCTGGTGGCTGTGGGGCATGGCGCGCGAATTGAATCGCATCGGCGCCGACGTGGTGCACGGGCCGGACTTCGCCGTTCCCTACCTGGCGCGCCGGCCCAGCGTGATGACGCTTCACGACCTTTCGCCCTGGCTCGACCCGGCCTGGCACGATGGCGCGGGCCGCGTGATGCGCCGCACGCCCCTGCTGTTGAAGATGGGCCTGGCCACCATGGTGATCACGCCCGGCGAGCACGTGCGCCAGGAGGTGATCGCGCGCTTTCAGCTCAGCCCCGATCGCGTGGTGGCCGTGCCGGAAGCCGCCGCCGAGTGGTTCACCCCCGTCGAGACGCGGCCGGAATCGCCCTATTTCCTGTTCGTCGGGACCATCGAGCCGCGCAAGAATCTGCCGTTGCTCCTCGAAGCGTGGCGCGAAGTGCGCAAGCGCGCCCCCACAGCCGAGCTGGTGATTGCCGGCCGCCGGCGCGCGGATGCGCCCGCGATTCCGGAGGAGCCTGGATTGCGTCTGTTGGGCGAGGTGCCCGACGAGCAACTGCCGGGCCTGTACTCCGGCGCCACGGCTTTCGTCTATCCGTCGCTCTACGAGGGGTTCGGCTTGCCGGTGGTGGAGGCGATGCAGTGCGGGGCGTGCGTGATCGCCTCCCCGGCGCTCCGCGAGACGGCCGGCGACGCTGCGATCTATGCTGAGACCGCGCGCGAACTGGCACAGGCCATGATCGAGGCGCTGGAGCGTCCCGCCTGGCGGGCCGAATGGAGAGAGCGCGCCCGCGCCCGCGCCGCCGAATTCTCCTGGCAGCGCACCGCGCACCAGACTTACGCAGTCTATCGGGAGGCCCGTAGACGCTTTGACAAGTGACGATCGAGCCGCGGCCCTGCTGTTGGCGCCGGAAGCGCCCTATCCGCTTTCGGGCGGCGGTTCGCTGCGCACGGCGTCTCTCCTCGAGTACCTGGGGCGGCACTATGCGCTCGATCTGATCGTTTTCCGGCAGCCGGGAGCGGCCGCGCCAGCCTCGCTGCTGCCCGCCGGGCTGGTGCGGCGGGTGACGGTGATCGATCTCCCCGCCACCCGGCGCGGCCCGGCGGCGCGCGCCGTCCGCAATGCCGCGCGGCTGGCCCGCGGCGTGCCGCCACTGGTGGACCGGTTCGCCGGCTTCGACGCCCAAGTGGAGCAGGCCGTCGAGGGGCGCAGCTATGAAATCGGCGTCATCGAGCACTCCTGGTGCGCGCCGTACCTGGAGCGGATCGCCGGCGCCTGCCGCCGCACCGTGCTCGACCTGCACAACGTGGAATCCGTGCTGCACGCGCGCTGCGCCCAGGTGGAGGGCGGCGCGGTGGGGCTGGCGCATCGCATCTTCGGAGAGGCCTCGGCCCGCTTCGAGGCGGAGTGGCTGCCGCGGTTCGGCGAAGTGTTGGCGCCCTCGGCCGAAGACGCCCGTTCCGTCGCGCTCCTGGCGCCGGGCGCGCGGGTGCGGGTCTATCCAAACGCGATTCCCTGGACACCAGTGCCGCCCAAAACAGAAGAGCAGATGATTGTATTTTCCGGCAACCTGGAGTACCACCCTAATCTGTCCGCCGTGCGCTTCTTCGCGCGCGAGATCTGGCCCACGCTGCGGGAGCGCTGGCCGCACCTGGTTTGGCGGCTGGTGGGCAAGGCTCCGCAATCAGTCGAGAAACTTGTACCGGTTGACCCACGTATTCAATTAAGTGGGCCGGTGGAAGATGCTGTCGCGGAATTGGCGCGGGCGCAAGTTGCGGTCGTCCCCTTGCTCGCCGGCAGCGGCACGCGGTTCAAGATCCTCGAAGCCTGGGCAGCGGCGCTGCCGGTGGTCTCCACTTCCATCGGCGCCGAAGGCCTTCCGGCGCGGGACGGCGAGCACCTGCTGCTGGCCGACACCGCCGCGGCGTTCGCCGATGCGGTTTCACGGCTGTTGACGTGCAAGAATCTCCGTGTAAGCGTTGGAAATTCCGGCAGATTGTTGCTAGAAAAGGAATTTACGTGGGTATCAGCTTGGGCAAGTCTGGATTTCTGACACAGCCGAGTGACACAATGCTCCGTTATACTGGTACGGTTAATGCGGATTGCCGTTGATGCACACGCCATCGGCCGTCACCTCACAGGCAATGAGGTCTACGTCCGAAGCCTTTTGAACGGATTCGCCGCCGCCAAGGACCGCGAATGCGAGGTCCTGGCCTATGTGTCTTCCGAAGAGGCTTGCAGTAGTTTGCCCGCCGGCATTCGTACCAGTTCCATCTCCACCAACCCGTTCTTGCGCCTGGGATACGAGTTGAGCATGAAGCTGCGGCGGGACCGGCCGGATCTGCTTCACGTGCAGTACACGGCTCCGGTGGCGTGCACGGTGCCGGTGGTGGTGAGCGTCCACGACGTCAGCTTTCTGGAGCATCCCGAGTATTTCACCGGAGGGCGGGCGCGGCAGTTGCGCTGGACGGTGCGGCGGACGGTGGACCGCGCGGCGCGGGTGCTCACGGTGAGCGAGTTTTCGCGGCGCGCTATCCTGCGGGTTTACGGCCACCTGGACGAGGACAAAGTGGTGGTGGCTCCCAACGCCGCCGGCGCAGAATTCCGCCCGGTGTCGCTCCAGGCGGCGCGGGCCGCCGTCCGCCAGCGCTTTTCGCTCGATCGGCCATTCCTTCTTTCGGTGGGCGACCTGCAGCCGCGCAAGAATCAGATCGGCCTCATCCGGGCGTTCGCCGAATTGGTCCGCGCCTGCCCGCAGCTTGGCCACGACCTGGTGCTGGCCGGGAAGCCCACCTGGTTTGCGGATCAGGTGCAGGCCGCGGCGCGCGAATCGGGCGTCGGCGATCGCATCCGCATGTTGGGTTTTGTATCCGATACCGACCTGCTCCAGCTTTATAACGCCTGTGACCTTTTCGTGTTCCCTTCGTTCTACGAAGGGTTCGGACTGCCCGCGCTGGAAGCCATGGCGTGCGGCCGCGCGGTGGCCTGTTCGAACGCTAGCGCCTTGCCGGAGGTGGTCGACAGCGCCGCGATTCTCTTCGATCCTTACCGCACCGACGAGATGGTGCGCGCGCTCAAGGACCTGCTGCTGGACGCGGAATTGCGCGCGCGCATGGAGCGGTTGGGGCTGCAACGCGCCGCCCATTTCAGTTGGCAGAAAACGGCGGACGCCATCCTGGACGTGTTCCGCGAGGTGGCCCATCAAAGCCAGCCCGCCGTGCTGCCGGCCTCCCGCAGCCTGGCGCACCGATGAACCGGCTGCTTCCAGGCGAGGTAGGACAGACGATCGGTTTTCGTCGTCTGTCTTTTCGGCATCTGTCAAGGCGTCGCACTTTGGCGAGGCATGACAGACCACCAAAACCGATGGTCTGTCCTACCTGAGATCACATGCTTATGAGATTCCTTTCCTTCACATTCGCGGCGTTGTTCCCGCTGCTGGCGGCCTCCGCCCAGCCCGGCTTTCCCTTCACCGACGAATCGCTGCGATACAACTTGAGCTGGCAAAGCGGCACCAGCTTGGGCGAGGCCACCCTGACCGCGCACCGCTCCGCCGTGGGTTGGAACCTGGATGTGACGCTGAACGCGAGTGTGCCCGGCTTTTCACTGGCCGACCAACTGCATTCGGCGGTCGACGCGGGGCTGTGCTCGCAGGAATTCGAGCGCGACCTGACGCACGCTGGCAACCGGACCGACGACAAGACCAGCTTCGATCAGAAAGCGGGCAGCGCGACACGCACCACGGTGTTTCCAGCCGGCGGCGGCAGGGGCGATTTCAGCATCGCCACCTGCGCTCGCGACGCGGTGGCGTTCGCTTATTACGCGCGCGTGGAGTTGGGCCAAGGCCGCGTGCCCGCGCCGCAGCAAGTGTATTTCGGGTCGGCCTATTCGGTGAGTCTCTCGTACGTGGGCGCCGAAAACGTGAACTCGGCCGGGAAGTCCGTGGCGGCCGACCGCGTGCACGCGGCGGTGAAGGGACCGAAGGCGGATTTTCAGTGCGACATGTTCTTCGCGCGCGATGCCGCGCGCACCCCGCTGAGCATCCGCATTCCGCTCCCGCTGGGAGTCTTTTCGCTGGACCTGGTGCGCTGACCATGCGGGTGGCGTTCTTCTCGCCGCTGCCGCCGGAGCGCAGCGGGATCGCCGACTATTCCGAAGCCCTGCTCGAGCCGCTCCGGCATCTGGCCCAAGTCGAAGTCTTTTCGCAGGCCTCGCAGCCATTCGATGCTGCGCGCTTCGATATCGCACTGTACCAGATGGGCAACAATCGCTGCCACGGCTTCGTGTATGAGTCCGCGTTGCGCCACGCCGGCGTGGTGGTGATGCATGAATCCAACCTGCATCATCTGATGACGGAAATCACCATCCGGCGCGGCGATTGGGACGCGTACGTGCGCGAGTGCGAATACGCCGGCGGCCGAGTGGCGCGCGAATTCGCCGAACGCGTGCGCAAGCTGGAGGTCGGCCCGGATTACGAAGGCTTGGCGCTTACGCGGCGGCTGCTCGAAGGCGCGCGCGGTGTGATCGTGCATAGCCGGTTCATGGAATCGGAAATCCGCACCGGTGGGTTTGGCGGGCCGTTGGCGGTGATTCCGCACGGCGCGTGGATTCCGCCGGGCGACCGCAACGGGTTTCGCCAACGGCTGGGCCTCGACGAGGCCGTACCGCTGGTGGGCGTCTTCGGTTTTCTCAAACCCTACAAGCGAATTGCCGAATCGCTGCGCGCCTTCCGCCGCCTGCTGCGTCTGGCGCCGGAAGCGAAAATGATTCTGGTGGGCGAGCCGCATGCCGATCTTCCGCTGGAGGGAATGATTCGCTCGCTGGGGCTCTCCGCCAGCGTGCGGATGGTGGGCTTTGTGCCGATCGACGATTTCACCGGCTACCTTTCGGCCTGCGACATCGTCCTCAACCTGCGCTACCCGACGGTGGGCGAAAGTTCGGGCACGCTGCTGCGGGCGATGGGGCTGGGCAAGGCGGCGCTGGTTTCCGACGTCGGAAGCTTCGCCGAGTTCCCCGACGATGTGTGCCTCAAAGTGCCGGTGGGCGCGGGCGAGGAAGACACCATCTTCGAGTACCTCAACCTGCTGACGTCGCGCCCGGAAGTGGCGCTGGCGCTGGGCGGGCGCGCGCGGGATTACGTCGCGCAGCAGTGCAATTGGCCGGCGGTGGCGAAACAGTACGCGCAATTTCTGGAAGCGGTGATGGAAGGCAAGGCGTGGAAAGCGGAGGAACCGGATCGCTCCAGCGGGCCGGTTAAGGAGCAGACGGATTCTACTGTGCCGGTTGCCGAGGAAGCGAATTCGACTGGGCAGGCCGGGGGCCTGCCCCACCAAGTGGATTCGGCTGGGCCGGCCTCGGAGCAGATTCCTGCCCAAGAGATGACGCCTTACTTGCGCGGGTGGGCGGTGGACGAGGAATCGGCGACCTACCTGGAAGTTCACCAGACACGCCTCGAGAAAACCTTGGGCCTGATTCCACCGGGCGGCCCGGAAGATCGCATTCTCGAGATGGGCGCCTACATGCAAATGACGCCCGCCCTACACGACAAGCTGGGCTACGGCGAAGTTCGCGGCTGCTATTACGGCGAACCCGGCCGGGTGGACCACCGCTCGGTGACTTCGTCCTCGGGCGAAACGTTCACCTGCGAGATCGACCATTTCGATGCCGAGAAGGATCCGTTCCCTTACCCGGACGAGCATTTCTCGACCGTGCTGTGCTGCGAGCTGATCGAGCACCTGTTCACGGACCCCATGCACCTGATGGGCGAAGTGAACCGCATCCTCAAACCGGGCGGCCACTTCGTGCTGACCACGCCGAACATCGCCAGCCTGCGCGGCCTGGCGGCCATTTTGCAGGGGTACCATCCCGGCTTTTTCCATGCCTATCTGCGTCCCAGCGAAACCGGCGAGGGCGACGCGCGGCACAATCGCGAATACACGCCGCGCGAGATTCACCAGTTGCTGGTAAACTCCGGGTTCGAGGTGGACCGGCTCGAGACCGGCGAGTTTCGCGACTTGCCGCATCCCGAGTTCCGCTGGGTGGTGCATCTGCTGGAACGCTACCGGCTGGACTCGGCGCTGCGCGGCGATGGCATTTACGCGGTGGGCCGCAAGACGGGCGCGGTGCGGGAACGCTACCCGGGATGGCTGTACACATGAAGGCGGCGGCATATCTGAATCCGCGGGTAGACCTGGACGCGGCGACCGGCAAGCTGCGGGCGGAGTTTGAAATCCGCAACCAGTCGGGCGAGACATGGCGCGCCGCGGAGGGCTTTTTCGTCGGGGTGCACCTGTTCGACGCCGATACCGGAACGCTGATCGTAGATGGCGCGCGGGTGGCTGCCGAGCGCGACCTGGCGCCCGGAGAGAGCGCGCGGATCGGTATGGATCTGGCGCTGCCCACCGAAAATGGCCGTTTCCAGGCGCTGATTTCGCCGCTGCGCGAGCACGTCTGCTGGTTTTACGAAAAGGGCTGGCCGTTCCTGCTGGTGGAGGCCGTGGTGCGGGATGGCGTGACGCGCCTGACCCACGTTGGCGTGTCCACGCGGGCGGCGCTCGGCCGCGAACAAGCCGTGCGCGCCGTGGGCCGCGCCTTCGTTTATCCGTTCCTGACGCTGTGGCGCAATCGCGGATTGATTCGGGTGATGGTGCGGCGTGACGTGCTGGGGCGCTACCGCGGATCGTTCGGCGGATCCTTCTGGACCGTGATCAACCCGCTGCTGCTGATGCTCACCTACTATTTCGTTTTCGGGGTGGTGCTCCAGTCGCGCTTCCCCGGCATTCCCGGCCGCGCCGGATTCGCGCTCTACTTCCTGTGCGGAATGCTGCCGTGGCTGGCGTTGAGCGAGGCCGCCGGCCGCGCGCCGTCGATCCTGCTGGAGCACCGCAATTTCGTCAAGAAGCTGGTCTTCGCGGTGGAGACGCTGCCCGTCAACCTGGTGGCGGCCGGCCTGGTGAGCGAATTCTTCGCGGTGGTGCTTTACTGCGGGTTTCTTCTCGCGATCCGGCACAGCTTGCCGGTAACGGTACTGTGGCTGCCAGTGCTGCTGGTGCCGCAGATCCTGCTGACGCTCGGCCTGAGCTGGCTGCTGGCGGCGCTGGGCGCGTTCGTGCGCGACCTGGGGCAGGTCATCGGCTTCCTGCTCACCATCTGGTTTTTCGTCACCCCGATCTGTTACCCTGAGGGGTCTCTGCCGAAGGGCGCGGCGGCGCTGCTGACGAAGAACCCGCTCTACGTTTTGGTGCGAGGCTATCGCGCGATCTTTCTGGAGAACCGCGCGCCGCAGTTCGGCCCGTTGTGGAAGCTGACTGTGGTGGCGTTGGTGGCGTTGGTGGTGGGCCACGCGTGTTTCTACAAGTTGCGCCGCTCGTTCGCCGACATGTTGTAGACACGTGGGGCAGGTCCCCGACCTGCCAATGGCCGAAGTGGCCGGGCTGACCGCTCCCTATGGTCGTGGCTCCGAATTGAAGTCAAGGATTATCCGTTGCTGCACACTCTATCCGAAGCACTGGTCCGGTTCGGCCCGTCGGGGGTGTTCCTCCTGGCGGTGCTCGATTCGTCGGGTGTGCCGATGCCTGCGGCGATGGACATTCTGGTAATGTTCGTGGCCTACAAGTCTCCCGATCGCGCCTATTTCACTGCCGCCATGGCCGTGCTGGGTTCGCTGGGCGGAAATCTCATGCTGTTTCTGCTCTCGCGTCATGGCGTGCGCCGCTTCTTCAAGCCGCCCATGCCGGGCAAGCCGGGCCGGTTCCGCGAGTGGTTCGATCGTTACGGCCTGGTGACGGTTTTCATCCCGGCGCTGCTGCCGGTTCCTCCGCTTCCGCTGAAGGCGTTTGTCATTTCGGCGGGCGTGCTGCGCACGCGGCTGGCGCAGTTCGCAGCGGTGATTCTGGTGGCGCGGGTGGTCCGCTATTTCGGCGAAGCGTACCTGGGGATCCGGCTGGGCCTGGGCGCTCAGGACTACGTGAAGCACAACGCGTGGACGCTGACGGGCGTGGCAGTGGGGCTGGCGCTCGTCATGGTTCTGTTGCTCCGGATGGCCGAGCGGCGGCGCGCCGCGGCGCGCGCGACGTTACAATAGGCGGGAAGATCCCCCATCCTCGATGCCGAAGCGAATTGCGATCGTGGAAGACGAAGCCGAGCTGGCTTCCCTGATCGATTACAACCTGACCCGGCACGGCTACCAGACCCAGATCCTACGCGGCGATAAGGGGACGCTGGAGGAGTTAGAGCGAGCCAAGCCGGACCTGATCGTGCTGGACGTGATGCTGCCGGATGTCGATGGCTTCCAGCTTTGCCGCGAGATTCGCCAGTCGCAGGCGATGGCGCGCACACCGGTCATCTTCCTCACCGCGCGCGGCGACGAGGTGGACCGCGTGCTGGGCCTGGAAATCGGCGGCGACGATTACATCACCAAGCCGTTCAGCCCGCGCGAGCTGGTGGCGCGAGTGAAGGCGCACCTGCGCCGCGAACAAATGGACGCTGAACCGGCAGTGACCGGCATCGGTCCTTTCCGGCTGGATCGGACCGGCCGGCGGGTGTATGTGGGCGAACGGGAGCTGACGCTGACATCGACCGAATTCAACCTGCTGGAATTTTTTCTCAGCCATCCGGGCCGCGCCTACAGCCGCGATCAACTGCTGGACGCGGTGTGGGGTCAGTCTCATTACGTAACGCCGCGCACGGTGGACGTGCACGTGCGGCGCCTGCGCGAGCAGATTGAAGGGCAGCCGGAGAGCCCGCGCTATCTCACCACGGTGCGCGGCTTCGGCTATCGCTTCGAGGACACCGATTGACCGGCCGGATTTTTCTGAAGCTGATTGCCGGCGTGCTGGGCCTGCTGCTGCTGGCGCTGCTGACGGTGGATTACTTCACCACGCGGGTGGCCAAGCAGGTCTACATCGATAGCCTGGTGCGGCAAGCCACGGACAAAGCGCGCACGCTGGCGCTGCTGCTGGATGACATCGGCGCCGTCGGCCAACCCGCGGCGCGCGCCATGGCCGCGGCCGCCGGCGGGCGTTTGACGCTGGTGCGGAGCGACGGCCGCGTGACGGTGGATTCCGAGGCGGACGCCGCCCAAATGGAGAACCACGCTGCGCGGCCGGAGATTCGCCAAGCGCTGGCGGGCGAGCCGGGCTGGGCCATCCGGCGCAGCGGGACGCTCGGAATTCCTTTTCTGTACGTAGCGGCGCCATGCCGCGGGGGCGCCGTGCGGCTGGCGGTTCCCTATGCCCAGGTGGAGACTCAAGTGGCGCAGATCCGCGCCAAGATTCTGATCAGCACCGCGCTGGCATTTGTGCCTGCCATCCTGGTGGCGGCGCTGCTGGCGCGCTGGATCTCACGCCATTTCGCCACCATCATGGCGCACGCCGGCGAGCTGGCGGGCGGCAACTTCCGCGCACGCCTGGCCGTCACCGGCGGCAGCGAGTTCGGCCAATTGTCGCGCACACTCAACGACACCGCCGCCAACCTGCAGCGGACGGTGGAGCAGTTGCAGCTCGAGCACAGCGAACTGGAGCGGCTGGAGCGCATCCGCAAGGATTTTGTCATCAACGTCTCGCATGAGCTGCGCACGCCGCTGGCTTCGATCCAGGGCTACACGGAAACGCTGCTCGATGGTGCGCTCGCCGATCCGCAATACAACATGCGCTTTCTCGGCATCATTCGTCACAACGCCGAGCGGCTGGCGCGGCTCACCGAAGATCTGCTCACGCTCTCCCGCGTCGAACAAAAGCGGCAGAAGCTGGAGTTCGAGCCGCATTCGATCGGCGGATTGATCGAGGAGTCGATGGATCTGGTGCGGCCCATCGCCGCCAAGAGTTCGATTCGTCTCGAGACCGAACTGGACGCCGCCACGCCCGAAGTCTGGTGCGACGGCGAAGCGGTTTCGCAGATTCTGAGCAACCTGCTCGACAACGCCATCAAGTACACGCCGGCCGGCGGATCCATTGTGGCTGGCGCTTACCCCGCCGGCCGCTTCGTGGAGGTTTTCGTGCGGGACAGCGGAGCCGGCATTCCGGCCGAGGATCTGCCGCGGCTGTTCGAACGGTTCTACCGCGTGGACAAGGCGCGCTCGCGGGAGCTGGGCGGCACCGGGCTGGGGCTTTCCATCGTGAAGCACCTGGTGGGCGCGCACAACGGAACGGTGCGCGTGGAGAGCCGCGTGCAGGAAGGCTCGACGTTCTTCTTCACGCTGCCCGCCGAAGAAGCCGCGCTGCCCAAGGAAACGGCGGTAGCGGGTTAGCGCGATTTGCACTAACAACGCTACAATTGGGGAAGTGAGAGCGTCATGAAAGTATTCGTTTCTTACGGGTATGCCGGTGATCAGGTCAACGCCTTACGGCTGCAGGCTCTCGGCGCGGTCAATGGATTCACCGTATATGTGCCGCCGGCGTACACTCGTCAGCCACAGTACGGGCCGCCGATTGCGCCTGCGGGCTTCCGTCGGCCCCGGCCTCTCGACCTGGAATCCGAGCGGGAGATCAGGGACTCCGACATTGTTCTCGGAGTGATCGGCAGCGCTTTCACGGATACCTGCCGTCTTGAACTGGACGAGGCGCACAAGGCCGGCAAGCCCATGATCGTGATGACCAATCCGGGTCACGCCGAGCTGTTCCAGAACCTCGGCTGGAATGTGGTTCAGATCGATCCTTCGCATCCCGAGCGGGCGGAGTCGGAAATCGTGCGACAGCTCAAGGCCGTCAAAGCCAAGCCAACGAAAGAAGCCCTCCTTGCCTTTGGCACACTCGCCCTCGGCCTGTTGGCCGTCGCTGCAATTGCCCCACAGGACTAGCGCCGCGCCAGATGCGACGGCCAGTTTGCACGATCGACACATCCAGCGTCATCGCTCTTGACCATCTCGGTTTGTTGCCCCAGCTCAGTTGGCTCTTTTCGCGAGTTCTGCTCCCCAAAGCGGTCCGAGCAGAGCTGTTCAGGCGACGCAAGATGAAGGACCGCGTCCGGGCGATCTTCCGCGACTACACCTTTTTCGAAGCCTGCGATGACTACGACAAGGCGGTCGCCGACGTCCTTTTGATCGATCGCGGAAAGCTCGGCGTTCGAGATCGAGGCGAAGTGGAAGCCGTGGTTCAGGCTGCCCAAGTCGGCGCCATGGTCATTGTCGACGACCGCTGGGGCAGAATTCTGGCGGCGCGCCACGGCCGCGATTCTCACGGAACGCTTTGGGTCCTTCGGCGATTGCTGGAGTTGGGGCTCGCCTCATCGACCACAACCCGAGATCGCCTCGTTGCGCTGTTTCGCAGAGGCGTCCGGCTTCCGCGGAAAGAAGTAAACGACTTCCTGGCCGAAATCGGCGAGCCGCCCATCGCGAAGGCCGGCGACACTTAGCAAGGTGCCGGAGTGCGCCAGCCGAAGCGAGCCGCTGCGTGATAGCTTGATGGGTAGTTGCCAGGCTGTCTGTCCAGCCAATTCGGGAGCCAAGGAGCATCCATGGATCGAAGAAACTTTCTCATC
>OBLW0100002174.1_pt1 | contig 15938 bp, 10 predicted proteins | sample 1520161 | NCBI WGS metagenome assembly OBLW01 (sample SAMEA3539309, study PRJEB22396) | soil metagenome | biome: tundra; feature: field; material: soil | place: USA | collected 2010-05 | depth 0.15 m | reverse complement strand
CACAATGGGGTGTTGCCCTGATGGGATCGGCCGCCCGCCCAAAAACCCGGGAGGGGGAGCCGTGCGGGCGTTGCCGCCGATCAGAACGACTTGAAAAGCACGAAGCCTGCGCCACTGCCAGTGGCGTAGGGACTCCAGCTCAGCTTCTTGGGATTGGCCGGCCCCTTGTGGCGATCCACGACCGCGCGGGCGACCGACCAGCCGAGCAGCGCGCCGGCGACAGCATCGCTCGTGTAATGGGCGTTCTGTTCGATCCGGGCATAGCCGACGAGTCCGGCGCCGCCATAGCAGAGGGTCTGAACCCACCAGGCCGGGTAATTGTCGGCAATGGCCGTGGCCACGGCGAATGCCTGGGTGACATGGCCGGACGGAAAGGATTGGTTGTTGCTGAAAGGCTTGAATTCAAGAGTGCGGGTGGCCGAATCCGGTCGCACCCGGCCGAAGACATATTTTGCCGATGTGCCGATCAGACCGGGACCGATGATGCTCGCCGTCAGGGCATCCATGGCGGTGTTCTTCGCGACTGTGTCGCTGCCCGCTTCGCCCCAGATCTCGAATGCCCCGATGACCCCGAACGATAAGGAGGCGCCGAGGTTTTGAAATTGCTTGAAGAATCGGTCCTCGCCCGGCGTTCGGTGGGCTTGCACATGATTCTTGATGGTCGAGTCCAAAGAGGCGGCCGCACCCACGCCCGCGGCGGCGAATCCGGCGAACATCCAGTCCTCCTCGTCCCAACGCGCAGGCGCCGTGAGAACCGCGCCTGTATCGTTCCAGAGAAGTTCGATGTATTCCGCCGTCCAAATGTGGTCGGGCCGGATTCCCGCCGAATCCGAATGGACGACGGCATTGCCCGCGTCGCCATTTGCGGGAGTGCTGGCGATCGTCTGGGCCTGTGACACGGCTATGGGAAAGGCGGCCAGCGAGCAGGCCGCCACGACGCAGCCGGCTTTCGGGAACACGAGCGAAATCACTCTGACTGCACAATTGATGCCCGCACTTCTCGCCCCTTATCCCGGCAAACGCAAAACTTCATTGATCCTTCGGCCAATTTGATGCCGTCGCTCGAGGCTCACCGGCCCCATGTCGGGTGAGCAGGCGGATTTTTCAGCGAGATATAATGGGCCGCAATCGACCGCTGGCGAAAAATCAAGGCCGTCGCCGCTGTTCGAGTGCACCTGCCAAGGGGCCAGGGATGCAACAGGCGCCCGCTTGCTTCCATACAGCACCTTGGTTCGAAGCATCTCCGGGTCGAGGCAACCTGTGAGTTACAACCCTCACGGTCACATGCCTGGATAGCGGCCATCTTTGGTTCTCCCCGATCAGGCCCCAAATTGCTCGTTGGTGACCTTCTCCATCCAGTCGGCGCTTTTCCCGTCGACCACTTCCACTATGGCGATATGTGTCATTGCGGTGGTGGGTGCAGCGCCGTGCCAGTGCTTCTCGCCCGGCGGAAACCATACAACGTCACCTGGACGGATCTCTTCAACTGGGCCGCCCCAGCGCTGCGCTCGGCCGCATCCGGCTGTTACGATCAGGACTTGCCCCATCGGGTGGGTGTGCCATGCGGTCCGGGCGCCGGGCTCGAACGTCACACTGGCGCCAAATCCGCGTGCCGGTTCCGACAGCTGGTACAGCGGATCGACGCGAATCGAGCCGGTGAAATATTGGGCCGGTCCTATGCCGGAGGGTTGGGATCCACTGAGTTTGATTTCCATATAAGACTCTTTCTCGTTTGATCCTATGATCGATTCCTTATCAGAGCTCCTGGCGGGTCGGCCGGAACAGGATCTCATTATCTTGAGGCGCCGGGCATTGCGCGAGTAAAGCGTTAGCCGGGTGTCGGGTCGCTTCAGAAAAAGGTCGGTGGCGACACGGGCAATCTGCCGTGGGCGCCGAGAATCAGTATATTGGTCACGGCGTGCAACGCTGTTTTGGCCGTACGTCCGTCAAAGTCCGGTGCGCTCTTCGAGTTCCTCGGGATAACGATCGCCCGCAACGTTGATCTTCTGCAACGCGGCATTGAGCTCATTCAACTCGGCGGGGCTTGGGCAAGCACCTTGCACGATTGAATCGGGTCCTCCATGGTACTTCATAAACTTCGATCAACGCGATGCCGGCAGTGTCGCTGAGGCTGTAGGCAACGGCGGTATGTGCGCCGGGTAGCGGCCCGACTCGTGCAGAAGACAACCCAAGTCACCCGTTGACTCTGCGGGTTGGGCGGTCATGAAACGCGGTGCGGAAATCGGACGTGCAGTCGTTTCCGCTTGAGACCGTTTCCGCAAATCCAAATTCCGTTAGGCCAGCTTCACCCCTGCTGGCGAAAGGCGACTCCGATGATTTTGAACCGCATGAGAACCATAATCGTTCGATGGTGGATCACTGTTATCGCATGCTTGGCGTTTGCTGCGAGCGCGCCAGCCCAGTCCCCCGAGTCCGCCGAGATCGACGGCGTGTACAATGGCAGCTATGCCGGCGAGCAAGGGCAGATCAAGTTCAAGCTGTCGATCACACAGCCGCGCCGCGGAATCCTCGCCGGCGTGTTCACGTTCTACCTGCCGGAAGGTTCCGACACGAAGGCGTACACCTGTGACTTCACGGGATACCTTCGAGCGAATCGAACGTTCCTACTGACGCGCCGCAAATGGGAAACTCCCCCGCCCAGCGGCATCGACATGGCGGCCGGAATGAACGGCCTGTTCGATCCCGCCGGCGGCAATGGCGCCGGGAAGATTTCGGGCAGAATGCGGGATCGTTCCGGCCCAAATTTCCAGGCCATTCGAGACGCGGATGAATCGGCCAATATGGCCAGTGCGAGCGCGGACACGAAGGAGGCAGGAGCGTCAGCCACGCCGGTCGCTCGGTCAGAGAGACGGCCAGCCGCCGCCAAGCCCGCCGCGCCGCCGCCGTCTTTACCGGCTCAGGGGCCCCACGTCAACTGGCTCACCGCCATCAACGGCGTCTATACTGGCACCTACGGAACCAACGCAGACGACAACGTGACGGCCAAACTTTATGTCAAGTTCATCAAAGACGGATCCGTCGACGGACCCTTAACCGGTTTGTTCACGTTTGATCTACCGCCCTCCCTCGGGGCCAAACCCATCACCTACACCTATAAGCTGATCGGCGAAACTGAGCCGGGGAACGGGTTTGGATTCCGGTCCGCCAAGCCTTTGGGGAAACCCGCGCCGGACGCTTACGCGGTGACGCAGCTGTGGGTTAACTTCGGCAGGATTCCCTTGGTTAAGGATCGCAATGGACAATATGAAAACAGTTTTAATCCCGATCAGATTTCCGGGCGGGTTATCGGCAGCAATGGCCTTGCCAGCAATAACTTTGCAGCCGTACGGGACCAAGCCGGGTCGGCCGAACTCGACAGCCTCATGGCAGCGGCAGCCCAAGCCAGCGCCGCCGGCCCGGTGGTGAGTACGACCGAGCCCACCCAGCCGCCGACTGTCGCCCCCGTCGTTCGACCAGGCATCCAAGGCGTTTTCAACGGAACCTACACCAGAGAGAAAGAGCCGCCGACCAAGTTCAAGCTGACGATAACGCAGGAGCGCGACGGCCTCGCCGGTGTGGCCACGATTTATCTGCCGACCGACTCCGGCACGAAGGCCTACACGTATAGCCTCACAGGAGCCCAAGTCCCCTACGCCCCACGGGATTTCAATCTGAAGGTCATGGACTGGGAGGCGATCCCGCCCAAAGATTTCAAAAATTTTAGGGGAATGGGATTCAATGGCAGGTTCCTTTCCAATATGACCTGGAACACCGCGCGAATTATCAGCGTGCAGCAGTCCGGTTCCAACGCATCCCTATTCGTACCTCAGTTTGAGGCTGCCTGGGACGCAAAGGAATCGGCAGATATCAAAGGCACCATCGCAGCTCAGAAGGCGGTGGGGGACGCCGACCAGATCGCCGCCTTGAAGGCACAAGCCGAGGCGCAGCTCCTGGGGCCGGACCTCCGAACGTCGGGAATGGAAATTCGGTACTTCGATAGCATGGCGGACCAGGACCAGGAGGACTATATCGAGCGGCTGGTCCAGAAAGTGGAGAATGCCGTGAGCGGAGAAGAATACACCCGGGTCAAGGAATTCTTTGCGCCGAGGGACATTGGTGAAGGCGTTTCCGGCATGACCGCGTTTGAATATGATCTGGCGCTCGGCCGCGTGGCGGACCTGGAACTGGGGGACCCAAGGCTGCACCTCGAAGTTGGGGATGCGTTGCGGGCGACCTTGGAAAAGAACGACATCGTGCTGCCGCCTTCCTTTCGGTTTGTGGTCGCCGATTTTCGGCCCCGGTATTCGGTCCACCAGCCGGTCTCGAAAGAGGTGGCAGAGAGGTACCGGAAACAGCTGGAGGCGGAGATCGCCCGAAAGACGGGAGATGTGCCCCGGGCCGAGCTGGAAAACCCGCCGGACGCGGCTTGGGTGGACAAGCTCGACTTTGCCGAGCCGAAGATAATCAAGGCGCTGTTCACCGGAGACTTCACCTTGCCGCAGCTGAGAACCCAGGTGCTGACCTATATCGCGGCCCTAAACGAAAACCTCAAGGCGGACTGCCCGAATCTCTACGACTCAAGCATCACCAGCAAGGCTGAAGGCCAAATGGACGCGAGATTGGCGACAGGCTATGGATTGCCCGCCGGCGACCTTAGCGATCTGCGGATGCAATTGGAACGCCGGACGATGGATGCCGATAGCGGCGGCCGGGACGCCCACACGCTTTTCTCCCATGCTCCCGAAGGGGAGGGCAGTATCATTCTCAAGAGGATCTACCGGAACATGGAAATCTACGTGCAGCCTCGCTAGGGGCCGATCCAAGGGGTCACGTGCTGACTTCCGACAAGGCAGCTTGAAATTTCGACCGGCAGTTGGCGCCGCTCAGGCGGAATCGGCGGATGAACTGACTTACACTGCCGGGAGTGCCCATTCCCATGCGGATTGCCAACCATCCGTTTGATGCCGAAGTGGTGGCTCTGACCAATGCCGCAAGTTGCAGCCCCCCAACGACAATTACACCTCCCCACCGTGTTGCCTCATAAATGACGGTTACTGACCATGACTCACTATTATGTTAGTCTGAACGATTGAATCCAATCTTGCGGGTGTGTTCGGGTTCGGGTGAGGCGAGGAGCTGGCGGATGGCTTCGAAAATATTGGCGATCGCGGAGTCGTGGCTTTCGAGTTTCTGTTCAAGCTCGGTCAGCTTCACAGCGAGTTCCCGGTGGGTGGCCAGGAGTTCTCAGGAACGAATGGCCGAGTTCCTCGGAGTCGATGAGTCGAGCGTTTCAGGCTGGGAACGCCGAGAACACCGGCCGACGCAGAAACGCCGCCAGATGATTACTCAGGTGTTCGGCAATGAGGCTCAAGATTGTCCGTAGAGCGAGCCCGTCTTGATCTAGCCCGCGCCTCCAGTGTTAGAACGCCAGATTGCGGTCCACCGTTACAAAGAAATCAAATTCCTTCTCAGCCAATCGCAGGAGCGCTCCGTTCTTGATCGTCGCCCAGCCCATTTGCGGCACTGTGCGCGTCCAATGGCCCGGAAACTCCTTTGCCAGACGGCGATCGATGCACTCGTCCAGCAGCAGCTTCACATCAGCGCGCGGAAGCGACCATCTGATCTTTGGCGCTTTCGAGGAATGCGATCACCATCTTGCGGCTGACCGTGGGAAAACCTTCGAGAAAGTCGTCGATCGAGCCGCCCGCTTCGACGTAGTCAAGCAGCGTTTGCACGGGGACCCGCGTCCCCGAAAAGACAGGAGCCCCTCCCAGGATGTCCCGGTTGGTAGTTATTATCTTTTGTCGCACAGACATAGTGTCGGCCACAGATTGGCGAATGCAAGTCGGGAAGAAGCAGCATAGGGAAGGACCCAGCCGGGATCAGGCCGTTTTAGGCTGGTATGAGACCGCGCACATCTCCCGCGTGGCAGAAAAAAAACGCGAGACGAGATCCCTTGTGGGCGATGGAGTCCGAAATGAACGAGCGGTTGACGCCCACTCAATGCGATTCCGCAAAGCTGGTAATGGAATGCCATTCAATTACTTCCTGGAGCAGGGCTTGTTCCGTTTTCTGAACGATCCGCTCCAGGCTGTTCCAGGTGCGGCTATAAGCGATCTGCTTGCGCGCTGTCTGCAAGACCGCGCACATTTCCCAGTACCGGGCCACCCGGCGATGGAGGTCGTTGATGGAAATGAGGGAGATGAACGCCGCGGCCACGACCGGCAGAGATATGGGCAGGAAATGGAAGATCCATTGCTCGGCCCAGGGCGGGATGTTCGCGAAATTCCAAATCCGGTAAAGCGCGTAGACCGCCGTGCAGGTGATGGCCGCCAATGTAGAGCACCAGAAGCCAGCGCGCAGCCAGACGAGCTGGGGCAGTGCCTTCGCCAAGTGGCTCTCGTAGTAGTTCAGCTGGTCGTCGATCCGATGCGCGATGTAGAGCCGCTTGAATTCATCCATCGACACCGATTCCGCACCGGCGGCCCGTCGATGCAACACGTCGAGGGCGCGCGCCAGGAGCCGCAGACCCGGAAGGTCTAGCTCACCAAAGAGCAGCACTCCACGCGGCAAGCCCCAGGTGGCGAGCGCCGACCGGCAAAACTCCGCCGCCAGGCGGCAGCGGACCCAGTGATGGTGGGCCCCCTGCCTTCGCAGCAGGAGCGCGACGCCCAGCGCGCCGGCCAAGCAGGCGAGTTTCATCCATGGTAGCACCGACGATTCCAGGGCGAAGGCCAAACCGGCGGCGGCGATCAGCGTCGCCAGGACATGGAGGACGGTCGTCGAGGCGATCAGCCGCCGGAACTGCGGCGCGCCGCGGCTTGCCATGTGATCCACCTTGCGCTGAAAGTACAGAATATCGTCCGGCGCGCCGAAGGGATTGGCCGCACCCCCGGTCGCGGGCGGCGCCGCAGCCAGGCCGTTGAAATACGCCAAGTCGCGGTCCTGCGCCTTGTAGGCCGACGCGTTCTCCCGGCGAATCGTCAGGGTTCGGGCGTCAATGATGATGAGAGGTCGGCCGAGGTCCCGCGCATAGGAGATCACATCGCCGGTGCCGCCCTTCCCGCGCGCCGCTTCCCCGTCCCATACGGCGAGCACGATGTCCGCGTCGTGCACGGTTTCCATCCCAGCGTCGAGATAGGCGTCCTCGCGCGCGCCGATCTCGTCCAGAACGCGGACCTGCTCGGCCTGCGCAAGCAAAGCCTCGACTTCGCTCCATTCGGCCTCGCTGAAGTCCCGCTTGAACTCCGTGGGAGCCAGCGGCAAAACCGCATGCCAGGCACAACCCTGGGCGATCGCCTCCCGGGCAAACAGCATATCACTGCCAGCCGCGGCCGACGACAGGGCGATCCACTCGCCGGGCGCCTCCCGGCGCAGCGCCGCGATCGCTTCCCGGATGGCACCGGCCACGCCCGGGCCGTCCTCCAGCCGCCGGTGGCCGGTAAATCCGACGACATGAAATTGTGGCAGCCGGGCGGATACGATCATGACAGCCCCAGTGTCACCTTCAGGGATGCGGATGTGTCAACGGAGAAAAACAAAAGACTGAGCGGCACTGACCGATTTATGCTCGCTGGTTCAGAGTGAGTTTGGCACGTTTCCATCCCACGTCCGGCGCCGTATCCTAACCAACACCCACCCTTCAAGTGGTCTGAACGGGCGGGGCGGCTTCGGACTGCAGGCGGAAGAATGCAACGCTGACGCGATCGCTATGTTGGCTGGCGGTGCGTCCGATGATTTCCTGAAGCTCGATGGAGGGCGGAGGTGAATTGGTTGCGACCGCCAAGTCAGCGAGGCGATGGAGGGAGTCTTCCCGCGTCAAGCGGGCGATCTTCGCCTGATTGGCGCAAATCTTATGACCCCCTTGGCATCGAGCGAACGGTCGAACACCGTGAAATAATTGTTCATCAGGGGCAATCCGAGAATGGATTGGTTGGCGGCGTCCAACGGTCCGCTGATCTGGAACACGGCGTTGCCGGCGGCTGGGAAGTCCACCTGCCAATAGGTTTGCGGCGTGCAGGTCAGCTTCACGTCCTCGCCCTTCTCGCCCGTCAAAATAAAATTGATGTTCGGCCAGCTGTTCAGGTGCAACTTGGAAACCGGGACTGTCTGATTCGATTTTGACCGGGCTATCAGGGCGATGAATCGGGGATTCAGCTTTTCGAGCGCCATCATGACGCCGGAATAGACGTCGGCGGCAAGCGTCAGGTCGCTGGTGCCGCTGTCGACGATGCAATTGGATATCTGATCCGCCTTGTACTTTGCTTGCAGCGGCAAGGCCGGGCCCGCAGCGCAACCTTCCACCTGAACCGCCTTGAGATTGGTGTTGTAAAACAGATCATGCAGAACCCTCACGGCGACAAACTCGCCCCGATAGAGATCCTTCTGCTCCTCGCCGCCACCCAGAATGAAGAACCCTTTGTTGAGAGGATCCCTCGCGACCGCGCTCGCGCGCGAGCTCCTGCGGCTCACCAGCGAACGCAGGGTGTAAAAGGCAAATTTGTTCGCGATCGTTCCGTTCTTTTCCAACGCATCAAAATACGGTGTGACGTACACCTTGGGCATCCTGGACAGCACCTTCCCCAACCTCCTTGCCCAGGCGCCGAAGTTGCGCGAGGGAAATGGCCAAGGATAAGTCACGGCTGGATTGATGCCCCTGTTGGTGAGCAGCGACGTGAAGTCGTACGCGCCATTCAGGCGGTTGTAGGCAAGCCCAAGTATGCCATCCACACCGGTGAAATTTCCCCTCTGCTGCACATCTGCTATGGCGACGGGCACGCGCCGCAGGAACACCTTGTTGCCGCGAACGCCCATGGTGAGGCTGGTCGTGACCAAGGGCCCCGCCCAGCCGCCGGTGCCGTATTCAACCAGTTGCGCGTGCCTGGTCGCCTTGAGATGCGTGTCCTCAATTCCGCTGTAGACGGAAGGGCTGACCGCCAGCGTGCTGCTGCCCGTGTCCAGGATGACGTTGGCCGGAGTCTGTTTGCTGCCGACAAGGATTTGCGCGCTGTAATCACTCCCATCGAAGGCATTCGTTATCGGGATTTTAATCGGTTTTTTCATGATATGGATGACTCACAGCGGTTTTGCCGACTGAAGGATCTGTTCAAATCGTGGATCGTCCTTGAGCCGCGACCACACGGGATCGAAGCGGAAATAATTGAGGCCCACATCGAGGGGCTGGGCCAGAATCTGGCGTAGCGTGGAAAGCGCCTCTTCGCGGCGATTCGCGATGCACAGGATGGCGCCGTACGTGAGCCTCATGGTGTTTTCGTCGTAGGCATCCCTGGCGTGCTGCTCGGCGAGGGCAGCCCTGCTCTCGCGAAGCGCGTCCTCCACCCGGCCCGAACACGCCTCCGCCACGGCCATTCCCATCCGAGCCCAAACCTGCTGGCGCGGCGGCAGCCTTTGCCGGCTGTAGCTTGCAATCGCCTCATCGGCATATTGACGGGCCTCATTTTGCCGGCCGAGCAAGAACGCGACCAGCGCCCTGTGCATGGCAACCGGGTCCGCAATCGAGGGGCCATTCACGGTTATCAGCCGCGGGTCGGAGAGGGCGAGGTAGGCCGCCGACAGATCGCCGGCTGCCATGGCATACGAGTATTTGGCCTGCAGTCCGAACGGATCGTCGGCCCCATGCGGCAGCGCGGCCAAGGCGCCCAGGAAGGCCGCCCGGTCGCCTCCGACCTCGTACAGGGAATATATTCCGTAGGCCTTGACGTCGGTGTTGTCGGGATGGGACGGGAAATACCGGGTCACCAGATCGAGAGCCTGGTGATAGCGCCGCATTCCGAAGGTCATCTGGACCAACGTCTGGATGACAAAATTGTTGTTCGGATCGAGTTCGGCGGCGCGCTCAAACCGAGTGAGCGACTCGGCGTAACGGCCCAGCCGCCGGCAGCAGGTGCCGATCCTGAACTGCAGTTCTGCGTCGCTTGGCAGGTCGGCCTCAGCAACAAGCAACTCCTGCAGCGCCCGGGCCCATTCGTTTTCGCAAAGGTAATAGTACTCGCCCTGCGCCAGGTGGGTTTCGGGGGCGTCGGGAGCCAGCCGGTGGACGATATCCAGTTCGGCCCGCGCCTTCGCCTTTCGCTCCGGTGTGGGATCCAGGGCGGGAAACCAGTACATGGCGCCGTGCGCCAACGAGGCCTGCACGTGCGGCATTGCAAAGAATGGATCCATCGCCGCCGCCCGGTCATACAGCGCGATCACACGCTCGTAGTCGGCGACGCCTGAATTATTGTTCAGGTCTTCGTTCTCAACGCTAGCACGCAAATACAAATCGTAGGCGGCTTGATTCCGGGTGGGGCGTCGCGCGATCAGAGCCCGTTCGTCATCGGTCAAATTGGCGCTGAGCGCACTTGAAATCTCACCCGCCAGATTCGCCTCGAGCGTGAAGACGTCGGTCATGTCGTTCGTGAAGGATTCGGCCCAGAGATGAGAGTCCGAGCGCGCGTCGATCAGCTGGACGTTGAGATGCATCTTCCCGCCGGCCCGCTGAACGCTCCCCTCGAGCACACAGGCTACGCCGAGTTCCGCCGCGATCCTTTTCAGATTGCGCCCTTCCGGATTCTTGTAGGCCATGACGGAGGTGCGGGAAATGACTCGAAGATCGTGAATCTTGGCGAGCGCCGTGATCACCTCGTCCTGCAGCCCTTCGGCGAAGAATTCATTGTCAGGGTCCGTGCTGAGGTTTTCGAACGGCAGCACCGCAACCGACTTGCGGTCCTGCGCAGAGCCGGCGGCGGGCGGCATTGGCGCGGATGATGTAGGGGCCGCCACGGGTGCCGACGCCGCGGGTACGCCGCGCCCGCCGAGCAGCCACCAGCCTGCGCCAGCGGCGGCGATCACCACCGCGATCAGCGCGTACTTTGTCGCTCCGGGTCGGCCGATCGATTGAGCTGTGGATGGAGTGGCGCGCGGGGTCGCAACGGTCGAGGGCGTTGACTCGTGCTTCAGCACGCCCGTGCGGTGCGACCAGAGCTTGAGAAAACGCTGCAACACTTCAGGCGCAACGTCGCCGCCGCGCAGGCGCGTCCATTGCACTGCGCCGAAACGATCCGGCACGAGCGCGTCGGACTCGTGGGTATCGTCGATGACGACGGGCAAAATAAACGGCACGCCCGATGCGAAGCCCATCGCGCGCTGCGCGGCGAGCTCCCACTCGATGCGAAAATAGCCCTCATGCCGCGCCTGTGTATTGGCGGAGATCACGGGGATGAAGAGCACACACTCCTTTATCTGCCGGCGGATCTTCGCGTCCCACTCGTCGCCGTGCTCCAGTCCGCCGTCGGAGTCGAACCACACCTCGACTCCGCCCGAGCACAGCGCCTCACAAATGTGCCGCGCCGCCTCCGCATCCTGCGACGCGTAGCTCAGGAAAACGGCACGATTTGTAGGAGTTGGCTGGCTGTCTGACATTGGTCAGTGAGTGCCTTATGGATGCCCGAGCTGCCGCAGCGCGCGAGTTCATTTTTCCAGGCTAGAACTCCACCGGCAAACTGCTGATTCTTGCTGTGCCAAAAACCAAGGTATCGGAAACGGCGGCTCCGCTGGGTCCGCGGCAAGAAGCCGCCGATTCAATTTGGATGAGGTGCACGGAATTTTCTTGAGCCAGGGATGCGCCAGTCGGAGCTTGTGGGTAACTTTCATTAGCCCCCTTGAAGCGTCTGGAATGGAATGACTTGTGCACTTGCCAGGCGACGTTCGCGGATCGTTGTTACCTTCTCGATTACGATTACCTTCGGCAGCAGATCGCATGGATGCGTTACCATCTTATTGAGGTAGGGCGTACCTCACATTAATGGCCATTATGCGAAGGAGTTACGCATATCCGAAGGAGCTAAAAACCATCGGAGATCACATCCGAAAACGTCGCTTGGACCTAGGACTGGATCAAAAAACAATTGGGCAACGAATCGGGGTGTGTTGCCTAACGATCACTGGTTGGGAGAAAGGGCACACGGAACCCAAGGTTAGGCACTTGCGGGACACATGTGAATTCCTCGGCTACGATCCCCGTCCCGAGCCTGGTTCCTTGCCGGAGCGATTGGTCTGGTATCGCGAAGGGAAGGGTTGGTCTCAGGAACGAATGGCCAAGCTTTTCAGGGTCGATGAGACGAGCGTTTCGGGCTGGGAGAGGGGAGAGCATGCCCCAACCAGGAAATCGATGGAGAAGATCAAAACTGCGTTGGCTGGCAGAGACCGCCCAAACATCTGCCGGCGATCATCGCGTCCGTGGGGGGGTACAACCCCGTTCCGACACCCAAGGACTTCAGGGGAACACCTTTAGTGGCTCCGATCAGCCAAAGGCCAGAACCACAAGACGTGTGACAGGGTGATCGGTGTCGAGCCGGAACCAAGCGAGTTATAATTGCCAGCTAACATGATAAGCGAGGGCTCAGAAGCTCACGGAGATAATGCTGGATTCAAGGTTCAGAAGCTTACACGGCCGCGCTTAGCCTTCCTCCTTGGTGACATGATCGCCGAGAAAAATGACAGGTTCCTCGCGGATTTGGTAACAAACTCGACAAACAGGGCAAAGCCTGCAATATTGCCCGGTGCCGCTAACGGCTCCCTGAGGCTCTACGCAAAAAGACGTAAGTTCGGCGGATGACAGCTTCCGGGGGTTTGGGTATGGCGCGCTGCATGCTGAAAGGTTTGAGGAAGTTCGAATGCGTCCGATGGGCCGCAATGTTATAAGATCATCCCGAAGGTGTCAAAATTTCGTGCTGACATATTAAACGCCGACAAATATTCATCCACATGAGCCAGAAAAGCGGGAAGGAAGGTGAAACAAAGGGCGGATCGAAGAACGTTTCTAAGCCAGAGGCCACGCCATCTGGCGGAGCAGGTGTCGGAGTGAGCAGCACGGTTAACAGTGCGGGTACCAACCTAGCCAGGCAATACGCAGAGCCTCAGTTTGTGCCGCTTAAGCCCGGCGAACTAACAAGCGGCGACGCCAACGAGTACGCCGCCTCGACCCAATTTGACAGCCTTCACGGAGCATTAAGAGCATTGCCACCCCGCGAGCCAGGTGCGCTGGACTTCATGGATCTTGAGGACGTAATGGGGACGGAAGCAGTCCAGCAAATCACCGCAGCGGGACAATTGGTTTTCCATTCGGTGGGGGATACCGGAGCGGACAAGCAATTTCGGGTCGTGGACGAGGCGGACGTTGCAAAAGCCATGTCGAGCGACCTTCAGTCAGCCAGCGCAAGCGAAAGGCCGTCGTTTTTCTATCATCTCGGCGACGTCGTTTACGAGTTCGGGCAGGCCGATTCCTATTACGGGCAATTCTACGAGCCCTTTTGCATGTACAACGCGCCGATTTTTGCCATTCCGGGGAACCACGACGGGATGATCTGGGATGAGAGCCAGGTCTCGCTGCAGGCGTTCCTATCCAACTTCTGCGCTCCGACGGTCAAACATGCCGACAATGCATCGAGTCTGCGCCGGACGACAATGAACCAACCTGGCGTCTATTTCACGCTGGAGGCGCCGTTCGCCAGCATCGTGGGCTTGTATAGCAACACGCCCGATAAAGGCCCCGGTGTCATTTCGACCCCAGATCCGGTCGGGCCTTCGTCTGCGGTCGGCCAGGAGCAAAAGCTATTCCTTATCCGGGAGGTGGCGCGGCTTGCAGCGGCCAGAAAGACCGGCAACTTTAAGGCATTCATCCTGGCCCTGCATCATCCTCCTTATAAGGGCTCCGACAAAAGCGTTCAGGGACTATGCAACGACCTTGATCAGGCGTTCAACTCCGCTGGCCTCTGGCCAGATGTTGTTCTATCGGGCCACGAGCATGACTACGCCCGGTATACGCGCAGCATCAATGGCCGCCAGATACCCTATGTCGTGGCAGGGTGCGGCGGGTACAACCTCACCCCTTCCGCACCGGCCAGCGATCCAAACGTAAGAGTGCCGCAGGCGTTGGCGCAGAACAATCCGGCGCTAAGGTGCTACATCAAGGCGTTTGGGTATTTGAAGATCAAGGTGAGCACCGGCAAGTTGGCGGTGGTGTTCAATTGTATCGACAGCGCCTACGGGCACGCGGCTGATTCAGTCGTTGTTGACCTAAATACGCATCAGTTGACTGAGGGAGCACGGGGTGTTGAGCCACTATAGGGTCCTTTAGCGCGCTGCGTGCCATTTGCGAGCGGCGCGCGGCGGGACGCCGACGGCGCAGATAGCTTTAGAAATACCTGCGCTAGAGTTCCAGGGGTTGTCGAGGCAGGTACTACGCGCTGCCGGTGCTCGCTGGCACGGAGATCTTGACCTGAGCCCCTGAAACTGTCCGTGGTTGAGCGAGAGTCCTTGGCGGGTTTGACGCGCTTCCGTTTACTGGACAGCCCGGAGAGTTAGTTTCCGAGGTGGGAAAAGTGCAACAAGCCAAGCGTCAAGAAGACCAGCGCAGACAGCAACATCGGCAGCCCTATATCCTCATACGCCGACGGTCGGATCGGTCCAGGGCTTTACGCCTATTGCCTGGACGGGCTCCAGGCTGATGGATTTCTCGATGTACCTCACGATTATCCGAAGTGCGTGATCCAATTCAGGCACGTCAATTTTGTGGTGCCTCGATTTATGCGTCGTATGGCCCGTCGCCTGGGTACAGCCTTTCCAGATGCGCGCGAGTTCTGTCGCATCTCGGGTGCGCAGTGGGAATGGCTTCCCGCCAAGTGCCGCAATAGTCATGTCCGTAGGAACCCTGCCGAAGCGCGCGGGGCGGCCCTTGCGGCGCTGAATGCCAACGAACTCGATCAGCCACCTTATAGCGGCGTGCCTTCCCTCCCATACGGCATGATTGACGGCGAGGTATTGGAACAGAGTCTGTTCTTGCGGCGCGAGGGTCTTGGCGTAGTCGGAGAAAATTGGGAGGCAGCACATCGCTCCGTTAACGCGATGAGGAATGTGTTGCCGAAGCTATTCCGCTCGTTCTCTTGGCGAAAGCCGAATGCGGACCTTAACCCCAGATTTCTTGCGTTTCATGCGTTTACCTAATGCAGCTAAGATTGGAGCCATGCAAGAGGAGCGGCGTTTGCGGCCGCGTCAGCGAATCTGCTCCCTGTCCAGCGTTCGATACTGGATAGCTTCGAGAAGATGCGGAGCCTCGATATTTTCGGCATTGGCCAGATCGGCGATGGTCCGGGCGACCTTGAGGATGCGGTGATAGGCGCGGGCGGAGAGCGAGAGCTTTTCCATCGCCTGCTGGAGGAGGTCGCCGAGCCGGGATTCCAGGGCACAATGCCGGCGAAGCTGGGCGTGGGTCATCCGAGCGTTGGCGATTGTATCGCTGCCTTTGAAGCGTTGGAGCTGTCTTTCGCGGGCGCGCAGGACCCGCTCGCGGATTGGCGCGGAGGCCTCGCCAGGCTCGGACGAGCGCAACTCGGCAAAGGTGACCGCCGGAGCTTCGATGTGGATGTCGATCCGGTCGAGGAGGGGTCCGCTGATCCGGGCGCGGTATCTTTCGATCTGCGAGGGCGTGCATTTGCACCGGTGCCGCGGATCCCCGAGGTGCCCACAGGGACATGGATTCATGGCTGCAACGAGCATGAAGGCGGCGGGAAAAGTGACCTTGCCGGCGCTGCGCGACACCGTGACTTCGCCATCTTCGAGCGGCTGTCGAAGGACTTCGAGGGCTGAGCGCTTGAATTCAGGCAGCTCGTCGAGAAAAAGGACTCCATGGTGGGCGAGCGAAATCTCGCCGGGACCGGGGACAAAGCCGCCGCCGAGGAGAGCCGCGTCGGAAACGGTGTGATGCGGAGAGCGGAAGGGTCTTGCGGAGACGGAATGGGTCGCGCCCCGGATTGTGCGGCCGGCAATTGAATGGATGGTCAGTATGGCCAGGCGCTCGTCCGGCGTGGGCGGCGGCATTATGGTCGGGATACGCTTTGCCGCCATCGATTTGCCCGATCCGGGAGGGCCTATCATCAGCA
>OBLW0100002172.1_pt1 | contig 15943 bp, 18 predicted proteins | sample 1520161 | NCBI WGS metagenome assembly OBLW01 (sample SAMEA3539309, study PRJEB22396) | soil metagenome | biome: tundra; feature: field; material: soil | place: USA | collected 2010-05 | depth 0.15 m | reverse complement strand
TGTGCTCTTCCGATCTGATGTCGTCGAGATGGTGAGCTCGTCCAGGCCGTCGTCCCCGCGGAAGATCGCAGCGTCCTTATGCCGGCCTGCGAAGACCCCGGCCATCAGAGGTGCCATCCGTAGCTCCGCGACACCCACCGCGGCATATGTCGGCCGGGCAGGGTTGGTCAGCGGACCCAGGAAGTTGAAGACGGTTCCAATACCAAGGTCACGGCGCGCTTCGGCCGCATGACGCAACGAGGGGTGGAACTGCTGGGCAAAGCAGAAGGTGATCCCGGCCTTCTCCACCACGGCCGCAACGTCAGAGGGGCTCAGTGCCAGGTTGATACCCAGCGCCTCGAGAACGTCAGCAGACCCCGATGACGAGGAGGCTGCGCGGTTGCCGTGCTTGACGACCCGCACCCCGCTGGCCGCCGCAACAAGGGCTGCCATCGTCGAGATGTTCACGGTGTGGGCGCGGTCCCCACCGGTGCCGACGATGTCAAGGGTGGTCCCGCCAACGTTGATCTTGCTGGCGTGAGCCAGCATGGTGTCGGCAAGGCCGAGCATCTCATCGACGGTCTCACCCTTGGCACGCAGCGCCATGAGAAACCCGGCAACCTGCGCAGAGCTCGCTTCCCCGCGCATGATCTGGTCCATCGCCCAGGCGGACTCGGTGGTCCCCAGATCCTGTCCGGCAAGCAGCGCGGTGAAGACCGCCGGCCAGGCCATCGCGTCGCCGGCCGAAGTCTGAGCCGTCACCGGCTAGGCGCTCGTGGTGGTCGCGGCGCCTACCCTGCGACCGAGCTCGGCGACCGCACCAGCCACCGCGATGGGGTCCAGGGGGTGCGGAACCACGAGATCCGCCTGGGACCACGCGGCCAACCACCCATCCTGCGGACGTCCGGTCAGGACCAGCACCGGCGGGCAGCTGAAGATCTCATTCTTGAGCTGGCGGCACAGACCGAGACCGCCAGTCTGCCCGGCCTCCCCATCCAGAACGAGCAGGTCGAAGCTCCCGGTCTCCACCGCCTCGATCACCGCGGCCGCGGTAGCGCACTCAAGCCAGGTGCTGACCTCGACGTCGCGTGCCGGCCGGCGACCGACCGCAACCCGCACAGCGTCCCGGGTTGCAATGTCGTCGCTGTAGAGCAGTACCGACAGCTGGTAAGGGGTACCTGACGAGGCAGGGTCAAGGTGAGAAGCCATCGGCGTTGCGTGCGAATCGGTCATGGGGAAGATGCTACCGGTGCCTATTTCTTAAAGCAGCGCGCCCGGGGCCGCGTTGCTAGTGCATTGCGAACCCGAATAGGGCAATATTGGCGCTCGTGGCGACCGCATCCGCAGTTCAGTCAGGCACCCCTGCGCCCTCGTCGGGCTCAATCCCCGGTCATGGCCCGGTAACACGACCCAACATGGTTGCCGTAGGAACGATCGTGTGGCTGGCCAGCGAGTTGATGTTCTTCGCGGGGCTGTTCGCGATGTACTTCACGATCCGATCAGTGTCCCCGACTCTGTGGCAGGACAGGACGGTCCATCTCAACGTCCCGTTCGCGACTGTCAACACGCTGATGCTGGTCATCTCCTCGGTCTGGTGCCAGCTCGGGGTCTTCAAGGCCGAGCACGGCCAGCCCGCCCGCACCGGGTCCTTCCTGCAGTTCAAGCAGTGGGGCATGCGCGAGTGGTACGTCCTGACCTATATCTTCGGCGCCCTCTTCGTCTCCGGTCAGATGTTCGAGTACGCCCGCTTGATCAGCGACGGGGTGACCATCTCGTCCGACGCATACGGCTCGGTCTTCTACCTCACGACCGGCTTCCACGCCATGCACGTCACCGGCGGCCTGATCGCGATCCTGCTGATCATCGGGCGGACCTTCACCACCCGCCGCTACACGCACGCGCAGGCTTCCGGTGCCATCGTCACGTCCTATTACTGGCACTTCGTCGACGTCGTGTGGATTGCCCTGTTCTCGACGATCTACCTACTAAAGTGATGCACCTCTTCTGCCGAGGCGTCCGCACCGACGAGAGGAACATCCTGTGAAGGCACTGGGCTCCCATCGCCGTCATCCGGCCGCGATCGTCGTCCTGCTCTTGCTGGGGCTCGTGGCCACCGGGGGGCTCTACTCCCTGCTGGCTCCTCGACCCGCACAGGCAGCCGTGGCCACGGCAGATGACGTGACCTCTGGCCGGAAGCTCTTCCTGGCCAACTGCGCCACCTGCCACGGCATCAACGGTCTGGGCGGCAAGATTGGCCCCAGCCTGGCCGGGGTGGGTGCCGCAGCAGTTGACTTCCAGGTCGGCACCGGTCGTATGCCTCTGGCACAGCCAGGTGTCCAGGCCAGCAGCAATCAGGTGATGTTCACCGACCAGGAGATCGCCTCCCTGGCCGCATACGTGGCCACTCTGGGCGCTGGCCCTGCCATACCCGACAGCCAGGACACCGCCGGCAATGGGGACGTCGCCAAGGGCAACGAGCTCTTCAAGGAAAACTGCGCCATGTGTCACAACTTCGCCGGCTCCGGTGGCGCGCTCACGCGGGGCAAGTACGCGCCCAGTCTGGGCAACGTCTCCGGACAGTACATCTACGAGGCGATGGCGACCGGGCCCGAGTCGATGCCAGTCTTCAACGACCAGAACCTTTCCCCGGCAGACAAGAACGACATCATCAGCTATCTGCACTATCTGGACAAGAACCAGAACCCCGGCGGCCTGAATCTGGGCAACCTCGGACCAGTCTCCGAAGGGATGTTCGTGTGGGTCGTCGGCCTGGGACTGATGATCGGTGCGGCCGTCTGGCTCGGCTCCAAGGCAGCCTGACCTGATGCGACCACCCGGCAACGACATGCGCCGCCATGACAGGGACCAGAACTGCGAACCGACGGGATCGATCAGACCATGAGCGAACACGGCACCGAGTCCGCAGGGGAAGGCGTGAGCCAGCCGGGCACCACCGCGCGCCTCGATCAGGGGGACATTGAGGGCTCGGGTGCCATACCGGAGCGTTTCACCAATCCCGGGCTCCGCCCGCACGTACCCCGGTCGGCGGATCTCGACGAGAAGGCCGCCCATCGAGCAGAACGTCAGGTTGCCGCCCTGTTCGGTATCTCAATGGTGGCCACCGTGATCTTCCTGGTCGCGTACTTCGCGATCGACCAGAAGACCTACGAGTCCATCCCAGGTATCGGGCAGGCAAGCCTGTCCAACGTCGTGCTCGGTGTCAGTCTCGGGGTGAGCCTGCTGTGCATCGGACTAGGCGCGGTCCACTGGGCAAAGACCCTGATGCCAGACACCGAGGTGGCTGAGGACCGGCACCCGCAGCGGTCCTCAGACCAGGCCCGGCGCGACGCCGTCGAGACAGCCACCTCAGGGCGGGCAGCATCCCAGATTGGTCGCCGTCCGATGATCAAGTTCACCCTCGGGGGTGCTCTTGGTCTCTTCGCCCTTCCGCTGGTTCTGCAGCTGGCCGGCAGCCTTGGCCCGCTGCCCGAAGCTGGCCTGTCAACGACGTTCTGGCGCAAAGGAATGCGGCTGGTGCGCGACCCCGAGATGACCCCGATCAAAGCCAGCGATGTCACCTTGGGATCGGTCTTTCACGTCATGCCCGAAGGCATCGACACGTCAGCGCACGTGCTGGAGGAGAAGGGCAAGGCCGCGGTCATCCTCATCGGCATCGACTCCGCACTGATCCAGGTCCCCAAGGAACGTGCGTGGGGCTACGGCAGCATGGTCGCCTACTCGAAGATCTGCACCCATGTGGGATGCCCCGTGGGCCTGTACGAGCATCAGACCCACCACCTGCTGTGCCCTTGCCACCAGTCCACCTTCGACGTGACCCAGAACTGCGCAGTCATCTTCGGCCCGGCGCACCGCCCCTTGCCGCAGCTGCCGATCACCGTCGACGCCCAGGGCTACCTCGTCGCCGAGTCGGGGTTCCACGAACCGGTCGGCCCGAGCTTCTGGGAGCGCGGATGAACCCCAAGGCTGTTCCCAAGGGCGTCGCAGCTCTGCGCGCCAGGGAGGACCCCGGGCCCCAGGCACCAGAGGAAGCACCGCTGTCCAAAGTGGGCGCCCTCGCCGGCTGGGTAGATGACCGCGCCGGCGCCGCCAAGCCGATGAGCTACCTGCTCAAGAAGGTCTTCCCGGATCACTGGTCATTCATGCTCGGCGAGATCGCCATGTTCTCGCTGGTCATCCTGCTGATAACCGGGACGTTCCTGACGTTCTGGTTCGTCCCGAGCGCCGGCCAGGTGATCTACAACGGCTCCTACGTGCCACTCAAGGGCATCTCGATGAGCGAGGCGTTCAAGTCCACCCTCGACATCAGCTTCGACGTTCGCGGCGGCCTGATCATGCGCCAGATCCACCACTGGGCGGCCCTGCTGTTCACGGTGTCGATCACGGTGCACATGTTCCGGGTCTTCTTCACCGGTGCGTTCCGCAAGCCTCGCGAGGTCAACTGGGTCATCGGCACGGTTCTGTCCCTGCTGGCTATCAACGAGGGCTTCACCGGGTACTCCCTTCCGGACGACCTGCTCTCGGGCACCGGCCTGCGCGCGGCTGAGGGCTTCATCCAGTCCGTCCCGGTCCTAGGCTCCTACCTCGCCTACTTCGTCTTCGACGGGCCATTCCCGGGAGAGGCAATCATTCCCCGCCTCTTCACCGTTCACGTGCTTCTGCTGCCGGCACTGATCATCGGACTGTTCACCGCCCACATCGTGCTGGTCGCGGTGCACAAGCACACCCAGTACCCCGGCCCGGGCAAGACGAACGACAACGTGGTCGGTTACCCGTTCATGCCGGTCTACCTGGCCAAGTCCGGTGGCTTCTTCTTCATCGTCTTCGGGATCACGACCCTGATGGCTGCCCTGGTCACCATCAACCCGATCTGGCTGTACGGCCCATACAGCCCGTCACCGGTGACGGCTGGCTCGCAGCCCGACTGGTACATGGGCTTCGCCGACGGAGCGCTACGCCTGTTTCCCGGCTTCTTCGAGTTCAACATCTTCGGGTACACCCTGAGCCTGAACGTGTTCATTCCCTCCCTGATCGTGATGCCGTTGCTCTACAGCATCGCCGGGGCCTACCCGTTCATCGAGTCATGGGTCACCGGCGACAAGCGCGAGCACCACCTGCTCGATCGCCCGCGCAACGCCCCGACCCGCACCGGGCTGGGCGCGATGGCCATCAGCTTCTACCTCATCCTGTTCATTGCAGCCGGCAATGACCTCATCGCGATCAAGCTTGCGATGTCCATCAACGACATCACCAACGCGCTGCAGATCATGCTGTTCGTGGTCCCACCACTGGCGTACTGGGTGACCAAACGGATCTGTCTGAGCCTGCAGCGTCGAGATCACGATCTCGTGCTGCATGGCCGTGAGAGCGGGCGCGTGGTGCGCACTGCCGAGGGCAACTTCTTCGAGGTTCACGAGCCGCTGCCCGAGTACGACCGCTGGACCTTGGTACAACACGAGACCCTCACGCCCCTGCAGCTGACCGCCACGGTCGACACCCACGGGAAACGCAGGACCGGTAGCCGCGGGCAGCGTCTGCGGGCCAAGGTGTCGAGCTTCTACTTTGCCGACGGCGTCCCTGCGGTAACACCAGCTGAGCTGGTTGCCGCCCACCATGACGGCTCAGCAGGCGAGGCGATCGAGACAGGGCAGGGCGGCGAAGGTCAGGGGTCAGGGGCCCCTGAATGGGTCGGCCAGCTGCACGGGGGTGCCGATGAGCGTCCAGACACAGACGCCTACGCCGGCCACGAGGGCGGGGTGGATCCGGCTCCAACTCCGGAGAGCTGAAGCCAGCTCAGCTGGCCAGCAGCTCGGCAAGGCGAGCCGCCAGCACGTGATCGTCACCGCGCAGCTCCAGCAGCTTTGTCCGTGACGTCCTGCCCATGGCCGCGGAGGCCAGCTCCACATCGGCGCGGCGCAGGCCGAAGGCCTTGGCAACCGCCTTCAGGACCCCCTCGGTGGCCGCCCCGTCCACGGCCCGCTGTGCCACAAAGACGATGAGGACGCCGCCGTGACCAGCCGTCGCCTCGCCATACTGCCCGCCGACCTTGGTCCGGGAGGCACCCGGTTTGACGCGCACGCTCACCCTCATCGGACCATTGTGTCGCCCGGGATCATGGTTGAGCGCCGCGCCCTCGCCGTGGCATGGTGGCAGACGTGGTGAACCTGGCTGAGCAGGAGTTCGACGAGGCCGTCGCAGACGCACTGGACGACGTCCCGGCCGAGCTGCTTGACCTCATGAACAACGTGGTGTTCCTGGTTGAGGACGAACCACCACGAGATGGCCCGGAGCTGCTCGGTGTCTATGACGGCACCCCACTGACCGAGCGCAATGGCGGCTGGGCCGCCGGAGCACTGCCCGACCGGATCACGATCTTCCGAGGGCCAACACTTCGCTTGTGCGCGACGCGCGCGCAGGTCCGGGACGAGGTTGCTGTCACCGTCGTGCACGAGATCGCGCACCACTTCGGCATCGACGACAGCAGGCTGCACGAGCTCGGCTGGGACTGAGGGCTGCTCAGGTACCGAGCACCCCTGGCTCAGACCAGGGCGCTCCTGGCCTTCCACCCGCCGAGGTCACAGACCCAGACACCGATGCCGTCGGTCGGTTTGAACGCTCGCGCGGAGCCCGTGAATGTGACCACGTCACCCACTTGCGAGTTGTTGAACATCCACTCGCGGCGGCGGGTGACATGTTGGTACAGCCGTGCGACACGTTCTGGCGGCCCTGTGAGCTGACGACCAGGGCGCCGAGTGGATGAGCTCGCCTGTCCAGGTCAGTCTCAAGTTCCAGTTGGTGGTGATCTTGTAGTAGTTCGGATCACCCTTGTAGTAGTTCGGATCACCCTTGGGGATACCCACTGTCGCCGAGTCCATCACCATCACGGAGTCGCGCTCGATGATGGTCTTGACGCCACTGCGGGTCTCAGTCGTCGGCCCGGGCTTGCCGGTGCTCACCGGAAACGTGCCGATGACCGCGCCATCGCGGCGGACCGTAAGGGTGTGGGCGTTCATGTCCACACTGCTCACCATGGACGGGCCCACGGTGGAGCTCGCCCCGCCATCGTCGGTGACCCATTTGCTGTCCCCGGTCTGCAGGCCGTGCAGCACGGTGGAGACGGTCACCTTGGTACCTGGAAGCCAGTAGTTCCGGGGCCGCCACATCAGCTGCCGGTCGTCGAGCCATCCCCACGCGCCCAGCTGGGCCGGCACGGTCGTGACCGTGACCCGTTTCTCCACCTCGGCCTTCTGCGCCCTGGTACTGACCGCGGAGTCGAACCGCACGATCACCGGCATGCCGACGCCAACAGTGCCACCGCTGGGTATCAGGGTGCACGTGGCGCTGACCTTGGGCTTCAGGGTCGAAAAGGTCGACCTGGTGGTTGTCGCCGTGCCGTCGGGCCCGGTCGCCGTGAGGGTGAAGGTGTACACCGCGAAGGGATGCAGAAGCTCGGTGGTCGCCCAGGTGCCGTCAGGACTCCCCTGCCCCCCGACCGGGTCGCCCGTGGCGTCCACGAGTCTGACCGCACCCAAGGTGCCGGAGGACGCCCAGACAGTGACCGGGGAGTTGGGCAGGACGTCGAAGGCCAGATCGGCCGGCGACACGTTGAGCACGGCCGCAGTCCCGGCGCGCCTGGGGGTGGCCTTGGCTGTAGAGGAGCGCTGATGATTGTTTGGCCCCACCGGGGTCTTCGGTGAGCCGCTGAGGATCGAGCCTGCCGCAGCGTTGCCCAAGAAGGCAAGGAGCAGGAAACCGGCCGCTACCGATGCGACAGTCCACACCCGGCCGCGCCGAGACCTCACCATGTTGTCGCCACGTCCAACCGACTCCCAGCGGACGGCCTCTCGGCCGTTGGTTTCCCGCCCGCGTCAGGCCGGTCAAATCACGCTCCCAACCACCTGAGGTTGCCTCTCTGGTAGACAACCTCAGATCCTGTCAGATCGGGTCCTAAGCGTGCCTTGAGAATGCGGCAGGTGCCGGCGAGCAGCCAGTCCGAGGTGTCAGACGCCGCGCTCTCCGCGGAAGTACTCGAAGGTCCAGCCAATGACCGCCAGGGCAGCCAGGAACATGCCGATGCCGGCCAGCCACCAGCCCAAGGCAAGACCCAGGAAGACAACCGCGCCGGATCCAGCCACCGCCAGCGGCCACCAGCTGTACGGGCTGAAGAACCCGTACTCTCCCTCGGCGGCCGAGATCAGAGCCGACGGATCGTCCTCAGGCCGAGGGTCCAGCTTGCGACCGGTCTCCCATAGGTAGAAGCCGATGAGGGCCGCCACTCCGGCGCACAGGAACAGCCCGAAGGGCCCGACCGGCTCGCTCCAGTGGGTAGCCGTGCCATAGATGAGCCCCACGACGACGAAGAACGTACCGATCACGACGAACAACCTGAACTCGACCTTCATCGTGGGTCATCACCCTTCTGGTCGTTGCCGGTAGTGCCGCTGGGCGGCACAGGCTCATCGCGGGCGGGGCCGGTTTGGGCCCGGCCACCCTCACCCAGCAGGGTGTTCAGAACATCCTGGTCAGCCACCGGAGCGTCGTACTGACCGACCTCGGGGTGGTGCAGGTCGAACGCCGGGCGCTCGGAGCGGATCCGAGGGATGGACACGAAGTTGTGACGTGGCGGCGGGCAGGAGGTTGCCCACTCCAGCGACCCGCCGTAGCCCCAGGGGTCATCGGTGGTGACCAAGGGAGCCGTGCGATAGGTCTTATACACGTTGTACAGGAAGGGGAGCGTGGAGGCACCCAGCAGGAACGCGCCGACGGTGGAAAGCTGATTCATCCAGGTGAAGCCGTCCTCAGGCAGGTAGTCCGCGTAACGACGTGGCATGCCGTCGATGCCCAGCAGGTGCTGTATCAGGAACGTCATCTGGAAGCCGATGAACAGCATCCAGAAATGAACCTTGCCTATCTTCTCGTCCAGCATCCGGCCGGTGAACTTGGGCCACCAGAAGTAGAAGCCGCCGAACATGGCGAACACGACCGTGCCGAACACCACGTAGTGGAAGTGCGCCACGACGAAGTACGAGTCGGTGAGCTGGAAGTCCAACGGCGGGCTGGACAAGATGACCCCGGTGAGGCCGCCGAACAGGAAGGTGACCAGAAAGCCGATCGCCCACAGCATGGGGGTCTCGAACGTCACAGACCCGCCCCACATCGTGCCGATCCAGTTGAAGAACTTCACCCCGGTCGGCACGGCGATGAGCATGGTCATGACGGCGAAGAACGGGAGCAACACCTGGCCTGTGGCGTACATGTGGTGCGCCCAGACACTCACCGACAGCGCCGCTATCGCGATCGTGGCGAAGATCATGCCCTTGTAGCCAAACAACGGCTTGCGGGAGAACACGGGCAGGATCTCGCTGATGATACCGAAGAAAGGCAGGGCGATGATGTAGACCTCGGGGTGACCGAAGAACCAGAACAGGTGTTGCCAGAGCATGGCTCCGCTGTTGGCCGGATCGAACACGTGCGCCCCGAGCCGGCGGTCCGCCCCCAGGGCCAGCAGTGCCGAGGCCAGCACCGGGAAGGCCATCAGGACCATGATCGAGGTGACCAGGATGGTCCAGGTGAACAGCGGCATCCGGAACATCGTCATGCCGGGGGCGCGCAGGCAGATGATCGTGGTGATGAAGTTGACCGCACCCAGGATCGTGCCGAAGCCTGCCAGCGCCAGACCGAAGACCCACAGGTCACCGCCCACCCCAGGGCTGTAGGTCACATCCGAGAGCGGCGCGTAGGCGAACCAGCCGAAGGACGCCGCACCACCGGGGGTGAGGAACCCAGAGATGACGATCAGGCCACCGAACAGGTACATCCAGTAGGCGAGCATGTTCAGCCGCGGGAACGAGACATCCGGGGCACCGATCTGGATCGGCATGAGGGCGTTGGCGAATCCGGCAAACAAGGGCGTCGCGAACAGCAGCAGCATGATCGTGCCGTGCATGGTGAACAGCTGGTTGTACTGCTCGGGATTGTCCACGATCTGCAGGCCCGGAGCGAACAGCTCGGCCCGCATGATGAGCGCGAGAAGGCCGCCGACCATGAAGAAAGCGAACGAGGTGATGAAGTACAGGTTGCCGATCACCTTGTGGTCTGTGGTGGTGGCCCACTTGACCACCGTCTGGCCGCGCGACCTGCGACGGGCTGCGGGCTCGAACCGCACGGCCACGCTGGGCTTGACGGTGGTCATCACTTGCTCCCGTTCGTGGGCAGGTACTGCTGCTGGCCCGGTTGGATCTGCTCGCGGCTCAGGCTGTTGGACAGCATGCCGATGTTGCCTTTTGCCTTCAGCTCGGCCATGTGGGCGTCATAGGCCGCCTGGGACACGACCTTGACCTGGAACAGCATGGCCGAGTGGTATTCCCCACACAGCTCGGCGCACTTGCCCTGAAACGTGCCGATCTCGGTGGGGACGACCTGGAACCGGTTGACCTTGCCTGGTATGACGTCGAGCTTGCGCAGAAACTGGGGCACCCAGAACGAGTGAATGACATCACGAGAGGTAAGGACGAACTCGACACGCTTGTTCACCGGCAGGTAGAGCGCCGGCAGCGTGGCGGCCACTCCAGGCTTGCCGGTGAGCGCCACCATGGTCGAGGACTCGAAGGTGCCAGCGTCGATGTAGTTGAAGTCCCAGTTCCACTGTTTGGCGACCACGTTGATCGTGACGTCCGGCTTCGCGGAGACGTCCATCTCCGTCGACTCGAGGCGGGCGGTGTAGAAGAACAGGACCGCGACCATGAACACGGGGACGATGGTGTACAGGATCTCGATCGGCACGTTGTAGCGCAGCTGCTCGGGCAGTCCGACGTCGTCCTTCTTGCGTCGGTAGGCCACCACGCACCACAGGATCAGACCCCAGACCAGCACACCGACGCCGAGCGCGGCCAGCCACGACCCCGTCCAGAGCTTGATGATGTTCCCGCTCTCACTGGTCACGCCCTGGGGCAGGAAGCCGCGTGAGACCGACGCGTTACAGCCACTGAGGGCTACCGAGCAGGGGATCCCAAGACACGTCAGTAGCAGTGCACGCCGCTGCGTGCGGGCCGAGGTGCCGTCGTGCCGAGGCAAGGTGTGCCTTTCGGTAGTCAGTGATCAGCCAACGGCGAAACACTACTATGGCGTCGCACCGAATTGGGGCACGAACAGCTGCCTGTTATGCGTGTTGAGGCCAGCCCGGCGATCCTCTCGCGGCGGTGCGCGACGCGGCGATGGGACCGACGCGTCTTCCGGGGCCACACTGGGGCTTGCCCGGGCCGGTGGGAGGGTCGGGACCGCCTTGATGGTGCTGGCCAAGGCGTTGCGCTGTCACGGCGAGGCGACCACGACGGCACGGCTGCCTGCGCCACCTGCAGACCCCCACGGCCAACCCATCGCAGGTTCACGGCAACCACCCATGGCACGCGCCGAGGCCGTGAGTGGGGCGAACCGAGCGGTACTGGCTCCTGCTCACCGTCTGGAGCGCTCAGAGGTGGGCTACCGTCAGGACGTGGCACAACCCCGAGCTGGCGACGCGCCGGCGCACCTGCCTCGCGTCCTGCTGGACGCTGCAAGCTCGCCGATGCTCCCCGCCGCCCGAACAACCTTGATGGCCGCGCTGGACGCGGGATGGGCGGACCCGCGACGGCTGTACGCCGAGGCTCGCCGCGCCGCGGCGTTGCTGGACCAAGCACGCGAGGAGCTCGCCCAAGGACTCGGTGTGCGCCCGGCAGAGGTCTCGTTCCTGCCATCAGGGCCAGCAGCGCTTCGAACGGGCATGGAAGGACTGCTGTTCGCCGGTCGGCGCCGCGGCGCGCGCATGGTCGCCACCGCCGTCGAGCACTCCGCGATCCTGACCACCGGCCGCTTCCGCGCTGCTGCGGCCCAGGATCCCTCGCAGTTTGTCGAGGTGGCAGTGGACCGGTTGGGACGAGTTGACCTCTCAGCCCTGCAGCGGGCCGTTGCGGTCCCTGGAACCATCCTGGCGGCAGTTCAGTGCGCTAACGGGGAGGTCGGCACGCGCCAGCCCCTCGAGCAGGCACACGCGCTGTGCCGGACCCTCGGAGTTTCACTGCTGGTGGACGCCACCGCATCCCTGGGGCGTGAGGCAGTACCGGACTGCTTCGACGTCCTGGCAGGAGACGCCAGGTCGTGGGGTGGCCCGAGCGGGCTGGGGATTCTGGTCGTTCCTGAGCGTACGCGGTGGCGCCGGCCTGGCCCCGACAGTGACCTTGAGCACGGTCGCACCGACGTCGAGCCCATGATCGCGCTCGCGCTCGCCGCCGCAGAGGCATGGCGACAGACGCAAGCGGGCCGCACGGACCAGAGCGCTTCGTCCTCGGCTCTGGTCCGGCGGCTGCGCACCGCAGCCGGCGACCTGCGTGACGTGGACGTGGTGGGTGACCCGGACGACCGGCTTCCTCACGTTCTGACCTTCTCTTTGCTCTTTGTCGATGGCGAGGCGCTGGTGACCGAGCTCGACCGTCGGGGTTTTGCCGTCGGTTCCGGCTCGGCATGCACCTCCAGCACTCTTGAGCCGAGCCATGTCCTGGCTGCGATGGGCGTGCTCACCCAGGGGAACGTCCGAGTCACCCTGCCGTTGAACCCGATCGCGCCGACCCTCGATGACGATGTCAGCCGCTTCATTGCCCAGCTTCCCGGCGCTGTCGCGGCCGTGCGGGCTCACCTCGGGGCCTCGGGCCTGTGATCGTGTCCGCAGGCCCGGTGAACCCCCTGGAGGTCGACGCACGCGGGCTGCGCTGTCCTCTGCCGGTGATACGCCTTGCCGAGGCCGCACGGGACGCCCCCGCCGGCACCCGGATCGTCGTGCTGGCCAGCGACCCGGCCGCTCGTTACGACATCCCGGCCTGGTGCCGGATGCGCGAGCACGAGCTGTGCGAGATGGCCGAGGTCGCTTCCCAGTCCGCGACGCAGGACCCGACGCCAGGGGGTGCCCCCCCGACCTGTTGGCGCTTCGTGGTCCTGATCGGACCTCAGCGCTCGAAAGCTGGCGGAACCGGCAGCGGGAGCGAGCGCTCGAGCCGGGCGAGGTAGTCACTGCGCGCGATCTCGGTGATCCCAAGGCTGGCCAGATGTGGCGTGGCCCACTGGACATCGACCATCCGCCGCGGGTCCCCGTCTGCGAAGACCAGATCCGCCAGACCCGCCAGCGCACACTTGGACGCGTCCGTCGCGCGATGGAACATCGACTCCCCCGCGAACAGCCCACCGAGCGCCAGCCCGTACAGGCCACCGCAGAGCTCACCGCCGCGCCACGCCTCGACCGAGTGGGCCCATCCCAGCTCGTGCAGGCGCGTGTAGGCCGTGGTGATCGCCGCCGTGATCCAGGATCCCTGCCTCGACCGGTCAGCACAGCCCTGCATGACTTCGCAGAACGCGGTATCGACCCGGATGTCGAAACGACCCAGCGACCTTCGCAAAGACCGGCTGATCCGCACGTGGCCGGGCAGCAACACCCCGCGTGGGTCCGGCGACCACCACCCGGTCGGCTCGTGACCGTCCGCGCCGATGCCCATCGGGAACAACCCGGCCCGGTAGGCCATGAGCAAAGTGCCTGGCTCGAGATCGGCGCCGATGCCGACCAGGTCGTCCCCGGGCGTCGCCTGGCCGATATCCAGCTGCCAGCGCGAGGAAGGGGGCTCGATCGGCATCCGGGTCGGGTCACCCCGGTCAGGGACGCGGGCAGGTGAGGTGGGGTTCGATCTCGGCGCAGGCTTGCGCGCCGTATGCCTGGGCGAATCGCTTGAGGAAGCGCAGGCGGCCCAGCTCGTACTCCTGTGTCCCAACCGTCTCCACCACGTAGGTCGCCAGCATCGAGCCAACCTGCGCCGAACGTTCGTGACCTAGGCCCCACGCAAGACCGGTGAGGAAGCCGGCGCGAAAGGCGTCACCGACTCCGGTCGGGTCAGCCTTGCGCACTTCGTTGGCCACGGTGACCTCGATCGGGCGCTGGTCACGGGTGGCTATCAGCGCACCGTTCTTGCCCTTGGTGATGACCCGCGTCTGCACCCGCTCAGCGATCTGGTCCCGGCTCCAACCGGTCTTCTGCTCGGTGAGCGCCGCTTCGTACTCGTTGGTGAACAGGAAGGTCGCGCCGTCGATCAGCTCACGGATCGACTCACCATCCATAAAGGCCAGCTGCTGGGATGGGTCAGCGGCGAACGGGATCTTACGAGTCCGGCACTCCTCGGTGTGCCGCAGCATGGCCTCGGGGTCGTTGGAGCTGACGACGACAAGGTCCAGCCCCCCGACCCGGGTGGCCACCGGGCCCAGCTCGATCTCGCGGGCCTCGCTCATGGCGCCGGCATAGAACGTGGCGATCTGGGCCATGTGGGCGTCGGTGGTGCACACAAAACGGGCGGTGTGCCGGGTCTCGGAGATGTGCACCGAGTCACAGTCGACGCCGTGGCGCTCCAGCCAGGACCGGTACTCTGCGAAGTCTTCCCCGGCGGCTCCGACCAGGATCGGCTCCTGTCCGAGGTTGGCCATCCCGAACGCGATGTTGGCCGCGACACCCCCACGATGTATCTCAAGGTCGTCGACCAGGAAGGACAGGGCGATCTTGTCCAGTTGGTCAACGACCAGGGAGTCGGCAAACCGGCCCTTGTAGGTCATCAGGTGGTCAGTGGCAATGGATCCGGTCAGAGCTATATGCACCCCGGCAACTTACCTCGTGCCGGGGCGCACGAACGCTACAGCCCCGCAGGTTGTTACCCGTCAGTGTTACCGTCCGGTACCTGTTTCTCCTGCTCAAACAGCGAAATAGGGTGGCTACATGATCACGACGATGCCCTTTCCCGGACCCCGAGATGGCCTTGACGAGGGCAGCCTGGCCGAGTTGGCGCAGGACGGTCGCGAGATCGAGATCGAGGTGGACGTGGACAGACCCCGGCCATGGGTGGCCTCAACCTTTGGCCGGATCGATATCCCCGAAGATGCCTCGGAGCTGATCGAGGGGCTCCCGGCCTACGGTGCGTAGCTGACTGTCCCCGGCTGAGAGCCGTCGCATAACTGGGCGCCGTTGAGCACAATGGTGAGATGAACCAGGACGGGGCGAGGCTCAGGCTCGCGACAGCCCGGGTCGGGCGACTGGCCACGCTCACCCCGAACGGCAGGCCACACCTGGTCCCCGTGGTGTTCGCACTGGTCGACGACGTGCTGTACACCGCCGTCGACAGCAAACCCAAAACCACCATGGCGCTGCAACGACTGGCTAACATCGACGCGACGGGCCTCGCGAGCCTGCTCGTGGACGAGTACACCGAGGACTGGTCGACCCTGTGGTGGGTCCGGGTCGATGGCCCGGCACAGGTCCTGGCCGACGCCAGCAACGAGGGCGGGCAGGCTCTCGGCAGCCCACGACGCCCACAGCAGGTACGCCAGGCGGTCCAAGCCCTGACCCACAAGTACCCGCAGTACGTCACACAGCCCCCCACCGGACCAGTTATAGCGCTACGCCTGACCCGGTGGCAGTGGTGGGAGGCGACTCCTGCCCCACCAACGTGAGGCGGCCGGTGTACCGGCTCAGCGCGGGTACACCGGCCATACCAGCCGAGGTCAGCTGGGTCTGGCCTCCTGGGTCAGCTCAGCTGAATGAGTCGCCGCAGGCGCAGGAGCTGCCCGCGTTGGGGTTGTCGATGGTGAAGCCCTGCTTCTCGATGGTGTCGGCGAAGTCGATCGACGCCCCATCCAGGTAGGGAGCGCTCATCCGGTCGATGACGACCTCGACCGAGTCGAAGTCCACGACCAGGTCACCGTCGAGGGTGCGTTCGTCGAAGTAGAGCTGGTAGACCAGGCCGGAGCAGCCTCCGGGCTGGACACCCACCCGCAGGCGCAGGTCATCGCGACCCTCCTGCTCGAGCAGGCTCTTGACTTTGGCTGCGGCAACATCGGTCAGCAGCACGCCATGCGCCGGTTTCTCAACCGAGGCTTCCTCGGCAACGGC
>OBLW0100002170.1_pt1 | contig 15947 bp, 11 predicted proteins | sample 1520161 | NCBI WGS metagenome assembly OBLW01 (sample SAMEA3539309, study PRJEB22396) | soil metagenome | biome: tundra; feature: field; material: soil | place: USA | collected 2010-05 | depth 0.15 m | reverse complement strand
TCGGCAACATGATCGCCGCCATGACCGGAATCCTGGTGGGACAGATGGAAGCCGCGGGCACGATCACCGGCGCGTGGCGATGGGAATTCCTGGCGGGCGCGGTGCCGGCGCCGCTGGCCTTCATCGTCTTCAAGAAGCTGAAGGAGCCGGAGCAGTGGCTGAAGGCGCGCGGCGAAAAGATGAAGATGGGCTCCTACGGCGAGTTGTTCAGCGATGCGCGGTGGCGGCGCAATGCGATTGTCGGGTTCCTGCTGGCCTTCGCCGGGGTGGTTGGTTTGTGGGGGATCGGGTTCTTCAGCTACGATCTGTTCCGCCCGGTGCTGGAGCGCACCTTCGCGGCGCAGGGCCTGGCCGGCAAGGCGCTGGCCGGCAAGGTGACCACGTGGATCGGGGTGACCAGCCTGCTGCAGAACATCGGCTGTTTCTTCGGCATCTACGCGTTCACGTATCTGACGCACTATACGGGGCGGAAGAAGGCTTTTGCCATCGCGTTTCTGGCCGCCATGGGCATGACCTCGTACACCTTCTGGAACCTGAAGCAGATCAGCGACATCTTCTGGATGATTCCGTTGATGGGGTTCGCGCAGCTTTCGCTGTTCGGCGGGTACTCCATTTACCTGGCCGAATTGTTCCCCACGCGGTTGCGCAGCACGGGCACGAGTTTCTGCTACAACGTGGGACGTTTCGCGGCGGCGGCGGGTCCGTTCACGCTGGGCTACCTGACCAAGGACGTGTTCGGCGGGTACGCGGAACCGATGCGGTACGCCGGGGTCACGATGAGCCTGGTGTTCCTGGTCGGGCTGGCGGCGCTGCCTTTCGCTCCGGAGACGAAGGGGAAGCCGCTGCCGGAGTAGGGGAAGACGCTCCCCGACCCGGCGAAGCAGGGGCTATACAGGTAGTGGATTTCGACGCGGAGCCGCGGAGACGCGGAGAAACGCAGGCTGGCGCAATCGGGTTTATGCGGAAGTGGAACGGCGTTGGGCCTTAAGGTGGTATGTGTGGAATGGTTTGAGGACGAGGATCTTTGGCGCGAGCTGTACCCTTACGTGTTTCCGGCGGAGCGGGTGGCGGCGGCGGGGGGGCAGGTCACGCAGATCCTGGCGCTGACGGGTGTTGCGTCGGGCGCGGTGTTGGATTTGTGCTGCGGCCCAGGGCGGCACGCGGTGGAGTTTGCGCGCCATGGCTTTCGAGTGACGGGCGTGGACCGCTCGGGCTTCCTGCTGGAGCGGGCGCGGGAGAGCGCGGAGGCGGCGGACGTCGCGGTGGAGTGGGTGCGGGAGGACATGCGCGAGTTCGCGCGGCCGGCAGCGTTCGACCTGGCATGCAATCTGTTCACTTCGTTCGGTTATTTCGCGCGGGAAGAGGATAACCTGCGGGTATTGCGCAACGTCCGGGAAAGTCTTCGCGACGGCGGCACGCTGGTCATGGACATGGTGGGCAGGGAGCGCATGGAGCGGCAGGGGATGGAACCTCGGGAGAACCGTTTTGCCGATGGCGCGGTACTGACGCAGCAGCCCCACGTGAACGCGGACTGGACGCGGCTTGACAACGAGTGGACGGTAGTCAAAGGCGGCCGGTCGCGGGGTTACCGGTTCGAGCACTACCTCTACTCGGGACAAGGCCTGCGGGAGCGCCTGCTGGGTTGCGGGTTCGCCTCGGTTCGCCTTTATGGGGATCTGGAAGGCTCGCCCTACGACGCCGAAGCTGCGCGGCTGGTGGCGGTGGCGGAAAACCGGGAATTACGGTGACTGTCCCGGGTTTCCCCACCACTGCTACACTGGCAAGGAACATGGCTGGCCTGCTGAGCGAACTTGCCGGACACGCGGGAGTCCGCGAGTGCATGCAGTTCTTCACCCGTGAGAAGCAGTGGATCAACGAGGTTCACCTGCAGCTTTGCCGGGTGCCGGCGCCCACTTTTCTGGAGCAGGAACGCGCCGCATGGTTTTTGGAGCAATTCCGGTCGTATGGCTGCGATGCCTCGATCGATCGCGCCGGGAATGTCCTGGCGGCGCTAGGGGAGCCACCGTACGTGGCGCTGACGGCGCATCTGGATACGGTGCTGGCGCCGCGGAGTAAAGAAGATATCTCGGTAGACGCCGAGGGGCGCTTTCACGGTCCCGGGGTATCGGACAACGGGGCCGGGCTGGCGGCGCTGCTGGCCATCGCCCGCGCCTGGAAGGCTTCCGCCAGGCTGCCGAAGTTCGAAGGCGGGCTGCTTTTGGTGGCCAATGTGGGCGAAGAGGGCGAGGGCAATCTGCTGGGGATGCGCCACCTGTGCGGGCCTTCGGCGCTGGCCGGGCAGATCGGGAGCTACGTGATCGTGGACGGCGCCAACACGGACCACATCACCACGCGCGCGCTGGGGAGCCGGCGCTTCGAAGTGACCTTCAGCGGACCGGGCGGGCATAGCTGGAGCGATTTCGGGGTGGGCAATCCGGTGCACGCGCTTTGCCGGGCGGTGGCGCTGTTCGCGGAGACGCGCCTCGATTCGGGGCCGAAATCGTCGGTCAACGTAGGGCTGATCGAAGGCGGCAGCGGGGTCAACGCCATCGCCCAGGCGGCGCGCTGCAAGGTGGATATCCGCTCGGAGAGCAACGAGCGGATGGAGCAGTTGGTGGAGGTGCTGGGGAGCGCGGTGGAACGGGCGCGCGACCAGGAGAACCAGCGGCAGACAGGCGGGCGGGTGACGGTGAAGACGCGCGAGATCGGCTCGCGGCCGGCGGCGGCGCTGCCCGAGCAGGCGTCGATTTTGCAGTACGTTCGGGCGGTGGACGCGCACCTGGGCATCCGGTCGCAACTGGATTGCTCGTCGACGGATGCCAACCTGCCGCTCTCCATGGGGATTCCGGCCATCGCCATCGGGGCAGGCGGGCTGGGTGGCGGCGCGCACACCTCCGGGGAGTGGTTCAGCCCCGACGGACGGGATCTTGGCCTGAAGCGCATTCTGCTCATCCTGCTGATGCTGCTACGCGGGGCGCCGGGGAGCAAGGACGAGTGAACCGCAGGAAGGCGGAGGGGGCGCTGCTCTTCAACGTCGTCATCTGGGGAGTGACGTTCGTCCTGGTGAAAAGGGCGCTGCACGAGATTTCGCCGGTGTTGTTCCTGGCGATGCGGTTTTCTTTGGCGGCGCTGGCGCTGGTGGCGGTGTTCGGCGTCAGGGTCCGGCCTGCGGCCGGATGGCAAGCTAGAGCATGCCCCACCAAGATGCTGGCCGCCGGGGGCGTGATCGGCCTGTTTCTGTTCGCCGGATTTCTGCTGCAAACAGTGGGCCTACAGACCACGACAGCTCCGAAATCGGCATTTTTGACGGGACTGGCGACGGTGATGGTACCTTTGCTCGGGGCGCTCGTCTATCAGATCAGGCCGCGGGTTACCGAGGTCGCCGGGGTGCTTGCGGCCACGCTCGGGATGGGGCTCATGACGTTGGAGGGCCCAATCGGGTCCATCGGCCGCGGCGACCTGCTGACGTTTGGCGGGGCAATTGCATTTGCGGCTCACGTGGTGGCCACCGGTCATTTCGCCGAGCAAATCGGGTATGAAGTGTTGAGTGTTACACAGGTTGGCGCGGCTGCTTTGGCGGCGCTATCCCTGGCCTGGGTGGTGGAGACGCCGCGCATCCATTGGCAGCCGCTGGTGGTCTGGGCGATACTGATTACAGGACTGTTGTGTACCGCCCTGGCGTTTACCATCCAGGCGTGGGCGCAACACTACACCACCTCGACGCGTACCGCGTTAATCTACGCGTTAGAGCCGGTGGTGGCCTGGATTACGTCGTATTGCATCGCGGGCGAAGGCCTGTCGGGGCAAGCCGCGGCGGGAGCGGCGCTCATCTTGAGCGGAGTGCTTCTGGTCGAGATGAAACCGTTCGAAGCGCGGCCACATCTATAGAAACAGAAGTTATTGAGGAGCAAGAACATTCCATGAATCTATTTGACAAGTTACGGACCCAGAAGGTGCTTTCGTTTACGTTGATTCTATTCACCCTGAGTGTGGGTATTGTCATCGGGACGCTGGTCAACCAGGGCGTCAAGGCGGCCAGGAGCGATGGTCCGGTGGCGCCGGGGGCGAGCCAGTTGGTGATTCCCAACCCGGTGGAACTGTCGAATTCATTCAGCCAGATCGCCAAGCAGGTGGAGCCGAGTGTGGTCAACATCTCCACCGAGTACCTGCCGAAGGCGCAGGTGCATCCGCGCGGCAACGGGCGGCGGCAGGTCATCCCTCCCGACGACGATCAGGCGGATGGCAGCGGCGGAATGGACGACTTCATTTATCGCTTTTTCGGGAATGGCGGCGTTCCCGAGATGCCGCAGCGCAAGGGACAAGCGCTCGGTTCAGGCGTGGTGGTGGACCGCGCGGGCTACATTCTGACCAACAACCACGTGGTGGACAAGGCGGACCGCATCCGCGTGAAGTTCAACCACGATCCGGTGGAATATGACGCCAAAGTGGTGGGTGTGGATGTGGCGACCGACCTGGCGGTGATCCGGGTGGAAGGCAAGAAGGACCTGACGGTGGCGAAGATCGGCAATTCCGACGCCGTGCAGGTAGGCGATTGGGCGATTGCCATCGGTTCGCCGTTCGGATATCAGGCCACGGTGACGGCGGGGATCATCAGCGCCAAGGAGCGCGATGTGGACCCCACGATGCAGTTCCAGCATTTCCTGCAAACCGACGCGGCCATCAACCCGGGCAATAGCGGCGGACCGCTGTTGAACATCCGCGGCGAGGTAATCGGCATCAATACGGCGATTGCGACGCGCAATGGCGGATACCAGGGGATCGGCTTCGCGCTGCCGGTGAACACGGCGGCGCAGGTGTACAACGACATCATCAAGAACGGCAGAGTGACGCGCGGTTCGATCGGCATCCGGTTCACGCCGAGCGACACCGACAGGGCGCGGACGAACCTGAAGGTGTCGGGCGCGAAGGAAGGCGTGTTCGTGGAGCAGGTGACGCCGGGCGGGCCGAGCGAGAAAGCCGGCATGAAGGAAGGCGACGTGATCACGGCCATCAACGGCAAGGCGATTGTCGACGGCAACCAGCTGATCTCCACGGTGACCTCGACGCCGCTGGGCGCATCGCTGAACATCGGCGTGGAGCGCGACGGCAAGCGTCACGACCTGAAAGTGGTGGTAGCGGACCTGGCGCAGATTTTCCCGGAGCAGTACGGCAACGGGCGCGAGGATTCGACGAAGAACGGCGAACCGACGACGGTGAAATTCGGCATGCAGATCCAGAACCTGACGGAACAGCAGGCCGATCGCCTGGGGATCAAGCAGAAGGGCGGCGTACAGGTGAAGGCGGTGGAGCCGAGCTCTTTCGCCGACGACATCGGGCTGCAAACCGGCGACGTGATCGTGTCGGTGAACCGGCAGCCGGTGAACTCCACCGAGGACATCGCGAAGTTCAGCGCCACGCTGAAACCGGGCGACGCGGTGCAGTTCCGGGTGTTGACCAAGGGGCCGAACAACGACTGGTCGCCGCGCTACGCGGCCGGCACGCTGCCGAACAACGGGCGGTAAGGAAGCAGGTATCCCGCAGGGAAACCAGGGACAGTCACCATATTTCCAGCAAAGCGCGCCGGAAATATGGTGACTGTCCCTGGTTTCTGGTTTTGATAAACTAGCGATTGAACCGATGAGGAAGATCTTGAGCTGCGGCGCCGTGGTCACGATGTTGGCGCTTGCCTGGAGCGCGAACGGCGCCGACACGCCGCCGAAGAAAGCGCCGGCCAAGAAATCGGCTGCCCATAAAACTGTGCCCGCGAAGAAGTCCGGGACAGCGGCGCCAGCCTCCGCGCACAAGCCCGGGACTACCGCCAAGAGCACTGCCACGCGCGGCAAGAAACCGGCTCCGGCTAAGCGCGTCAGCTGGCGCAACCGGCAAACCACTCCTTCGCCGGACCGGTACCGTGAGATTCAGGGGGCCTTGGCGGCCAAGGGATTTCTGAAGCCGGAGGACGCCACGGGGACCTGGAATCAGACATCCTCGGATGCCCTGAAGAAGTTCCAGACGGAGCAGAATCTGGAATCCAGCGGTAAGATCAACTCGCTCTCGCTGATCGCTCTGGGGCTAGGGCCGCACCGCGATGCCGCGCCGCCGCCCAAGAATCCGCCGCCACCCGGGCAATAAGGGAACACCTAAAGAGTGAAAACGTCCAAGCTTCGCTCGGATGGACAAGGCAGAGCCTTATCCCACCAGAGCTAGTCGATGGTCTCCGGCACCAGCTCGATGTTCTTCTCGCCTGCCGCCTTGCGTTCGGCGTACTTCTTGACCCAGGCTTCCCAGCTGCGTCCGTCGGCCATATCGCGGCCGGTAAAAGAAAGAGCAGCCACCTCGGCGTACTTGACCGCGATCCTGGCGCCGGCGGGCTTGGAGAGGATGCGCACGGTGGAAGCCGCCGGGTCGCGATCGAAGATGTAGCCTTCGATGGACTCGCCGTTATGGAGGGTTAGGGTGACGTCGCCGCGATAGTCGAACGCCTGCTCAAGCCCCGCGGGCAACCGGTCCGCGCCAGCGATTCCGCCGCCTTGCAGGCTGGGCCGGGGAGCACTCGCGTCGATCTGGACCAGCGATGCCGGCGGTTTTGGGGCCGCGCTGCCGCGGAGGGCATCGGGATCGCGATACTGCGAGAACAGCATGGCGCGAACCGTGGCGAAAACCCCCTTCCATGAGAAGGTATAATCCACCGCCGATGCCTCGTAGCCGGAGTGCAGCATGCAGTTGGCGCACTTTGGGTTACCGGATTCGAAGCCATACTTCGACCAATCGGTGGAATCGAGCAGTTCCTGAAACGTGTCCGTGTAGCCGTCCTGTAGCAGGTAGCAGGGCTTCTGCCAGCCGAAGATGCTGTATGCCGGCATGCCCCAGGGCGTGCACTGGAGATCGCGTTTCCCCATGAGGAACTCCAGAAAGAGCGGGGACATGTTGAATCGCCAGCGCGAGTCGCGGTTGGAGAGGATGGCGCGGAACATCGACCGGTTGCCTTCGCGCCCGGCGAAGTGCTGCTGGTCCGGCGCCTTGTCGTATGAATAGCCGGGCGAGATCATCATGCCTTCCACCCCGGCATCCATCATCTCGGTGAAAAAGGCGCGGACGGATTGGCTATCGACGCCCTGGAACACGGTGGTGTTGGTGGTCACGCGGAAACCGGCCTGGACGGCCTGGCGAATGGCAGCGAGGGCGATTTCGTACCCGCCCTCCTTACATACGGACAGATCGTGATGCTCTTTCTGGCCATCCATGTGGACCGAGAATGTCAGGTACTTGCTTGGTTGGAAGAGGTGCAGCTTTTCTTTGAGCAGGAGAGCGTTGGTGCACAGGTAGACGTACTTGCGGCGGGCCACCAGGCCGCGAACGATCTCGTGGATGAGCGGGTGCATCAGAGGTTCCCCGCCGGGGATGGCGACGGTGGGCACGCCACACTCTTCCACCGCGCGGAAGCACTCCTCCGGGGTCAGCTCGCGCTTGAGAACATGACCCGGATACTGAATCTTTCCGCAGCCGGCGCAGGCCAGATTGCAGCGATAGAGCGGCTCCAGCATGAGCACCAGGGGGTAGCGCTTGCGGCCCTTCAGCTTCTGCTTGAGGACGTAGCTGGCGACGGTCCACATCTGCGACGCGGGAACGGGCATATACCCTATAATACAAGATGAGAGGACGCGAATGCGAATCGCATTCGCGTTTGACCCATTGCGATGACCCCTCCAGCCAGCCGGAGAGCGCCGCTACAGGCGCGCAGCAACCAGACCGTGGAAGAGATTCTGGACGCGGCCTCGTGGCTGCTGGGGCGGGTACCTTTCGAACAGATCACCACCAGCCGGATTGCCGAACAGGCGGGAATTTCGGTGGGGGCGCTATACCGCTTCTACTCCGACCGGCAGGAGATTTTCGACGCGATCGCGGTGCGCGAATTGAATGCCTTCCGGGCCGAGATCGAACGCGCCTTCACGGCACGGCAGCTGATCTTCTCGCCGCGAAAATCGCTGGGGCGCGTGCTCGACGCCTATGTGAGTTTCCTGGAGAGCCGGCCGCACTTCCGCGAACTGGCGTTGGGCAAGCACATCAGCGAATGGACGCGGGAAAGCCAGTCGGATCCCCAGACCGGGCCGGGTGGGATCCTGGGCGATCTGCTGGTGAAGAAGTGCGGGTGGAAGCCGGGGAAGAAATTGCAGTTGCGGATCCGGATCGCGGCGGAGGCGGGCGACCGGGTGATTGCGTTCGCGTATAAGCAGGAGTCGGCGGAGGCGCGGCAAGCGGTGTTGAAGGAATTGAAGGAGATGTTGACGGGATATCTGCTGCCGTAGGCACAGTTTATTGATCCCCACGCAGCCTGTCAAATTGGTAAACTTCCGGAAGCGAATGACCCCTCTCACTCTTACCGGCAAGGTCGCCGTGGTCACGGGCGCGAGCCGCGGCATCGGACGCGCCATCGCCGAATTGTTCGCCCGGGAAGGCGCCACGGTGGCGATCTGCGGCCGCAAAGCGGAGACGCTGGCCCTGGCGGCGGCGGAAATGAAAGATTGCGCCGGCAGGGTTTACCCGCTGGTCTGCCATGTGGGCCGCGCCGCGGACATCCGGCAGTTGGTGGATACCACGCAGGGGGAATTCGGCAAGATCGATATCCTGGTCAACAACGCGGCCACCAACATCGCGCAAGAACCGGTGTTGCAGGTGGATGAAGGCAAGTTCGACAAGATGATCGAGATCAACCTGAAGAGCGCATTCCGCTTGATTCAGGCGGTTGCGCCGGGAATGTGCCAGCGCGGCGGCGGATCGATTATCAACATCGCTTCCATTGCCGGCCTGCGGCCGCAGTTCCACGGCATGCTCTACAGCATGACCAAGGCCGCGCTGATCATGATGACGCAATCCTACGCGCTGGAACTGGGGCCGATGGGCGTGCGCGTCAACGCCATCGCTCCGGGCCTGGTGCAGACGGTGCTCAGCGAGTACTTCTGGAAGGACGAAGGGAAATTGCGCCAGGCGATCGACGGACAGTCCATCAAGCATCTCGGGCAGCCGTGCGAAATCGCCGAAGTCGCGCTCTTGCTGGCGAGCGATCGCGGATCGTATCTCACCGGCCAGACTCTGGTGGTGGATGGCGGGCGGCTGTTGGGGTGAGGGGCCGGCCTCCTGGACATGCCTACTTTGGACAGGCGGACCCAGAGGGTACCCCGGCCTGTCCTACGCCTTCTTGAGAGCCTCCAGAACGCGGGCCGGGGTCATCGGCAACTGCCGTAGCCTCACGCCGACGGCATCAAAGATGGCGTTGGCGATCACCGCGCCCACGGTAATGATGGGCGGCTCGCCGCCACCCACCGCGGGCATGCCGGGGTTGTCGATGAGGATGGTTTCCAGCTTGGGCATCCAGGAGAAGCGCGGGATCTGGTAGCTGTCGAAGTTGCGGTCGAGGACTTCCCCGTTCTTGAAGTGGACTTCCTCGGAGAGCGTGTAGCCCAGTCCCATGGCGATGCAGCCTTCCATCTGCTGGCGAAGGCCGTCGGGATTGACCACCAGGCCGACGTCCATGGCGCTGACCACGCGCTTTACCTGCACGTGCCCGGTCTTGCGGTCCACCGCCACCTCCGCCATGCTGGCGGCATACGCGTTGGAGTAAATCCCACAGGCGATTCCGGCGCCGCGCCCGCTAGGCGCCTTTGCGGCCTTCCATGCGAACTGTTTGGCAACCGCCTCCAGCACGCGAATCATGCGGGCATCGGAGAGGTGCTTGAGGCGGAACTCCAGCGGGTCGATGCCGGCTTTGGCGGCCAGGGCATCCATGTGCGATTCGCGCGCGAAGGAGTTGGTGTTGACGGAAGGCGCGCGCCACGGGCCCACGGCGGACAGGTGCATCCCGGGAGGGTTCCCGCCCTGCCAGCCTCCGGCCGATTGCGTGTGCTGGTTCGGAACATCGTAATAGGTCTTCGCCTCCCGCTCGCCCGCGCCGTAGACCTGGTAGTCCCAGAGCGCGATCTTTCCGGCGCTGCTCAGTCCCGAACGGATCTTGACCACCGCCGCGGGGCGGAAGGTATCGTAAAAGAATTCCTCGGCGCGGCTCCACACCACCTGCACCGGCTTGCCGGTGGCTTTGGCCAGACGCGCCGCCTCCACCGCCTGTGCGGCGGCACTCTTCCCGCCGAAACCGCCGCCCACATAGGAAGCGACGATGCGAACGTTTTGCGGCGTGAGACCGATGGCCTGCGCCACCTGCTGCTTGACGGAAAACGGCGCCTGCGTGCTGGCCCACACGGTAGCCTTGCCGTTCTCCACGATGGCGGTAGCCGAATGGGTTTCCATCGGCGCATGCGCCACGTAGCTGTTGAGGTAGGTTGCTTCCACGAATACCGCTGAGGATTTCTCCCCCACCGCGAGATCCCCGCCGGCGCCCGCATTCTGCAAGGGTGGCGCGGTCTTCAGCAGGTGGTCGAAGATGGTCTTGTCGTCCATGGTGGGCTGGGGAAGCTCGAAGCGCGCCTTCACCAGGCCGAGGGCTTTATCGGCGAGGTCGGGCCGCTCGTGCAGCACGGCGACGAGTTCGCCATCCCTCACAACGCGGGCCCCGGCCTTTTCCGCGGCGCTGGTGTCGGCATCCTGGAACTTGGCACCGTGCGCCGGCGGGCGTACCAGGCGGGCGTGAAGCATTCCCGGAAACGTGAAATCGCCAGAGTACCTCGCCTTGCCGGTGACTTTGTCGAGCGCGTCCTTGCGCGGCGCCGCGCGGCCGGCAACCGTATAGGCCGTAACCGGCTTCACGGGCACGCCCTCGATGTGACGTTCGATGCGTTTTCCCTGGACCAATTGACCGTAGGTCACGCTCTTGCCGGGCGTGGGAGGGTCCGTCACCACGCCGCCCTTAACCTGCAAGCGGGCGGCCGGCGCGTGCAGTTGCTCGCCCGCCATTTGCAGCAGGATGGCTTTCGCCTCCGCGCCCGCGCCGCGCAGGGCCGGGCCGAAATTGCGCACGTTCATGGAGCCGAAGGTCCCCATATCGTACGGGCACAGCTCGGTATCGCCCAGCACCATGTCCACCGAGTCGTATGCCACGTCGAGTTCCTCGGCGAGAATCTGCGCCAGCACGGTCATCGCGCCCTGGCCGAGTTCCACCTTGCCGGAAAAGCAGGTCACCCGTCCGTCGGGAGTGATGCGCAAGTAAGCGTTGATGTCGGTTGGATAGCCCTGTCTCACCGGCAGCCGGGCGGGTTCCTGCGCGGCGAGCCAATCGACGCCGAAAGAGAGGAAAAGGCCCGGGCCCGCCAGGGCCAGGAGTTCGCGGCGGCTCGGTTTCATCGGGCGCCTCCGCGCGGTGTGCCGGCGGCTTCGCCGACGGCGGCCAGGATTCGGGTATGCGCGCCGCAGCGGCAGAGGTTATCTTCCATGTGTTGCGCGATCTGCTCGGGCGTCGGCTTGGGGGTCTGCAGGAGCAACGCGTAGGCGTTGAGAATCATGCCCGGCGTGCAGTATCCGCACTGGAAGGCGTGGTGTTTCACGAAGGCCGCCTGAATGGCATGAAGCCCGGATTGCCCGAGCCCTTCAATGGTGATGACCTGCTTGCCGGCAATCTCCTTGACCGGAACAGAACAGGAACGGACGGCCTGCCGGTTGACAATCACGGTGCAGGCCCCGCACAAGCCTTCGCCGCAGCCGAACTTGGCGCCGGTGAGTCCCAGGTCGCTGCGCAATACCCAGAGCAGCATGCGCTCGTCTTCCACCTTGACGCTCGCGGGCTTGCCGTTGAGTGTGAAGGAAATGGTTCGCTCCATGAATACCTCCAGTGCCCGCGCGTTTGCCGCGAGTCATTCGATTTGAAGATCTTTAGTTCTTTTAATAGTGTAACCGGCGGCGGGCGCGGCGGAAAGAAGTCCGAGCTTCGCTCGGATGCACAAGGCGGAGCCTTATGCCACCATGGAGGCGGAGCAACCATGACTTACACAAGGCGTGAGATGGGCAAACTGGCTTTGGTGGCGATGCCCGCGGCGCGCGTGTGGGCTGCCAGGCCCAATTCGGTATTCGGCGGCGTGCAGGTGGGCATCAATGCGCCCTACAGCTTCCATAACATCCCGGGAGGGGCCGACGACATCCTCAGTTACATGACGCAGACCAACATCAGCGCGGCCGAGCTCCGGCTACAACCCGTCGAGGCCTTTCTCAAAGCGCCGGCGCCGTGGATCGCGCCGCGCGGGGAAGGCCGCGGCGCCGCCCGCCCGCCGTTGACGCCGGAACAGAAGGCCGAACAGAGTGCTGCCGCCGAGGCCATCCAGAAGTGGCGTCTCGCGCAATCGATGGAGCCGTTCAAAGCGTTCCGCAAGAAGTACGAAGACGCCGGGGTGCTGATCCAGATCGTCAAATACGATGGCATCAACACCTTCAGCGACGATGTGGTGGACTATTGCTTCCAGGTGGCGAAGGCGCTGGGCGCTTATGCCATCTCGTGCGAAATCCCCGTCAGCCAGACCGAGCGCCTCGGACAATTCGCCGCCAAACACAAGATGATGGTGGGCTATTACGGGCACGGTAACCTGACGGACCCCGAAGCCTTCGGCCGTCTGGCGGCATGGGAGCAGGCGTTCGGCTATTCCACGTACAATGGCGCCAACGTGGATATCGGCCACTTCTTCGCGGCCACGGGAACATCTCCGGCGGCCTGGATCAAGGAGCATCACGAGCGCGTGACCCACGTGCATATTAAGGATCGCAAGGCCAACAACGGACCCAACATGCCGTTTGGCCAGGGCGACACGCCCATCAAAGAAATCCTCCTCATGATGAAGAAGGAGAAATACAAATTCCAGGCCACCATCGAGATGGAATATCCCGTGCCGGAAGGCTCGACGCTGCTGGCCGAAATCGGCAAGTGCGTGCGCTACTGCCAGGATATCCTCACGTCGTAGAGCGAAGGCACTTGGGGGGAGTATAATGGCCCCCTATGCCAGACAACGCCTCCGCCGAATTCAATCCGCTATACACCGTGGAGGCGTGAGTAGCCATCACGCGGACTTGGAGGACCTGTCATGGACGCCAAGAAGGGCACGGCCGTGGTGCTTCTGCTGACCGCGGGCCTACTTTATCGTGGAGGAGCTCAGAATACCACCGCCCCGTCTCCAGCTGAGAGCGGCAGTAACAGCCACCTGGCCCCAGAGAAGAGCGGCGGCGCGGCCTCTCCGCCACTGGGTCCCTGGACTCCCGTCTGCAGGTACGTGGCGACCGCAGCGAAGGAGGCGCGGGGCAAATCTGTCGAGCAGGGAGAGGAGGAAGGAAAAACGAAGGAGCAGTTCTGTCTGGCGCCCACCGATGCCGGCGGCATAAGCGTAACCACCATGATCGCGACGGTCCCCGATCCGGAACTGACGCACCTGTCGCTGTCTTTCGACCGTTACGTGGAGAGTATTACGTGGGCCGTCTCCGACGGAGACTTGAAAGATGAACGCTACTCTTTCGACGGCTACTGGTTTCCCTGGCGGCCCGATCAGAAAGAGGAGACCGATTCCGAGAAGCGCACGGCCGCGGAGAAGGAGCGGGAGCAACGTTCCAACACGCCGGGGATTTTGCTCTTCCGCCGGAACCCTCCACATCCCAGCCCGAGTCACCCGCACCCGGAAAAGGAACTGCTTCTGGTGTTCCTGGTAGGAGAAACACCGACGTCCGGCATCAACCGAGTGGCATTCGATAGAGCCTGGACTTATGCCACCAAGTTGGCGGATACGCCGCTGCCGGTTTGCGAAGCGGCGAATCGCAGCTCCCGGACGTGCGTTGGTATCCTGGGTCCGAGTTTCACCGGTTCGGTCGCTTCGCTCAAGTTCCTGCTGGAAAGGAAATCCGCCGAAGCGGACCCGCTCACCGGCGGGAAGACGCGCTATGAAACGTTTGCGATCAGCGGCGCGGTGACGGGCGAAGACGCGAGCACGCGCCAGCTGACGGACGACAACCACTTTTGCACGACGATCGAAACGGACCGGAACCGGTGGGCGGTATCCAGTCAATTCCTCAACAACCTGTCGCAGTTTTTCTGGGGCGCCGGGCGCGATATCCAGGAGCATTTTGCGGTGCTCGCGGAGGATGAAACCGCATACGGAGAGGCGGCCGAAAAACCACTGGACGGGGAGAAGAGGGTGTCTCTGGTTCTGCGTTTCCCGCGCGGCATCGCACGCATCCGGAACTCGTCCGAGGAATTTGCCGGGGCGGTCAATCCTGCGCGGAGCGCGGCCTATCCGGCACTGCCTCTGATTCTGCGCGATGCCGGCCAGGACACGATTCCGTCGTTCTCGCAGCAGCAGAGCCCGGTTTCGCAGGAGGCGGTTCTCCTGGAGCTTGCGTCCGCGTTGCGGCGCGAACACATCCGATATGTCGGTATCGTCGCCACCGATCCGCTGGACGCCTTGTTTCTCACCCGCGCCATCCGCGCCCTGGCGCCGAATATCCGGATTGTCCTGTTCAACGCCGACCTGCTTTTAGCGCGTGCGTCGCGCACTTGGGGACTGAGCGGCGTGCTGGCCGTGACATCGTACCCGTTGATATCACGCACCCAGTATTATGCCGGCGCGGTTCCTCCCAGGCGCACGCAATTTGCCAGCGACAGCGCGGAAGGCGAATACAATGCGTGCCGCCGCATGCTCTTGCAAGCCTCCGAAACGGCCGACCAGCCGTGCAGCGCCGCCAAACAACCGCAAGACCGGCAACCTGTAAAGCAAGACTATCTTCTCGACTATTCCGCTCCCTTCGCCAAGCCGAGCGACATTCACAAGCCCTCGGTGTGGCTGACGATTCTGGGGCGCAACGAGTGGTGGCCGGTGGCCGCTTTGGCGGGCGGCACAAACAGCCCGCTGCTGGAGGGCCCTGCGCCAGGCGCGCACAATGCGGAGCACTTCTCGGCGGAACCGAATCCGCAACCCTGGTCTCTGTTCTTTTGGCTGATCTCGGTTCTGTGCACCCTGCACGTGGTGCTCGTCTTCGGCATGAACATCGGGCACGCCAGGTTTGTGCCCTGGTGGCGGCACAGCCTCTTACGGCGCCTGGGCTGGGAATACAAACCGGACCTGGGTCCGCAGCGGCGCGGCACGCTGACGGCGGCTTCGCTGACCGTTGCCTTTGGATGCGGTTCGCTGGCGGAGGCGGTCTCGGCGAGCGGACTGAATGGCTGGGGTTACGTGCAACTCATGGTTGCCATAGCGGTGGGCGCCGTGGCCATGGCAGAGGGGCTGTGGGCTGCATGGGGGATCAAGGAATCGCGGCCAAGGCTGTTGTGGCTATCCGCGGTGGCGGCAGCCGCCCTCGCGGAGATTGCGGGCGCCTGCTACGCCGTGTTTTCCGCCACCGCCGGCCACGCTCGTGAATTCGCCGGATACCGTGCCGTTCATATCGAGAGCGGCGCATCGCCGGTGTTGCCCGTCATCCTGATGCTGATGACCCTGTATCTGTTCTGTTGGCTCCGCTTGTCCCGTCTGCGGATGTCGGAGGAGCGCGAAGCGCAGCCGCCCGCCGGCAAAGACTCGGAAGCGTTCCCGGACTTTGTGATCCCCGAAAGAGCGGTGCAGGAACTGGGGCGCGGGCAATGGACGTTTGTCGCCGCGGCCGTGCTCGGGTGGTGGATCGTTTTCAGTCCGCTGCAGACGCTTGCCACCATTGAGGGCTCCCTCTACGATGCCGTTCTGGCCGGTCTTTCGTCAATCGTGATATTCACGCTGGCATTTGTTCTGGTTCGATTCCTGATGACCTGGCGCGTGCTGCGGAAATTGCTCCAGAATCTCGAGCGCCACCCCCTGCGTTACGCGTTCTCCCGTTTACCGAAGGATTTCAGCTGGACCACGGTGTGGGCCGGCGATCCCCGGCCTCAGTTGATTATGCCGGCTCGCTCACTGGATGTCTTGAGGACCATACGCGAGGTGGACGTGCGAGCGCAGGTGGATGAGATCGAGCACGAATTCAAGTTCCTCAAGAACCCGGGCCGGCCG
>OBLW0100002169.1_pt1 | contig 15951 bp, 15 predicted proteins | sample 1520161 | NCBI WGS metagenome assembly OBLW01 (sample SAMEA3539309, study PRJEB22396) | soil metagenome | biome: tundra; feature: field; material: soil | place: USA | collected 2010-05 | depth 0.15 m | reverse complement strand
CCGGGAGGCTGTTGCACCAGTGCTATCGGTACCGCGTTTTCCTGTGTGGAAAATGATGGGGAGAACACCGGATGGAGGGGCACGGGGTTTGCTCGGTCCGCCCAAGCCAGAACGGTAGAACGGTCCACGTGCGGTGCGGACATAGCGAAGCGTGGCATACTGGGAAGGACCCCCCGCACCAAAGGAGTACCGGCATGATTGCGATCAATGCTCACTACGACGGCAAGGTGATCGTCCCCGACGAGCCGTTGGATCTTCCACTCAATCAAGCACTGGTCGTCCGAATCGAGTCAATCAGTGGGGATACGCTGGCAGACGAATCGGCGTTGACCTGGATTGCCGAGAATTCTTGCGAGGGCCCACATCTCCCCTCCGACTTGTCTCACCAGCACGATCACTATCTGTATGGTGTGCCGAAGAAGGATCTGTAGACGTGACCGCCCACTTCGCGGACACCTCTTTCTGGATCGCACTTTCCAGCCGGCGTGATGAGCACCATGCGCGGGCCTTGGCATGGAGTCGTGATTTGACACGCACGAAAGCGCGCATCCTGACCACGGAAGCCGTTCTCTGGGAATGGATGAATGCACTCGACTCCGACCACGCGGCGTGTTGCGGCGGCGGGGTACTCCCGATGTCATCGCGACGCACACATTGAAGTCATACCGTTCAGCGCCGGTCTTATCGATGCGGCGATGTACGGTACCCGAGACGACAAAGACTGGAGTCTGACCGATTGTTTCTCCTTCGTTGTTATGGAGCAACGCCACCTGACCCAGGCGCCGGCCACCGATCGCCACTTCCGGCAGGCCGGCTTTGAGGCGGTGCTTCTTAGCGAACCGGAGGCGTGAGCATGATACCGGCGAGGAGCCGGAAACGACCGTCAGGTGCGCAGTCTTGCCACGGTGCGCCGGTCCTCTTTGCTCCATGCCATAGTTGAGGGGAGACACACCATGAGTACCGCAAAGTCCATGAATACGGCCAGAGGCGTGGCGCACAGCTCCGCGGCCCGGCCCAAGGAGACCGCTCCTTCACGGAACAGTGCCAGCGCGATGACCTTGGTTGGCGGCTTCATGCGACCGCGATCGAGTTTGGCAGCGGACACGAGATCGGCCGGCAGTTCCAGGTTCACGGCGGTCATTCTTTCTAAGGATAGCCCAATATCAGTACGCGGCACGGCTGGCGCTAAAAATACATGAACTCGGCACCAGAGTTACCCTTGTGCCCATTTGTGCCCAACACGGTATGAACCGGCGAATGACCCCTGCACTCCCTGCCGGGCAGGTCGGCTGTCGGCGAGATTGGGATGACGGAGAGCGCAAATACAGAAATTTCAACTTTTTAACGAGTGGAGGGAAGAGTATCTGCAAAGAACTTATCTGCGGCACGACTCGGACGAACAGTTGCTTCAGCGACAAGCTGACCTGATGGACAATATTTTAACGATCGACGCCGATGGCGGCGTAATCATTGACGAAGGGGAACAGTTTCGCCGCTTGCTTGCTCACATTCACGCTGAGTTCGAATTCCGGAACATGCGGCTCCCCGTCAGCTTTAGGCAGAAAACTTACTCTCACCACTCAAGGGCGGCTGAACTCTGGGGCCGAGGATTACCCGAGAATCGTTAATTGCTTAAGTTTGGGAGTTTTAAAGATATGGATCCGATGTTCAAGCAGGGCCGGATGCGCGAGTGCGGGAAGATAAAGCTACCAGGCTGGGACTTCGACGAGTCGCCTGTAACCTACCGCGATCCCCACCATCCGGTTCGAGGCCCGGGTCCAGCAGATGTGTTCTTCACCAAGCACTTTCGTTATGCCTGGCAGCGGGAGTTTAGACTGGCCTGGTTACCGCCGGATGCACGCGACAAGCTGGAATCGGTCGAGTTCGAATTGGGCCGCTCGGCGAGTACTGCGAACTTCTTGCTCTCTGATCCGTGCGCATCGGCCTTCGTGCGACTCGGCGCTCGGACGCTCGGGAGTTGCAGTTCAGCTTTTTAGCCCGATGGCGTTACCGCGCGGCGAACTCCGCCACGCCGCGCCGCATGTTCTCCAGAAGGCCGTAATCCAGGTTTACGTTGTTGCCCTTGCCGGTGCCCAGGTGAATCGACGGCTTGTTGTCCCCGTGGAAATCCGTGCCGCCGGTTTCGATCAATTGGAACTGGGCGGCCAGTTCCTTGTAAAGCGCGGTGTCTTCCGGGCTGTGCTCGCTGTGGTAGACCTCCAGGCCCTGCAGGCCGTTGTCGATGAGGGTGCGCAGCAACTTTTCGAGCGATACCCGGTCACGCTCGGGCAGGCGCACGGGATGCGCCAGAGAAGGCAGGCCGCCGCCGTCGCGGATGCGCCGCACGCCTTCGACCAGTTCCGGTTCATCGCGCTCCACCGAGGCCGAGGCGTTGTCGGCCAGGTAGCGGTCGAAGGCTTCCTGGTTGGTCTTCACATAGCCTTTGCGCAGCAGCACCTTGGCGAAATGCGGACGGCCGGTGAGGTGCTTGCCGAGCACTTGCACCTCCTCCAGGGTGATCTCGACGCCGAGTGAATTCAGCTTGGCGATGAGCTTGCGGTTGCGTTCGCGGCGGCTCTCCTGGTGGCCCCGAATCCACTGCCGGAATCCCGGTGAGGCCGGCTCTTGCAGAAAATAGCCGAGCAGGTGCACCGAGGGCGGGCGCGAGCCATCCGGAGGCGGATCGGGACGGGTGCTCAGCTCGATGCCGCAAATCAATTCCAGGCCCGCCTGGGCGGCCAGCGGCGCGGCGATATCGTAGCCTTCCAGCGTATCGTGGTCGGTGATGCCCAGGGCCTGGAGGCCCATGGCCTTCGCGTCGTCGACCAGTTGCGCGGGAGAGGCTGTGCCGTCGGAACGGTCGGTGTGTGTATGTAGATCAATCATGGACGTTTGGAAGGGTTTCCGCCGCGTGGTGGGACATGGCGCGCTCGCCGATGCCGGCGTCCAGGCCGCTGAGGCCGGTGGCCGGATGGCGCGGATGGGAGACCATGCGGACGACGATTTTCTCGTGAACGCGCTCGTACCATTCGAAGGGGATAATGTTGCGCAGCGCCAGCATCAGCTTGAACTTGAATCCCACCATGTAATGCAGGCGGGGCTGGCGCACGGTCAGAATTTTGTGAACCAGCCCGGCGATGTCTTCGGCAGTGAATTTATTGGCGGCGAGCAGGTTGTCCACGATGGCTTCGTGCTGGCAAAACCAGAAGTAGTAAGGGCTGGCGGGATCCTGGGCGCGGTGGGCGCGATTGCGGTTGATCCCGAAGTGCGGGGTGTAGATCAGCCCTGGCTCAAGCACGGAAACATGAATATTCAACAGGGCCATTTCCTGGCGCAGGCATTCGCCGAGGCCCACCACGGCGAACTTGCCGGAAGAGTAACCGGCGATGCTCATTTCGCCCATGCGGCCGGCGGCCGAGGCGGTGATGACGATGCGGCCGGAGCGGCGCGCGCGCATGTGGGGCAGCACGGCCTGGGTCAGCTCCATGATGCCGAAGACGTTGACGTCGTAGAGCCGGCGAATCTCCTGCATGCTGAGATCTTCGAAGAAGCCGCGCAGTCCCATGCCGGCAAAGTGCACGACGGCGTCAATGCGTCCGGCTTCGCGGACGATGGTGTCCACGGTGCGATCGATGTCGGCTCTGCGGGTTACGTTCATGCGCAGGGCGGAGACTTCCACGTTGCGGCGGGCCGCCTGCTCGCGCAGCTCTCGCTCTTCAGCTTCGGTGAGCGCCGTTCCGTAGACGCGAAAATTGCGGGCGGCCAGGAACAAGGCGGATGCCAGCCCCAAGCCGGAGCCCGCGCCGGTTATCAATACAACGGGTCTATCGTCAGTCATTCAGTCACATTGCGGCGCGCCGCCAGTTGCCGTTGAATTCCACGCACGGTTTGCCGGTTCAAGCGATACGGAAGAATGAAAACCAGAGCAACAACCAGCAGCCCCGCTGGAACAGCGCCATATAACAGGCCCACATAAGGAATGGCGGCCGGCGGATTGCCCGGCGTGCCAAACGCGGCCCCATGCGACAGCTTCCGGAAAACAGCCAACAGGCTGCCGGCAAACAGCAGGGCGCTCCCCGCGGCGATCTTTTCGCCGAAATTCATAATACCGAAATAGATGCCTTCGCGACGTAATCCGGTGGCCAACTCGTCGGTATCGGTTACGTCGGCGATCATGGACGCCGGAACCACCCAGACCGCGCTGGCGAAGATGCCCCCCACCACGTGCCCGACGATGAGCGGCAAGGGATGGCCTACGCCAAAGGGCCGGCCGCTTCCGATCAGCAAGGTCGCCATGAGCAACAGAGTGGCCGAGGAGATGGTGGCCATGATGTACAGAGTGCGTTTCTCCGTGCGCCGGGCCAGCGACATCCACAGGACCACGCCTCCCAATGCGCCGGCGTAGAAGGAGGTCTGAATGAGGCTCAGAATCTCGCTGCGGCTGATGTGCGCATACCAGGTGAAGTAGTGAATCGCCATACTGAAGTTCAGCACCACGGCCAGGAAGAAAACCGTGGTCGAGAACCAGATACTGCGGAAGGCGCGGTTCTGCATGGCAATCCGGAAGCCGGAAAAGAAGCGCGGCCCGGCTGAGTCTTTACCGCCGCCGGAAGTGCGATGGCCCAACGTGCCTAGAGTGCCGATCAGGCCGGCAACCGTCATCAACGCGCCGAAGGCCAGCCCCATTCGCGGATAGCCGGCGTAGTGCAGCTTGGGTTCGGAGCCATCGGCGGTGGCTGGAAAGAAAACCAGAAAAGAAAGCGCCGAGGCCGCCAGCGTGCCCAACAGTCCGAACAGCGTACGGATGCCCATGGTGCCGGTGCGGTCGTCATAGTCGCGGCTCAGTTCGGCGCCCAGGCTGAGATAGGGAATCCGGTAGACCGCGCTGGAGGCGCGCAAGGCAATCGAGCAGGCCAGCAGCCAGACAAACAGTCCGGTATGCCCGAGGCTGCGCGGCGGGCTGAAGAGCAGGAGAAAGCACGGTCCCATGACCAGCGCTCCCGGCAGCATGAATATGTGCCGGCGCCCGAAACGGTGGCTGGTGCGATCCGATATGTGGCCGATATAGGGATCGAGCAGGGCATCCACCACCAGGCTCGCCGCAAGACCGATTCCCACCAGCGCGGACGGCAAGCCCATCACGGAGTTGTAAAAGAACAGCATGAAAAGGCCGGATAAGACCATCAGGACCGTGATGGGCATCTCCCCCACGCCGTAGAGCATCTTAGCGGAGAGCGGCAGTGGACGCGGGTCTGCGGCGAGGGAGGTAACCGGCGAGAGGGTCGGGATGCTCATGGGTGTGGTCCAAGGGCAGTTCGGGGAAGTTTCCCCGCGGCGATCAGCGGGCCTCCACCACCTCTCCCGAGTTCTCCGGGACAGGTTCACGTAAGAATTGCAGGATGTGATCGGTCAGCAACTCGGGCTGTTCCAGCGGGCCGAAATGCTCTCCGCCCGGCAGCAGCACCGGCTTGCAGTTGGGCAGCGTCTTATGCAGGAAGTCATAAGAGCTGATGAAGTGCGACTCGCGGCCGTAGACCAGCAGCGTGGGCGTTTGGATGGTGCGCACCGCATCCAAGGTCATGTCCCCCACCACTTCGTAGTCCTTCATCAGCGTGGTATTGCGGATCAGGTGCAACAGCGGCTCGCGATTGCGCGGCAACCCGCGCGCCGGGCCGTAAAACTTGGGAGTTTCCAGACTGAGCTGCAACAGGAATTCGGCATCCGTGCGCTTGTCCTCGGGAACGTGGATGCCCACTTCTTCCAGTTTGGCTACCCAGGCCGCCCAGCCGATCCAATCCTTGTCGTTGCGCAGGTGGACGAGGGCCGCCAGACCTGGTTCGAGCGCCAGCAACTTGGGCACACGCTCGGGGTAGAGCAGGCTGAAGTACATGGCGATGTCGGCGCCGAAGCTGTGGCCCACCAGGATGGGGCGCTCGATCCCCATTTCATCGAGGAAGACGCGCAGATCCTCTGCCATATCGGCCGCGGTGTAGCCCGTGGGGGTTACGTCGCTATAGCCGTGGCCGCGGAGATCGTAAGTGGTGACGCGGTACTCGCGGCGCAGGATGGGCGCCATGTAGAGGTGCCAGACGGCCAGATTGCCGAGGAAGCCGTGGAGCATGACAATATCCGGGCCCATGCCCACGGTGATGTAATGCAGGTTGACTCCGTTGGCTTTTATCTTTGGCATCGCTCAATATGGACAGCTCCCCCCTATTCGATGTAACCCAGTTCGCGGAGTCGCTCTAAAACTGTCTCCTCATCCTCCAATTCCGCAGGCACGGGGGCACTGCTCGCTGGGCTTCCCGGCCCACTGGTCCCGGCGGCCGCCTTTCGCACGGGATGCTCTTTCAAAACAGCGTCGCGATAGACCTCCACTGGCAGGCGGCCTTGCAGCTCTTCGGGAAGGGGCAGACCCAGACTATAAAGTACCGTAGGCGCGATGTCCAGGATAGACAACTCATTGGCGATGAATCCACGCCGGATGGCTGGACCGCGCGCTCCGAAGATTCCCACCGGGCGGTGCGAGCCGGACACCGCAGGCCGCTTGGACACGATTTCTTTCGAGGGCAGGATGGACACCAGGCCGCCATCGCTTAGTATGAGCGTCAGGTCCGGCGCGGCGTCGTGGTGCGGCCCCTGAAAGACTTCATCCCGCGTGAAGACTTCGCTCACCAGCGGCTCTCCGGTCCGCAGGCTGGGGATCTGGCGCAGACCGTCGGAAAGTTTTTTCAGGAACACGGGGTACTCGGCGGCCGGCACGCCGGGCGAGGTTCCATCGCTCACCACGACATAGATACCGTTGCTGGTGGGGGTGGTGGCGAACGCTTTGGTCTTGTTCCAATCCATCAGCCAGGTGTGTTTGGCCACCTGCCCGACGCCCAATAATGCGCCCTGGGTGTCGTGGGATTCCCCCGCTTCGGACCAAGCCAGGTATCCGTTCCGCTCGAGCCAGGTGTTGATGTGCAGCACGTCATAAGTGGGGCCGAAGCCGTGGTCGGATGCGATCAGGACGGTGGCTTCCGGCCCGGCCAGGTCGCACATCTGTTTCAGCAGATTGTCCACACAGCGGAAATAGTTGAGGCACAGCTCGCGAATGTGAAACTCCCAATCTTCGGTGAGGGGCCGGTCGTCCTCCGGGCGGAGGAAGCGCCAGCCGAGGTGCTGCAGCTTATCGACACCGTCGAACAGCACGGCAGTCAACTCCGAGGGATCTTCCTCGGTGAGATGCCGCAGGACCTGGAACAAGTTTTGCTCGCGGCGGGCATGCAACTCGATCCAGGGACCCAGTTCCGCGTGATCGGAAATGCCTTCGGTGGCCTTTTCTTCCAGCTTGATATCCATGGCCAGCTCGCGCTGGTTGAAGCCGGGGATGGCTTTGATTTTCTCGAACAGATCTTCCGGCCAGCATGCCAGCCGCAACTGCTTCCACGGCACCCAACCCGGCACGACGTATCCGGAAATGTGCGGCGGCGGGAACATCGCCGGAAAGTTGATCGTGGTAGTGTGCAGGCCGCCGGCGGAGGCCAGCGACCAGATGGTCTCGCACTGTACGTCGTTGGAGTTAAAAAAGCGGATGTGCCGGCTGACGGGCGAATCCATACGGAAGAAATCGAACACGCCGTGCTGGCCGGGCGTGCGTCCGGTCATCAGAGAGGTCCACGCCGGGGGGGTCAGCGGGGGCACGATGGTGCGTAATCCGGCACGCGCGCCTTCCGCGAAGAACGACTTCAAGAAGGGCATGACGCCCTGATCCATGAGCGGATCGAGGATGGAGAAAGTGGCGCCATCCAGGCCGATGAGCAGCGTGCGGATACTCATTGGACCCGCCTTGTGGCGCTGCCGGTTCCAGCAGGACCGCCGAGGTGGGTATTCACGAAATCGGTGAGTTCGTCGATCGACAGATCGCGCTGGTGCTGGCCGATCTCCGCCAGCAATTCCGCGAAAGGCATCGGGGTTTGGTAATGTTCCTGGACGGCGGTGCACAGAACCACGGCGTCGAGCGATTCAAATCCCAGCTCGGTGAACAGCAGCGATTCCGGACTGACGGGATCGGGATAATCCCAATCCTCGGTCAACTCGCCCAATTTTTGCAGCAGGTAATCCAGTATCTCCTGCCGGCTTGGCCTCATGCGGACTGCTCCCTGTTGATAAATAATCGAAGAAAACACAAATTTGGATTCACGCCCCGTGTAAACATTTAGGGACTTGCCTCGTAATTGCGGGCACTGTTCGAGCGCGCCGTCGCGTAGCTCCACTTCAACGATGCCGCTGGCGGCGACGGCGCGGGTGACGTGGAAAGCCAGCAGGCCGGCGCTCAAGCCGCGCCCCAGAGCCTTGCCCACGGCCTCTTTGGCGCACCACATCCGCAAGGCCCATTCCCGGCGGAGATCCCGCGGCAGAGCGGCCAGCAGGCTGCGCTCATCCGGACTGAAGGCTATGGTTTCGAAATCCTCGCGGCGGTGAGTCAGGCTTTCCAGATCGATACCTACCCGTGCCTCCGGATCGAGGACTGCCAGCGCCACGGCGGTGCCATGGCTGTGGGCGATGGAGAGGGCGGCCTGAGAGGCCGCCGCAGGCCGAGGGCCTGCCCCACATTTCACTAGCGGCCGGCCGTAGGGGTCTGGCATAATCTCGATCTCTTCGGGCGACAGATGCAGGTCCAAATTCCTTTCGAGCAGCGACCGCACCGCTTCCTTGGCGACCGAGCGGCCCAGCAGCCATTCGTGGCGGCGTTTCTCGACGCCGCGCATCGACCTCCAGTATTCACGTTCGGCGGGGCTGAGGATCCGGTCCGCCAGCACGTTTGGCTCGCACGGAAAGGCGTCCAGGCGGAAGCAGACAGACCCCGGCCAGGGACCCAGAGGGTTCCCTTCAGGCAACCACGCCTGTGTCACAGACGAGTCGTAAACCAGGCTACCAAAGGCATTCATAAACGGGCCGGCCGTGTGGAGCCGACTACTGGACAGCGGTGGCTGAAACCGGGACCCCCGCCTGCGAACGGTATTCTTTATCGTAATACTCGCGGACCCATTCGCGGTTTAGCTCTTCGCCGGAGCGCAACGTAATCTCCTGGCCGCACTTGGAGCATTTCATGCGGAAGCCCATGGACGGCACCATAGATCCGCCACACGCCTCGCATTCCGCGGGCGTGTACTGCGCCAGGTCCTGGATCATCCGCACCCAGGTGCCGACTTTCAAAAAATAAGACTGCAGGTCTTTCACGGCCACTTCGCCTTCGAAGGCCTGCGCGTCGGCTCCCGGCATGCGGCGCAACAGGAAACGTTTACCCTCTTCGGTGAGGTATCCGTCTTTTTCCAAAATGCCGGGGCCGAAAACTTCCACGGCGGTTTCCAGGACGGACTTATCGGGCAGGAAGATGTGGAATTGGGTCTCTGTCTCCATCGTGATCTCGATCAGATCGAGCGATTCGGCGCCAAGGTCGGTCAAGTGCGTATCGGGGGCGATTTGCGACGCATCGATGCGCAAGCTCTTCGCGACGATCTGAGCGAATTTATCGAACACCTCCGATTCCGTCATATTTGGCATTTGAATTCTCCTTGCAAACAAGCGCTCTATCCGGCCCAGGCGCGCACAGCCAGCACGGCATTTTGGCCGCCAAAGGCAAAAGCGTTAGCTAAAGCGGCGCGAACGGTGGCGGCGCGGCTCTGGTTGGGAACATAGTCAAGGTCACATTGTGGATCCGGCGACCGCAGATGCATAGTGGGCGGGACTTGGCCCTCGGCGATAGCTTTTACTGCGCAAATTACGTTGCAGACGCCCGCCGCGGAAATGGTGTGACCGATTTGGCCCTTGTTCGAGGATACCATCAAACGTCTGGCATACGGGCCGAACGCGCGTTTGATGGCGGCGGTCTCGATGGGGTCGTTCTTGGGGGTCGAGGTGCCGTGCGCCGCGATGTAGTCCACCTCCTCGGGGGCAAGGGAGGCCTGCCGCAAAGCAATCGAAATGGCCTGCGCTTCGGCGCTGCCATCCGGGGAAGGATCGGTCAGCGTGTGGGCATTCAGGCTGGAGCCATAGCCCGCGAGCTCGGCGTAGATACGCGCGCCGCGCAACTGGGCGCTCTCGAGAGTTTCCAGCACCACCGCGCCGCCGCCTTCGCCCATCACGAAGCCGTCGCGCTGCCGGTCGAAGGGACGGGAGGCCAGCTCCGGATTGGCGTTGCGGCTCAAGGCTCCCAATAGGCTGAAAGCCAGGATGGGAAGCGGACTGACCAAGGCTGCCGCGCCACCGGCCAGCATGGCTTTGACTTTGCCTAGGCGCACCAACCGGAAGGCTTCACCGATGGCGTGCGAGCTGGCCGCGCAGGCGGTATCCATGACGAACGCCGGCCCGGCGAGTTTCAGCAGCTTAGCCGGAACACTGGCAATCATGTCGCCCAGACGGCGGTAGAAGCTATTATCCGGCTGCCGGCCTTCGCGGGCGAATCGGGCCATATCCAGCGCCGGACTGTCCGGCTTGCGGAGCTGGAAATAGTGCTTCATGAGAGCCATGTCGAGGTAATTGACGCTGGTGCCCACTGCGATTCCGATGTCCGCGGGGGCCAAGCCCTGAGGCCCCTCCCCGGCGCGGGCCAGTTGGGCGTCCGCCAGGGCCTCCCGGGCGACCGGCAGAAACAGCCGCACGCCACGGCGGCACCACGCCGCGGGGATCCACTCCGCCCCAGTATCCCGCGGCACGTGTTTGACCTCAGCCACTACTTTGGTGTTGTACTCCGATGGGTCCCAGAAGCTGAGCGGAGCGATGCCGCTATCGCCCGCCAGCAGCCGCTGCCAGCACGTGCGCAGATCCGGGCCGAGCGAGGTGCTCATGCCCATTCCGGTAATGACCACTCTGTGCATCAGCTTTCAGCATCCAGCTTTCGGCTATCGGCCGTTAAGGCCGGCGACGGCTGGGAAAAATCAGCCGGCGGCACGCAGCTCCTGGCCTTCTTCCTTCACGATCTCGGCGGTGTCGCGCAGCAGGAATCCTTGGCCGATCAGATACTCCATGATGCGTTCGGCGTTCTCCTGCGGGGTTTCTTTGCCGGTGAAAAGGGTGATCTCCGGATTGAGCGGCGCTTCGTAGGGATCGTCCACGCCGGTGAAGCCCTTGATCTGGCCAGCGCGGGCTTTACCGTAAAAGCCTTTCACATCCCGCTGCTCGCAAATTTCGACCGGAGTATCCACAAACGTCTCGATAAAGGCGTCGTTGCGCATCATGGCGCGCACCCGGTTGCGGGTCTCGCGATAAGGGCTTACCGCCGCGCAGATGACGGCGCCGTGATGCCGCACGAGTTCCGCTGCCACATAGCCGATGCGCACGATATTGGTGTCGCGATCTTCGCGCGAAAAGCCCAAGCCTTTGGACAAGTGGGTGCGCACGACGTCGCCATCCAGGATGGTTACCTGCCGGCCGTGTTCCATCAGCATGACCGTCAGAATGTCGGCGATGGTGCTCTTGCCGGCGCTGGGCAAACCGGTGAACCAGACGCAGAAGCCTTGCTTGTTGCGCGCGGGGTACGCCGAACTCAGGATCTCGGCGGTTTCCTTGCGCGTGAACCAGGAAGGCAGCAGGCGGCCCTTGGTCAGGTAATTGTCGCGCACCTGCGTGCCCGAAATGGAAAAGACTTTGCGGTTGGGCTGGACTTCGGTGACCTGCTCGTAGCGGTCTTCGTCGGCCAGGTAGACCATCTCCTCGTAGGGTAGGCATTTGACGCCGATTTCGCCGCCGTGCTTTTTGAGCAGCTCGCGGGCGGCGGCTGGATCGTAAAAGGGCTTGCCCTTGGAGTTCTTGCCGGGACCGGCGTGATCGCGCCCAACGATGAAGTAGTTGGCGCCGAAGTTCCGGCGGATGATGGCGTGCCAGATGGCTTCCCGGGGGCCGGCCATGCGCATGGCCAGCGGCAGCAGACTGAGCAGCGTGGTGTGCGGGTCGTAATAATTCTCGATCAGGGCTTTGTAGATGCGCACGCGCGTGTAGTGGTCCACATCGCCGGGCTTGGTCATGCCGACCACCGGGTTGAGGAGCAGGTTTGCACCAGATTCCTGCGCGGCGCGCTTGGTGAGTTCCTCGTGCGCGCGGTGCATGGGATTGCGGGTCTGGAAGGCCACCACATCGGGATTACCCATATGCGACAGCAATTCACGCACTTCAGCGGGGGTGCGCCGCAATTCCGGGAAGTCGAAGTGCTGCGGCATCTCGAGCACTTTGAGCGGCCCACTGAGGCGGAACTTGCCCCAGGAGAGCATCTCACGATAGGTGGGGTGTTCCTCATCGGAGCATCCCAAGCCCTCGGCTGCCTCTGCATGCGGGTCGGTTTCGAAGATCTCGTCTACGCGCATCCAGGCGATCAGGTTGTTATTGGCGTTGCGCAGGGCGATTTCCCGCCCTTCGTGAATGCCGTCCAGTTTGGCGACAGGCAGGGTGATGGGGATAGACCAGATCAGCCCGTTAGCCAGCCGCATGTTGTTCAACACGCTGTCATAATCGGCCTTGCCCATGAAGCGGTCAAGCGGGGAGAACCCGCCAAAGGCCAACAATTCCAGGTCGCATAAACTGCGCGGCGACAGTTGCAGGGTGGGTCCCTCGCCGGCGCGGCGCGCCAAATCTTCGCGCTCGCTGCCCGCAACCCGAAGATCGATCAATTCGCCGCCGTAAGGCGTATTCAATTCGACTTTGTTTTTGGATTCCATGTTTCTCCGAAAGTTCATTCTTTTCATTTCGCACGAGCGACGGGGGCGTGGCGCAGGCAAAAACCTACATAATAGCCATGTTGGCGCAACCGGCGGATCGGGTAAAAACCGAAAACAGCATCCAGCCCGTCACGCTTCACCAGACAATCCCTGTCCGGATTTGCGATGTAAGCCAAAAGTTAAGGATACTCTGCCGGCTGGCGTTACGGCAGGCACGTCAGTACCAGATCTTACAGTACCTTACCACTCTTGCCCATCCGAGAAACCCTCGGCTGGTACGTTTCTCAATGAATTCGTCAACAGCCGACTTCACTGCGGCTGCGCGCCAGCAGGCTACATCCCTGCATGGATTCCGGCGTTTCAAATCCCGCCAGATCCAGTAAGGTGGGAGCGACATCCAGCAAATGCATGCCTTCCACCTCCCCCCTCACTGGCAAATTGGGGGATGCCAACAAAAAGCTTCCAAACTGCGCGTGATTGCAATCGTCGGGGCCGGTGTCGTTCTCCTGCAAATAAAGCGAGCCGTACCCCAACCCGCCAATGGAGCGCCAATATAATGCCCCGAAATGCACAATCAGATCCGGAGGCACGTTGCGCAGATTGCGATAAAGATCGCGCGGCTGAAATACCAGCGATCCCATCATTTCACCGCGATCGTCACGTAGCGCGTGGAAACGCCCCGTCATCTCCTGAATTAAATTGTCGTACTCGGATTCCGGCACAATGCCCTGGGGTTCGCGGCCTTCCACATTAAAGAAAACCCGCGCGTAATAGCCGCCTTCGCTCCAGACCCGCGTGTGTTCCCAATCCACCAGGGATGGCGAAAAAGGAGTCGGCTTTGCGACCGGCTCTTTCAACACCAGCAGACCCTCGCGCCGCAGCCATTCGTTGACGCAGAAGCCGCCTTCCAGGCGTTGCGCGCCGTGATCGGAGACCACCAGCACGTTGGTATCGTCGTCGAGCAATTCCAGGAGGTTGCCGATCTCCTGGTCGACATACGCGTAGTAGTCGCTGATGAGCATCTCGTACGGATTGCCCGGAACGTACCGACGGTGTTGGGGATCGTGGTACTTCCAGAAACCGTGATGCACCCGGTCGACGCCGATTTCGACGAATTGGAAATAGTCCCATTCCACGGTGGCCATCAGGTAACGGATCACCTCGAAATGCTTCCGCGTCATGTCGTAAATCTGGTCCCGGAGCCACTCTTTGTTGTCGGTACGGAAGCCTTTGACGTCCACTGGGTATTCACCCACCAAGCGGTCGATCTCCTGTCGTACGCTGGCTGGGTAGGTATAATCGTGAGTCTTCGTGTCCGGGGTCATGAAGCACCCGACATTGACGCCATTCATGCGTCGCGGGGGATAGCTGGGGGGCACTCCAACCACCACCACATTCTTGTGGTGAGACCCCAGCACGTCCCAGATAGCGGTCTGCTGAATGGAACTGGAATTGACTATGGAGAGACCGTGGTAGGAATAATCTTTGCGGTTGCGGAATCCGTACACGCCCAGGGATCCCGGATCCTGGCTGGTGGACATGCACATCCAGGCCGGCACGGTAATGGGCGGAATCACACTTTCCAGCCGGCCATAACAGCCGCGCTCCATCAGCGCCCGGATATTGTTCAATCCCCGGTGATGGAATAGAATCTCAGGAGCCGCACAATCCAGCCCAATGACAAGAGTCTTCACGTCATGCCTTCTATAAGAACCTTTCGGATGTCGTCCCGCGCCCAGGGCAAGACTGGAAACCTGCTAGGCTTCGCTATTATGGCCATCAGACCACGACGGCACCCCTAGAGTCAAGTCTCCAAGGCCTACTCGGTACTTGCGGCGTACTACATAAGTCCAATGACAGGTGATGGTTGCGGGTCTGGCAGGCAGTACTGGCAAAGCCGTTCCTTAACGTTTACTTAACATTCCCTTGACGGTTTCCTTTAGCAATCACTGGACGAATGGAATGAGTGGCGAAGCAAGCGCGTATGGCAAATGTATGCCCAGGCCCAGGTCAAGGCCCGCCGCAGGCCGGACTCTGGGGAAGTCCGCAATCCGGGCATCTCCTACGTAGCAGGTGCGGCTTCCGGAGGCACATTTGCGATGCCCAGTTTGGGGCACGGCCGGCAGGGGGTGGGCCGCATCAATTGGCTGTCGCAGCCAGCAGGAAAGTGCGCTCATAAAACGGCAAGGGGCGGAGTCTGTTGGACTCCGCCCGCCCCCTTACCGTCTGGCTCAAAACTTAAGAAGACAAACTGGCGACGCACTCTCCGCCTATACTGAATTTGCCGCGGCAGGCGCGAAAAGAACCGGCTGTACCGTACCGGGTACCACTCGTGTACGCTACTATTTCAGAAATGGGTCAATCCTCCGAACACCCCGTGGACCGGCGGTCTTTTTTCCTGGCCTCGGCCGCCTTCCTGTCCGGCACCGCGTTCGCCGAGGCCCAGCGGCACGGCCCGGGCATGGTCCGGCTGGTTGACTTCTCGGATTCAGGAAAGAGAATAGGAATTGTGACGACTGAAAAAGTAATCAAGAGCGACGAAGAATGGAAACGCCAGCTCACTCCCGAGCAGTTTGCGGTCACCCGCAAGAAAGGCACGGAGCCGGCCTTCACCGGCAAGTACTACAAGCTGCACGATCAAGGCATCTACCGCTGTGTATGCTGTGGCAACGCGCTGTTCAGCTCCGACACCAAGTTCGAGTCGGGTACCGGCTGGCCGAGCTTCTGGGCGCCGATCGCCAAAGAGAATATCACCGAGGAAACCGATACCAGCTTTGGGATGATGCGCACCGAAGCGCTGTGCAGCAAATGTGATGCCCACCTGGGCCACGTCTTCCCGGATGGACCGCAGCCAACCGGCTTGCGTTACTGCATGAACTCAGCTTCGTTGCAGTTCGTCAAACACGAAGCGCCGAAGTAGCAGGCGATCACCGGAGAGATCAATCTTCCTCAAGCGCCGTGCCGCGTTCGGCCGCCGCTATCGGCACCACGAACGTGCGGCACACCGCGGACAGCCGCTTCAAGGCGGAGCCGACCGGAGCTCACCTGCATGCGATCCCTGGGGTTGAATCGATCCCGGAAATGGCGCACAGCGGATAGCATGCGAAAATGGCAGCTTGAGCGATCGCACAGGTCCGCATGCGCATTTTCATTGACGCCATTCCCTTGCTGGTTCGCAGCGCCGGCGTCAAGAATTATCTCTTCCACTGGATTGTGCATCTGCGCCGCCTGCTGGGCGACGAACAGGTCCGGCTTT
>OBLW0100002168.1_pt1 | contig 15960 bp, 13 predicted proteins | sample 1520161 | NCBI WGS metagenome assembly OBLW01 (sample SAMEA3539309, study PRJEB22396) | soil metagenome | biome: tundra; feature: field; material: soil | place: USA | collected 2010-05 | depth 0.15 m | reverse complement strand
CCCTACACGACGCTCTTCCGATCTACAAGAATCCCTTCGGTGGCGCGATCTCCGCACCGGCCGCCGATACCTCGACCGAGGAAACAATCGCGGCCCCGGCCGCAGTGCCCCAGGAGACCAAACCGCCCGAAATGATCGTGAAACCTGCGGCGCCCACGGCAACGACAGCGCCGTCGGTCGAACGGGCCGCGAGCGCAGTGCCAGAGTTGGCGCCCGAAACTCCGGACTCGGATGCGAGATCGCAGCTCAACATCCTCCCCCCGGCCGAGTTGAAGCGCACGCAGCTTCACTGGGACAAGACCCATTCGGCGGAAAAGGAGCGTTCGCCGGAATTCACGCAGAGGCCCGGGCGAGACGACCGGCGCGGCGACCGCCGCGACGGGCGCCGTGACGAGCGACCCGCATTTCGAAGCGACGCGCAGCGCCCGCGGGATGACGCGCGGCCTCCCCGGACCTTTCAAGCTCCCGTCGAGAAGCCTCTCGGGTTCGTCGGCCGGCTGAAGCGCTGGCTGGGCCTGGGCAAACCGGCCCCGGCGCCCGGCCCGGCTCCTGAGCGCGATTTCGATTCCAACCAGGGCAACCGCGACCAGGGATACAGACGCCGGCGGCGCGGAGGCCGCGGTTTCCAGGGCGGCGAACGCAGCCAGCAGGGCGGCATGCCACAGTCCCAGGGCGGGGGCGGGCAACCGTTCGATCGACGCGGCGGCGATCCGGGCGTAGGCGGGCATCATCGGAGGCGCCATCGCGGCGGCCGGGGCCGCGATCAGGGCGGTCCCCGCCCTGAGGGCCAGCAAGGCGGCGGATATATCTGATCTCAGTTAATCCTTGCCAAGGCGCGCTCCCGCGCGCGCAGTTTACAGGCGCCCGCATCCGTCGCGGACGCCTTTTTTTCGCAAGCTCGAACATTTCATGGCCGATCTCATAGTCAACGGCGGCAAACCCCTCACCGGCACCGTAGTCCCCTCCGGCAACAAGAATTCGGCGCTTCCGATTCTTTGCGCGACCCTTCTGACCGAAGAACCGGTGCGCCTGACCAATGTCCCGGACATAACGGATCTGGACAAGCTGGTGGCCTTCCTTCGCGCGCAGGGCTCGAAGATCGACTGGGACCGCCCCTCGGGAGAGATGAAGGTCGACCACTCCGGTTTTCGCAGCACGCTCAAGCACGACGAGCTCCCCCGGGACATGCGTTCGACCGTGCTCCTCTACCCCGGCCTTCTTCGCCGGCTGGGGCGCATCAACCTCCGATCCGACGCAAAGGGCTGCTCGCTCGGTGTGCGGGAGATCGACCCCCATCTCGACGTTTTGCGCGCGCTCGGCGCAAAGGTTCACGATGGAGACCCCCTCGCGATCACTCTGTCGGACGGTTTTCGCGGCGGGCGGCACTGGCTGGACTACATGTCCGTGACGGTGACCGAGAATTTCGCGATGGCCGCGGCGACGGCAAAGGGAGACTCGGTCCTGATCAATGCTGCCAGCGAACCGCACGTTCAGGACCTCTGCGAAGCCCTGGCCGCCATGGGGGCCAAGATCGAGGGGATCGGCACGAGCCGGCTCTCCATTTCCGGAGTCGACCGTCTCCACGGCGCAACGGTGAGGATCAACACCGATTACCACGAAGTGGTCACCTTCCTCGCCCTTGGAGCCATCACGGGAGGCGCCGTGCGGGTGGAAAGATCCCTTCCCCATCATTTCGACCTCATCGCCCGGTCGTTCGGAAAGCTGGGCGTGGTGATCGAACACGAGGGAGACGTCGCCTGCCAGAGGCGCCCCAAGCGCCTTTCCGTCGAGCCTCCCCTGACCCGAAATCTCCTCGCAAAGATCGAGGCCGCCCCGTGGCCGTATTTTTCCGTCGATCTGCTGCCTGTCATGATCGCCCTGAGCACCCGGGCCGAGGGCACGATCCATTTCTGGAACAAGGTGTATGAGAACGGATTCTCCTGGATGCCCGAACTGGCAAAGTTCGGCGCGCATGTCGTCGTCTGCGATCCGCACCGCATCATTGTGTTCGGCAACCGGCCTCTCCGCCCGGCCGTCGTGGATTCGCCTTACGTGATCCGAGCCGCCGTCGCGCTGACCATGGTGGCCGCCTCCATCCCCGGCCAAAGCGTCGTCCGAAACGCCGAGATCATCAAGCGGGCCCACCCGCAGTTTGTCGAAAACCTGAGGGCGCTTGGCGCCGAGCTGGAATGGAGATGATATGCCATCCGAACCGGACAAGGGCGTCAATTTCATCAGCTCAACGCTGAAGGCACCGGTGGGCCCGGCAGAGGCCGCCCTGCGTCCGCTGTCGTTCGCGGAATTTGCCGGTCAGCCGAAGACGATCGAGCGGCTGCAGGTCATGACGGGCGCCGCGAAACGGCGGGGCGACGCGCTCAACCATATCCTGTTCTCCGGACCGCCCGGGTTGGGCAAGACGACCCTTGCCTTCATCCTCGGCCACGAGCTCGGCAAGAACGTTCGCGTGACCTCGGGTCCCGTGATCGAAAAGGCGGGCGATCTGGCGGGCCTTCTCACCAATCTCGAGGAAGGCGACATCCTGTTCATCGACGAGATCCATCGCATCCCAAAGACGGTGGAGGAATACCTCTATACGGCCATGGAGGACTTCCGGCTGGACATCATGATCGACCAGGGGCCGAACGCGCGCAGCGTGCGCCTGTCCATCCCGCGCTTCACGCTCGTCGGCGCAACGACGCGCAGCGGCCTCCTGACAGCACCGCTGCGCTCGCGCTTCACCCTCCAGACCCGGCTGGACTATTACGACGTGGCGACGCTCTCGGGCATCGTGCGACGGAGCTGCCGCCTGCTGGGCGCTGCAATCGACGAGGCTGGCGAGCGCGAAATCGCAGCGCGGTCCCGCGGCACCCCGCGGGTCGCGAACAACCTCATCCATTTCGTCCGGGATTATGCACAGGAGCGCGCGGACGGCCGGATCACGCGCAGCACGGCGGCGGCTGCGCTCGCGCTTCTCGAGATCGATGCGGCGGGCCTCGATGAGATGGACAAGCGCATGCTCCGGGCCATGGCAGAGAACTACCAAGGCGGGCCGGTCGGCATGAGCACGATCGCGGTCGCCGTCGGCGAGGAGGCCGAGACGCTGGAGGAAGTGCACGAGCCGTTTCTCATCCAGGAAGGCTATCTGCAGCGAACCCCCCAAGGGCGGGTCCTCACGGCAAAAGGCTATTCCGCCGTCGGCCTCAGGCCCTCCGGCAGCGAGGGCACTCTCTTCTAGCCGCGGGCCTTCCGGATGCTGCGGTCCCGGCGCGCCTATGGGGAGGCATGCGGGCTTCCCGCCTCCCCGGAGGATCCCGGCAAGCGCGGAATCTCGAAGGCCGCCCAGCGAAGGACTCGCGGCACCAAGAGGCGGCGGATCAGAAACAGGCCGCCGATGGCAACCTCGATGGAGCTCATGGAGGCAAGCCAAAGCGCCTGCACGCTCGAACCATTGCCGCCCGTCTGGGGAAACCACCCTGGCGCCTGCGATGGAAGAAGCCCCATGGCGAATCCCAATATAATGAATACCAAGGCATCTTTCGAATTCACGCCCTCCTTCAAGCGAAAGCCGTGCCAACGGGCGGATCTCTTGCGCTACCCGCTGCCCCCCGGATGGATCCGAATTTCCGGGAGCTGGCCGATGGAGAGCACAAGCCGAACAATGCACGAATCGGCGCCGCGCATCCCGCACATTGCCCGACAACCAGGCTGCACCGCAATCCGCGCACCGTCCCTCCGGGGAGGTCAGAGGTCGCCCTGCATGGGCCTGAGCACGATCTCCTCGACGACGGTGCGACGGGTCATCCGATAGACGCCGAGAAACGCGCGCGCAATGTCCGCCGCCGGCATCATCCGTGCGGCCCGCACGCCGCTCCCGCGCCAGGACGGGGAGTGCGTGGCTCCGGGATACACGCAGCAAACCCGGACTCCCTTGTCCTTCAGCTCCGCCCGCATCACCTTCGACAGACCGGCGACTCCGAACTTCGCCGCGCAATAGCCGGCGCCACCCGGATATGCGGACAAGCCGGCGACGGAACTCATGTTGAAGACATCGCCCCGACCCAGCTTCGCCATGGACGGGCAGAACGCCTTCGAGACGAGAAAAACGCTCCGCAGATTGGCGGCCAGCAGGCTGTCGAATTCGGCGGCACCCATCTTCAGAAAGGGCGCGCCGCGGAATGAGCCGGCGTTGTTGATCAGGACATCGATGCGGCGCCAGCACTTGAAAACGGCCGCGGCCATGGCCGCGACCGAACCTTCGTCGGTCACGTCGCAGGCAAAAGCGCGGGCGTCAGCCCCGATCCGGCCGCAGGCGCGCGCGACCGCCCGCAGGCGGCCTTCGCCGCGGGCAACGAGCGCGAGGCGAACGCCAGGCACTTCGCGGGCAAAGACCCGCGCTATCGCAGACCCTATGCCCTGGGAAGCCCCCGTGATCACTACGACAGGCGCAGGCATGTCCGCATTGTCATCTAGCAGATGAGCGACCCGAAGTCCTGAAAGTCGGCCGTGAACCCGCCCTTCACGCCCTTGCAAATCACGCTGACGGCGTCGTGCGAATGGAGGGACTCGAGATGCGAGCAGGCGATCTGGAAGTCCCTGATCTTTCTTTCCCCGTCGAAGGCGCGGTACAGGAGCCTTGCCGCATCCTCGACGAACTTCAGGTGGGCGCCGTTCAGCTCGGCAAAGGCCTGCTCATCCTCGCGCTTCACCATGACCTGGGTCTCGGTCTGCAGGGCCTGCAGGCAAAGGGCGTGGACATCCTCGATCCAGATCTTGCGGCCCTCCGCCTCCTCAAGGATGATCCGCGCCTTGCTTCTCTGGGAGTGGGGAACGCTGTATGCCCCCCGGGCGTCCCGGGCATGCTCGGCGAGTTCCGCCGAGCAGGGGCATGCCGAGGAATAGACGAAGTCGAAGTGGATGAACCGGCGGTATCTGCCGTCGCACGTCATAACCCCCTCGAATATTGTGCGGTAGAACTGATACCCCTCGAGCCCGCTGCGCAGGCTCTTCTGGATCAGCGGATACGAGAAGATCAGCTTCAGCCGCGCGTCCTTCGTCTTCACATTGCGCAGGTACGCCTTCAGGATCCGGCCGACCCGCTCCCCCGTGATGACCTCGTCCTTGTGTTCATAGAACGAGCGAACGATCCGGCTCATGTTGATCCCCTTGAGCTCGGCTTCGAGCGAAACGGTGCCTGTGATGCTCGTTTCCAGCGTCACGATCTCCCCCTGCTTTGTCCGGTACCTGAGCGGCAGCTTGAAATTCGATACGCCCACCTGCTGGATCGGGACATTCGCCCCCTGGATGGCGTCATGCGCCGCTTCCATCATGTCGGGGAGCGTCTTGCGGTAGGCGGGGGTCGCCGCGAAGCGGCGGTCGTAGCCGCGCGCAATGCGGGGCTGCGAGCCGTCGGCGGAGCGATGCAGGTACATGCGCTTCTTCTTGCTCATACGGGGCCAAAATAATCGGCGTAGTTTCGCGGAGTTTCGTAAAGGCGGATCCGGTGCAGACGGCCCGCCTTGATGTGCGGCTCGATTTCGCGCCAGAAGGCGACCACAAGGTTTTCAGCCGAAGGTATGACACCCCGCAGGAAATCAACCTCCTCGTTCAGGTTGCGGTGATCGCAGCGATCGACAACGAAGCGGTGCAAAATTCGCTTGAGCCTCGCCAGGTCGATGATGTACCCGGTCTCCGGGTCCGGCACGCCGCCCACGGTGACCTCGAGCACGTAGTTGTGCCCGTGCCAGTGCGGATTCGTGCATCGCCCGTAACGCTTCTCGTTCCATTTCTGGCTGAACGCCGGATTGTGGAGCCGATGGGCCGCGTTAAAATGCACCTGCCGTGTGACGTACACGGTACCCCCTTGTGCGACAGGGGCGCGGCTCGCGCGCAGGCCCCCAGGGGCCGTTGAAGCGGGTTTTGCAGGCATCTATTTCCCAAGAGGTAGCACGGATTGGCGGGGCGGCAAACAAATCCCGGCCGGGGGCAGTGCACGGATTGGCTGCAGAGAGTCCTTGAGGGGCTGAGCTGCCAAGCCCCAGACCTCCGTCAAAACCGGCCCCCAAGAACCGCCGGCTGATGCCGGCCAGATGGCAGCCCAGAGACGTCGGATGAGGCAGCAACGCCCCTCAAGGACTCTCTGCAGCCAATCCGCAAAATCGCTCGGCTGGGTCAAGGACCCCCGGATCCGGCCCGGTCAAAGTTTTGAGGAACCGCCGCTTGCCGTCATGCAAATTTGCGGGCAGTGTGCCGCGCCAACGCGGGCCGGAAGCCCGACCAGACCATTCGGACCGGATGAGGTCCACCGAACTATGAACAAGCTAAACGGAAAACGGGCGCTCGTCACAGCGGGCGCGCAGGGGATCGGCAACGCGATTTCCCGGCATCTTCTTCAGGCGGGCTGCGACGTCTTTGTCCATTACCGGACCAGCGCTGCGGCCGCCCGCGAAATTGCGATCGAGGCCGGGAAACTCGGCAGACGCTGCGCCAGCGCCAGCGCCGACCTCACGGAAGCCGGGGAATGCGGCCGGCTCGTCGGCGAGGCGGTGGCGTTTTTGGGCGGGCTCGACGTGCTTGTGAACAACGCCGGCTCGATGGTTGACCGCCGGCCCTTTCTCGAGTCCGATGACGAATTCTGGGCCGAGGTGATGTCGCTCAACCTTGGCAGCGCCCGGCGGGTGTCGCGGGCGGCCGCGCCGCACCTGATCGCCGCCGCGCAGAAAGCCGGCGGGGCCAGCATCATCAACCTTTCGTCCCTGGCCGCGCGCAACGGCGGAGGATCTGGCGGCGTCGCCTACGGCACTGCCAAGGGCGCGGTGCTCACCTTTACCCGCGGGCTTGCCCGGGAGCTCGGGCCCAAGGGCGTGCGGGTGAACGCGCTTACCCCGGGCCTGATTTTGGGCTCGAACTTTCACGCCAAGCACACGCCCCCCGATGCGCAGGCCGCCATCATAGCCTCCATCCCCATCGGGCGCGCCGGCACGTTGGACGACGTTGCGCGGGCAGCGGTCTTTTTGGCCAGCGAGTTTGACGGCTTCATCACGGGTGCGGCCCTGGATATCAACGGCGGGATATACTTCGCCTGAGAGGCGGCGCTGCCTTTTCTGCATCCAACATGAAAAACAACGTCATCCGCTGGGGCATGATCGGCTGCGGCGCCGTGGCAGAGGTAAAAAGCGGGCCGGGCTTCCAAAAGGCTTTCGGCTCTGCGCTGGTGGCGGTGATGCGCCGCAATCGCGCCTTGGCGGAGGATTACGCCCGCCGCCACGGCGTCCCGCGCGCCTATGATGACGCCGAGAAGCTGCTGGCCGATCCCGAGGTCGACGCAGTTTACATTGCGACCCCGCCCGGGACGCACGCGGAACTTGCCCTGCGCGCCGCCGAGTTCGGCAAGCCGGCTTATGTCGAAAAACCGATGGCAAGGCACGTTCCTGAGTGCGATTCCATGCTCGCCGCGTTCGCGCGCGCCAAGCGGCCCCTGTACGTCGCCTATTACCGCCGGTCCCTGCCCCGCTTCCAGGAAGTGAGGCGCCTGCTCCAGGAACGCGCGTTGGGCGCCATCGCGGCCATCGATTACCGCTTTGCCGCCCCGCACCACCGCCGGGCCGCCGGTTGGAGGATCACGGCGGAGGAAGCCGGTGGCGGACATTTTCTCGACATGGGGTCCCACGTGGTCGACTTGGTCGATTATTTGTTCGGTCCGCTTGAGGACGTAAGAGGTTCCGCGGTACGCGCCGGATCGGTTGGCGACGTGGAAGACCGCGTGGCGATGAGTTTCAGGACCGGCGCCGTACCAGGCCGCGGTCATTGGGACTTTGCCTCCGACGATGCCACCGACGTCCTGACGGTCTCGGGCAGCCTGGGGACGCTCCGATTTTCCGTTTTCGGCGACGAACCCCTGGCCTGGGACCGCGCGGGATCATCGGAAAAGCTCGTTCATCCAAATCCGCCCCACGTGCAGCAGCCCTTGATTCAGTCTGTGGTCGACGAACTGCTGGGCCGCGGGACATGTCCGAGCACCGGTCAGTCGGCCCGCCGCGCCACCGCCGTCATGGATACGGTCCTCGCCGGCTATTACGGAGGACGGGGCGACGAGTTCTGGCGCCGTCCCGAAACCTGGCCGGGTCGAAAGAGTGGGCAAAAAACCTGAGATTCTCCGTGCAGAGTGTTACGATTGTGTTACAAACCGAAACTCATGAGTTCCAGTGAATCGGAGAAACCGGTCTCATCCCATCTGAGCAAGAGACCGAAGCATCCTCCGGGGTTTCGCGGGCGGCGCGGTCTCAACTGGGGTGTGCTCGGGTTGATGTACACCTCTTTCTACCTGTGCCGGTACAATCTTTCCATAGCGAACAAGTCGATCAGCGACGAGTTCGGCTTCTCAAAGTCCGAGATGAGCACGATCATCTCCTCGGCGCTCCTCGCCTACGCGATCGGCCAGATCGTGAACGGCCTCCTGACCGACCGCCTCGGCGGCAAACGGGCCATGCTCATCGGCGCGATCGGCACCGTGACGATGAACCTGCTTTTTGGCATGGCGTCGTTCTGGGGCCTCCTGTGGCTCTTCGTCCTCATCCGAAGCATCGATGGTTACATGCAGGCCTTCGGCGCGCCCGGTTTCATCAAGGTGAATGCCGCCTGGTTCGGACAGACCGAGCGCGGGACGTTCGCGGGCATATTCGGATGCATGATCAACCTCAGCCGGGTCTTCATCGGATTTGGTCCGTCGCTGCTCGTCGGCTTCATGCTCTTCGGCATGTGGCACGTTTCCCCGCTGCACTGGCGCTGGCTTTTCTGGATTCCCGCCGGCTTCGCCTCGCTCGCGGCGGTCGCGCTGGCGCTGGTCGTCAAGGACACGCCGGAGGAGGCCGGCTTCTTCGGAGTCCACGCCGGCGAGGCGGACCATGCGGATGTCGACGCGCGCGCCGAAATTCGCACCGTCTTCAAGAAGATCGTCGCAAATCCGGTCGTGTGGATCATCGCGGGCGCCTACGCCTGCACGGGCGCGGTGAGACAGAGCGAGGACCAATGGTTTCCGCGATACCTGCAGGAAGTCCTGCATCTGGACATGAAGACGTCGGGCATCGCCTCGCTGACCTTCTTCCTCATACCCGTGGCCGCGTCGGCGGGATCGCTCATCTCCGGAATCGTGTCTGACCGGTTTTTCCAGGGCCGGCGCGCCCCGGTCGCGATGGGGATCTATTTCATCCAGGTTGCCGTCATTCTGCTCGCCGCCCAGGCGAAGAGCGCGGGCGCCGTCGCCGCTGCTTTCGTGGCGGTGTCCTTCACGGTCAACTCGACGCACTCCCTCCTCGGTCCGGCGGCGGCGATGGACATCGGTGGCAGAAAGATGGCCGGGTTCGCCTCAGGCGTCATCGACTCCTTCCAATACTTCGGGGCCGCCCTGGCGCTGAAGGTCCTCGGTTGGTTCCTCGACAAGAATTGGAACTACTACTTCTACTTCATGGCCCCCTTCGGCGTGGTCGGCGGAATCCTGATGTGGTCGATTGCCCATCGCCAGAGCCTCAAGAGCGAATCGTAAGGCTGCTCCTCAGGTGAAATCGTAGAATGGAGTACCTTCGCCGGGGCCCACGATCGACAGCTCGCAGCCGAGCGTCAGGCGGGCTCCTGCAAAGGCCGCAGCGACGGCATCCGGCGAATTACAGTCGCGCGACAGGTGCGTGAGATAGACGCGGCGCCAGTGCGGGTTCGCGATCCCGGCCAGAAATTCGCATGCAGCCTCGTTCGAGAGATGGCCGTGCCGTCCGCTGATCCGCTGCTTGAGCGACCACGGCCGGCGGCGGTCCTCGTCGAGCAGGCGCGGGCAGTGATTCGCTTCGATGACGACGACATCGCATCCGTCCACGTACTCGCGGATGTTGTCCGGCGTGTGGCCGAGATCCGTGAGCCAGGCAAGGCTGCGGCGCGGCGAGAATAGATCCCCTTCGATGCCGTTTGCGAACCGGAATCCCACCGGATCCCTCGCGTCATGCGGCACGGAAAAACTCTGCACATCGACATCGAGAAAATGGAAGCGGGCGCCCGTCTCGAATATCCTCCAGTCGGGCCGGTATTCCAGGCGTTCCTGGATTGCATCGGCGGTCGCCTCGTTTGCGAAAATTTTCATGCCCTGGAACTTCTTGAGGCCCGCAATTCCGGAGGAATGGTCGCTGTGCTCGTGGGTGAGGAAGATCGCGTCGATCCGCGCGAGCGATTCGCCGAAAGGCGCAAGCAGGCTCTCAAGCTTGCGGGCCGTAAAGCCCGCATCCACCAGGATCCGCGCCCCTTCGGTGACAATCAATGCGCAGTTGCCGGAACTGCCGCTGCCCAAAATGCAAAATCGCATCGCCATGAGCCTCCATTCCAAAGCGCGTACGCACCCTCTTCGCAAGCGGTATCAGGAGACGGGGAGCGGAACAGCCCGGCCGGGATGGCTCCGAGTGTCACCGACGGCCGGCGTCCGCCGTCTTATAGACATGTGTAATTATTTTTATAGGTCTGTGTCAGAATCCAATAGCTCCAATGACTTTCGTTTTAATTTGATCGATATCCAGTTATGTAAACATCGCTAACCGTTATCGAGGGAATCATTCCCGCAATCGGTCGATCTGCGCTTCCCGCCCCGTTTGACCCTTCCCTTCTCCAAGTTATAATCAAGGTCCGAACCTTCAGGCGACAATATCCCCGAATGCATCCCGTACTCTTCATGCGGAGGCCTTCCCGCGCAGCGTTGGTGATGTCGATGCTGACCGCCTGTGTTCTCAGCGCCCAATCCCCGCGCCTGGTCAACCTGTCCACCAATGCCAGGGCCGGAACAGGCTTCAATTCGATCGTTTCGGGCTTTATCATCGGCGCGGGGTCCGGTGAAACCGTCCTGATCCGCGCCGTGGGCCCGACCCTGACGACCGCGCCGTACAACATGAGCGGCGTGCTGCCCGATCCGGTTCTCACGCTTTTCAACTCAGCCAGCTCCCAGATTGCGACCAACAGCGCATGGAACCAGACGGATGCCGCCGTGATGAGCTCGGTGGGCGCCTTTCCTCTCGTATCGGGAAGCAAGGACGCCGCGATCGTGACGTCGCTCCCGCCCGGAGCTTACACGGCTCAGGTGTCCGGCGCCTCCGGCGACAGCGGCACCGTCCTTCTCGAGGTCTATGAGGTCGGGGCAACCGCCGCCTCATCGCGCCTCATCAATCTTTCGAGCCGTGCGCAGGTATCAAGCGGGGCGGTTGCGACGGCGGGGTTGTATGTCGGGCCCGGCAACGGGAGCCGCACCCTGCTGGTCCGCGGCATCGGGCCCGCGCTCTCGGGTTTCGGGCTGACCGGAGTCCTTTCCGACCCGGCAATCACACTATTCAACTCGTCCACCTCGGTCATTGCGAGCAATGACGACTGGGGAACGCCGGTCGGCGCGGGCGCGGCGAGCTCCGCGACCCTCAGCGCAGCATTCGCGCAATCGGGCGCGTTTCCCCCGGCTGCGGGGAGCAAGGACTCCGCGCTCATCGTGACGGTGGCGCCCGGCTCCTATACCGTGCAGCTCCGCGGCAACGGAGGCGCCTCGGGCGTGGCGTTGATCGAGATATACGACATCACTCCGGCAGGCAATTCCGCAAGTGCAGTCTCGGTTTCGGCCACCCAGCCAAACGCGAATTCAAACGGCACGGCGGGAGTGTTCACGGTGACCCGCTCGGGAGACACGAGCCTGCCGCTCACCATCAACTACACGGTGGGCGGCACGGCTGTTTCGGGAATGGATTACCAAAGCCTTCCCGGGACCGTGACGATTCCGGCGGGATCGGGCTCTGCGACGATCGCCGTGATCCCGATTCCCAGCATTTCGTCCACAACGACGTCGGTGATCCTGAACGTGTCCGCCGGAGCGGGGTATTCGATTGGCTCGGGCTCAGCCACGGTCACGATAACCAACGTTCCTCCGACCCTGTACGTCGCCAATCTCCGGCCCGCCGCCGGCGCAACCGGCTCGACCGCCTCGGGCACCGCCACGATCTACCTATCGCCCAACGGATCGTCTGCAACGATCAACATTTCCTTTAGCAACCTCACGTCCGCCGAACAGGCGCCGCACCTGACGGTCGGAGTGCCCGGCACCAGCGCGAATTTCGTCTTCGGCCTGAACTATCCGGGGCAGGTGGTCAATCAGGTCTGGCCGATCACCGCCACGGGCACCTATTCTGCGGCGCAGCTCCTTGCCGCCCTGCAGGCCGGCAACCTCTATGTCGAAATCGGCAGCCAAAATTATCCGGCTGCGGAACTGACAGGGCAGTTTCTCCAGGGCAGCGGCTCGCAGGCCTTCGTCGCCCCGGCCCCTCCGCCGGCGATAAACCTGAACTCCGTCTCGCAATCCGATGCCTCGCGATTCCTCGCCCAGGCGACCTTCGGGCCCACGGCGACCGAGATCAACACGCTCGTCGCGGAAGGCTACAGCGCATGGATGGCCAATCAGATGGCCTTCCCGGCAACCTCCCATCTCACCGAAACCCGGGCCGATGCCGCGGCATTCCCCAACACCGGCCAGTTTGCCATCACGCAAAACAACCGCCAGGAGGCATGGTGGAAGCTCTCGGTGACGGCCCCCGATCAGCTCCGCCAGCGGGTGGCCTTCGCCCTGAGCGAGATCCTCGTCGTGTCCGATGTGGCCTCCTCGCTGGCCCAGCAGCCGGAGGCGCTGGCCAACTATTACGACCTTTTGGCAAAAGACGCATTTGGCACCTACCGGCAGTTGCTGCAGGACGTGACCCTGAGCCCGGTCATGGGAAACTATCTGAACATGCTGCGAAACGCCGCAGCCAATCCCGCCAAGGGGACGAGCGCCGACGAGAACTACGCCCGTGAGATCATGCAGCTCTTTTCGATCGGCCTCAATTTCCTCAACCCCGACGCAACGCTGGTCCTCGACTCGACCGGCCAGCCGGTTGCGACGTACGACAATGCGACGATCATCCAGACCGCCAACGTTCTTACGGGCTGGTCCTATTTCTCCACTCTCGCCAACCCCAGCTTCACCGGCGGCGCCGCCGATTGGTACGATCCGATGATGCTGTTTCCGGCGTTTCACGACAACACGCAGAAGACGCTCGTGGCCCTCACGTCCGGAGGGCCCTCCGTCCTGGCTCCGGCAAACGGAGGCGGAGCGGCGGACCTCAAGATCTTGCTCGACACGCTGGCCAACCATCAAAACACCGGGCCGTTCATCTGCCGGCAGCTGATCCAGCGCCTGGTCACAAGCAATCCGAGCCCCGGTTACGTGTACCGCGCGGCGCAGGTTTTTGCGAACGACGGGACGGGGGTTCGCGGGAATCTAGGTGCGGTCGTTAAGGCGATCCTTCTCGACTACGAGGCCCGCTCCCAGAGCCTCATCACCGACGCGGGCTACGGAAAACTGAAGGAGCCGCTCTTGCGCCAGACCGCCATCTACCGGGCCTTCAATGCGGCGGCCCAAAACGGCCGTTTCGCGATCTTCAGCGCGGACCAGACCCTGGGCCAGGCAGCCCTGCGTTCGCCCACGGTGTTCAATTTCTTCCTCCCGGGCTTTTCGCCGCCTGGCTCCCTGGCGGCCGCCGGACTCGTCGCGCCCGAGTTCCAGATTACGACGGCGACGACGGCGATCGTGGTGCCGAACACGCTGTACGCCTCGGTCTATACGCCGACGACCCCGGCGGCCACGACCCTGGTCCTCGACCTCTCTTCCCTCACGAACGCCCCCGACTATACGTCGCTGGTCACCACCTTGAACCTGCTCTTCAGCGGCGGCAACATGGGTTCGACGGCGACCCAACGGATTGTCAGCGCCCTGGCGGCGCTTCCAACCTCGGCGCGCCCGATCGACAGGGCCCAGGCCGCGCTCGAATTGACGGCCACCGCCCCGGGAGGCGCAGTGCAACAATGAGAACACCATTATGCTGACCCCCCAAGATCTCACCCGGCGCAAGTTTCTCGGGAACGCATGCGCGGCCGTCGGCGCCACCGGCATCCTTTCCGCCCTGGCCCAGCTCCGCATGATCGGAGCGGTGGCCGCCGATGCATCCGCGTCCGCAGGGTCGGGATCCGACTACAAGGCCCTTGTGTGCCTGTTCCTTTACGGGGGGAGCGACTCCAACAATGTGGTCATCCCCGTCGACAATGCGGGCTATGGCCTGTATGCCTCGCAGAGGACAGCGCTTGCCATTCCCCAGGCGAGCGTGCTCCCCATTTCGCCAAGGGCGTACAGCGACGGCCGCCAATACGGCCTTCATCCTTCGTTCCCCGAAATGCAGAGCCTTTTCGGCCAGAGGAAGCTGGCGGTACTGGCCAACACCGGGACTCTCACGTATCCGACGACGCTCAGCCAATACACATCAGGTTCGGCATCCCTTCCACCCCAGCTTTTCTCGCATGCCGACCAGCAGACCCAGTGGCAAAGCAGCCTGCCGGACCGGCCGTTCCAGACCGGTTGGGGCGGCCGGCTCGCGGACCTAATCAATGCGATCAACACCAATGCAACGATTTCGATGTCGATCAGCGTCGCCGGGGAGAACTCGTTCCAGATCGGACAGACGGTCTCGCAATATGCCGTAAGCACAAGCGGCGCGGTCTCGCTGACCGGAGCGACCGGCGGAACCATCAATCCCGTCCGCTACCAGGCCCAACTCGACCTTCTCAGCCAGAATGAACAGAACCTGTTCCAGGCCGCCTTCGCCAACCAAACCGGGTCGGCGGTGACGGACGCCGCCCTTCTGACAAGCGTGCTCAAGGGAGCCGCGACGCTGCAGACCCAGTTCCCGAACACCTCCCTCGGTTCGCAGTTCCAAATGATCGCCAAGCTCATTTCCGCCGCTCCCCAATTCGGGCTCAAACGCCAGATCTATTTCGCAAGCCTTGGCGGATTCGACACGCACACGGTCGAAATCACCACCCAGGGCCCGCTCCTCGTGCAGGCGAGCCAGGCCCTCAATGCGTTTTACAACGCGACCGTCGAATTGGGCGTCGCAAACCAGGTCACGACCTTCACCGCCTCGGATTTCAGCCGAACGTACAACACGAACGGAAACGGGGCCGACCACGGCTGGGGCAGCCATCACATGATTCTCGGCGGCGCCGTGAACGGCGGAGACATCTATGGGACGATGCCTTCCCAGCAGCTCGGCGGGCCTGACGACACGGGCCGCGGCCGCTGGATTCCGTCGACAAGCGTCGACCAGTACGCCGCTACGCTCGCCACGTGGTTTGGCGTGAGCCAGGCCAATCTGCCCGTTGTGTTGCCCAACATCGGCCGCTTTTCGACCGCCAATCTGGGCTTCATGAGCACCTCTTGAATCGCCGATTCATTCCTGCCATCGCGGCCATCGCCACCCTGGCCGTTCTAATCTGGTGCGTGCGATCGCGTCCCCGGCTCCCGGCCGGCGGTCCGACAAAAGCCACATTGGTGGCGCCGTCCGTTCCCGCAAACGGCGGCCCGCCGGCCGCCTCCGCGACGAAAGCCGCGGCGGATCCCTATGCGGCCGATGCGCCCTCGCACCTCGCCGACCGGCTTGGCGACGATGCGGGGGACATACATTCCGACCTTCGCACTCTGGACGACATCTTCCAGCAATACCGCAGCGCGCTTCACTCCGATGATCCGGTCGGCGATAATGTGGATATCACGGCGGCCCTCACCGGCCGCAACCGCCTCGGGTTCGCGTTCATTCCACCCGGCAACCCCGCCATCAACGCGCGCGGTGAATTGTGCGACCGCTGGGGCACGCCGTTTTTCTTCCACCAGCTCTCGGGTTCCCAGATGGAAATTCGCTCCGCCGGTCCGGATCGGAGGCTGTGGACTCCGGACGACGAGGTGTTGACGCCGGGTTTGCGCCAGCCCCCGCTGTAGGCCGGAGCAGGTCAGTTTACCCGAACTGCTGGCCCACTGTAAGCCCCCTTGACCTGCCGCCCGGTTTCAGATCGGAAGAGCACACGTCTGAACTCCAG
>OBLW0100002166.1_pt1 | contig 15965 bp, 17 predicted proteins | sample 1520161 | NCBI WGS metagenome assembly OBLW01 (sample SAMEA3539309, study PRJEB22396) | soil metagenome | biome: tundra; feature: field; material: soil | place: USA | collected 2010-05 | depth 0.15 m | reverse complement strand
AGACCAAAGGGGACCTCCGCCAGCAGGTCACAGACCGCATCCAGCAAGGCTTTTCAGAGATTCGCAGTTCAGTCGAGCAACAACTGGCCACGGGCAGGGAAGAGCAAAATCGGAGTTTGAGCGATGGCCGCAGCGAGATGACGCAGTCTCTGCTGCTCACGACACAGCAGCTCAAAAGCGAATTTCACAGCCTGAATCAGCAGACTGCGCAAAGCCTCGACTCAATTCGCGACCGCGTGGATTCGAAGCTCATGGCGATCACCGAGCAGGTGCAGCAGAAACTCGATCAGAACATCAAGGAGGGTTTCGCGCAGTTCGAAAAAGTTCAGCAGCACCTGAAAGCCGCCGAAGAGCAGCTTCGCGAAGTCGGCGCGCTCGGCCACTCCATCAATGATCTCAACAATTTGCTAAAGTTGCCGCACCTGCGCGGCCAGTTCGGTGAAGCGAGTCTGGAGCGGTTGCTCGCCGACTTCCTGCCTGCCCACATGTTCGCGCTGCAATCATCCCCCGGCGAGGGCGGAGGACGCGCCGACGCGGTCATCTATTTCCCCGACCGCACGCTGCCCATCGACGCCAAGTTTCCGCGCGAGCAGGTGATTGCTCTTTTCGAAAGCAACGACAAGGCCGAGATTGAATTGGCACGCGTCGCCCTTGTACGCGTGATGAAGGCGGAGGCTAAACGCATTCAACAATACATCCAGCCCGAGAATGGCACGACCGATATCGCGCTCATGTATCTGCCCAGCGAGACGCTATACATGGAAGTCATCCGCAACCGTGAGCTCGGCGACTGGATGAATACCCAGCACGTATTTCCCGTCTCCCCCAACACCTTGCTCATGACCCTGCACACCATTTCGCTGGTGCACAAATGGTATGAAGTCGCCAAAGGCTTCGAGAAGAGCCGGGCCGAACTAGCCAAGGCGCAAAAGTCCTTCGACTTTTTCCAGAACCAATTTGAAAACGTGGGCAAGAATCTGAATAAAGCGCAGGAAGCCTTCGAAACCGCGCAACGCCACCTGAAGAGCTACCGCGGCAAGGTGTCCGCTCTAAGCGGGCAGGAGCAGTTGGAGTTGGAAACTTCGGCATCGACGGAGAAACCGCTGCCGCTGCTTGATAAAGCGAGCGCGTAACATTCTTTGCTCATAGCGCCCAATCTGATCGAGGTGCCTTGATAAAGCGTTAAAAACTTGAATCTAGATCAATGATCATGTCCAAGATAGCTATTCCTGGTATATACTGGTTTGGGGGATCGGAGGGTTCAATGGCTGACACTGGAATCGCGAAACTGTTTCGAAACGGGCGGAGTCAGGCTGTTCGATTGCCGCGCGAGTTCCGCTTTGAAGGTACTCAAGTTCGCGTTCGCAGGCTTCCGGAGGGAGTACTGTTGGAACCTATCATCACCGATGTGACCCAATGGTTTGAAACCATGGACCAGCTTCGAGAAGGGCAATTCTTGTCCAGGAAGAGTCGTAACCAGCCAATCACGCCGCGCCGCGAGGTCTTCAGGTGAACTACTTGCTCGATACCAACGTTTGTATCGCGCTCATCAATGGCAACGTGCCGGTCATTCGGTCTCGATTCGAGAAGGCACTCGCTTCCGATTGCAAGGTTTTGGTCTCTTGTGTTGTCGCTTTCGAGCTTTGGTATGGAGTTGCGAAGAGCGCCCGCCAGGAGAAGAATGCCCGCTTAGTAGACTCTTTTTTTGCGGGTCCCGTGAGCATACAGGCGTTTGAGTTCGAAGACGCCAAGGTCGCCGGCCGATTGCGAGGGGCTCTGGAAGTCGTTGGAAAGCCGATCGGAGCTTATGACCTTCTTATTGCTGCTCAGGCATTACGTCATCAGTTGATGCTGGTCACCGCGAATGGACGAGAATTCGGGAGAATTGCAGGTTTGGATTGGCAAGATTGGTCCAAGGCTTGATGTCGATTGTCTCTCGTCCATGATTCAGCTCAGGAGAAGCTTTCCACCGCTTCGCTCATCCCCTTCTCATATGCGGTAATCAGCTTGTCCAATCGATCGTTGACCTCGGTATCGATTTGTTTGCGGGCGGGATCGGCGTTGAACCACGCGAGCGATCGCCGGACGCCCTCTGCAAAAGTGGTCGTCGCGATATACGCCGGGACAAACTTCTTGATCTTCGAATTATCAAATACCACGCTCACGGCTTTGTCTCCGACCAACGTCCCTTTCTTGTCGGGCAGACACGCGGCAATAAAATCCGATGGAATATGAACCAACTGGGGTTCCACACCGACCGCCGCGCCCACTGTCTTGAAAAGTTGGTCCCACGTGAGCACCTCATCCGACGTGATATGAAACGCTTCTCCCACGGCCTGCGATTGGCCGAGCAATCCGAGCAGTCCTTTGGCGAAATCGGTGTTGTGGGTGATCACCCAAAGCGACGAGCCGTCTCCCGGCACGATTACTTTTTTCCCGCGGATCATCCGATCCACTGCCGTATAGGATTTCTGCCAACTGTTCAACACCAGCGGAATCAGCGTCTCTCCATAAGTGAGCGAGGGCCGCACGATGGTGACCGGGAACCCCCCATCGCGATAAGCCCGCATCAGTCGCTCTTCGCATGCGATTTTGTCCCGCGAGTAAGTCCAGAACGGATTGATTAAGGGAGTTTCCTCAGTTATCAGGTAGCGCTCAGAAGGTTTCTGATAGGCGCTCGCCGAGCTGATGAACACGAACTGCCGCGTGCGTCCGCGAAAGAGCTTGAGATCGCGCTCAATGTCAGCGGGAGTGAACGCGACCCAGTCAACCACGGCGTCAAACGACTCCGATTGCAATCGTTGAAAAAGTGTTGGGTCATTCACGTCGGCGATCAGTGCTCTGACACCAGGTGGAAGATTCGCAGCATGTTGGCCACGGGTTAGCAGCGTGAGGTCCAGACCGCGTTCGACGGCCAGTGCGGTGCTGGCCGTACTGATGACCCCCGTGCCGCCGATAAAGAGAAGTTTCATAGCAGATTATTTGTAGCAGGAAATTGGTAACGCCGTCGCGCTGGCACAATTGAGCGCCTGTGCCCGCCGAGGCGAGGAAGACTCCTTGGCGAACCGAGGCCCATCAGGCGATTTCGCGCGTGTTTCCGGCCGGAGCCTTGAGGTGATCCGCGCCTTTCACTTCCCAGATTCCATCGAACTTCACGAAGTAAGGTTCAACTGAAATGCCGGGAAAATTCGTGGTAAGAATTTTGCCGGCGCGCAGAAGTTCGCCACGGTGATGCGCGGCTTCAGCCTCGTGGTCTCCTTTGAAATGAGCGATGCCGCCATAGGTGGCGCAGTCAGAGTGGCTCATGACCATGACGCGCCGTGTCTGGTGCAAGCGGATAGACATGCGCACCTGCTCGAGGATGAAATCCTGTTCGAAGTCGTTGCGCGGCGAGGCCAAAGTCTTGGCGCCTCCGGCAACAACAATCATGTCGGACCGCTCGACGTTTTGCTTCTTAAGGAATTTTCTGACCGCAGTTGCGATGCGATGGTCGAAGCAGCAAAGGACCGCCGCGTCGGCGATGTAGGGAGCGGGTGGGGAGTCGAAATGGAAGACTTTGCGCATAATGACACTCAGATTCTAGCTGACAAGCTTGTGTGGTGACGGGCCTCTGGCCCGTCCCGACGGGGCGACGCCCCGTCACCACACGAACCTCCGCGCTAAGCTCCGCGCTTCGTTTTCAACTCGGTCAACAACTGCTCAATCCGGTCTTCCTTCTCGAGCGCCGCCAAACGGTTCTCCACATCGTCGGCCAGCAGCATCGCTTTCGCTCCACCGATGGCCTCCTCGCGCGCTACTTTCTTCTTCATGCGGTCGAAGGTGGCGGATTTAGTGTTCGCACCCATCCCAGACTGCGCGTCCGTGGCTCGACTGGCGGCGCGAGCGCGGCGATGCTGCGCGATCAGCAGGTCAGCCTTGCCATTGGCTTCAGCCAATTTCTGATCGAGATTGCGCAGTGCCGATTTCAGGTTTTCTACCTGCGCCTTCTGATCTTCAAGCTGTTGCGCAAAGTTCGCACTCAAGTCGCGATAACTTTCCACGCGGAGCAACGCCGCCCGAGCCAGGTCGTCTTGCTTTTTATCGACGGCAAGCTCAGCCTTGCGCATCCACTCTTTGATCTTGTCCTCATTTTCCAGTTTCTTTTTTTCCAGCAGATGCTGGTCGGCGATCGCAATCGCCACCTGCGTCTTGACCTGCAATAGCTGATTGTTCATGTCGAGGATGACCTGCTTGATCATCTTTTCCGGCTCCTCGGCTTTATCGATCAGGTCGTTAAGATTCGCACGGACTAAGGTCGAAACGCGCTCCAGTAATGCCATAAAACACCTCGTGTAGTTCAGTCGTTGGTCGTTCGGTTTGTTGTTGCAGGCGCCGTCTCTTGCACAGGCTTACCTCCAAGCTCGGTTCTCAGTTCGTTTTATTGCTGCGCGCGTAAACCGTCGCCGAAATCGCGGCGCCGGGCCCCGACGCCCAGGGCGACCCAGACAGCCATGTGTCCGGTGGCTGAGCCCATCGCCGCGCCGATCGCGGCCCCAAGTGCGATCGGCACGGCGAGCAATCTTGCTTGATTGGCATCTTGTGACATGGTTGAACTCCTATTGCTTCTCCTCCGGCTTCGGCGCTTTGTCCCCGATCATGCGCACCTTACCGAGCAGCTCTTTCAGCGGCATGCCCGAGAGCGCCTCAAACAATGCCGGAACCTGCGCTGCCATGCTCGCGATATCCCCAGTGATCTTGTTCATCCCCGCCGTGTCGCCATTGCCCGTGGAGACGATCGTGATCTTGTCCACGTTCGCGAGCGGCGCGGCCAGAGCCTTCACAATCTCCGGCAGTCCGGTAATGAGTTTGTCGACCACCGCCGCCTGGTTGTACTCCTGATAAGCCGCGGCTTTCACATTCATGGCCTTGGCCTCGGCTTCGCCTTTCTTGAAGATGATTTCCGCCTCGGCTTCACCTTGAGCGCGAATGGCCGACGCGTGTCCTTCCGCTTCCGCGATCAAGCGCTGCTTCTCGGCAGCGGCGATGGTTTCGATGCGCTGACGCTCGATCTCGGCCCCTTTCAAGACGGTTGCGATCAATTCTTTTTCCCGGCGTGAAATCTCCGCGTCCTGCACCTTCACCTGTCCTTCTTTTTCTACTTGCTGCACTCGCACGCTCTCGGTGATGACCTGTTGCTGCATCACGTTGCTTTGAATGTCGTACGCTTTGTCCGCTTGCGCCTGTTGCCTTTTCGATACCTCGAGATACTGCGCTTTCTTCACTTCGAGATCGCGCTGCGACTCGGCTTGTTTCGCTTGCGACAGAGTCTCGGCCAGAACACGTTCCTGATCGGCCTGCGCCTTTGCGACTGCCGCTTCCCGCGTCGCCATGGCGCGCTTGATCGCCGTATCCCGTTCGGCTTCGGCCGTAGCTACATCGGCATCGCGCTTGATTCGCGCGACGTCCGGCTTGCCCATGTTCGTGATGTATTCGTTCTTGTCGCGGACCTCTTTGATCGTGAAAGAAATCACTTCCAGACCCATCTTGTTCATGTCGTCGGCGCACGTGCCGCGCATGCGGTCGCCGACCATTTCTGGCTGTTTGACGATCTCTTCCACCGTGAGTTGTCCGATGATGCCGCGCAGATGGCCTTCCATCACCAGTCGAATCAGGCTTTCGCGCTCCTGATCGCTCTTGGTGAGGAACTGCTCCGCCGCCGTATAGACCGATTCGACGTCGGACTTCACCTTGATCTGAGCGACGGCCTCGACAGTAACGGCTACGCCCTGCCTGGTGTAAAGATCCTGTTGCGGAGCTACATCGAACGACATGAGCTCGAGAGACAAATTGTGACAGTTTTCGATCATGGGGAACACGATCGTTCCGTGACCGGTAACTACCCGCTTGCCGCGAAAACCGTAGACGATCAGCGCTTCATGCGGCCCCGCTTTGCGGTACAAGCGGGCCAGCATGCTCATCAGGAACAGGATGGCGAGAACCATCAGCCCTGCCGAGACCAGGATTATTTCCATTCGCGTGTCCAACATATCGCCTCCTGAAAAACTCTTTACTGCAACGTTGTCATTCTCATCAACGTTGTCATCCTGAGCGAAGCGAAGGACCTATGCATCGTGCCCGCGCCGACCGATGGCGCAGGTTCATTCTCTTCGCCTCTCCGCTCAATTACTCATCACCCGGTCCAAATCGCGCACGATGCGTTGCGGATCGCTATGTCCGAGAAAAAAGTCGCCATTCAATGTCTTGATGTGGACGACCTTGTTGCCCCACACATAAGACTGGTAGTTGCCCATTCCACGAATGCCATAACCGCGGAACGCGTTCCATGATTCGGCCGCATAGCTTTGGATTTGCATCCGCGGTATTGAGCGCAAACGGAAACCCAGGGTCCGAATTTCCAGTCCGTGCCGGAGAAAACGGTATTGAAATCCGCTCCACGCCAGAATGGTAGCGGCAGATCCAACCAGCGCTGCCAGTCCAAGCGAAACGCGTAAGGCTGGCGTCGGCACAAGAGATGCCGCAATCGCAGGCCCCAGCATTGCCGGCAGCACCAGCAGGGCCATCATCCCTCCGCGATGCGTCTCCTCGGCGATAAGGTCGGAACCTGATTCCGGCGTCGAGGGAAGCTCCGGCCCGCGCCTGGAGGCAACATAAATCCCGATGAGCAAGATCGCCGCCATCGGGATCGCGATCAGTGGTATTCCGAACGACAGCGAAGTACCGTAGAGGTTGTAATTCACAATCGAGCGATTCACTTCGACCAGAATTCCGAGAACGAGGGTGCAGAAGCCCAGCATCGCCCACGAAAAAGTATCAACCTTGCGACGGCTCATGTAGAGCAAAATGATGGTGAAAAGAACCAGTAGACATGCCGTGAATCCGACGGCAAATTGAATCGCCTCCGCCCGTGACATCCAGCCATTGGCCTGATTCGCGGCGTTGAAGTGGGTTGCCACGCGAGCCGGCAACTGATCCCACACGCGCGTATACTGAATCGCCGTCAACGGTAGCGCCAGCCAGAGAAATACGATTCCGAATTGGAAGATGCGCCGCATAAGTCCTAACGCTTCAGAATTCCAAGGACAAAAAAACCGCTCTTACTCGCCGCTCACATCCTCCCAGCGTTTAACGTAAGCGATGCCTTTCTCATAGCGCGCCACCATAATCTCGGCGCCCTTTTCCAGCGCAATGCCGTCTTCGCTGCGCGCGCCGCAGGTCCGTCTCGTTCCGGCTTGCGAATAGATAATCTCGCCGGTGCCATTTTCACGGATCGGCATCGAGACTCTCCCCAACACGCCGGCCATTTCGTAATCGGCGGCGTCCATATTCTCTTCGTGCGAAATCAGCACTCGCGTCAGGAATAGAAAAACAATCGCCGACCCCGACACTCCCGCAGCGAGTGCAATCACCAGTCCGACTACGAACCACAGGGTCGAGAAGCGCGCAATCAAAAAACCAGTTCCTCCGAACCACGCGAGAAACGCCGCCACCGTAACAAAATTCACCGGCGATACCTGCGCGTCATGTCCGTGATGCGAAGTCGTGCCGTCGCCGCCGCTCCCATGGGCCACCGGTGCGTGTCCTGCGCCCGCATCCCCGCCGCCAAAATGACCACCCGCATCGGGAAAATGTGGCAGATGCCAGTGCAGCCCGCCGGCCACGAACGAAACCGCACTCAACAAGAATCCGACGGCGAAACAGATCAAATAGAAATCAGCCCAAGTCATACATTTCGCCTCCTGGGCGCGGCGGACGCGCCGTCGCCCGTCATCTCCGGCCGCAGCGCTTCGAACAGCCGGTCGGCCAGTCCCGGAGTATTCAAAATTTCCCCGAGCAACAGCAGGCACCGTCGTGTATCTTTGTCGCGCGCCACCTTGATCAGTGCGTCGCTTACTTCCGGATCGCTCGCAAAACGCTCCGACCCTTGCAGCAGCCAGACGTCAAGTTGCCCCTCTGTAGTTCGCAAATCCGAGACGAGTTCCGTGTGATAACCCTCCGGGTCATCGACCAGAAAACCCGGATGCACCTTGAAAAAGCGGGCCAGCACAGTGCGTGACGACTGCGTCATGTGCGGCCGCTTTCCCCCTTCGATCTGCGAAAGATAAGACTGGCTGATGGTCTTGCCCGTCTCGCTGCGAATGCCCTTCATCAACTCCTGTTGCGTGAGCGGACGGTTCAGTCCGCGCAGCGAACCTTCGACCTCTCGCAAGTAGCGGATTTTTTCGCCCAGCGTCATATATCTCAGATCGCGATAATAATATCGCAATATGAAATATTGTCAAGCGCTGGATTCCGCCTGTTTATAAGGACTTGCGCGGAGAGCCCGCCCCGGAGGGGCGAACGCAATAGTCCGGCGCTTCAGCGCCGGTTGGAAAAGTGAGCCGAATGAGCCGAAGTCCCGGAGGGACGACTGATTCCCCCGTCCTCTTGCGCAGCGTATCAGGGCATCGCTTTAGCGATGCCGAATCGCGCTAACTCCAAATGCCCCTTCAGGGGCCGCCGCTGCGCCCGATACAACTGCCACCCAAATAAAAAGCCTCCGCCGTGGCGGAGGCTCCTCTTTAACTTGTGCTGGTTCGCTTAGTTCACTTGTATCGGCACCGAGGTCTGGTGCGATGCGTTCGTGCCCGCCGAGCCTGTGATGTTCACGATGTAAGTGCCGGCCGCAGTGCCGGTTTGCACCGGAGTGCTGCTGCTCGCCGATCCGCAGCCGGGCTGCAGCAGAATAATGCCCGCAATCAGACCCAACAGCGCACCAATCAGCCAGCGTCGTTTGCGGCCTGCGCCGACGCCCAGTCCAAGCAGGCTCACGCTACCAACCGGGAGCCACAGGGCATACAACCAATTCGAGCGGTGCTCGACGCTCGAGGAAGTCACCGGCCGCGCCACCGTAGGCAGGCTCAGCGTGGTGGTTCCACAAGAGGTTCCCGCGAGCGTAACCGTAGTCGGGTTAAAGCTGGCAGCGGGGGATAACACCATCGATGGGTTTTCGGTCGCGCTCGGAGTGATTGTCCCGTTGTATCCGTACGGCATGGATTCGTCCGTCGGGCAGAATTTGACCTGAACCTGGGCCGTGTCGCCCGCGTTGACCGTTGGCGTCAGCGCAACCGCGCTGACTTTGAAGTCGGTAATGTTTAAAATCGGCTGCTGAACCGTTTCGATGATTCCGCCGCCGTTCGCGCTCACATTGCCGGAGATTGTGATCGTCGAATTCAGCACGGGACTGGCCGGCGTCAGATCGACCTGCACCGTGGCCATGGCGCCCACAGCAAGATTGCTAATGTTGCACGTGATGGTTGACCCTTGTAACGAGCCGCAACTCCCCGTGCCGCTGCTGACCGTCGCATGCGGAGCGGACGTAACCTCGGGCGAATCCGGCAAGCCCGTTGCCTGGAACACCACGAGGTTCGCATTATCGGGGCCATTGTTCGTGATGTTGAAGGTAAAGACGGTCTGCGTACCAGCCGGGACCGGGTTGGGGGCAGGGCTGGTCAACGGCACCGTGAGCGTCAGCCCGCTGTTAGCGCCAATCTTGCTCACAAAAGCGTCTTGCCCCCCCGGCGGCCCAATGAAATTAGGTTGTAGAGCGGTCGCAGCGGTGATGGGAAAATTCCCAGTGGTACTGCCCGCCACATAGGCGGAGCCAAAAACGTCGAAGGCAATTCCTGTTCCCACATCCGTGCCGCTGCCGCCCAAATAAGATACGTAGTTGCCGGTGTTCTGTCCCCCCGTCCCAATCGCGATATATGCGAAGAAGGCGTCCGAGTTTCCCCCGCCGTAAGTCGGCTGCAGCGTATTCGTCGTCACCGGCAAGAGTATGACGCTGGAAGACGTCGTGCCAACCACATACACGTCCCCGGTGGGATCCACCCGAATGTCCTCGCCTAAATCCGGCCCCGATCCGCCCAGAAAGGTGAAATAGTTGATTAGGTACTCTGTCCCGCTCAGGTTATTACCAATCTTCACGATGAATGCGTTCGAAGCTCCATTGAGACCCTTATAAGAAGTCTGAAAACCGCCGCCCACCTCCACCCAATCGGGAGAGCTGGTAGTCCCAACGATATATGCATTGCCGGACGTATCCACCGAAATGCCGTTGCCATAGTCGCTGTCGCTCCCTCCAAGGTACGTGGAGTAGAGCGGGAACGACCCTGGCTGGTTCGGATTGATCTTCACGGCAAAAGCGTCCGTGGTCGTCGTGTTCGATTGGGAAGCGCAATTCACCGTAGACGCTTCGTTCAGGCACGATTGTTGCGCATTAAAAAGAGGAAACGCAGCGAGACTGCCCGACGCAACCCCCAGCATGTTGGTGGTGCCGGTGAAATACAGGTTGGGATTGGTCGCGGCCGGGTCCACGGCAATGCCGCCGCCGATCGCAATATCGGTGGTTCCAAAATTCCCTCCACCGAAATAGGTGGAGTAGATCATGCTTTGCAATCCGCTGAGCGAAGTCGCGATTTCGCTGGCGAAGAACTGTTTGTTTGTCGGCGAGTTTGATACTTTTTGATAGCCTGCCGCATTGGCCGGGAACCCATTGCTGATCCCGATCTGCGACGTAGTCACACCGGTGACGTAGGCGTTACAGGTCGGATGACAGTTGTTGTTGCCGATCGCCAGCCCAGTAACAGTGTCGCTGCCGTCGCCGGAGAGATAAGTCGAATAAGCCAGCGTGTACGTCGGCGTGCTGGGGCCCCCGCCCAATTCGATCGCACTCAGAAATCCGTGCGTTCCGGGTTCCAGCGGACTCGACTGAAACGGCGTCAGCGTACCGTTCGTGCCCGTGCTGGTCGGGAAGTCGGAAGAAGTGGTCGTGCCGGCGACATAGATATTGCGGCTCTGATCCACCGCGATGCCCGCCAGGCTGTCGATCCCCGATCCGCCCAGATACGTTGCGTATTGAAGCTGCGGAAATCCCGTTTCCGGCATGGGATTGATCTCGGCGATAAAAATGTTCTGCGCTCCCGGACCTCCAAGTTGGGTCTGCAAAGGCGGAGGTGGATTCACGGTTGGATAGTTGTTAAGAAAGTAAGCCGAAGTAGTCGAGCCCGCGAGATAAATATTCCCGGCGCTATCAATCGCTACTTTCACCAGGCTCTCGCCGCCGGCTCCGAGATAGGTCGAATAGCTCAGCAGCGGGTCGATGACCAGTTCGCGGCTGCGGTCATATTCGCCAATCTCGAAACCGATCTTATTTTCCGCCAGCTGGCGGAAACTTCCCGCGACGGTTTTCTTGCCACTACCCATTCCGGCCCCGGCTGAAGCCGGCTGATAGATGTGCGGCGCGTGGAACCGGATATCCCCATTACCGGTCGAAAGCAACAGGTCGCCCGAATCGTCCGAAGCGATATGAGCCGATGCGCCACTAAAGCTTAACGCGATCTGGTTGGGCTCTGCGCCCGGAGCGACGCGGAAGTCATATTCCAGTTGTCCCTGGTTTCCGTAGTAAACCAGATCCACTCCCGGATAAACCGACTGATATTGCACCCGCGCAAACTGCGGAATATCGCGCTGCCATTTCGACGCGTCCTTGCCGATAAAGTAGTTGCTCTTTCCCGGAAGCGGCGAAGCTCCGGAAACGCGAGCCGATTTGTTCGCGCCCTCCAGCCGCATACGAATCACAGCGCCGGGCATTGCCTGCCGAGGTTCGTTCACTGTCCGGGGATTCGCAACCGAAGGCTGAAGCTGCAGAACGGCCTCGTCAGCTGTCAAAAACAGGCCGTAGCCCGAGCCCCGCGCCAGGAACTTAACCTGCGGATTGCTCTGCCCTTGGTTCGGCTCAAAGAACATCGGCAGCGAAAGCGATTTCGGCACGGCCTTTGTCGCCGCCACAGGTTGACTCGCGCGCGGCCCGCCACTGGCTTTAACCGCGTGCGTCGCCGTCCCAAAATAAAATACGAACCCTGCGGCCGCGACCATCCCCGCTGCCAGAAATGATGCCTTCACCTTATGTGCTGTCTCTTTCCGCGGAAACAAACCTCTCACCGATCCTCCTACCGACACCAGGCTATCCACACCGGGCAATTCCAATTCACGAACCTTTTCCGATTCCCAATTTCGCGGGGTGAGAACAAGAATGGCACACAAACACGCCGCTTCCCGACGCCCGCGGAAAGCGCATGCGTACCGTCACCAGAAATACTGGGATGAAACCAACAAATACTTTTACATCCATCAGATACGCTGTCAAGCGGAGCCGACCGCCGGCCAACCTCACTTTGACTTTGTTTTGAAAGGGCGCGGCTTTAAGCCGCGCCATAAACCCCATGATTCGTACCGGCCTTACGGACTGCTGGACAACTCAAGTTTCGTATCAGGGCATCGCTTTAGCGATGCCGTAATGCATTAGAACTCCTACCGGCTTCAGCCGCTGCGGGAATGCGTTCTTGGAACTGAGAATGCCAGACAACTCGGGCCGCTCTAGTGAGAAGCCAAGAACAGGTCAAATGGTTGTAACAAAAGTGGTCTGCGCCACCGGCCACTCACTTCATCTCCCGCTTGAGCCGCGCGTAGCGCCGCACAATCGTCGACAAATACACGATGTGGATGATCCAGGTGACGGCATAGGCGGCGACAAGATATGGGTTGGCCTTCATCGCATTCTCCCTTCCGGTGCGTGCAGCGACTCCAAGGCCTGCGCCTGTTCGACCTCGCGCTGCAATTTCTCCAGCCGGTAGCGCGACCAGCAAACCAGAAACGCAAAACAGGAAAACGCCAGCCAATTGATGAGCAGAACATGCAGCATGCGCGGATCGATCGACCCTTCCCCGCCCATCACCGGCTGCGGATGCTGGGTGCGAAAGAACCAGATCGAAAAATAAACAAAGGGCACACAAAGCGCACCCAAAACGGCCAGTGCAGCCGCGAGCGCCGGCGTTTGTCCGCTGGAAGAAAAGCGCCGCAGAAAAAGATAACTTACGTAAATCAGCCACAGCACCAGCGTCGAAGTCAGCCGCATGTCCCACGTCCACCAGATGCCCCAGACCGGACGCGCCCAAATCGGCCCCGTGATCAGCACCACCGTGCAGAACACCACTCCCACTTCAGCCGAGACCAACGCCACCATGTCCGCCGTCGGGTTGCGCTTGATCAGGTACACAACCGAAGCCCCAAAATTGATGAAGAACAAAATGAACGCGGTCCAGGCGGAAGGCACATGGTAGTAAAAGATCCGTTGCACATCGCCCATGGTGCGTTCGGTAGGCGCCACCACCAGCGCCTGATAAAGCGCATAGCCAAGCAGCACCGCCGTTATCACACCGAGAATCGGGAAAAGCTTTTTCATTTTGCGCGAATCAGTTGGCCAAGCATCTCTGTGTCCCCCGTGTTTCCTCTGTGTTCCCTGTGGCTCAAGCTTTTCGCGTGCGCCAGAAAAAAATCTTCACTCCGCATTCAACACAGTTTCAAACAACAGCAGGCACACCGTAGTAAACACCAGATCATACGTAGCAAGCAACACGATCCAGAAACGCGCCCCTTCGCCGTTCAAAATGGAAGTGGTCGCCTGCACCATCGCCAGCAACGCCGGAATCGAAATCGGGAACAGCAAAAGCGGCAACATAATCTCGCGGCTACGCGTCCGCAAAGACATCGCCGCAAAAAAGGTTCCGTTGACGACCAGCGCCCACGTACCCAGCCCCGCCACCAACAAGAGCGGCCATGCCGGACCGAGCGCCCGCAGCCGGTAAAAGACAATAAACAGCGGCGTCATCAACGTTTCCAGCACGCTGACGAAAATAAAATTTCCCAATACCTTGGCGATGAAAAGGGAATTCGCCGGAGCCGGCGATACCCGGTAAGCGTCCAGCACCTGATTGCGGATTTCCCGCGCCCAGGTCTGATTCAGCGCCACCACCGCCGCGAACAGAAACGCAACCCAGACCAGCCCGCCCGCGATCTGCCGCGATTCTTCCGCCGTCGGATCAAAGGAAAAACTGAACACCACCACCACCAGCAAAGAAAAAAACAGCATGGAGTTGATCGCGTCCTTCGACCTCCACTCCAGCCGCAGGTCCTTGAGCAGCGTGACCCGGGTGATGCCGGTAGGCGCGCTCATCGTTTCAGCTCCCGCGTACGATCGACAATCTTTCCATGCTCCATCCAGACAAACTCATCCGCCGCGCCTTCGAGTAAAGAGGCCTGATGGGTGACGACAAAAATAGTCTTTCCCTGGTCTCGCAGCCCGGCCAGCAGCCGAACCATTTCCCCAGCCGAATGCAAATCCACATTTGAGAACGGTTCATCGAGCAAGAGAATTTTGGGATCGTTGAGTAATGCTCGCGCCAGCGACATGCGCTGCCGCATCCCTTGCGAATATTGTCCAACCGGCCGGAGAAGTCCCGGATCAAGCCCAACCGCGCTGATCACTTCCGCGCAGCGTGACAGGCTCGTGATTCCGTACAGCCGTCCGAAGTATTCCAGGTTCTCCATCCCGCTCATCTCGTCGTAGAGCAGCGACGGGTGCGCCATATACCCGACCTGCGCACAAATATCGTGAAACTTGCTCGAGCCGAGAATCGAGACCTGGCCGCTGGACGGCTGGTTCAGACCGGCCAGAGTACGCAGAAGAGTGGTTTTGCCGGCACCGTTGTCGCCGAGGATGGCATACAGTTTGCCAGCGGAGAAGTCCGCGCTAACCCCGCGCAGCGCCGCAAAACGGCCAAACTGCTTAATCAGATTCGTGACCGTAACGACGGGGAAGGAGGCGGATTCAGTCAAAGGGATGAAATGAGTCTAAAATTCCGTTGTCATCCTGAGCGAAGCGAAGGACCTATGTAACTTGCTCGCAGCAGAAATGCATAGGTCCTTCGCTGCGCTCAGGATCACAGTGTGGTGGAAGCATACAAGAAAAGTTTCGGAGGCAACGCTAATTCGCCATGCCACTGGCGCCAGCGCTTTGATTCTGCGACATGCTCTTCCCCGGCTCCGCCGCAGGGGCCGCTCCCGGCTGGGTCGCATACTTCGAAGCGCACTTCGCCTGCAACTGCTTGGCATGAAAAACGCCATCGCGCCCAAAACTGCCGTCCGCTAATGCCTGCGAGTCATCCTTAAACGTGTCCGGCGGAGCTTCCGTCCCGGTATAAGACACGGGCAGCCTCAGATCGTTTTCCTTGAGCATGAAATCCACGCGCGTCCCGGAGCGCTTGATCGACCCCGGAACCACGTTCCCCGCCACCCGCAATCGCTTGGCGTAAGCCTCGTTCCCCATGCCATTCAGTTCCTTGATGGTCACGTAGTAACTCTTGCTGTCCTGCACGCCGGTATAAGCAAGATAGCCGAGCGACAACAGAATCAATACCGTAACCGAACCGAATTTAAGATATTTGCCGGTTTCGTTGGACATGAGTTTTCCACACCCCTATTGCAAAACTGTACGCGCTGGCAGGAAGCCGGTCAAGAAGCGCAAGGTCGCGGGAGCGGGCGCCCGTTCCGAGCAATTATTTCCTTCGTGTACCTTAGTGTCCTTGGTGGTGGAGGGTTTCGCAAACGTGCCCATGAACCCTGCGCCACCCGCTCCATTTACAATCCTCTCAGCCGCAAAATACAACCCGACAGGCAGGCGAATCCCATGATCCATCCCTGGCACGACGTCACCCCCGGCAGCAAACTGCCGCACGAGTTCAACACCGTCATCGAGATCCCCTTCGGCTCCAGCGTCAAATACGAACTCGACAAGACCAGCGGCCTGATCAAACTCGACCGCGTCCTCTATTCCGCCGTCTACTATCCCGCGAACTATGGCTTCATCCCCCAGACTCTCGCCGAAGACGATGACCCCATCGACGTGCTGGTTCTTTGCCAGGAGACCGTCGTGCCGCTAACCATCATTCACGCCCGCGCCATCGGCCTCATGACCATGATTGACTCCGGCAAGAAAGATCACAAGATCATCGCCATTGCCACGGAAGATCCGGAGTTCAACCCCTACCGCGAAGCCGCCGAAATGCCGCCCCACCGCCTGCTCATGCTGC
>OBLW0100002165.1_pt1 | contig 15966 bp, 10 predicted proteins | sample 1520161 | NCBI WGS metagenome assembly OBLW01 (sample SAMEA3539309, study PRJEB22396) | soil metagenome | biome: tundra; feature: field; material: soil | place: USA | collected 2010-05 | depth 0.15 m | reverse complement strand
TCCCCCTCCCGGCACCAACTGCAACTCTCGTTCTGGCAATGGCTTAAACACGGATGTGCAAGTACGTAGCCATTGACAACCGCCTTGTCTCGTCTATAATCCCGCGACGCTTAAAAACAGATCGAACTGTATTCAGCAGCGTCTAGTTCCTTCGATCTCTGTCTTAAGAAACGTTTTAGCGTAGAGGGTTTGCTCCCCCATCTGCTCTCGCGCTGGGCCCCGGGTCTTGCCATAACCTGATTCCGGAGTGTGCAGCTTGATGTGGATAGGACAGCGAGTCTATCGTTCGGCGCTTCTCGCTTTTTTCGCTGCCTTGTTTTCTCTCCCTGGACTCGCCCAGAGCGTGACTGTCAGTCCCACCAGTGTGCCCTTCGGCAACCAGGTCCAGGGCATCGCAAGTTCCGTCCACAAAGTAACTCTGAAAAACGGTCAGAGCACGGCTATCACTTTCACCAGCGCAACCTCAAACCTGTCTGACTATGCTGCCACCAACAACTGCCCGGTCAGTCCCGCCACTCTGGCCGCCGGCGCCAGTTGCACAATCTCAGTCACGTTCACCCCAGGCGCCCTCGGAGCCCGCAACGCCACTCTCACTGTCAAAGATAGCGGAACCTCCAGCCCGCAAACCGTAACCCTCACTGGCACCGGCATCGCTCCAACTCTGGTCTCCATTGCCGTCACTCCGGCCTCGCCTTCGGTCGCAGTCGGCAATACTCAGCAGTTCACTGCAACCGGAACCTACAACAACGGCACCACGCAGAATCTCACCACCACCGCCACCTGGACTTCCTCGAAAACCTCCGTCGCCACCATAAAGAGCAACACGGGACTCGCCACCGCCGTAGCAAACGGACTCGCCACCATCACCGCCAAATCCGGCAGCATCAGCGGGTCCACCACACTCACGGTTACATCGCCGGTCTTGACTTCAGTCTCGGTCACTCCCGCCGCGCCGTCCGTGGCCGCCGGCCTGACTCAGCAGTTCACCGCCACGGGACACTACAACAACGGCACCACGCAGAATCTCACCACCACCGCCACCTGGACTTCCTCGAAAACCTCCGTCGCCACCATAAAAAGCAACACGGGACTCGCCACCGCCGTAGCGATCGGAACCGCCACCATCACCGCCAAGTCCGGCTCGATCAGCGGATCTACCACGGTCACGGTTACACCCCCAGCCTTGATTTCAATCTCGGTCACTCCCTCCACAGCGTCCGTGGCCGCGGGCTACACGCAACAATTCACCGCCACCGGGAATTACACCAACGGCACCACGCAGAACCTCACCAGCACTGCGAACTGGAGTTCCTCCTCCGTCTCCGTGGCAACCGTCAAGAGCGGAGGCCTCGCCACGGGCGTGGCCAAGGGAACCGCAAGTATCACCGCCACTTCTGGCAACATCAGCAACTCCGCCACATTGACCGTCACTCCCCCGGTCTTGACTTCCTTATCGGTGACCCCTGCAACCGCTTCGATCGCGAAGGGAACAACGCAGCAGTTCACGGCCACAGGAACGTACAGCGACAGCAGCACGCAGGATCTCACCGCTTCAGTGAGCTGGAATTCCTCTTCCACCGCGATCGCCACCATCGCCGACAATGGATTGGCCACGGGCGCCGGAGTCGGCAGTGCCACCATCACCGCGACCTCCGGCTCTATCGCCGCCTCGGCCACTCTGAGCGTAGGTCAGCCAACCTTGGTCTCACTGGCGGTCACTCCTGCCAACCCATCCTTTGCTCTTGGCACCACGCTTCCCTTGACCGCAACCGGAACCTACACCGACGGCAGCACGCTCGATCTAACATCCGCGGTAACTTGGTCCACCACCGACTTAACGATCGCCACGGTCAGCAGTCAAGGTATTGCAACCAGCGTGACCGTTGGCAACGCCGCTGTTACGGCCCATTCGGGCTCGATTACTGGCTCGACCACTCTGACCATCACGCCCGCGGTTCTGGTTTCCATCGCCGTGACGCCGGCCATCCCTACGATCCCGCTGGGCACGACAGCGCAATTTGCCGCCACCGGAACCTACACCGACCACAGCACGCAAGACATCACCAGCACGGTGCAGTGGAGTTCAGATACGCTCGCCGTGGCGACGATCAGCAACGACGCCACCACGCAAGGCTTAGCCAGCAGTTTCACTCAAGGCGGTGCAACCATCACCGCCGCTTCCGGTTCCGTAACCGGATCGACCACCCTGACAGTAACCTCAGCCGCTCTGGTCTCACTCGCCATCACTCCCGCGACTCCGTCGATTGCCTTTGGCACTACGCAGCAGTTCACCGCTACCGGTACCTTCACCGACGGCAGCACGCAAGACCTGACCAGCACCGCAACGTGGTCGTCGGACACAACCTCGACGGCCACGATCAACCCTGCGGGACTCGCGCAAAGCGAGGCAATCGGAACGGCCACGGTGACAGCGACTTCCGGGACGCAGAGTAGCTCGACGGTGCTGACGGTTACCTCAGCAGCGCTGGTCTCAATTGCGATCAATCCGCCAACGTCTACCCTCCCTGTCGGCACGACGCAGCAGTTCACGGCCAGCGGCACCTTCACCGACGGAACCGTGCAGGACCTGACAGGAACCGGCCACTGGAGTTCGAGCGACGCCAATGTAGCAACGATTAGTGACAGCGTAGAAACGGCCGGACTGGCCGCCGCACGAGGCACGGGCACGACCACCATCGGCATCAGTTCCGGCTCAATCACCGCGCAGGCCACGCTCATCGTGAATCCCGCAGTGCTGGCATCGATTGCCCTCACTCCGCAGGACCCTGCGATTGCTCTGGGCACAACGCAGCAATTCACGGCTCTGGGCACGTACACCGACGGCACTACGCAAGACCTCACTTCGGTCGCCACGTGGAGTTCCTCTGACTCCAACATCGCGATCATCAGCAACAGCGTCGGCAGCTATGGCCTCGCAACCACCTCCGGCCAGGGCACAGCGACCATCTCAGCCGCCTCAAACTCGATCTCCTCTTCCACCACGATTACGGTGTCAGGCCCGACGCTAGTCTCGATCGCGATTACTCCAGCAAGCGCATCCATTCCGCTCGGGACCGCCGCGCAGTTCACCGCCACCGGCACCTACACCGATAGCAGTATGCAAGACATAAGTGCTTCTGTGACTTGGGGATCTTCGGCGCCGGCAGTTGCCCCCGTGTCAACCGCTGGACTAGTGACCGGTAGCATGCTGGGAACATCCACCATCATCACCACTTCCGGCTCCGTCACCGGTTCTGCCAGCGTGCTGGTCAGCACGCCAATTCTCGTCTCCATCTCAGTGACCCCTGCAACCGCTTCGATCGCGAAGGGAACAACGCAGCAGTTCACGGCCACAGGAACGTACAGCGACAGCAGCACGCAGGATCTCACCGCTTCAGTGAGCTGGAATTCCTCTTCCACCGCGATCGCCACCATCGCCGACAATGGATTGGCCACGGGCGCCGGAGTCGGCAGTGCCACCATCACCGCGACCTCCGGCTCTATCGCCGCCTCGGCCACTCTGAGCGTAGGTCAGCCAACCTTGGTCTCACTGGCGGTCACTCCTGCCAACCCATCCTTTGCTCTTGGCACCACGCTTCCCTTGACCGCAACCGGAACCTACACCGACGGCAGCACGCTCGATCTAACATCCGCGGTAACTTGGTCCACCACCGACTTAACGATCGCCACGGTCAGCAGTCAAGGTATTGCAACCAGCGTGACCGTTGGCAACGCCGCTGTTACGGCCCATTCGGGCTCGATTACTGGCTCGACCACTCTGACCATCACGCCCGCGGTTCTGGTTTCCATCGCCGTGACGCCGGCCATCCCTACGATCCCGCTGGGCACGACAGCGCAATTTGCCGCCACCGGAACCTACACCGACCACAGCACGCAAGACATCACCAGCACGGTGCAGTGGAGTTCAGATACGCTCGCCGTGGCGACGATCAGCAACGACGCCACCACGCAAGGCTTAGCCAGCAGTTTCACTCAAGGCGGTGCAACCATCACCGCCGCTTCCGGTTCCGTAACCGGATCGACCACCCTGACAGTAACCTCAGCCGCTCTGGTCTCACTCGCCATCACTCCCGCGACTCCGTCGATTGCCTTTGGCACTACGCAGCAGTTCACCGCTACCGGTACCTTCACCGACGGCAGCACGCAAGACCTGACCAGCACCGCAACGTGGTCGTCGGACACAACCTCGACGGCCACGATCAACCCTGCGGGACTCGCGCAAAGCGAGGCAATCGGAACGGCCACGGTGACAGCGACTTCCGGGACGCAGAGTAGCTCGACGGTGCTGACGGTTACCTCAGCAGCGCTGGTCTCAATTGCGATCAATCCGCCAACGTCTACCCTCCCTGTCGGCACGACGCAGCAGTTCACGGCCAGCGGCACCTTCACCGACGGAACCGTGCAGGACCTGACAGGAACCGGCCACTGGAGTTCGAGCGACGCCAATGTAGCAACGATTAGTGACAGCGTAGAAACGGCCGGACTGGCCGCCGCACGAGGCACGGGCACGACCACCATCGGCATCAGTTCCGGCTCAATCACCGCGCAGGCCACGCTCATCGTGAATCCCGCAGTGCTGGCATCGATTGCCCTCACTCCGCAGGACCCTGCGATTGCTCTGGGCACAACGCAGCAATTCACGGCTCTGGGCACGTACACCGACGGCACTACGCAAGACCTCACTTCGGTCGCCACGTGGAGTTCCTCTGACTCCAACATCGCGATCATCAGCAACAGCGTCGGCAGCTATGGCCTCGCAACCACCTCCGGCCAGGGCACGGCGACCATCACCGCCACTTTCAACTCCGTCTCCAACTCAACATCAATCATGGTAGGACAGGCGACCCTCTCCTCACTTGCTGTCACCCCGTCCTCCATCGCCGTTTCCTTGGGATACACCCAGCAGTTCACCGCCACCGCAACCTACAGCGACGGGTCGATGCAAGACGTCACGCAGTCAGCAGCCTGGAACCCCTCCGTTCCGGCAGTCGCCACCGTTAACAACAGCGGTGTAGCGTCGGGACACTCACAAGGCACGACGTACATCTTTGCAACGTACATGAATGCGACGGGCTCCGGCGTTCTTACCGTCATGCCTCCCGTGCTGCTTTCAATCGTGGCCACGCCAGGTTCCAGCGTGATCACCGCCGGCAACACGGTCCAACTGACCGCGACCGCCTACTACAGCGACGGATCAACTCAGAACATCACGTCGTCTGCATCATGGTTGACGTCGCCGGGCACCATCGCCGCCTTCTTGAACACCCCCGGACTTCTCAAGGGAAATGCAGCCGGCACGGCAACGATCACCGCCTCGGCAAATGGGGTTTCGAGCGCCGCGGCGATGGTTCAGGTTGGGTCTCCCGCCGATTTCTACGTTGCCGTCAACGGCAACGACTCCTGGTCTGGCACTCTGTTCACGCCCAACTCGGCAAGTACCGACGGCCCATTCGCCACCATCGCTAAAGCCCAGACCGCCGTGCAGAATTTACTCAGGAACCCTCAGGGACGCACCAATCCCGTGACTGTGCTGCTGCGCGGAGGAAGCTACTACGGCCAATCTCTAGCTTTCTCTTCCAGCGATTCCGGCACTTCCACCTTGGCGGTGGTTTGGCAAAACTATCCCAACGAAGTCCCAATTTTGAGTGGCGGAATCCCCGTAACCGGCTGGATCAACACCGGAGGCAACGCCTACCAGGTTTCCTTACCAGGCAATACGCTGTACTTCGAGAACCTCTTCTACAACGGGCAAAGACGGCTGCGCCCGCGAACCGGAGGATACTTAGGGACCTATGACCGCATCGCAGCCATCATCTTCATGAGTGGCGCGCCACCCCCAGCGACCGCTCCCAATCCCAATTGCTCTTCCTACGTGACTGGAAAAGGTTGGGAGTGCTTTGACCGGTTCCAGGCCAACTGCGCCGACATCAACCGGTCGTGGCAGAATCTGAACCCGCCATACCCCGCGGGTGAGATTGAATTGGTCGACTTCGAGTTCTGGACCGATTCCAAACTTCGCATTCAATCGATCGACCAGAGCTGCGTGGTTTACCTCACGGGTCCAACCGCCATGGTCCTCCCCGGCCACGGATTCATCCCCAACCATCGCTACATGATTGAGAACGTCAAGGACGCGCTCTCCCAGCCCGGACAGTGGTTCCTCGACCGTTCCGCGACTCCGTGGACATTAACTTACCTGGCGAACTCGGGCGAGAACCCGAACTCTGACTCCGTGATGATCCCGCAATCGTCGCAAGTCCTGACCGCCACCAATCTGCAATATGTAACGTTTAAGGGACTAACCTTCGAGCATGACAACTACCCTTTGCCGAGCACCGGCTACGCCTCGACCCAGCAGGACCCGACCATCACCGCAGCCGTAAGTTGCCGCAATTGCCAAAACGTTACGTTCGACAGCGACATCATTTCGCAAACATCCGGCGTGGGCATTGAGTTCACCACTACGACCATTACCGCGACCACGTCCCACAATGCCTTCCAGAATGGCGCTCTCTATGACATCGGAGGCTCAGGCATCCGGGTCGGCAAACCGCCAGCGTCGACCGACACCGACGCCAATGTTCCTCAATTCAATACCATCCAGAACAATCTCATCGAAGGCTACAGCCGGGTTTTCCCCTCCGGCGTTGGCATCATCCAGGGCAGTGGCCACGACAACACGTACACGCACAATGACATCTATGACGGATATCACAGCGGCATCGAGGTTTGTCTGCCGCCGTCTTGCGCACCCGGAAAGAAGAACTCCACCGGATCGTTCAATAACGTCGCCTCTTTCAATCACATCTACGACATCTTCGAAGGTGTCACCGCCGACGGAGGCGCCATCTACTTCTCCACCGGAGGCACCACCTACACGCCCGCCGGTAATCAGATTCTGAACAACAAGATCCACGATCTTAGCGATGATTCCGTCATGGACTCCGACGGCTACGGCGGTTCCGGAATCTATCTCGACTCCTACACCGGCTTGGTAAACATTCAGAACAACCTGATCTACCGGGCATCGGGAGACGGCGTGAAGATCACCAGCGGCCCGCAACTCGCTGGCCAGGCAAATACCGTCAAGAACAACATCGTCGCCTTTTCCCGCCTCGGCGGCATAGTGAACAACACGCCATACGTTGGCATCACCTGCCCCGCCGCGGTTCCCACAATCTTCAACGCCACCGCGAACCTGTTCTATTTCGATCGGCAGTCAACTTCCAATCCAGCTTATTTCCTCCAACAGGGCTGCGACTACACCTGCGGCGCCTCAATCACCGCGCTGCACAACTGGCAAAACAATCTCTACTGGCGGATCAACGGCACCTTGGATCAAGACGCCAAGGCCTTCCACACTCAGCCAAAACCCGGCACGTCCGCGCTTTGCACGCTCGGGACCAACACCTGGACGTTCTATACCTTCAGCGCCTGGCAGGGTCTGGGAGAAGATCTCTCCAGCTCAACCAATATCAATCCGGGTTTCAACGCCCCCGCGTACCCCACCGACGACTATTCGCTTCCCAACGGCTCGCCAAATTCCTTCTTCACGGTGTTTGATCCCACACAAGCAGGCCGTTCGAATCCCGTGATCAAGTCAACCAATCCCCTGGATATTCTGCCGACCTTTCCAACCAGCACTTACGATCCGGCCACCGACTATTGACCCGGCGTCCCCTCCAACTGGGAGGCCCTCGGAAAGTGTGCTGGGAAACCGCAGCCCTCGATTCGCGCGAAGGCACCGAAGCCCCGTTATGCTCGACCCCGAAGTCCTCAGCAGGCCCGACTGAAATCTCAAAGGTCGGGGACGCGGAGGGATCGAAGCCCGAGCGGAAATGTACACTGGTGCGAGCCTTGGCTAACCAACTTTCAGTTTGAGTTTGTTGATCGAGACACAGCAGTGATCCGCGCAGAGCGGGTAGGAAGGCTGTGAAAAGCTCTCAGTCGAGTCTTTCGATGGCGACTCCTTCTTTCACATCCGCAATTGCTTCATCTGCATTCCCAGCGGCTTTGGCAACGAAGGCTGAGTGCCTCTTTCGCCTGCATCGTGATAATCTGCCGCGCGAAAGGACGTTGGCCAGGTTCCTTCGCGAGACAGCTAGCTTGGTCGCGGCAGTGGGTCTAAAATGTGCTTAACAGGCCCTCACGAACCAGCGCGGAACCGCACCTTCAACCAGTACAAATAGTTGTATGTGTTTGATGGCATTGAGAATCAGTGGGTTACAAATCCTCAGGCGACGCTCTCAAAATCCGCCGACCTTCGGGTCTTGGGGGTTCGACTCCCTCCCGGCACCATCGCATGAATTCCCCGCGAGTTCCTGCTTCTCAATACCTCACACCTGCTGCCGCGCCTCGCCCAGCGAGACGCTCACGTCCATCTTTTTCTTGTTGCGGTAGATCGTGACCTTCACCGTATCTCCGGCGCGGTGGTTGTTCATCATCTGCGAGAGATCCTGCTCGTCCTGCACCTTTTGATCGTCGATGGCTACGATCAGATCGCCACCCAGCATGATGGCCGTGTTCCCCAGATAGGCTCGCTCCGTGCCGGCGCGCAGCCCGGCCTGATCGGCGGAACCGCCCGGCGTGACTTGGACGATCAACAATCCGTAGTCGAGGGACAATCCCATCTCATCCGCCAGCTCCGGGCTGATGGGAATCGTGCGCACCCCCAGCGCCGGGCGACGCACCCGACCCAGCGTCATCAGATCGTTCAGTACCGCCTTCGCCGTATTGATGGGAATGGCGAAGCCGATGCCCGCATTCTGCCCGACGCTGGAAAGAATCATGGTGTTGATGCCGATCACCTCGCCGTGCCAGTTCATCAGCGGACCGCCGGAGTTCCCGGGATTGATGGCCGCATCGGTCTGAATCGCCTCGTCAATCATGGCGCCATTCGGCTCGCGCACCGGACGAATTGAACTCACGATTCCGCGCGTCATGGTCCCCGCCAGTCCAAACGGATTGCCGATGGCATACACCTTCTGCCCAACCTGCAGATTGTGCGAGTCTCCCAGTACCGCCGGAACCAAGTCGGGAGCTTTGATCTGGATCACCGCCAGATCGTGCGGTGGATCGGTGCCCACCACCGTCGCCTTGTACTTCTTACGGTTGTGCAGCGTGACTTCCACCTGCCGCGCCTCGGCAATCACGTGATAGTTGGTCAGGATGTGCCCCTCTTTGTCGATCACGAAACCCGACCCTTGCCCTTCCTGCGGCACCAGTCCGTAGAAAAAATCAAACGTCATGGCGCGCGAGGTGACGTTCACCACCGACGGAATATTCTTCTTGTAGACAGAAATATTGTTCTGCTCTTCGCCGTCGAGCGACTCGTTGGGCGCCGCCTCCGTGATTTCGACCTGCGCCGGGTGGCTCAGCCAGCTTGCGGAATGCAATCCGCCCGCCTGCGAATTCGACCGCCAGGTCGTGAAGTAAAAGAACGCCCCCGCGAGGGCTAAGGCGAAAATCAAGGGCCGCATGAGTCTCATAATTTCCAACCGTCCGATTCAGTCCATCCCAAGGTAAGTACGATGCCGGGGAGTAGAAAGGTCCCTGAATTGATTCTAAACAATGCCCTGCCTCCAAGCACGCTGCCCGGTCGGCCACTAAGACGAGTTTCCGGCAATCCGAATAAATGACTTTTTATTCAATTCCTGCCGCGGCAGCACTTAGATGCTGCCACGCTTCGCGCACCTGCTCGCGGGTCTGGTTGAGCGGGCAGGAGTTGTCGATCACGTAGTCGGCAACTTTGATTTTTTCTTCGTCCGGAAGTTGCGCGGCCATGCGGCGCGCGACTTCTTTGCGCGCAGATTCAAGGTCGATTTTCTGCCGGTCTGCGAATCGCGCCACTCGCTGCTCGGCGCTGCAGGTCACAACGATCAGCCGGTCGAACCGCTTGGCCGCACCCGCTTCGAGGATCAGCGCGGCTTCGACGATGGCAACCGTGTGCGGGTCCTGGCGGCCCATCTCCTGCATCCACTCATCCTGGCTGCGGATCACTACGGGATGCACGATGCGGTTGAGTTCTTCGATGCGGGACGCGCGCTTGCCTTCGGCATCCGTGGACGTGCCGAATGCGATCTCCGCCAGTTTGGCACGGTTGACGCTGCCGTCGGGATGGAGAATCTCGCGGCCGAAATGGCGCACCACTTCGTTGTAGACCGCTTCCCCCGGCTGCATAAGCGAATGGGCGATGCGGTCGGCCTGTATGAGATACGCGCCCTGCGCGACAAACATCTCGCCGACTACCGACTTGCCGGCGGCAATGCCTCCGGTGAGGCCAACTTTCAGCATGAGTCTCCCAGAGGCACTTTCACCACAGAAGACACGGAGGACACAGAGAAATCGCGTGTTCCCCTGTGTCCTCCGTGTCCTCTGTGGTTGAAATCACGCACGCGTGGACTCCGGCACTCGGCTCCCCCGCCGCATCTTGGCCGCTTTCACCGTGTTGAACATCAGCATCGCGATGGTCAGCGGGCCGACGCCGCCGGGCACGGGTGTGAGCGCTCCTGCAATCTCCGCGACTTCGGGATGCACGTCGCCGATCAGCGTCGTTCCCTTCTTGCGGAAGCTCTCTTCCCGCTTGGCGTTGCCGGCGAAGAAGCGCTGGAATTCCGCCGCATCGGTGACACTATTCATCCCGACGTCGATCACGGTCGCGCCGGGTTTCACGAAATCGCGAGTGATCATTCCGGCCCGGCCGATCGCTGCGACGAGAATGTCGGCACGGCGGCACACTCCCGGCAGATCGTGCGTCTTGGAGTGACACACGGTGACCGTCGCATTGGCGTTCAGAAGCAGCATGGCGGCGGGCTTGCCCACAATGTCGCTGCGCCCCACGATCACAGCTTCCCGCCCCGCAATGGGAATGTTGCTGCGCTTCAGAATCTCAATCACGCCCGCCGGAGTGCAAGGCACGAGCCCCGGACGCTGCGTTGACAGGAATCCGACGTTCACCGGGTGAAACCCGTCCACATCCTTGGCCGGGTCAACGGCCATCAGTACCTTTTTCGCATCGACCTGAGCAGGCAGCGGCAACTGCACCAGGATCCCGTCAATGTCGTCACGCCGGTTCAGATCTTCGATCAGCGCCAGCAGTTCTGCGGTAGTAGCAGACTCAGGCGGCGTCAGCTTCTCGCTGTAGAGGCCGATTTCCTCACAGGCCTTGACCTTGCCGCGGACGTAAATCTCAGACGCCGGAACGTGCCCGACGAGCACCACCGTCAGTCCGGGACGCACTCCCGCGGCAGCCATGGTCCTCACTTCCGCAGCCACTTCGCTGCGGATCTCTTGCGCGATCCTGGTTCCGTCGAGAATGGTGGCTGGCATTCGAGCTCCGGGGAAATTCTATCGCAACCGCTGCCAAGAAACGGAGGCAAGCAGCAGACAAGCAATGGCAGTTTACGCGGGCAATTTACGCGGGCAATTTACGCGGGCAATTTACGCGGAAGGACGCACAGGCCAGAGAGTTCATCGAACGGGCTCGATCTTCCCCTTGTTTTCTCTGTGTCCTCTGTGCCCTCTGTGGTGAAGAAGCGTTGTGAGCGCCATCACACCCACGCCCCGGCCCCTGTCGTACAATGCAACGTTATGATTGCCAAAGACCTACTGGAAATTCTGGTTTGTCCGGCGTGCAAGCAGGCGCTCGATTACCGCCAAAACCCGGAGAGTTTGAAGTGCAAGCAGTGCCACCGGGTCTATGCGGTCAAGGACGACATCCCCATCATGCTGGTCGACGAGGCCACGGTCGAGCCTTAGCGGCAGCTGCCGGGAGGGTCCGCGGCCGGACGGAAATTGCTGATTGTTGATTTCTGATTGTTGAATTGAAAACCTGACACCTGGACAGCCTTGATTTTCCAATCATCAATCAACCATCAGGAAATCAGCAATCTTCCTTAGAAAGGAAGGTTCCGACGTGGCGGCACAATACTTTTGCTGCACTCAATGTCATAAGAAATATCCCACGCACCATAAACTGTTCGACACCCTGTACGACTTCTCGAAAATCGCTCCGGAAGACTGTCCGGCCTGCGGAGGCATGCGTGAATTGCATATCACGCTAGACTTCCAACTGGGCGTGGGCGACGGAGAATTCAAGGTTGTCTCCGCATTCCTTCCCGACAAACTGGAGTCTTGGCTGGGCGAAGAGCAAGAAGAGGTCACGTTTTACCCGTTCCTGGTCGTGCTCGAAGGCGGGGTGGAAAGCAAGCAGTTCTGCTGGATGCCCTACTGGCACGTTGTGGGAAAAGAAGCTCGCTATGGCCAGCACGCCGTCTGCCTCGATCAAACCCAGTTCGAGAGCCTGATCGCGCAGGTGCAGGACAAAGTGCTGGAGCCGGTATAGGTGTCCCGCAGCCAGGCAGATTGTGTTAGCCGTTCTTGACTGCCTCCGCGACCTCGTGAGGGCTTTCATGAACTCCGACGAGTCCCTGGGCACATTGGATTGAGGAACCGGAACCAAACGGCGCCACGGAAGTAATCGAGTCTGCGTCCACCAGGACTTCCTGCGACGGATTCATGTGGTCGTGCAGCGTAATCAGTTTCATTCGCCCTCCTCTGGTGTTGGCGGCGGGAATTTTACGCCATCAGCGCACTTGTAGGACACTGACGGCTGCGGCAAGGACGCCATGCCTGAAGGTTCTGATGCGAATCATCGTCTGATCATTTAAGTTCTCCCGCATCCTACTGCAGACGCCAGGGCGACTGCTCGGGCCACCGCCTCATGGCATCCTCGGCCCAGGCTGTCGCTTTGTCCGTATGACACGAAGTGCATGGATTGGGAATTTTGTATTGGTCCGTCATCGCCGGCGAGATGAAGCGGAACGTATGCGCATGGACGAACGTCCCCGGCACGCCCTCCGTCTCGATCGCCGGCATGTGACAGGCAACGCACTGGCTTCCGGCGCTGCCATCTTTATGATGCGTATGTGCCTCCAGCGTGGCCGTGTGCGGACCGTTCGGGGATGAAGGTCCATGACAGTCGAGGCAGATCTGATTCGCGGGCTTTCTGAGTTGAGCGTAGTTTTCCGTGCCATGCACGTCATGGCATGAGGCACAGGTGATGCCACGGCGGTACATGACACTCTGCGCGAAGTCGTTGCCCTGCATGCGATTCTTGTGGGCCGTGCAGTCCGGGAAATAGTAGAAGCTGGTCTCACCCAACTTACAGTCCTCGAGCTTCCAGAACTTCTGCAGTTCTGGACCCACCCGGTTAGCCGACCGGCCAGTCGTAATACTTTCCTTCGATGGGGTTGGTCAACGGCTGTCCCTGGGAATGGCACTGGATGCAGGTGTCGTTGGCCGCTACCTCCTCCATGTGCGCCGGATTGAGAATGTCGCCGCGCGTGGGATGCGCCACATGCTCGCTGCCCGGCCCGTGGCAGCGCTCACAACCCACATTCCATTCCGCCACCTGCTTGGTCTGGATGTTGTAATCGACCGAGTGGCACCCATCGCAAGTCGGTCCGGTTGGCCGCTGCATGTTGTCCGGAGGGTACACAGCCCCCCACCAATCTCCGCCCTGCACCGGCACCATATAAGGACGCCACGCGTGATTGCCGATGTCCCACTGTGCCGCCAGCGGGAAATAGTCGTCGCCGATCTTGGTGAAATAGCGCTGCTTCCACAGGCTGCCGTAGACGAAGGCAACCTGATCCGCGGTGAACTTCGCCACGTTGTTGGTTGAGAGGTTGGGTAGGATGGCATCGGGATGCGTCCGCGGGTCCCGCACCACATTCGCCATGGGTGTCTTCTTCCACCGGACGTAAATCTCCGCGTGACATTTCTCGCAGGCCTGGGAGCCCACGTAATGTGCCGCGCTCGCGGTGCCCGCCTGTCGCACTTGATCCTCCCGGCTGAGGGGACGAAGGCTGCGAATGAAGAGAACGAACTTCCAACTATCCCCCGAGGATTCCTGGTGCGGACGGCCCCAGGCCGGCATTCCGGTGAGCTGCACTCCGTTCTCGATGATGTAGTGAAGCTCCCCATCGCTGAGGCTCTGAGTGGCATCCGAGCGAAGATCGGGTACCCTCGGATAGAGATTCTGCCCCACCGGCGTCCTGCCGCTGCCGTCGATTCCATGACAAGCCGCGCACTGGGTTAGAAACGCCTCTCGTCCTTGTCGCCCGCCCTCCGAAGTTGCCGCAAGGGGATTTTTCTCCACCCGCTCGCGTGTGGGGATGGCCAGATCTCGCACGGTTCTCGCCAGAACGGCTTCCCACGCAGACGGCGTGGCACTAGCGCGAAATCCTCGCCGCACCAACAGGAATCCGCAGACCGATCCCACCACGATCACCAGGAGAAGCGTCAGAAGAAGCGTCTTCAAAATTTTCATGGTGGTTGAGTTTCCGTCGCACACCCGGCCGACGGCTTTCCCTTTCTTGAGGAGCCAGACGCGAGTCGATCCACTGCGCCGCCCATTTTATTCGAAAGTTGTCCCTCGACCCGTTCCCAGAGAAACGCTTGGCGATTCCAACACACTATCAAAATGGAAGCAGTTCAGCCGTCCGGTGTCCGAATTCGGGAGGCCGAATACGACGTTCTTTGTTCGCCAACCGTCGGGGAACGACACATTGTGTCAGTTTTGAGATTACTTCCTGGGTACGAAGGAAACTTTCTGAGGGCCGGAAGCCCCTGGCAGTTCCCCGCAACTTTCGATATCCACAGGGGTTAAATGAATCCAAAGGGGCTTGGGGACCGTAATAGGAAAAGTAGGCTGATTTCGGCAGTAGGATTGCATGCAACTTCCACAGCTGCCGATGAGTCTAATACGGCAAGTGGTAGAAGGTCGGAGTCGGAGGTGATGACGGCCATGACGAGCGAAAAAATGAAGATGAACGACAAAGACAGGTTCACGGTGACCGAACTGGCAGCTCTGCGGAACGATCTGCTTCAGGGTGGCATGATCGATTCCTACGAGGCGGCCGAACTGCTTCAAGTGTTCCTGATGGGCCGTGGCTACGGGGTTTCGCCCAAGGCCGCGTTAGATGCGGCTGGCCGCGTCGAGATGGCAGGGTGCGCCATGCCAGTCCTGGTGCATGAGTTGGAAAACCTGGCGATGGTGATGTAACAAGCTTTCCGCGGCGCGGGACGGTGACCCCGCGGCGCAAATTGAGACTCCAATTCCCGTTGCGTGAGAAAACGCGCAGCCACTGTTTGGAAGTCTCGGAACTCGAAACCGAGTTCGAGAGAATTTGACATTCTGGGTCGACGATCGAAACCAGACCGAACGAACCAGTTCCACAATAGAACAGCCGGGCCAACCAGCCCGGCTTTGTGGTGTCTGCGCTCTTTTCCTCTGTCAAAAGACGGTACCGCCACCAGCACGACCAGCTTTACGGTCAACTAGCCGCATCAACGCATTCTCGTTGTCTTCCGTGACGCCTCACGCCTCTCCGGTCCGCTGTAAGTCTCGTTCCCCCTGCCACTTAGGTCGTATTCACTACAGAACTGTACGTACATATTTGCCCTAAAAGTGTTCCGCACGGAACGCTGTGGAAATCTTCTGCCGCAGGCTCGGAAGTTACTCGTAGCGCAGGCTTTCCACCGGATCGAGTTGCGATGCCCGGGTCGCCGGGACCGTTCCGAAGATAATCCCGACAATCGATGACACGACGATGGCGATGATCGCCGACAAGCCTGAGATGGGCATGCGGTAGTCGGTGAGGAATCGTACCGAATACGGAATCGCGAGGCCGGCAATGATGCCGGCAACCCCTCCGGTCAGCGAGATCAAAATGGCTTCCGCAAGAAACTGGAAGCGGATCGCCCGGTTGGTCGCGCCGATCGCTTTACGAATTCCTATCTCGCGAATGCGCGACGTCACCGTCGCCAGCATGATGTTCATGATGCCGATGCCGCTCACCAGCAGCGTAACGAACGCAACCAGCATAAGAATCAGCGTCAGGGCATCCGCAATTTTTCCCGCCACGGTGAGCAGTTGGTTCA
>OBLW0100002164.1_pt1 | contig 15973 bp, 10 predicted proteins | sample 1520161 | NCBI WGS metagenome assembly OBLW01 (sample SAMEA3539309, study PRJEB22396) | soil metagenome | biome: tundra; feature: field; material: soil | place: USA | collected 2010-05 | depth 0.15 m | reverse complement strand
CGAGAGTTGGGGAAGGGATCAAAGATCGGTAGCGCTTCGGTCACCGCGTTGCCGCCACCGGTCGCAAGCAACGAGTCCACTGAACTTGAGCTACGAATGCCCTTTACCTACAAGGGAACGCATTTTGTCCTTGCCAGCCTGGATATCGTAATCATGTCAAAATCAGGGACCGAGGGATCAGCAATGGTCTTCTCCACTCCGGCGCAGTCGCCGTTTTCGACGTCGTTGGTAAAGCATCTCGAATCGGTGACAGTCCAACGTCTCGGTTGACGCGAATGTCGTTTTGACGGCGCGAAGAGTGCTGCCGCGAATTGAAGAATGGGCGCTGTTTCGATAAATCGTGAACTCGGGAACGCCACCCGCCAGGGCAATTGTCGCAAGGACTGAACGGAGGTTCTTACTCCGCGCGCAAGAGAATGGCTGGCGATGTTCTCGCGGCGATGCGGGCGGGGAGTGCGGCGATCGCGTTGGCCATGACGAGCGCCACGGCAGCAATAATCAGCAACGTCGATGTCGGGACGACGACGTGCGGGACCGCGTGGATGGAATTGGCGAAGAGGTCCCATAGCGATCGGCCGACGACGATTCCGACGGGCAGTCCCACGATTGCTCCCAGCCCGACGGCGATCGTGGACTGGAACGCAACTGTCACGACAACTTGGCGTCGCGAAAAACCGAGTGCTTTGAGGAGCGCGATGTCGCGGCGACGCCGGCGTACGGAAGAGAGAAGCGTCAGACCGAGGGCGACCAGTGCTCCGCCGCAAAGGACCGCGCCGAGTTCAATCGGCGTGTTGCCGAGGGCGCGATAGTTGACGATCTCCGCCGGTCGTTCAAGGTTCTGGATGAGATTGTTCGGAGCCGCGCCAGGGCCCGAGCCTCCGCCCGCGAGGTCGACGGCGTGTTGAAGTGATTTCTGTCCCTGCTCGACACTCACGCCGTGTTTGTATCGAATGAGGATCGCGTTCGGTCCCGGAGGAAGATCGAAAATGTCCCGCTCGAAGAGAGGGATCAGCGTGTAGTTCATGACCGCGCCGATACCCATTTCGAGATGTGAGCCGCCCGCTTGACCGAACGCGGGCATCGTCGCGGTCCCAACGATTTGCAGCGTCGTGGGTTTTGATCGCGGGCTCGTGACGACGACCGTGTCACCGATGGACTTGTGGAGCATTTCCAGTGTCGTCGCTCCGAGAACGACCTGGCCGGCAGCTTCTAGATCGTGTCCCAACAGTACGGGCGGTTGAATCCGCGCTCCGGGGTTTTCGCCCATGACCGGAACGGACGATCCGTCAATGCGCAACGTCGCGAAATAGGCATTGGATTTAGTCGCGATGTCGGGGTCCTCGGCGAGCGGCGCGTTTATGGCCTTGGGGAGATCGCCCACTCCTCCGCCTCCGTTGAGCACCACACTCCAATTCCATCCGTAGAGCCGCGGGCTCGAAACGAGCGTTCGGAGACTGGTGGCGAACGTGGTCGTGGCTCCGACGATGATCAAGGCGATCGCCGCGCCAATGATCGCCGAACGCATCGGAACGGCGCGGCGACCACCGCCGGTCTCGAGTGCGAACCCGACACCCGTCACGGCCGCGATGGGCAATCCCGAATTACCGGCTATTCGCGTTGGATCGAATTTGCTCCGACTGAAGCGTCTGGCGGTCCTCGTCTCGCGATGGGGCTGACTTCGGTAGGCGAATGTCGCCGTGATGGTCCCGAGCGCAATCAAGATGAGTGCGAATCCTGATCCCAGGACGGTCCAGTCGACGTTGAGGTGGGCACCCAAATAGGGTCTGATCGGTCCGATCGGCGCCAAGGGCGAAAGGCCGATTGCGACGCCGACCGCCAGCAGTGATCCCGTGATAATGGCCACCGTCGCCCCAATGAGACCGTCGATGAACGTCGTCCTCGGATCGGCGCCCATCGCGCGAAGGATTTTGGAATCACTGGCGGTGAGTCGAACCATTCGTGCGATCAATTGTGCGGCGATCGCGAGCGCGGCCAGAGCGGTCAGAAGGCCGAATATGCCCAAGGCCAACGCCTCCGGAGTGATCGAACGCGCAACACGATTCTCGACATTCGCTACTGTTTGGGGCGGAATACCGATTTTGGGAAAGAGACGTTCGTACTCTTTCTGAACTTGAGCACTGTAACGGTTGCCGCCCTTGACCTTGATGCCGACGAAGGTGTCGTTCGCACAGCACTGCAAGTAGTTACGAGTGAGCGCCGGCGTGAAGAGCACAATGAGGTCATTGGAGCTGTCCACCTGATCCTGCACGAGGTTGCCGGCTTGGATCGCGCCGGTTCCTACGAGGCGATCTTTGAAGGTCCCTGAGGTCTTGGGACCATTGAGACCGGCCGCGACACCGGCCTTGTTGGTGTAGTACGCAAAGGTCACCATTTCACCGAGGTGCCAGCCGAACTGATGAACCGTCGCTGAGTCCGCGACGAATTCGTCTGACCGACGTGGGTTGGGCAATCGACCCTCGGTGACGATGAGACGATTTTGAATCAATTGGAGACCGTCGACGCTGCCGATGGGCGAGAATCCACTGTCACCAGGGAGTGATTGTCCGTGAGACCCCAAGGGAAAGGCATTGATTCCGACCATCGCTTCCACCTGCACCACGTGGGGGAGACGCCGAACCTTCTGCACCGCGGACGCGCTGTAGCCAGAGTTGTAACCCGCTTGGGGGTTATAGACCTGAAGTGGTGCGATGAGTTGAGATGTATCTCGACTATCGAGCAGCCTTGTGAAAGAAGTTTCGGTACTCCGCGCTCCGGCCACCGTTCCCATCGCCACTCCGCCGAGAAGGGCGATGAAGAGTACGAGCGACACGTAACTCGTCCAACGACTCCGCAACGTCGCCCTGAACCGGTATCCGCCCACAGCGAAGGCGGTCGTCCTCACGCTCCGGTTTCCTTCACGCAGAAGAGACCCACTCGCACCCCTAGGGAGATTTCGTCGACCACAAGTCTCGGGCAAGTCTCGCAGCGCCCGGTTCGCGTCACAAGGTTGTTATCCGAAGCGTTCCTGTGGTGGCTACACCACCACTTGGTGGGTGGCTAGCGCCGTGACTGAGAAGCGGCTACGCCGGCAGAGTTCGCTGACGTCTGGTCTTCGCACACTCGTGAATCGGTGACAGGCCGTAGCCTTGAAAACGTCGAGCACCAGAAGTACATTGGCGAAATGTCCACAGTCGAAGAACAGACCGAGGCGTATCGCGCGTCCCACGATCGCATCGACACGCTCGTGCGGAGCCTCAACAATGAACAGTTGGCGACGGTGGTGACATGCTGTCCCCTCTGGACGGTCAAGGACCTCATTGGTCATCTCACCGGCGTCCTCGAGGACCGCCGAGACGGCAACATGCCCACCGGATCGTTCGCTGAGTGGACGGCCGCTCAGGTCGCACGACACCGCGACGAGCCGATCGAGTCAATTCTGGAGACGTGGCGTGAGGCGTCGGCGCAGAGCATCGACGCGCCGCCGTCGATGGCGTCATTGTCATTCGATGCGGTCACCCACGAGTTCGACCTCTATCAAGCGCTGGGAATCGCCGGCGACCGTTCCACGGATTCAGTTCGTATTGGCGCTGAACGTTCCCTCGGACGCATGAGTTCGATGCTCAAAGACGGTTCGGCACCCGGCGTGCGGGTGACCACCGAAGACGGCACGAACCTGGCCGAAGGGGCGACGTCACCGCTGGCGCTCGAAACCTCTCGTTACTCGTTCATGAGGTTGACCACCGGTCGGATGAGTCGGGCTCAGGCTGAGGCGCTCGGCTGGGGGAGTGATCCGGCACCGGTTCTCGACTCGCTCTATAGCGACGGTTTCTTCGTCCTGCAACCCGTGGACGTCACCGAGGTCGACGGCTTCTAAGTCGCTTCCGTCGAGGAGGTGAATTTCGGGGGGCGCTTCTCGATGAATGCGGCGATGGACTCTTGGGCGTCGGGGAGAAGGCTCGCGGCGGCCATGACGTCGGTGGCGTAGACGTAGGCGTCGGTCTGGCTCATCGCCATCTGTTCGTAGAACGCGTGCTTGCCGATTCCCTTCGAGGTCGCACTGCCGCGCGTGGCCCGTCGGAGCAGGCGCGTCGTCGCGTCGTCGAGTTCATTCATCGGCACGACGAGGTTGATGAGTCCCCACGCCTCAGCGGTTCCGGCGTCGATCGGGTCACCCGTCATGGCCATCTCGAGTGCTCGTTTACGTCCTATTGAGCGTCCCACGGCGACCAACGGCGTCGTGCAGAACAGTCCGCCCTTCCCACCAGGTGTGCAGAAGGTCGCCTCCTCGGCGGCAACGGCGAGGTCGGCCGTCGCCACCAATTGACACCCGCCGCCCGTCGCCAACGCGTGCACTCGAGCGACGACCGGTTGGGGGATCGACTGGATCGTCTGCATCATCGTGGTGCACATGCCAAAGAGGTGACGAACGGAGTCGAGATCCTGGTTCGCCATCTCGGCGAAGTCATGCCCCGCGCTGAAGAGTCGACCCTTGGCCGCGAGAATGACGCCCGTCGCGTCACTCTCGCCGACGTCAATGAATGCCTGGGTGAGTTCTTGCATCAAGGTCAACGAGAGGACGTTGAGGCGCTCTGGGTGATTCAACCAAATCGTGAAGGTGTCGCGCTCTCGTTCACTGAGTACGTACTGGAATGACTGTGGCACGCTGGTTCCCTTCACGCCATCGAGCCTGAGCCTAATTCGGACGCTCCACGACGTCGAGCGTTCGGTGTCGCCCTTCGTGGTTCGTCACCCACCCGACGATCCGGCTCGAAGTGGGACCTTCGATCGAACGACTGTCAGCTCTCGACCGCCGGCACTTCGGACGAGTCGCCGTCGCCCAGATAGTTGTCGATGAGGGAAAGAAGCAGCTTCAGGTCGAGCGGCTTGGTGAGGTATTCGTTCGCGCCGGCGTCTCGGAATCGTCGGATCTGCCCGGGAGTCGCGTCAGCCGAAAGTATGACGATCGGGATATTCGCCGTCGACGCGTCGAGACGTAGGCGCTCAAGAACCTCAAATCCGTTGATGTCGGGCAGATGTACGTCGAGAAGGATGAGGTCCGGGTGACGGACCTGGGCGATGCTGATGCCGGGGCTCCCTTGGACGGAGGTCAGGAGTTGGATATCCGGACGTTGCAGCAAAAGTCGCTCGACCAACTGCACGTTGTAGAGATTGTCTTCGATGTAAAGGATCGTCGCCATGGTGAGTCGCCCGTCTTCGCGTCAGTTGTCACACGTCATTCTAATGATGCCCCTGGTGCGGTATCGAGGAGAGGCAATTCGAACCAGAACGTCGAACCCTCATCGACCACGGTTTCAAAGCCCAAGGTGCCCCCCATCGCTTCGATCAGCGTCTTGGACAAAGTCAAACCGAGCCCGGTGCCCTCGATCCCACGCGATTCAGCGTCGAGACGGTCGAACGCCGTGAAGAGCCGTTCGCGCAGATCGGGCGCAATCCCGAAACCGGTGTCGCTCACCGAGAATCGCACGAACTGCGAACTGCACGAACAGTGGAGCGTCACACTGCCGTGGCTCCGGTTGTACTTGATCGCGTTCGAAAGGAGATTCAAGATCACCTGCTTGAGGCGAAGTTGGTCGGCCGTGACCGAGAAGTCGAAGGAATCGCTATAGCTAATGGCGACGCCTCGCTCTTTGGCTTGGGGGCCGATGATGTCAAGACATTCGGAGAGGAGATCGGCCAGGAGGATCGTCTCCGGCGTGAGGGCGATGTTGCCTGACTCGACCCGTGAGATGTCGAGTACCTCATTGATCAGGGTCAGTAGATGCTGGCCCGACTTGTACACGTGGTCGACGAGTTCCAAGTCATCTTTTGATTCGAGCTCCATCTGGAGAATTTGCGCGAAGCCGAGCACGGAGTTGAGCGGCGTGCGCAGTTCATGGCTCATGCGCGACATGAACTCACTCTTGGCGGCGTTGGCGCGCTCGGCCTCTTCCTTCGCGGCCGCCAGTGCCTCTTCGAAGGCGACGGCTTCGGTCACGTCTCGCGATACGAGCACCGCTCGCGGAGCCTGTTCGTCCTCGTCGTCCAGCAGCCGGCCGCGCGTCTCGATGATCATCCAGGAACCGTCCGCGTGAAGGGCCCGAAATCGGTAACTCACCAACTCATCGCTGGCGTTCGCGAACATTCGCTCAAGTACTGCGCTGACGTGGGGTTGGTCGTCCGGGTGCATGATGCTCAACGCACTGCGGCCCATCCGCTCTTCTTTCGGATAGCCGTAGATTCTCTCCGTTCCGGGACTCGCCTCGATGATCACGAGGTCTCGACCGATGACGACAATCGAGTCCGGCGCCGCGTCAAGGATTGCTTTGTTCTTCGCGAAGCTTCGCGCCAGGGCCATCTCCCAGTTGACGGACTCCGTGACATCGCGAGAGATGAACACCAACCTCGTGGGTGGTCCCTCGGAGTCGTGAAGCGTTCTTCCTCGAACTTCGATGGTCACGAGTCGACCATCGACGTGGTTCATCCGAGTGCGGAAACTGACCGCGCCATCGCTCTCGAACGCCGAGCGCAACGAGTCGCGCACGGATTCGCGATCGTCGGCGTACACGAGTTCAGCGACGTCACGTCCGATCCGGTCTTCAGCGGCCACGCCGTGCAGACTCTTGGTTCCGGGGTTGGCTTCAAGAATTCTGAGGTCCTGGTCGATGACGACGATCGAGTCGATCGCGGCGTCGAGGATCGCTCGCGTGGTCTCTCTGCTTTCGGCCAACTGGGCTTCGACGGCAATGCTCTCGGTGAGGTCGCGAGCGATGAAGACGGCCTTGGTCGCGGTGCCGCCGTCCGCGCGTAGTGCGTGACCCCTCGCCTCGACCACCATCGAGTGACCGTCAGCGTGGCGCGCTCGGAATCGAACCGTCACGATCTCATTCGAACTCTCTTCGAACATCCGTTGAAGGACTCGTTCGACCGCTGGTCGGTCGTCGGGGTGCATCACTTGAAAGACACTCGCTCCCGTGGCGGCGTCGTCGTCGTAGCCAAAGAAGCTCTGTCCGCGGGGACTTTCTTGGCCGACGACGAGGTCGCGGTCCACGATGACGATGAGGTCCGCCGCCGCGGCGAAAATGGCCTTGGTCATTTCGACGTACGCCGCCAATTCGGCTGTGTTCGCATTGCGGGCCGTGACGTCACGCCCGGTGGCGTAGATCAATTCCCCGCGGCGCTGCGACGTCCATTCAATCCAGCGGTAGCTCCCATCACGGCACCGGAGTCGATTCTCGAATCCGGCACGGGTCGGGGATGGTTCGCCCCATTCGACGGCACTCTCGGCTCTGGTCGGTTCCACGTCGTCGGGGTGGACGAAGTCGACGAAGTCTCGTCCTTCGAGGTCATCCGGTGTCCATCCGAGGACGGTCTCCCACGCGGGATTCGTAAGTCCGAATTTCCCACCGGCCTTGAATACCGATAGGAGATCGATGGAGTTCCTGAAGTATTCACTCAGGTCAGGGCTGAGCGGCGATTTACGTGACATTCCCCAACGCCCGTCCGTTGCGACGTTCCAACATATTGACGGCGCGCAACGGGTGCGCGAGTTGGACTGCCCAGTTTTCACTCATCGTGGGCCACACGTCTCAACCTATCCGGTAGTGCTTCAAAAAGGACTGAATCGCGGCTCGGGCCCAATTGATTCGATGGTGGACTGGAAAATGGGCTGATGGTCCACCAGATTCATCGTTGCATCTCAGCGTTGAACTGGCAATGGAATCCGACACACAAGAAACCGGTCCGTCATTATGACGGACCGGTTTCCTGCGTGAGGCGAATTGCGGCGAAGCTCTATTGACTCTTGGTGGTGATGAGAGCGCCCGTCGTCGTTGACGCAGTACTCCAGTGCAACTGGACTCGCACGTGGAGACGTTGGATCAGATACGTCTCGGCGGCTGAGGCACGACGGTGTGCGAGTGCGGCGTTCCCCTTGGCGTAGCCGGTGATCACAACTACTGAGTGCACGGTCAATTTCCTAATGAGAACGACGATGGCGTTGCGCGCCGCGCCGCTAAGGGCGTTGTTGTTGTTCGCGAAAGTTAATCGAACAGCGTGCGGGATCGCCAACTTGGCGAAGGTCACCGTGGTCGCTGATGAGGAGATGCTCGCGTAGGTCGCGTCATTGGCTTTGGTTGCAGTCACGACGCACGTCCCTGAGGTCGAGGACGTGAGCGTCGCACCCGAGAGTGCACAGCCCTTGGCGGTGCCATTGGCGACGACGAAGCTGAGGGCTCCGGTGCCGGAACCACCGGTGGTGTGAAGGGCGAATGAACGACCGTAGGTGGCGTGCCCGCTGGAGAGGGCCAGCGCACTCTGCGCCAAACCGACGTCGATCTTGGCCGTGTCGACGATGTTCAACGAGTCACCCGAATAGGTGAGCGTGTACAGCGTTCCCGGAACTCCGGTCAGGGTGAGGCCACTGAAGGTGGCGACACCGGCGACGAAGTTGGCACTCGAACCGGCACTGAGTGTTCCGCCGGCGCCCGTGGTGATCAAGGCGGTCACGGCGCCGGTCACGACGGTGGTGACGATGTTGCCACCCGTGTCTTCAATCTTGATGACCGGCTGTTGTCGCAACACGAGTCCGGACGCGGTCGACGTGCTCGGCTCGGTCGTGATGACCAACTGCGAGGGCGCACCAACCGTGACGGCGACACTTGTCGACGTGGCCGGCGTGAGCGTGCCGTCACTAAAGGTCAACGTGTACGGACCGACGAGGGCATTGAGGGTCAGACCACTGAAGGTGGCAACGCCCGCCGTAACGACTTTCGTCGAAGGTGTGACCGTGACGCCGCCGGCGGTGATCTTGACGGACACCGTTGAGGCATCAGATGTGACTACGTTTCCGGCCGCGTCTTCGACCTTCACCACGGGCTGTTGGGCGAGCGGCGCACCGCTCGCGACCGTCGCGGAAGGTTGGGTCGTGATGACCAAGTGCGTCGCGACACCGGCACTCACGGTGATCGTGGTGGAAATCGCCGACGTCAACGCGCCGTCGCTAAATGTCAGCGTGTACGGTCCGACGAGTTCGTTAATCGTGAGACCCGTGAAGGTAGCGAGACCGGTCGTCGCCGAGACGGTCGCGGTGTTGTTCGCGATCGTTCCAGCAGCGGAAGTTACCGTAGCCGTGACGGTCGAGGAATTGCCGATGATGGTGTTGCCACCGGCGTCTTCGATTTTGACGACCGGTTGGGTCGCGAGAGCGACGCCACTGGCGACGGTCGCCGAGGGCTCAACCGTGATGGCCAATTGGGCGGCGGCACCGGCGCCAACCGTAATGGTCGTCGAGACGGCACCGGCATACGCGCCGTCACTGAAGGTCAAGGTGTAGTTCGCGGCGGGCGAGTTGAGCGTGAGACCAACGAACGTCGCGACGCCGGCGACTGCAGTAGCGGTGTTGTGCGTAACGGTGCCCGAGCCCGAGGTCAACGTGGCTGTGACCGTTGTAGTGTTCGACGTGATCACGCTGCCACCGGAGTCAACGACGTCGACCACTGGCTGGATCGCCAAGGGCGCACCGGCCGCGGCCGTGGCCGACGGCTCGGTGACAATGGTCAATTTCGCCGCGACGGCGGTCTGCAACGTGGTCGTAGCTGAGGTCAGGGCGCCATCGGCGAAGATAATGTTGTAATTGCCCGGTACGGCGTTAATGGCGAGTCCGGTGAAAGTGGCGACGCCGAGTACCGCCGCTTTGGTGCCGTTGGAGATACTCGAGCCGACGGGGCCACTGACGAGAGCGGCGGTGACGGTCGAGGTGTCGCCCTTCAACACGTTTCCGTTGGCGTCTTCAACGCTGATAACCGGCTGCGTCGCGAGGGCGACACCGTTGACGGCGGTGACGGAGGGCGCAGTGGTAATGACCAGTTTCGTGGCCGCACCAGTAACGGTGACCGACACTGCAGATGGGGAAGTGAGCGATCCGTCTGTGAAGGTCAAGTTGCCGGTGGTCGGGTCCGTGGCGTCAGTAATCGCGAATCCACTGAAGGTTGCGACGCCGGCGACGGCAGCCTTGGTGTTGAGGGTCAACGAACTTCCGGCCCCGCTGTAAGCGGCGGTCACCGTAGAAGTGTCGGTGGTGACGATATTGCCACCGGAGTCCTCGACGTCCACAACGGGTTGTGGAGTTAGTGCGACTCCGCTGACTGCGCCGGCCGCGGGCGAAGTGGCGAAGGACAGCTTCTTCGCAGTACCGACCGAGACGGTGATTGAGTTCGACGGGCTCGTTGTTGCCGAGTCGGTGCTGTCAGCGAACGTCAAAGTGTACGGACCGACGAGCGCGTTCAACGCCAAACCAGAAAAGGTCGCGACACCCGCAACGGCAGCGACCGTCGTTGTGCCGGTGAGTGTGGAAGGCGCGCCAGTGGTAATCGTGACGGTGACGGGGCCGGTGGCACCCGTATCGACAACGTTGCCCGAGGTCTCGACCTGGACGATGGGCTGTTGGGCGAGAACCGCGCCACTGGCGTCAGTGGTTGAAGGTTGCTGCGTGACCACCAAGTGATCCGACCCGGCCGCCGACGCGGTCGTGGCGAGACCAATCAGAAAGGTCGATCCGAACAGTGCAGTCGTGACGAGAAATCGCGTTACGACGTGACGACGTGAGCCGAATATTTTCTGTGTACGCATGACCAACTCCATGATTCGCTCGTTGCTACCTAACTACAACGGTAACCTCACGAACATGTCAATTGCCCGAGAAAGTCAATTGTCGGAGCAGTAGTCAAGAGATCGTGCTGGTAATCGAATGTTCTCGCACGTGAAATCATTCGTGAGAATCTTGTCTTACGCAGTTGATAATAAATCTGAAGCGATGTCGATGTCATCGCCATCACCTTTGATTCGTTGGTAAGTGCGATCATTCCATGCACGCAACAACGTTTGATGTTGAATTACATGCCGCGCAAAACGTGCGAATTCAAAGTTGGTTTTCCGGCGAAAGTCAATATATGAAACTTTTGTTGCGAAGACCGAGATGTGGTCATTATTCATATCGGAAGGTGTGTAATGCGTCCCGAATACGTCGCTCGTGACGACATCTGATGGTCGATCTCGGGTGTACCCGCGTTGGTCGCAGTCGCTTCGCTACCGCAACGTCATCGCAGCGCCAGTCCCCGCACCTCGTTCGGCCAACACGCGCGATCCAGATGAATTGTTCACGCGAATTGGCTACAGTCAGGGGACACTGAACCATGCTCTTAGGAGGCCACGATGACTGATTCCAACCGACCGCCGCTCACGTTCGCCTTCTTCCCGGGCGTCGCCACCTTCGAAGTGACGAGTGACGACATTGCCGAAGGCGCGACGTTGGCGAACGCGCAAGTCGCGAACTTCATGGGTTACAGCGGAGAGAACCATTCACCACAACTCTCCTGGCGAGGCTTTCCCGCCGAAACGAAAAGTTTCGCGATCACCGTGCACGACCCCGACGCGCCCACCGGGAGCGGCTTCTGGCACTGGGTCGCGTTGAACATTCCAGCGAACGTGACGGACCTCGCGGCCGGCGCCGGATCCGAGGGCGCTGATGATCTGCCCGACGGTGTCGTGCAGCTGCGCAATGACGCCGGGACGGTCGGCTACGTGGGCGCCGCCCCTCCGGCCGGCGACGTCGCGCATCGGTACGTGCACACCATTCACGCGGTCGACGTCGAGCGACTCGACGTGGGGGCCGACGCGGCGCCCGCGATCGCCGGCTTCAACCTTCGCTTCCACGCAATCGCCCGAGCTCAGATCGTGCCCGTATTCGGCTCTTGATCCACGCACGTCCGACGTCCGACGTCGCGTCGACCGCACTCATGGAGTCATCGCGTGTCTTGTGCTGATGCGCCGAATTCGCGGGGCACGCCATTATTGTGAGACGAATCGAGCAAAGGACTGACCAGGCGTCAGTCCGATGTGGAGATTCCGCGAAACGTGATGCAGTGGGGATGCAATGAGCGAAAATCAGGGCCCCGGCCCGCTGGCCCTGGTCGGATCGGGAGAGTACTTACCCCAAATGGCCGAGATTGAAGGCGGACTCCTCGCCGGCCGGGCACCGCGCTACGTGCAACTCGCCACCGCCGCCGTGCCCGATGGTCCGCCGGTAGTGGAACGGTGGCACAACTTGGGCCAAGCCCAAGCGCAACGACTCGGCGTCGAGGCCGTCATCCTGGACGTGAACGACCGCCGCGACGCCAACGACGCCGCGATCGCCGCCCAAGTCGAGGGCGCCGGATTGGTGTACTTGTCCGGCGGCCACCCCGGCTATTTGGCCGAGACATTGCGCGGGACACTGGTGTGGGACGCAATCGTTGCCGCCTGGCGTGCGGGCGCCGCGCTCGCCGGTTGTAGCGCCGGCGCCATGGCGTTCTCGTCGTGGGTGCCGTCGTTGCGACATCCACGAGAGGGTGGTACCGAAGGACTGGGGCTGTTGCCGCACGTGCGGGTGATACCGCACTTCGACGCGTTCGCGTCGCGCATCCCTGACATGGTCACGCGATTCCTGTTACCCCACGATCCGTCGATCACGGTATTGGGGATCGACGAAGACACGGCCATCGTTGGCGGTCCCAGTTACTGGACGGTGAAGGGCCGCTCTTCGGCGTGGCGACTCAGCGACGACGGCCGCGAGCAACTGGCCAACGGCACGAGTGTGACCACGCCGCTCAACGGACCGACGGTCTCCTAGTCGGGCCAGAGATCCTCGAGTTCACGACCCTTCGTCTCGGGGAGTGACCAGAACAGCGTCGCGACCGTCATGGCGGGCAGGAAGGTGAGGTCCGCGGCCAAGGCGAAATGGTTGCCGATGTCGGCGATGGCGCCGAACACGACGAGTCCGATGACGGCGCCGAGAACGCCAGAGGCGAGGAACCACCCCGACGCGGACGCCCGAACGGACGTCGGAAAGAGTTCGTTCACGATCGCGCCGACCGCGGGGGCGAAGATCGAACCGAACATGACGCCCAAGACGTAGCCCGCGATCAAGTCGATGCGCGGTCCGGTGTAGGAGAGCACGCCGAAGAGCGCGAGGCCGGTCATGCCGAGGGCCCCAGTGACGCGACGACCGAATCGATCGGCCATCCAGCGGCCGATCAACAGACCGGCCAGACCGGTCGCGCCAGCGCCCACGACCATGAGCGCCGTCGTCACGCCTGAGAGGTGGTCGATGTTCTGGGCGAACAAGAAGATGAAGCTGTTCGCTGGGCCGGTGATGAATGAGAGAGCGAAGGCGATGATGGAGAGCAGCACGAGTCGCCGACGAAACGGCCGTCCTACCGCGCCGAGAGCCGGTGCGACGTAGTGTGGCGAGACTTCGGCGATGGCGAAGCGGTCGGGCTCTGAGGCCCAGCGACTGATGAGCGGCACCAACGCCAGGGGAACGACGGCGAGCAAGAACAGTCCTCGAAACCCCAGTGACTTAGAGGCCAGGCTATGGATGATGGCCGTGAGCCCGGCGCCGACGCCGTAACCAGCGGCGACGAGCGCGAGGGCTTTGGCCCGGCCCTTGGTATCGGTCTGTTCGGCGGCGATGACTTCGGAGAGGGCGTTGGTGGCACTCAACAGCGGTCGACCGCACGCGAAGATCACCACGAACCACCAGTAGCCGGGACTCGCCGCCGCGAGCACCGTGGCCGTGAGGCCCAGTCCCACCGTCACAATCAACATTCGGTGGCGACCGACGCGGTCCGCCAGTGCCGTCAGTGGAAGCCCGCCGATCGACGCCAAACGAATTATCGCGAGTCCGACGCCGAGTTTCGTTCCGGAGAGTCCCGCCTGGTCGGCCAGGGTGGCCCCGTGCACCAGATGGCCGAACGTTCTCGCCACGCTGCCCAGTGCCGTCACGACACCGAACTGACCGAAGCCGGACGCGAAGGATGCGAGTACGGCACCCAGTACCACGCGGTCGTTCCACCGATGGAGTCGCGGGGCGCGGAGAGACTCGGGATCGGGTGACAGCGTCATCGGAAGGTTCGCAGTGACGCGCGAATCGGTCGAACGCTGGAATCCTCGCGTCGACGAGCGAACCAGAACGGACTGTAGAAGAGGGTGAAGAGAATGGGCACGAGCACGACGCCGGTCGCCAGGTACCAGGGATACGGTCCCATGAGTCGTAGGAGCGTCCACTGGTGCGGGGCGTGGCGCAAGAACATGTAGTTGGCGCCGATGACGGCGTCGACGAGTCCCACGAGAGCGACGTATATATACGTCACGATCGACGCGCGAGTGACCGAACCTCTCCGCGGATGAATTCGCATGCCCACCACCAGGAAGAGGGCCGCCACGATGATCAGCGTATGACCGATCACGTACTCGAAGAACTCGACGTGGGGAAAGGGCACGTTGAGATCGGGGGTGAGCAGCCCCTGCAAAGTCCCGGCGAGCGCCCAGAAGTACGTGAGTTCCACCAACCACCGCACGCGCCACCAGCACGCCGCTGCCGCGACGAGGAGGGCGAAGTTGCAGAGCGCGAGTGGCAACGACGTTCGAAGCTCCCACGTGCCGTCGACGAGTTGTCGAATCGCATCCACGACACAGTCCGACAGCAGAATCAGTGCGATGACCTTCGCGGCGCGTGGACTCCATCGACCGGGACGAAGTCGGGCCCACGTGCAAAGGACCACGCAACCACACGCCAATGCGGCGACGCTCGACCAATAGGGGCCCGCTGAGATGGCGGCGTCGATCTCTCCCATTGCAAATTGGTTTAGCAGGGTTGTTCGAAGGATCGTCGCCGAGCCTGCAAGAGAATTCAAGGATTGCCGGGGCGCCGACGATCCGCTCGACCGTCGAGTGAACCGTGATGCGTCAAAAACACAGGCGTCGACCCAGAGGATTGCGACGACGACACGACGGGCAGAAGTGTCGATACGCACCCAGCGCATCGACGGACCCGGTGAGCGAGTATGCCGTCAGTATGACGTACGAATCGCAGGCGTCCAATGACGAAGAACTCGTGTTACGAGACGTCAGGGCGCTGCTCGATCAGCTCCAGTTGGACCCGGAGCACTCGCTCGTAATGGAGAGTCGCCTCACCGATGATCTCGGCGTCGACAGCCTGGCCCTGGTGGAGTTGTGCGACCAACTGGAGCGGACCTTCGACGTCTCGCTACCCGACGAAGTCTTCCTCTACGCCACGACGCCGCGACAGTGGATGGAAGCTGTCGTGGGTGCTCGTGGTGGCGCATCGGCGCGCGTCGTCGACTCATCCGGAGTCGGACCAGCGCAACCCCCACCATCGAAACATTCGCGTCTCAACGCAGTGCTGCGCCGTGTGGTCTCGAGTGCGCGAACCGGCCGAGACACGCGCTCCCAGCGAACGAGTCGGGACACGACGTCCGGAGAGCCGGCTCGCAGCGCAACGAGCCCCGTGCCCTACGCCCTCTTCGCGTGGACGCTCCTCATCCCCTTCGCCATCGGAATCTGGTTACTCGCAGTGCTGCCTCTTTCTTTGGCCCAGCGCAGAAACGCCGGCCGAGCACTTGCCCGAGTGACCTGTCGCAAGTTGCGCCTTTCGGTGAGCGTCGAAGGAGCACTGCCGGACGCCGCTCGCGCGTCGGTCATCACAGCTAATCACTCAAGTTTCATCGACGGCATGTTGCTCTACGTCTTCTTAGACCAGCCGTTGACCTTCGTGTCGAGTACCGACATGGAACACCAATTTCTCGTGGGCCGGATCATGAGGGGCTTCGGTTGCGTGTTCGTCGAAAGAGGTCGAGCAGAGCGCAGCGCGAATTCGGTCGACAAACTGGTGAGCACGATCCGAGGTGGACAACATCTGCTGATCTTCCCCGAAGGATCGATCAGTGAACGACCGGGACTGCGTGTCTTTCATCTCGGTGCGTTCGAAACGGCCGCTTCGTCTAAGTGTTCGATCGTTCCGGTGGGCATTCGAGGAACGCGCGACATCCTGCGACCGGGCAAATTTCTCCCTCACCCTGGTGAGGTGCGCATCGTCATCGGCACCGCGATCATGCCCACGGGTCCAGAGTTCAGCGAC
>OBLW0100002163.1_pt1 | contig 15975 bp, 17 predicted proteins | sample 1520161 | NCBI WGS metagenome assembly OBLW01 (sample SAMEA3539309, study PRJEB22396) | soil metagenome | biome: tundra; feature: field; material: soil | place: USA | collected 2010-05 | depth 0.15 m | reverse complement strand
GCGCCCGGATCGTCGGGATCGACCCACGTCAGCTCCACGCTCATCTTGCGCAGCAGGTGCTTGAACTGGTTCACCGTCCCGCCGTAGAGCGCCGAGGACGAGACGACGTGGTCACCCGGCTGCAGCAGCGTGAAGAGCGCGGCTGCCTGCGCGGCGATCCCGCTGGCGAACGCCACCGCGCCAGCGCCGCCCTCGAGGTTCGCTACTCGCTCCTCGAACACCGCGACGGTCGGGTTCATGATGCGCGAGTACGTGTTCCCGTACTCCTGCAGGTTGAAGTACGCCGCCGCTGACTCCGGGTCCTCGAACACGTAGCTGGTCGTCTGGAAGATCGGCACCGCACGTGCGCCCGTGTTCGGGTCGGGCCGTTGCCCGGCGTGCAGCTGCCGTGTCTCGAATCCGAACGCGCGGTCTTCCTCGACCCGCGAGAGCTTGTCGGTCATGAAGGCCTCTTCCTCGACGTCACTCGCCGGCCCCGCCTTCGGCCAGGAAGCGGTGGATAATGGGCGTCTGGCGGGCTTCCTCAAGCAGGAAGCAGTCGTGGCCGTACGGTGCCTCGATCACATGGAACTCGACCGGCTTGCCGAGAGCACAAAGCGCCTCCTCGATCTCCCTCGACGCGGACGGCGGGTACAGCCAGTCGGAACTGAACGCGATCAGCAGCGCCCGCGCCGAAATGCCTTCGAGCGCCCGCGCGAGCGATCCGCTGCCGTGCTGCCGCGCGAGATCGAAATACGTGAGCGCGCGCGAGGTGTAGAGATAGGTGTTGGCGTCGAAGCGCTTGACGAACGAGTCGGCCTGGTGGCGCAGGTAGCTCTCGACCTCGAACTCCGGTTCGGTGATCGTGTAGCGGATGTCGTCGGCGAACTGCAGCCGCCGGCCGAACTTGTCGTTCAGCGCCAGTGCGGACAGATACGTGACGTGGCCGACCATCCGCGCCACACCCATGCCGGCATCCGGCGTGGCGCCCGTGCCGTAGTAGTGGCCGCCTTGCCAGGCCGGGTCGCCCATGATCGCGGCACGCGCGATTGCGTTCCAGGCCACGCCCTGCGGCTGGAGGGCGTGCGTGCTGGCGATCGCCACGACGGCATCGACCTGATCAGGAAACAGGATCGCCCATTCGAACGCCTGCATCCCGCCGAGCGAGCCGCCGGCTACCGCCGCAAGCCGCTCGATGCCGAGTGCGTTCAGGAACGCACGCTCGGTCCGCACCATGTCCGCGACAGTGATCACCGGAAAGTCCAGCCCGTACGGCTTACCGGTTGCCGGGTCGATCGACGATGGCCCCGTCGTCCCGCGGCAGCCGCCGAGCAGGTTCGTGGAGACGACGAAGAAGCGGTCAGTGTCGAACGCCTTGCCGGGGCCGATCATCCCGTCCCACCAGCCCAGCCCCCTGCGGGCCACGCCGTCGCGATCCTCGGCCGCGAACCCGTCACGCGTGCTCTCCTCGGGCGGCGTCTTCGCGAAGCCCGCCGCATGGGCGTCGCCGCTGAGCGCATGGCACACCAGGATGACGTTGTCGCGCCGGGGTGAGAGGGCACCGTAGGTCTCGTACGCCACGCGAACCGGGTGCAGCTCCCGCCCGCAGTCGAGCCGCACCGGCTCCGGCAGGTCGAGGTACTGCGTTTCGACCGTGCCGACCGAGCCGGCCGCGAGCGTTGAGGCTGGCTCCGCCATGGGGGCTATGGTAGCTGGGCCTGGTCGGTGTATTGTCAACCATCTCCATAGGAAATAAACGGGAATGAGAGCATAGGGGGTATCGCGACATGACTACGGTCACCAACGGAGTCAACGTTCAGGCACTGCTCGACGCGCGTGAAGTGCTGAAGGGCGCGCCTGAGGCCGCTCAGTTCACCTGGCGCGCATCCGCCAAGTGGCAGAGCGGCGTCCACAGCACGATCAAGGTCCAGAGCTTCTTCGGCCTGGGGGAGGAGCAGAGCCACAAGGAAGAGTGGACATTCGAAGCCGACCACCCCGAGGTCTTCGCGGCGGAGGACAACGGCATCACGCCGATCGAGTACCTCCTCGTCGGCCTGGCGAGCTGCCTGACGGGGGGTATCGCGTCCGTCGCGGAGAACCGCGGCATCCAGCTGCGCTCGGTCGAGTCCACGGTCGAGGGCGGGCACGACATCCGCGGGATCCTCGGTGCCGACAGCGACGTCCGCAACGGCTACAACGACATCAAGGTGACGTTCAACATCGACGCGGACGCGTCGAGGCAGGAGATCGAGGCGCTGGTCGCCCAGTCCCAGAAGCGCTCCGCCGTGTTCGACGCTCTCACGAATCCTACGAACGTCACGGTCGAAGTGGCCTGAGCGGCCGAGCCATCGAGCGCACCACCACGGTCGTCATCGGCGGGGGGCACGCGGGCCTCGCCGCGAGCTACTTCCTCAGCGATAGGTCGATAGACCATGTCGTTCTTGAGCGCGGAGAGGTGGCCAACTCCTGGCGGCGCGAACGCTGGGACTCCCTGCGGCTGCTCACTCCCAACTGGCAGAGCCGCCTGCCGGGCCTTCGCTATGAAGGCCCGGATCCAGACGGCTACATGACGGTGGGCGAAGTGACCGAGTTCATCGAGCACTTCGCCAAGGTCTCGCGCGCTCCCGTCCGGACTGGCGTGAACGTCACGTCGGTGCGGCAGGCCGACGATGGATACCTCGTGACGACAAGCCACGGCGAGATTCACGCCCCGACGGTGGTCATCGCGAGCGGCGCCTGCAATCAGGCAGCGGTGCCGCCGCTGCGCGATGCGGTGCCGGCGTCCGTGGAGCAACTGACGCCGTTCGGCTACCGCGACCCCGCCCAGCTCCCCGACGGCGGCGTGCTCGTCGTGGGAGCGTCGGCGACCGGCGTGCAGCTGGCCGCCGAGCTGCAGCGGTCGGGCCGGCCGGTGACCCTGTCGGTGGGGGAGCACGTGCGGTTGCCGCGCACGTACCGCGGGCGCGATGTGCTGTGGTGGATGGACGCGTCGGGCGTGTGGGACCAGCGGTACGACGAGGTTGAGGATCTCACCCGGGCCCGGCGGCTGCCGTCGCCCCAGCTCGTCGGGACCCCTGAGCGGACGACGCTCGATCTCAACGCGCTCGCCTCGATGGGCGTCGAGCTGGTGGGCCGCTGGGCGGCGGTACGTGACGGCCGCGCGCTGTTCTCCGGCGGCCTGCGCAACGTGTTCTCGCTCGCGGACCTCAAGATGGAGCGCCTGCTGGACACGTTCGACGAGTGGGCCAAGACGGAGGGGCATGACGCTGAGGTCGGCCCTCCCGAGCGCTTGGCGGCGACACGCGTGCCCGAGTCGACGCGGTTGCAGCTTGACCTGCGAAGTGGCGAGATCGCCGCGATCGTGTGGGCGACGGGTTTCCGGCCTGACTACGGGTGGCTCGACGTGCCGGTGGTCGACGCGAAGGGCCAGCTGCGCCACGAGGGCGGTGTGGTCGACAGCCCGGGACTGTACGCGCTGGGGCTGCCCGTGCTGCGGCGGCGCAAGTCCACGTTCATTTACGGTATCGAGGACGACGCGCGCGAGGTGATCGATCACCTCGCGCGGTACCTAGCCGTGCGCCGGTGATCCTGACCGCCGGGTCCTTCGGGCCGGCTATCAGGTACCCGCCCAGACCGCTGCCAGCGCCGTCGCCATGCGGATCACCAGCTGCCGGATCCGGCTGGTGTGGGGCCCCGGGCGCCGACGTTACCGATGTTCGGCACTCTCTTACCTGAACATCGAAAACCTATAGTTGTCAACTAAATATATAGGAAAGATAGGTAATAGGTGGCACCCGGCCGCCGCCACCGCAAGCGTGCTTGATCGGCTTGCGCCAGCGCGCAGCGGTGCCGCACTAAAGCCGACCATCTCGGCGCTCAGATCGGCTGGGTCCTGCTGGTTGGCCAGAACGACCCGCGAAAGCCGAGTTCCTCGTCGGCATCGCGTTGCCGATCACCTCGCGGAGGCGCTCCGTGGTCAGCCTGACGGTCTCCTTTCTTTCAGGGTGTGCGCACGGAGATCCGCGATGGCCAGGTTATCTCTATCTTTATTACTGGGAAGGTAGGCTACAGACGTGGCCGTCATTGAGCGCGGGTCCGTTGCCGCGGATCGACTGGGTTCGGCCGCTGTGGCTTGGCTCACCACAGTGCGAGCCGACGGGCAGCCTCAGACCTCGTATGTCTGGTTCCACTTCGACGGGAGCGACCTGCTGGTCTTCAGCCAACCCGGCGCGGCCAAGGTCCGCAACGTGGGTTCGAACCCCAGGGTGTCGTTCCACCTGGACGGTGACGGCTACGGCGGCCAGGTCCTCACGATCGACGCGGAGGCCGAAGTTCTCGACGGCGACATCGACCCCGAGCGCGCCGGGGCATATTTGGCGAAATATGACGAGGCCATCCGGACCCAGCTCAACACGACACCGGAACAGATCCGTGCCCAGTTCAACACTGCGCTGCGGATCACGCCACGCCGGGTCAGGTCGTGGTAGGCGGCGCCCGTCGTGGCGCGGCAGGCGGATCGTGCCGTAGCTCTTTCTCGAAGGCAAGCGGGCCACTTGCCTCCGGGTCGATGCGGATATCGAACAGCGGCATGTACCCGGTGGCCAGGTACAGGCTGCGTGCCTCGGGCTGGCGGGGGCCGGTGGTGAGGCGCACGCGCTGGTAGCCGCACGCGGCCGCGACTAGCTCGAGTTCGCGGGCCACGCGGCGGGCCAGTTCCTGCCGGCGGCGGGAGACAGCGTCCAGATGCGCTTGAACTCTGCGGTGCCTTCGTCATGGCGGCGGAACGCGCCGCCCGCTACTCGCTCGCCCCCGTCGAGCAGCAGCAGGAAGGCCCCGGCGGGTGGCTCGAAATCCCCCGGCGGATACCTGTTCAGATCATCGTCGGGGCCGTAGCGGGCGAGATACTCGTATCCCATCGCCGTGATCAGGACCCCGGCCTCCGGATCTGCCGCGCGCACGGCCGGCCGGGTGGCTGCCGCATATTCGTTACAGCACGTCGCGCTGAAGCTGCGGGAAGACCTTTGACACCTTGCCCAGGAGGTAGGCGCCGTAGCTGCCGGTGAAGGCTCGCAGGTCCTGGCCGTCCCAACGGGGCCGCCCGTCGTCGCCCACGGCAGCCCGGTCAGGCAGTGGCGGTACCTCGGCGGTGAAGCCGGGGTCGAGGAAGAACGGGAACGAGAGCCGGCTGCGGCCGCTGAGGTTGCGAACCCGGTGCGGCGTCGAGCGGTACCAGCCCCCGGTGAGGCGGTCGAGCATGTCGCCGATGTTGCAGACGAACGTCCCGGTGATGGGCGGGGCGTCGATCCAGCCCTCCGGGGCTGCGATCTGCAGGCCGCCGTTGTCGTCCTGGGCGAGCAAGGTTAGCAGTCCGTAGTCGGTGTGCTCACCGACGCCCCAGCCGTCGGCCTGGGGTGGCGATGGCGGGTAGCGAAAGATCCGGAACAAGATCGTCGGGTCTGCGGTGTACCCGGTGGCGAAGTACCCGGCATCCAGGCCGAGACTCAGCGCCACGCCCCGCAGCACTGCCTGGCCCAGGCTGGTCAGGGCGTCGAGGTAGGACAGCACCAACGGGCGCAACTGCGGCACTTGCCGCGGGAATAGGTTGCTGCCGTGCAGGGGAACCCCGGCCCGTACCCGTTGGTCACTGCCGGAAAGCTCAGCGCCGAAGTACAGGCCCTCTTTCAGGTCCGGCTGCCCGGACGTGAGCTCGGCGCCCACCGGGAAGAAACCTCGCCACGCCCGGCCGCCATGCTCCATGGAGATCTCCAGCTTGTCCTCCAGCGCCAGGCTGAAGAACTCTTCGCTGGCCGTCTCCAGCCGGGCCAGCAACTCCGCAGGCACCCCGTGGCCGGTCACGTAGAAGAAGCCGCGCTCGCGGCAGGCCGCCTGGATCCGCTCTGCCACTGCAAAGCACGCCGCATCCGGGCCGGCACCGATCAACGGCGCCACATCGATGACCGGTAGCGCCAGCGAACCGCGAGAACGCTGCGTTACCCCATCCTGTCCCACGCACGGTCAGCCGCCAGTGCATTTCCCGGCGGCCTGCCGTCCGGGACAAGGCCGGCGACGCTGGGCATGCTGATCGCGTCGACCTGCACTCACTGCGGCTGCGACGGTTCACCCGCAGTGGCAGCCGTCGGCTTTCGCTGGCCGCCGGGGTAGACCCGGGCGCGCTCAACGAAAATCTGGTGCAGATCCCTGACGGCGCGTGTCGGGCGGAGCGACCGGACCCGCTGGATGACCAGCTTGACCTGTGTGTCGTCGTCGGCGATTGGCCGCCAGGTGATGATGCCCCGCTTCTCCAGCGGGTCGCCGATGATGCTGAAGTCAGGGAGCACGGTGATCCCGAGTCCTTCGGCGACCATCAGCTTGCCCATCTCCGCCCCGTCGACGGAGTAGGAGAACTCCGGTAGCTGGCCCTGCATCAGCCGGTGAATGAAGCGGTGCATGAGATAGCCGGAGCGCATCACGATCAGTGGCTCGGCGTGCAGGTCAATGGCACGCACCGCGGTAAGGGACGCCAGGGTGCTGTCCGGGTGCATGCAGACGACAGGGCGGCCGCGCAGCAGCGTCGTTGTTCCCAGTTCGGGCGGCATGTCGTCGCCCGCCAGGTAGTTGACCAGCCCAAGGTCGAAACTTCCCGCCAGGATGGCGCGGTGGATCTCGTCCTGCTGCGCGCCAATGATCTCGACCTGGGTCGTGCGATGGGTTTCACGGAACTGGCGGATCGCCGGGGTCAGCAGTGGCACCGTTGCGGTGCTGACTGTGCCGACCCGGATCATGCGAATGCTCCGGTGCTGCTCACCAGCGGCCTGGCGCAGCCGGTCGACCGAGTCGAGCACGGTAAGGACGTGGGGGAAAAGGTCGCGGCCCGAGTCGCTGACCGTGGCGCCGTGGCGCCCTCGCTCCAGCAGGTCGATGCCGAGTTCCCGCTCCAGGCTCCGCACGGACTCGCTCAGCGCCGGCTGTGAGATATGGAGCTCTTCCGCCGCGCGGCGGAACGAGCCAAGCCTGGCCACCACGGCGAGAATTTCGAGTTGCTCGATCCGCACGGCAACGTCCGCTCCTCGGAGGGGCTGGCCAGCAAATCATACTTTACCGATCAAATTGATCGGTTTTTCTTATCGCACCCTCGGAAATCCGTATTGGACTCCTCCTGGGCCCTGTCCCATCCTGGTCACGAAGGGTTCCTAGGCAGACCTAGGACGGCGAGACATGGCCGCTGTGACGTCACCCGCTGCCACTGGGCGTTATGCCGAACTGCTGGACACCGCGGACGAGGCCGCACTGAAGCTGGGTGACCCCGAGTTCTCCCTCTACCGGTAGGAGGTCAGCACGCCCATGGGGATCGTTCTTCACTGGTTTCTGCCCACCAACGGTGACTCGCGCACCGACCTGAGCTTGGGGAATGCGGTCGGCGCGGCCGGCAGCCGGGCCGCCGAGGACGGCAGCGAGCGGGCGCCCGACATCCGCTACATCGGGCAGATCGCCCGGTCCGCCGAGCAGCTCGGTTTCACCGGCGCACTCACCCCGACCAGCTCGTGGTGCGAGGATGCGTGGATCATGACCGCCGGGCTGACCCAGGTCACCGAGCGGTTCAAGTTCCTGGTCGCATTCCGCCCCGGGCTCATGTCGCCCACGCTCGCGGCCCACATGGCCGCGACCTACCAGCGCATCTCCGGCGGCCGGCTGCTGCTCAACGTGGTCACCGGCGGCGACGACGTGGAGCAGCAACGGTTCGGCGACCACCTCGGCAAGGAGGCCAGGTACGAGCGGGCCGGTGAGTTCCTGCACATCGTCCGTGAGCTGTGGCGCGGCGACCCGGTCACGTTCAAGGGCCAGCACTACGACGTGCGCGCCGGGCAGATCATCCCCGCCCGGGTCTGGCCCGAGATCTACCTGGGCGGGTCATCAGCCCCGGCGCTGGACGTCGCGGCCAGGTACGCCGACGTGTACCTGACGTGGGGTGAGCCACCACAGGCCGTTGCGGAAAAACTGGACGCGGTGCGGACGCGCGCCAAGCAAGCCGGCCGGGAGCTGCGCTTCGGGATCCGCCTGCACGTGATCACCCGGGACACCGCGGACGAGGCGTGGGCGCAAGCCCAGCGGCTGCTGGACGGCCTGGACCCCGCGGCGATCGAGCGGGCGCAGGCCATCCAGCGGGCCTCCCAGTCCGAGGGCCAGCGCCGGATGGCCGCGCTGCACGGCGGGCGCACCGACGCCCTGGAGGTATCGCCGAACCTGTGGGCCGGCGTGGGCCTGGTCCGCGGCGGCGCGGGCACGGCGCTGGTCGGCAGCCACGACGAGGTGGCGGAGCGGATCGCCGAGTACTACGCGCTCGGCATCGACGAGTTCATCCTGTCCGGCTACCCGCACCTGGAAGAGGCCTACCAGGTCGGCGAGGGCCTGATGCCGGCCCTGCGGCGCCGCGGCCTGATGACCTCCCCTCACGACGACAACTAACCCCCCGGAGGCTGACCATGACCACTGACCCTGCCACCGAGCCGCTCCGCTTCGCCTACTGGGTGCCCAACGTCAGCGGCGGCCTGGTCACGAGCACCATCGAGCAGCGCACCGACTGGTCGTTCGACTACAACCGCACGCTGGCCCGGCTGGCCGAGCGGGCCGGATTCGACTACGCGCTGAGCCAGGTCCGCTACACGGCCAGCTACGGCGCCGAGTACCAGCACGAGTCGACCAGCTTCAGCCTCGCGCTGCTGCTGGCCACCGAGCGGCTCAAGCTGATCGCCGCGGTCCACCCCGGCCTGTGGCACCCCGGGGTGCTGGCCAAGTGGGTGGCCACCGCCGACCACCTGTCAGGCGGGCGGGTCGCGGTGAACGTCGTCTCGGGCTGGTTCAAGGACGAGTTCCGCCAGCTCGGGGAGCCGTGGCTGGAGCACGACGAGCGGTACCGGCGCACCGCCGAGTTCATCCTCGCGCTCAAGCGGATCTGGACGCAGGACGAGGCCAACCTGGCCGGTGACTTCTACCGGATCCGCGACTTCAGCCTCAAGCCCAAGCCGCTGTCCTGGCCGGGCCGGCCGCACCCGGAGATCTTCCAGGGCGGCAACTCCTCCGCCGCCCAGCGCAACGGCGGCGAACTCTCCGACTGGTACTTTTCCAACGGCAAGGACTTCGACGGGGTCCGCGAGCAGCTCGCCAACCTGCGGCAGATCGCGGACGCGGCCGGGCGCACCGACGGGCCGAGGTTCGGCCTCAACGGGTTCGTCATCGTCCGCGACACCGAGCAGGAGGCCCGGGACACGCTGCGCGAGATCATCGCGAAGGCGCACGTCGAGGCGGTCGAGGGGTTCGGGGCCGCGGTCAAGCAGGCAGGGGCGTCCACCGGCGACAAGAAAGGCATGTGGGCCGACTCCAGCTTCGAGGACCTGGTGCAGTACAACGACGGGTTCCGGACCCAGCTGATCGGTACCCCCGAGCAGGTGGCGACCCGGATCATCGAGTACCGCAAGCTCGGCGTGGACCTCATCCTGACCGGCTTCCTGCACTACCACGAGGAGATCGAGCGGTTCGGCCGGGACGTGCTGCCGATCGTCCGCGCGCTCGAGGTGGAGGCCGGCCTGGACCCGGCCGCGGTTCCTGACCCGGCTGCGGGGCTGACGGACCCCGGCCCCGTCCTCGTGGCCGCGCGATGAGTGTCACCTCGACCGCCGCGCAGGCTGGGGTTCTTTTTTCCGCAACGGATGCTTTCGCGGCCGCCCGGGCCTACGCCGAGTCGATCGCCAGCGGCGTGATCCAGCGCGACCGCGCGGGCAGTGTGCCATACGCTGAGCTGGCCGACCTGGACGCCAGCGGGCTGCTCGGGATCACGGTCCCGGCCGCCTACGGTGGCCCGGACTTGTCCCCGGTGGTGCTGGCCGAGGTGATCCGGACCATCGCGGCCGTGGACCCGGCGATCGCCCAGGTCCCGCAGGCCCACTTCCTGTTCGTGGACGTGCTGGCCGTCCACGGCAGCCCGGCACAGCAGGAGCGGCTCTTCGCGGACGTGCTGGCCGGCGCCCGGCTGGGCAACGGCATGGCCGAGCGGGGCGGCCAGCACGCCCAGGACCTGAAGACCCGGCTGCGGTCCGGGCCGTCCGGGCGGGACGGCCTGCGCCTGGATGGGCGGAAGTACTACTGCACCGGCGCGATCTCGGCCCGATGGATCGGGGTCAGCGCGCTGGACGACGACGACCGCCTGGTCCTGGCCTTCGTCGAGCGGGACGCCCCGGGCGTGCAGGTCGGCGACGACTGGAACGTGATGGGCCAGCGCGCCACGGTCAGCGGCTCCGCGGTCTTCGACCAGGTGCCGGTCGACCCGGTCCTGATCATCCCCTACGGGAGCGCGTTCGAGGTGCCGCAGCAGCTCGGCGCACGGGCCCAGCTGGTGCACGCCGCGATCCAGGTCGGGATCGCGGGCGGCGCGCTGCGCGACGCCGGCGAGTTCGTCCGGACCCGGGCCCGGCCGTTCTTCGAGGCCACCCGGGCCGGCTGGGCGGAGGCCGCCGCGGCCGACCCGCACACGATCCACCGTTTCGGCCGGCTCGCCACCCAGGTGCGCGCGGCCGAGGCGCTGCTCGCCTCCGCGGCCGCCACGCTGGAGGAGGTGACCCGCGTCCCCCGGGACGCCGGGGACGCGGCCCGCGGCTCGATCGCGGTCGCGGAGGCCAAGGCGTTCGCCAGCGATGTCGCGGTCGGGGTGGCCAGCGACCTGTTCGCGCTGGCCGGGGCCAGCGCGGCTGATGAGCGGCACGACCTGTCCCGGCACTGGCGGAACGCCCGCACGCACGCCAGCCACGACCCCGTCGATTGGAAGTATCACCATGTCGGCAACTTCCGGCTCAACCACGTCCTGCCCCCGAACCACGGGCAGCTCTGATCATGACGACCACTGACCCGCGGGTGGCCCACGGCGATGCCCGTGGTCAGGAGCTGAGCGCCGCGGACTTCCGCCACGCGATCGGCCACTTCGCCACCGGCGTCACCATAGTCACCTCGGTCGGGATCGACGGCGAGCCGGTCGGCACCACGGCCAACGCGGTGAGCTCGCTGTCCCTGGACCCGCCGCTGATCCTGGTCTGCTTCGACCGCTCCAGCCAGACCCTGGAGGCGGTGCTGGCGCACGGCGCGTTCGCGGTCAACGTCCTCGGCGCACGGCAGCAGCACCTGTCGGCCAACTTCGCCCGCGGGGGCCTGGCCGCGGCCTGGGACGGGGTCCGGCACCGCCAGGGCCAGACCGGCAGCCCGCGGCTGGAGGACGTGATCGCCAGCCTCGAGTGCACGGTGGAGCACCGCCTCGACGGGGGGGACCACGAGATCATCGTGGGCCGGGTCCGGGAGGTGGAGACGAGCGGCGACGACGCGGCCCCGCTCGTGTTCTGGCGCGGCAGCTACGCGTCATTCGGAAGCTGATCCAGCCCCGCCTCCCGAACGCCACCCCCGGGAGCCTGGCCCCCACTATGACCTCACCTTCTCGCTCTGTGTGACTGGAAAGGACCCTGTCGTGACGACCACCGAGAGCACTGGCATCTCAAGCACGGGCACCCCGAGCACTGCTGCCCACAGCACTCCGCTGCCCGGCATCGAGCTGGACGACCCCGTCCGGGTCGCGGAAGCACTGCGCGACGAGTTCCGCCCCGGCGCCGCCGAACGGGACCGCGAGCGCGCGTTCCCGTACGAGCAGTGCGCAGCGTTCCGCGCCTCCGGCCTGCTCGGCCTCATGGTCCCCCGCGAATACGGGGGCTACGGGGGCACCTTCGCGGAGCTCATGAGGGTCGTGATCGCCATCTCCGCGGGCGACTCCAACATCGGCCAGATGTACCAGCTGCACACCGGCGGCATCCGGCTGCTGCAGGAGTTCGCCTCCCCCGACGTGCAGGCCAAGTGGCTGCCCCGGTTCGCGAGCGGCGAGCTGTGGATCACCAACGCGTACTCCGAGGTCGGCACCAGGAGCGTGAACGACTTCAACACCACCGTGACCAAGGACGGTGCGGGCTGGCGGCTGAACGGCCGCAAGTTCTACTGCACAGGCAGCCTGGCCGGGGACATCACGTTCGGCCCGTGCCGGATCGAAGGCTCCGACGATGTCCGGGTGTTCTACACGCCGACGGACGCCGAAGGCGTGACGATCCACGACGACTGGAGCGGGTTCGGCCAGCGGACCACGGCCAGCGGCACGACCGAGTTCCGCAACGTGTGGATCCCCGACGAGCTGTGCCTCGGCAGCCCGGACACCGAGGGCGGCGGAGGCGGGGACATTACCTCCCTGAACTACCAGGCGGTGCACACCGGCGTGTTCGTGGGCATCGCCAAGAACGCGCTCGACGACGCGGTCGAGTTCGTCCGCAGCAAGGCACGGGTCTGGTACGAGAGCACCTCCGAGCGCGCCCCCGACGACCTCTACACCCAGCTGCGGGTCGGCGAGATGAAGACCGCCGTGGACGCCGCCGAACTGCTGTCGCTGCGCGCCGCCGACCTGTGCGACGAGGCCGTCGCCCATCTGGGGGACGCGCGCATCCGCGGTGAGGCGTCGCTCGTCACCGGCCAGGCCCGGGAAGCGGCGGCCGAGGCCGCGATGTTCGCGGGCTCGACCCTGTTCAAGGTCTGCGGCGCCGGAAGCGTCCTGGAGAAGTACGGCTTCGACCGGCACTGGCGCAACGCGCGCACGCTGTCGCTGCACAACCCGCTCGACTTCAAGCTCATGCACGCGGGCGACTACCTGCTCAACGGCACCCTGCCGCCCGTCGATTCGTACAACTAGGAGCTGGTCATGTCCGATGTAGGACTGATGTTCGTGGGTGCCGTGCTGTTCGTCAACGGCCTGCTCCTCCTGGGCCGGATAGACGGCAAGGGCGCGGCCACCTTCAACCTGTTCGTCGGCGCCCTGCAGGTCGCGATCCCGTTCTACCTGATCGCGACGGCCCCCACGGCGAGCGACATCCTGCTCGACGCCGGGATCTTCCTGTTCGGGTTCACGTACCTGTACGTAGGCATCAGCAACCTGGCGGGCCAGTCGCTCGTCGGGCTCGGCTGGTACTCGGCCTGGGTGGCGATCATGGCCGCCACCTTTGGCATCACTAACATCGTCAAGCTTCACGACCCGACGATCGGCCTGCTGTGGCTGCAATGGGCGGTGCTGTGGGCGCTGTTCTGGCTCGTACTTGGACTGGGCATCACACGCCTCACCACGCTGACCGGTTGGCTGACGTTGATCCTTTCGTTTACCACCTGCACGATTCCCGGCTACCTTCTGCTACTGGGGGAGTGGGGACACGTTCACACATGGCTGGTGCTGCTCGTCATCGCGGCGACGGTAGTGGCTCTGCTGCCTATCGGAAGCCGGAGCTTGCGCAAGTCTCCCGGTACGACTGATCAGGCCGAGGCTGGGGTTCCGGTCTCGGTGGCCTGACGAGCCTGCCCGCACCAACGCGTTACCCGCCGCCGACCGGGCGCTCCCGCGCGGATGTGCCCTGTGGGGTTTCAAAACTGGGCATAGGTGGCTGACCTGGGAGTTCGCCTGGCCGACTGGATGGTGCTACTCGCGAGTGCTCGTGCCGCACCTATCCCTCCCTCATGGCATCGCCTTCGTCGAGGCAACTTTCGGGCGTATTGGCGATTCCTGGAGGAAGCGTTCCGAACGCACCAGGAACGGCCTGCGGGTCCTGCACGACAAGCTCGGCGAAGGCTGTTGCGCGCGTTCGCGCTTGGCTCACGCGAGGTGGGGCCAGCCGCAGCAGCAACACCTCCGGTCAGACACATGAGCCTGGCCGGTTCGTGTGGCGTCGCCGACCGCGGCGAGACCTTGCAGCGGGTTCGGATGAATTTGGACGGACCGCATGGCGCGGTCGCCGCGTGCGGCCGGTTACCTGTGAACGCGTGCGACACTACGTTCCTCGCAGGCCACCGGTGGCGCTGGCCTGCGCCGTCGTGAGGGAGAGATCGCATGCGGCAGCCGATCGCGCTGGTGATCCGCAATCCGGTGCTGGCAGGCTCGCACCCTGATCCGTCCTTGCTGCGGGTGGGACGCGACTTCTACCTGGCGACCTCGACGTTCGAGTGGTACCCGGGCGTACGGCTGCATCACTCCCGGGATCTGGTGCACTGGCGAGCCCTGGGCGGGGCGCTTGACAGCACACGGCTGCTCGACCTGGCCGGCTGCCCGGATTCCGGCGGGGTGTGGGCGCCGAACCTGAGCTATGCGGGTGGCCTGTTCCACCTCGTCTACAGCAACGTGTCCACGTACGCGGGCGGCTTCACAGACTGCCCCAACTACCTGGTTGCCGCAGAGTCGATCAACGGTCCCTGGTCCGACCCGGTGCTGCTGCACATGCGCGGCTTCGATGCGTCCCTGTTCCACGATGGCGAAGAGAGCTGGCTGCTGAACCTGGTCCACGACTGGCGGCCGGGCCACGGCGGGTCAGCGGGCCTGGAGGCCACCCGCTACGATCGCGCCGCGCGCTGCCTGGCCGGCGAACCGGTCCCCATTGCGCTTCCGCCCCAGGCGGCGTGGATCGAGGGCCCTGGCCTTTACCGGCGCGGCCCGTGGTACTACCTGCTCACCGCGGACGGCGGCACGGGCTACCAGCACCAGGTCACCGTCGCCCGCTCGCGCTCCCTGACCGGCCCGTACGAGCGTGATCCGCGCGGGCCGCTGATCACCGCCCGCCGCCACCCGGACCTGCCGCTGCAGAAGGCCGGGCACGGCAGCCTGGCGGAGACCGGGACCGGCCAGTGGTACCTGGCCTATCTCGCCGCCCGGCCCAGCGGCCGCCGCGGACCGTGCATGCTGGGCCGGGAGACCGCGCTGGCCCCTGTCACCTGGACATCCGGGGGATGGCCGCGCACCCCCGGCGGCCTGCCCGCCCTCGACGTACCCGCCCCTCACCTGCCCGCCGGCACCGGGGACGGGCCCCCGGAAGTGAGCGGCACGCACCCGGACGGCTTCGACGGCTTCGACGAGCCAGCCCTGGGACCCCACTGGTCCACGCTGCGCCGCCCCGCAGCACCGGACTGGCTATCTCTGACCCAGCGCTCGTCCCACCTGCGGCTGCGCGGCGGCCGCTCCCCCCGGAGCATGCTCGGCCTCAGCCTGGTGGCGCGCCGGGTGACCGCCGCCCGCTGCGCGTTCGAGGCCACGGTGGAGTACCGGCCGCGGACCTTCCAGCACCTGGCCGGGATCACCGCCTACTACAACACCCGCAACTGGTACTACCTGCACGTCACCGCGGACGACCAAGGGCAGGCGGTGCTGCGCGCGGCGGCCTGCGACCGGGGCGCGGTGACCGTGGACGAACCCGGCCAGGAACACCTCCGCGGCACCGCACGGCTGCGTCTCGGCCTCGACATCGACGGACCTATCCTGCGCTTTCGCTACGACACAGGCACCGGCTGGCATCCCTTCGGCCCCCCGCTCGACGCGACCGTGCTGTCCGACGAGCACGCCGAAGAAATGGAAGGCGGCCAGATCCGCGCCCTGGGATTCACCGGGGCGTTCGTCGGCCTGTGGGCCTGGGACCTGACCGGAGACGGCCTTCCCGCCGACTTCGACGAGGCCACCTACCGTACCGCGCCATGAACACCCTGCACCTGGCCGCGCTCGGCAGCCAGGAGAGGCGCAACGGGCGCGGTGATGCCTCCCGCGGCCCAGGCTGCCGCACCTAATGTGCCCGGAGCCGGGCCGCTTCGCCACGGCCGCGGCCGGGTGCAGTCATGAAGCGGTACAGGTTCGCTTACGCAGGCCGATCAGGTCAGGAGCGGTAGGCGTTACGCCGGTGGTCTATGTCGAGGATGTGGACGGTGCTGGCGTCATCGTCGATCGCATAGAGGATGCGGTACTCGCCGCGCCGGGCTCTCCATTGTCCCTCGAAGGGCTTGCGCAAGGGGGCGCCGACTCTGTGCGGCTCCTCGCTGAGGGGGCCGCGAATGAACTCGAAACAGGCCCACGCGACGGCTTCGGGTAGCCGGTCGTGAAGCTGGCGAGCTGCGGTCGGAGCGATG
>OBLW0100002161.1_pt1 | contig 15987 bp, 13 predicted proteins | sample 1520161 | NCBI WGS metagenome assembly OBLW01 (sample SAMEA3539309, study PRJEB22396) | soil metagenome | biome: tundra; feature: field; material: soil | place: USA | collected 2010-05 | depth 0.15 m | reverse complement strand
CATCTTGATGCCGAGGATGTCGTACTCGCGGCTGTTGCCCGCGCCGAGCGGCTCGCTCATCGTGGAGATGCCGATGCCGAGCAGCCTGCCGTTGGCCTTGGCCTCCTCCTTCTGCCGCAGGAAGTCCTGGTAACCCACCGCTTCGAGGCCGACATCGAGGCACTTCCGGTACTGGCCCGAGTCGAGCAGGAAGCCGAACGGGGTGCGGAAGGGGAACTGGTCATCGGCCACGAAGTTGACCCGCCGGAACTCGGCCTGGTCCATGCCCAGGTCGTTGGCGGCGGCGTGCATCATCCGCTCCTGGAAGAACATCGCCTCGGTGACCCGGAACGAGCACCGGTAAGCGACGCCGCCTGGGGCCTTGTTGGTGTACATGCCCCGTGCCGTGAGGTGCCCGACCGGGACGTCGTAGCAGCCGAAGGTCGAGTGCAGCAGCCCGATCTTGAACTTGCTCGGCTGGGCGTCGGAGAAGAACGCGCCGTGGTCGGCGTCGGTGTGCATCCGGACGGCGAGGATCTTGCCGTCGCTGCGCAGGGCCAGCTCGCCGTCCAGGTACACGTCCCGCGCGAACCCGGTGGAGATCAGGTTGCCGGACTTGTCCTCGATCCACTTCACCGGCCGCTCCAGCAGGATCGAGGCCAGGATGGAGCAGACATAGCCGGGGTAGACGGGGACCTTGTTGCCGAATCCCCCGCCGATGTCCGGGGAGACGATCCGGATCATGTGCTCGGGCAGCTCGGCCACCAGCGCCACCGCGGCCCGGATGATGTGCGGCGCCTGGCTGGTCATGTAGACCGTGAGCTTCGAGGTGGCCCGGTTGAAGTCCGCGATCGACCCGCAGCACTCGATCGGCGACGGGTGCGAGCGCGGGTAGTGCAGCCGCAGCTTGGAGACCATGTCCGCCTGTGCGAACGCGCGGTCGGTGCCTTCCTTGTCGCCGACTTCCCAGTCGTAGATGACGTTGTCGGCCTGGTTTTCCTTGTCATCGCGGATGACCGGCGCACCGTCGGCGACGGCCTGCACCGGATTCACGATCACCGGCAGCTGCTCGTAATCGACGTCGATCAGCTCGCACGCGTCTTTGGCGATGTACGGGTCGTCGGCGATCACGCAGGCCACTTCCTGGCCCTGGAACCGCACCTTGTCGGTGGCCAGGACGGCCTGGGTGTCGTAGGAGAGCGTTGGCATCCACGCGAGGTTGCGGGTGGCCATCATCTCGCCGGTGAGCACCAGGCGCACTCCCGGCAGCTCCCAGGCGCGGCTGGCGTTGATCGACTTGATCCGCGCGTGCGCCACCGGGCTGCGCAGGATCTCCATGTGCAGCATGCCGGGCAGCACGATGTCGTCGGTGTAGTTGCCCTTGCCCCGGATGAAGCGGTTGTCCTCGACGCGCTTGCGGCTCGCGCCCAGCCCGCCGATCTTGATCTCGTCCAGTGCCTGCGACACGTCGTAACCTCTTGTCTTCGTCAGCTAGCGGCCCGTGGTGGCTGGTGCCGTTGTTAGTCAGGAGACTGCGCCCGGAGCTTTTCGGCGGCCCACAGCACCGACTTCACGATGTTCTGGTAGCCCGTGCAGCGGCAGAGGTTGCCGGAAAGCGCCCAGCGCACGTCTTCCTCGGTCGGGTCGGGGTTCTCGTCGAGGAGCGCCTTGGCGGCCATCATCATCCCCGGTGTGCAGAACCCGCACTGGAGCCCGTGCTCCTCTTTGAAGCCCTCCTGGAGCGGGTGCAACTCGCTGGCGGTGGCCAGGCCCTCAACGGTGGTGACCGCGTGCCCGTCGGCCTGCACGGCGAGCATGGTGCAGGACTTCACCGCCCGGCCGTCGACGAGCACCGTGCACGCGCCGCAGTTCGTTGTGTCGCAGCCGGTGTGCGTGCCGGTCAGCCGGAATCCCTGGCGGAGCAGGTGAGCCAGCAGCAGGCGCGGTTCCACCTCGGCGACCTTCTTCTCGCCGTTGACCGTGAACGTGATCCGGCGGACTGGGACGTCGCTGGCCGTTTCACCGCTGCGATCGTCATAAAGGGTCGTCATGTCAGGCCGCCTTCTCCGCCGCTGCGTCGACGCGGCTCAGGATCCGTACCACGAAGGTGCGGACGATGTGCCGCTTGAATTCCGCGCTGCCGCGATGATCGGTCTTGGGCCGGGCCACATCGGCGGTGAGCCCGGCCGCCTCCTCGATGGTCTGCGCGGTGAGTGGCTTCCCGACTAGTGCTCGCTCGGCCGCAATGGCCTCGATGGTGGATCCGCCGACCCCGGTCAGCGCAATCCCGGCCCTGGTCACGACGCCGCCGGAGGTCTCAAGCGCCACCGCCACCCCGGCGGTGGCGAAGTCGCCGACGCGGCGCTCCAGCTTGAGGTAGCCGCCTGCCGGGACGCCCTTCGGCGCCGGGATGACTGCCTCCACCACGATCTCGTCGTGTTCCAAGACGTTCTGGAAGGGACCGGTGACAAATTCCGCGATGGGTATGGTGCGCCTTCCGCCGGGTCCTTGCGCGACGACGTAACCGCCGAGCGCCGTCACGACAGAAGCCCAGTCGCCCTGCGGATCGGCATGACACAGCGAGCCGACGAGCGTGCCGCGGTTGCGGACGATGGGATCGGCGATAAGGGGCGCGGCCGCGGCCATGGTCGGCTGCTTGCTCGTCAGCAGCGCCGAGCGTTCCAGATCGGCATGGCGGCACAGGGCGCCGATGCGAATCGTGCCGTCGGGGTCCGCGCGGTGATAGTCGAGGCCGGGAAGGTTGTTGATGTCAACGATTAGATCCGGCGACGCGAAGCGAAGCTTCATCAGCGGAACCAGGCTCTGGCCGCCGGCCAGCACCTTGGCGTCTTCCCCCCCAGTCCGCAGCAGGTCGATCGCCTCGGCGAGCGAATGCGGTGCCTCGTAGCGGAACCGAGACGGATACATACGATCCTCCAGTGTCCTGTCCGGACATCAGTGTCCTGTCTGGACGCCGAATTTCAGGTCAGCGCTCAACGGGGCGGTCAGGTTCGGGCGGTGGCCACTCCTGCGGCCCGAGCGGTTCGGGTGCTGGCCCGACCGGCTCAGGCTGGATCCGCTCCGGCGGCCCTTCCGGGTCGGCCACAGCCACCGGGAGGGAGTCCTCTTCGGGGTCGGGCCGCGGCTCCTGATGCGGTGGCCACGGCCCGGGCACCGGCTGGCCGGCGATTTTGAGGTAGTCCATCAGCTGAGGCCAAGCCCAGACAGTAGGGCTCTTGCCGGTCTTCGGTGCGTGCTCCACCAACTCGAAGAGGCGGGGATTACCCCGGCTGTGCCCGCTGGACTCCATCCGCATACGCACGCTCCTGATACTGACCGGACACCTTTGGCCCATCTGTGATCCAAGACACATGATCCGCTGGGCCCGATCTCCCGGCAACACACGAATAAGCTTGTGCTTAAGTCGGCGCCCAGGCGCCTGGCGGCAGAGGTCTTCGCGTGGCTTAGCTCCAGATCGTGACGTAGACGGGAGGGCGGAACCGGGACGGCGCCACGCCGGTCGCCGGTGCGCGCATCAGGTGCATAGCCTCGGGGGTGCTGAGGAAGCGGCGGAGCGAACTGGCGGCCGTGCTCCGGTGCTGGCGCTCCAGCAGGGTGGCGTGCCAGCAGCCATCCAGCGACGATCCGGGCAGGTCGACCAGCGAGAGCTCGCCCCGGCGCAACTGCTGGGTGACCAGGTGCTCGACGGCCGGCGCCACCCCGGCCCCGTCGGCCGCCGCCGCCCAGGCCGCGGTCTGGTTGGGAAAAACTCCGATCCTGTTATCGGGTATCCGCAGCTTGGCTAGCAGCCGGCCGGTGTCGCTGCCCGGGTCGGTGCCTGACGGATCGACGAGCCACCGCCACTGGCTGGCCGGGCCAGGCAGCCGGGACTGCCCCGCAGTGACCACGACGAGGCGATATCGGAAGATCGGCTCGCTGACGACAGGGAGGGCCGGATCGTGGGCCACGCTGGGGCCGATGGCCACATCGGCCAGCCGGTTCGCTACCAGCACCGCCATCTCATCGGTCACCGCTACCCCGGCGGACACCTCGATGGCGCCGGCGAAGCGCCGGGTGAACGCCTCCGTCAGCGGGCTGACCACGAATTCGGCGATCGTGGACGTGGCCACCACCCGAAGTTGTTCCGGGGCACCCTGCGCGGCCCGGACCGCGGCATGAGCCTCGGCGCCGAGCATGACGATCTGCGACGCGGTGCCGAGCAGCCTGGAGCCGCCCGCGGTCAGCGTCATACCAGCGGGCCCGCGGCTGACCAACTGGTCACCCAGGTGCTGCCGGAGAGCGGTCAGCGCCTGGGACACGGCGGGTTCACTGACGCCGAGCGCATTGGCGGCGGCAGTCACCGAGCCGAGGCGGGCGACCAGGACGAACGCATTGAGCTGGGTAAGGGTCATGACAGGTCCCAATTTACGCCTAGCGCTGGGCCCGCTAGTCAGCTGAGCAGGCCCATATGCTGGGCGCATGCAGGTTCCGGCATATGTCGAGTATGAGAAGGCAACCAGCGTCGATCACGCGCTTGCCCTCCTCGCCAGATACGGTCCGGAGGCCCGCATCCTGGCTGGAGGGCACAGCCTGATCCCGATGATGAAGCTCCGGCTGGCGCAGCCAGAGACCCTGATCGACATCAACGGCCTTGGTGAGCTCTCCTACGTTAATGTGACCGATGGTGAGCTGCGGATCGGCGCGCTGACCAGGCACGCGCAGCTTCTTGACTCGTCGGCCGCGGGGATGCATTTCGCGATCCTGCACGACGCCGAGAAGGTGATCGCCGACCCCATCGTGCGCAACTGGGGTACCGTCGGCGGCTCGCTCTGCCAGGCTGACCCGTCCGAGGATCTGTCCGCGACGTTCGCAGCACTGAAGGCGAGCATGATCATCCAGGGTCCCGGGGGCAGCAGGACAGTGTCCGCCCGGGACTTCCATACCGGGCCCTACGAGACCGTGGTGGCGCCCGGCGAGCTGCTGACCGAGATCAAGATCACGATCAGGCCGGGCGGTGGAAGTGCCTACGAGAAGGTCGGCCGCCGGGTTGGCGACTGGCCAGTCGGTGCGGCCGGGGCGGCCATCTGGCTGGCCGGTGACACCATCGCAGCGGCTGGGATTGGCCTGACGGCCGTGGGTGCGCAGCATTTCGCCGCCGCCGAGGCTGAGGAGTTCCTGCGGGGCGCGCCGGCCAGCGGCGCGAGCTTCGCCCGGGCGGGTGAGATCGCGGCCGAGCACTGTCGTCCGCACTCCGACCAGCGCGGGCCGGCCGACTACAAGCGACATCTGGCCCAGGAGCTCACCACGCGGGCGCTGCGTCGCGCGGTGCGCCGTGCGCAGCACCGGGACGTGGGCGGGCGGGACGTGGGCGGGCGGGTCGTCTGACATGCAGATCACCGTGACCGTCAACGGCACCACGTACTCCCGCGAGGTGGAGCCGAGGCTGCTGCTGATCCACTTCCTGCGCGATGAGCTGAGGCTGACCGGGTCACACTGGGGCTGTGACACGTCGAACTGCGGAGCCTGCGTGGTATGGCTGGACGACACCCCGGTGAAATCCTGCACGGTGCTGTCGGCCATGGCGGACGGTCACCGGGTGCGTACCGTGGAGGGCCTCGAACGGGACGGCGTCCTCGACCCGGTCCAGCAGGGCTTCGCGGAATGCCACGGGCTGCAGTGCGGGTTCTGCACGCCGGGCATGATGCTGACCTCCCGGTGGCTGCTTGACCACAACCCGGACCCGTCGCCTGAGCAGATCCGCGAGGCGCTGTCCGGGCAGACCTGCCGGTGCACCGGCTACGAGAACATAGTGCGGTCCGTGTTGTGGGCGAGTAAGCACGAGAGGAGCACGTGATGGCGGGCGCCTACGGGTCGTTCCCACGCAAGGAAGACGCTCGCTTCATCCGCGGCAAGGGCACCTTCGTGGACGACATCCAGCTGCCCGGGATGCTGCACGGCGCGATCCTGCGCAGTCCGCTGGCGCACGCCAGGATCGTCTCGATCGACACCGCGGCGGCCGAGGGTCACCCCAAGGTCAGTGCCGTCATCACCGGCCAGCTGCTGGAGGCCCGCAAGCTGGCCTGGATGCCGACCCTGTCGAGCGACGTCCAGGCGGTGCTGGCCACCGACAAGGTGCGGTTCCAGGGACAGGAGGTCGCCTTTGTCGTCGCCGAGGACAGGTACTCGGCGCGCGACGCGCTCGAGCTCATCAGCGTCGAGTACGAGCCGCTTCCCGTGGTGATCGACGCCACCAAGGCTCTGGACCCAGGCGCCCCGGTGATCCGGGATGACCTGGACGGCAAGCAGGACAACCACATCTTCGACTGGGCGGCCGGAGACAAGGCGGCGACCGACGCGGTCTTCGCCGCGGCGGATGTCGTGGTCGTGCAGGACATGCTCTACCCTCGCTCCCATCCCGCTCCGCTGGAGACCTGCGGCACGGTGGCCGACATGGACACGGTCAGCGGGAAGCTGACCGTCTGGTCCACGACGCAGGCGCCGCACGCCCACCGAACCCTGTACGCGATGGTCGCCGACCTTCCTGAGCACAAGATCCGGATCGTCTCTCCGGACATCGGCGGCGGCTTCGGCAACAAGGTCCCCATCTACCCGGGGTACATCTGCGCCGTCGCCGGTTCCATCGCGACAGGCAGGCCGGTCAAGTGGGTTGAGGACCGCTCGGAAAACCTGATGTCCACCGCGTTCGCGCGGGATTACCACATGCACGGCGAGATCGCGGCCACCAAGGACGGCCGGATCCTGGGCCTGCGGGCCAAGGTGCTCGCCGACCACGGCGCGTTCAACGGCTCGGCCCAGCCCTCGAAGTTTCCCGCCGGGTTCTTCCACATGTTCACTGGGTCCTACGACCTGCAGGCGGCGTACTGCGAGGTGACCGGCGTATACACGAACAAGGCTCCCGGCGGTGTCGCCTATGCCTGCTCGTTCCGGGTGACCGAGGCGGTTTACCTGGTCGAGCGGATGGTCGACATGCTCGCCCTGGAACTCGGGATGGACCCCGCCGAGCTGCGGCTGAAGAATCTGCTCCGGCCCGAGCAGTTCCCGTACACCACCCCGACGGGGTGGGAGTACGACTCCGGCGACTACGCGCACACCCTGCAGGTCGCGCTGGACTTGGCCGGATACGCCGATCTCCGGCGCGAGCAGGCCGAGAAGCGGGAACACGGCGAGTGCATGGGCATCGGGCTGAGCTTCTTCACCGAGGGGGTCGGCGCCGGCCCGCGCAAGCACATGGACATTCTCGGGCTGGGCATGGCCGATGGCGCCGACCTGCGGGTGCACCCGACCGGCAAGGCCGTCCTGGCCATCTCGGTGCAGACCCAGGGTCAGGGGCACGAGACCACGTTCGCCCAGATCGTCGCCCAGGAGCTGGGCCTTTCGCCGGACGACGTCGAGGTGGTGCACGGTGATACGGACCGGACACCGTTCGGCCTCGGTACCTACGGGTCGCGGTCCACGCCGGTGTCGGGGGCGGCCGCCGCGATGGTGGCCCGCAAGGTACGCGAGCGAGCCCGGATCGTGGCGGCCGCGATGCTGGAGGCATCCGCCGACGACCTGGAATGGGAGAATGGCACCTGGCACGTCCGGGGCGACCCCGAGCAGGGCAAGACCATCGCGGAGATCGCCATGGCGGCGCACTCCTCGCTGGAACTCCCCGAGGGGGTCGAAGGACATCTTGACGCGGAAACCGTCTATAACCCGCCGAGCCTCACGCACCCCTATGGGGCCTACATCTGCGTGACCGACGTGGATCCGGGCACCGGGCAGGTTTCGGTGCGCCGGTTCATCGCGGTGGACGACTGCGGCGTGCGGATCAACCCGATGATCGTGGAGGGCCAGGTACATGGCGGGCTCGCCGATGGCGTCGGCATAGCGCTGATGCAGGTGATCGCGTTTGACGAGGACGGCAACTGCCTGGGCGGCTCGTTCATGGATTACCTGCTGCCCACGTCGGTGGAGTGCCCCTCCTGGGAGCTCGGCGAGACCGTGACTCCCTGCCCGCATCACCCGATTGGGGCCAAGGGGGTCGGTGAGTCGGCCACGGTGGGCTCGCCGCCCGCCGTTGTCAACGCCGTCATGGACGCGCTCAAGCCTTATGGGGTCAGGCATGCCGACATGCCGCTCACCCCGGCCAATGTGTGGTCCGCGATCCAGGGCCATCCCGTGCGGACCGACCTGGCGATCACATGAGCGGAGCCAGTGGTGGCCGAGAGAGGAACAGCACGGAGATGAACGACGTCGCGCATCGGCTGCCCGACGTGGGCGCGCTCCTTGACGCTCTTAACTCGGCCGATTACCTGGCGGACGAGCCGCTCGGCACGGCCCTGTTCCTGGCCGCGCGGATGGCGCAGCCGATCTTGCTCGAAGGTGAGCCAGGCGTCGGCAAGACCGAGGCCGCCAAGGCCCTCGCCGGTGCCCTCGACACGCCGCTGGTCCGGCTCCAGTGCTACGAGGGTCTCACCGCGGCCGAGGCGCTTTACGAGTGGAACTACCCGCGCCAACTGCTGGCCATACGGCTGGCCGAGGCGAGGGGCGAATCCCTGCAAGACGCCGACCTGTTCAGCGAGGAATACCTGCTGGCCCGGCCGTTGCTGGCCGCGCTCGACCATCCGGGCCCGCTTCCGGCCGTGCTGCTGATCGACGAGGTGGACCGGGGCGACGACGAGTTCGAGGCGTTCCTGTTCGAACTGCTGGCGGAGGCCGCTGTCACCATTCCCGAGCTCGGCACCAGGCGGGCGGCGTTCCCGCCCATCGTGGTGCTGACCTCGAATCGCACCCGTGATCTGCACGATGCCCTGAAGCGGCGCTGCCTCTATCACTGGATCGAATACCCGGACGTGGAGCGGGTCGCGGCGATCATCCGGCGCCGGGTGCCTGGCGCGGGTGGCTCGCTCGCCGGGCAGGTAGCACGGGGCGTGGCCCGGCTGCGCGGCCTGGACCTGGCCAAGCCGCCCGGGGTCGCGGAGGCGATCAGCTGGGCTGGAGCGCTTGGCGTGCTCGGCGCGGACGGCCTCGACGAAGCGTCCGCCGCGCGGACGGTGGGCGCCGTGATCAAGTACGAGGAGGACCTCCAGGCGGTTCGCGCGGCCGGATTCGTGGTTGGTGATGACGGTCTCTGCTGATTCACTGACGGCTGATTCAGTGCTGGCCGATGATGACTGACGATCTAGCGATGGTTGCGGCGCGGTTCGGCGCGGCGCTGCGCCACGCCGGGGTACCAGCCGACCCGGGCCGGTGCGAGCGTTTCGCGCGCGCCGTGACGGTGGCGCGGCCGGCCACACGGCGCGAGCTGTACCTGTGTGCGCTGGCGACGCTGGTGTCCGGGCAATCGCAGATCGAAACGCTTGAGCGGGTCTTCAACGCCATGTTCGGCAGCCCGGCCGACCCTGCGCTGCCTGGTAGGGATCAGCGGGCTCTTCCGTTGGGCAGGGAAAATCCAGGGCCCGAACCCCAGGACATGCTCGCCGCGGCGGCCCGTGCCGCCAAGGCCCACGATGGCCAGGCCGGCGGCGCCCCGCCGGCCACGACGCAATCTCCACTTACCCAGCAGCGCGCCGGTTCGCTGCAACCCAGCGAGCAGGATGGCGCGGAGCCGGATACCGACGCAGTGGCCGCGCGCCCGGTACTGGCCAGCACCGCGGAACGGCTGGCCGGCAAGGATTTCGCCGAATTGACGCCGGCCGAATTGCTGATGCTGGCCGGCCTCATGAGCAAGCTCACCCTGGCCGTGCCACTCCGCCGGTCGCGCCGCCACCAGCCCACGCCGCACGGCAAGCGCACCGATCTGCGGGCCACGCTGCGCCAGGCGCGGCGCACCGGGGGTGAACCGCTGCGGCTGGCCCGGCGCGCGCCGTCCAGGCAGCCCCGTCGGCTGGTCGTGCTGTGCGACATCTCAGGATCGATGGAGCCGTACGCCCGGGCTATGTTGCAGTTGCTGTACTGCGCGGCGGGTGGCGCGCGAGCGGAGGTATTCACGTTCGCGACCCGGCTGACCCGGCTTACTGCGACGCTTTCGCATACCCGGCCGGAAGTGGCTCTCCAGCGGGCCGGCCAGACAGCGCCCGACTGGCTCGGCGGGACCCGCATCGGGGCGTCGATCAAGGAGTTCAACGACACCCGCGGCCGGGCCGGCCTGGCCCGCGGCGCGATCGTCGTCATCATCTCCGACGGGTGGGACACCGGCGATCCGGCGGTGCTCCGCAACGAGATGGAGCGGCTCTCCCGGGTCGCTCATCGCATCGTGTGGGTTAATCCGCGGACCAAGAGCGAGCAGTACCAGCCGCTGGCCGGTGGCATGGCCGCCGCCTGGCCTTACTGCGATGCTGTGGTCAGCGCGCACACCGTGCACGCGCTCGACGAGCTCACCGCGGCCTTGGCCCATGCGGCCCGGCACCGGCCCGCGTCGAGGAACGCCTACCGCCGCTGATGCCGTGCCGCGCGTCGATCCGGGCCGGAGGGACCCTGCGCGCAGGCCCTGGGAAGCGCTGGGGCTGATACCGGGGCTGGTGCTGACGTTCCTGCCGGTGCCGGGTGACACGGGCGTGCCGGCCCGGCGGCCGGCGCATCCACCGTTCCGGCAGGCACAGAACTCCCACCGGCACCGCGATCCCGAACGCGGCTCGCAGCAGGCCCAGCTCGTGCAGCGTGAACGGGTAAAGATGATGGGTGAAACGGGTCAGGTAGAGCAGGGCCGTCGCGGCCGCGGTCATCCAGGGCAGCCGCCACCTGGTCACCAGCAGGTCGAAGGTGATCGTGCCAAGCACCGCACCAGAGGTGTAATAGGCGTACACACCGGGATCCAGCAGAATCCGAGCCGCCACGGCGAGCAGGATGACCGCTGGCCAGCGACCGCGCCGAACGGCCACGCAGCCCGCGGCCACGCCCAGCGCGAGCTGGGCCGGCCGGTCCCACGACGGTGTCCGGGCGGAGTTCACCCCGATCGCGCGGAGCGCGGAAGAGTAGTCGTTGGGAATCGTGAAACGCGCCGCGATGAGACTGTGCGGATCGGCTGCCAGGAAGGGCAGCCATGCCACGGCGACACCGGCGCCGAAGGCCCCGAAGGCGGCCGGCCGGTCCTTGCGCGGGAGGGCCAGCAAGAGCGGCACGAAGGCGGCTGCCCACGGCTTGGAGTCGACGGCGGCAGCCAGCGCCACCCCCGCCCAGACTGGATGGCGCCGGCTCACCGCGTGCGTCGCGACGACCGAGAAGCCAAGGGCCAGCACGTCGTCGAGATGACCGAAGTGAGTGGTCAGTTCTGTCCAGACCGGCAGGAAGACAAGCCCGGCGGCCAGCAGCCGACCGTCTCGGCGACGCTCGTGCGCAGGCAGCAGCCGCCACAGCGCGGCCAGCAGCGGCACACCGGTGGCCGACATCGCGACGAGCGCGATCATTCGGCCGCTTTCCGGGCCCAGCAGCTGGAGCACGGCCGAGATACCGAGCGCCAGCGGGCCGATCTGCAGCACAGGATGCGTCGCGTAGAGCTGAAGCCCGCCTGCGGGACCACCGGAGAAGAGCAGGCGGCCTCCCTCGGCGAAGAAATGCCAGGACTGACCGGCGCCGTGGGCCTGAAGACCGACCCACACTGCCGACCAGGGCGCCAGCAGCCACCACGGCCACGGCACGCGCCCCAGTATGGAGAGGATGCTGACCCGTTGTGGCCGGCCCGTCCGTCCCAGCGGGCGCGCGTCGACCGTGGCTGTCACGTGCCAGGCGTGGCTGTCGGCCAGTTGCCGGGCGGCAGCGGCGCGCGGACGAATGACACCCAAGCAGAAATCACGGCGCTAGCATAACGGATGAATGGCGAAAGACAGTCCAAAAAGGATGATTCCTTGGTCGAGGCATGCCCGCCGGTTTCCAGGCTGAGCAGGGGCTGGGCACCTCGGATGGAACGGGCACCCCGACATTATTACGTAGTTATTAAGCTATATCGAATGATTGATAAGGAGGGCTAACTTTATGTTACTGTGATGCCCTGATAGTGGTTAGAATAATAGTAATAGGATGTGCGGCTTGGGAGCCGGGTGGCGTCTGTATTTGCTGCACGACTGGGGCTTGCTCCAGCTTGCTGCCCGGGAGTTCGCTGGACCCATCACGGGTGGGACTACGGCCGAAGTGGGGCACCTGACCGTTGGGGGTTGACCGAGATGAGCTTTTCTCTGATCGAACCTGAACCCTCTGAATCACCTGACTCGGATTTCTGGCGGGACAGCGACAAAGGCACCCGCGACTGGCGCTCTGCTCCCAGCCCTCCGCGGCGGCCGGGTCCTCCGCGGCCGGCGCGGCGGCCCGGCATCCTGAGCGACCCGGCTGACCCGCGACTTCCGAATCATCCGTGGTGGTCGATTCTGCCTCCCTGGACTGACTGGCCAGCCCGGCTCGGCAGCCAGTGGCTGCGCACGCACATGACCGCCCGGCAGCGGGCGGGTGCCCTGCTCATCCTGGCTGCCTGCCTCGGCGGGGTCGCCCTCTACGTGGCGGTGCTCGTCACCGAGGGCCACCCGTTCACGGGCGCGGTGACCAGCAACGGCCTGGTCGACCTCAACTTCGCCCGGGCCGGGCAGGTCGCGGAGATCTCCGTGCATGTGGGCGAGAACGTCAGGAGCGGACAGGTGCTCGCCACCGAAGCCGAAGCCGCCGCGACAGCGGTCGTGGCCGCGGATGAGGCGGCCATCCAAGCCGACGAGGCGGCACTGGCGCAGTTCGACCAGTCGGCCGCGCAAGAACCGGTGAACCTCGCGGCGGCCCAGGCCAAGCTGGCCAAGGATAAGGCGCAACTCGCCGTCGATCAGGCGGCGGTGGTCGGGATGCGGATCGTGGCTCCGATGAGCGGTACGGTGATCGCCGTCAACGGCCAGGTCGGTGAGACGGTCACCGCCGTGGGTATCCAGGCCTCCGCAGTTCAGTCACAGGGATCCGCGGCGTCGCAACAGTCAGCCACCTCCCAGGGATCCCAGATCAGCGTGATGTCGGCCGCGCCGGTACCTGTGATCATGTTGCGCACGTCGACAAACTGGCAGGTCCAGATGGTGGTTCCGGCGAACTCCACGTGGGCCGTGAAGCTGGGGACCGCCGTGACCGTGGGCGTGCCCGCGGCCCATCTCAGCGGCGTGCCCGGCCGGGTCCAGGGGCTGCTGCCCACCCCGGTGCGGACCGCACAGGGTGTGGGGTATCAGGTGCTGGTCACTGTCGTCGGCCATCAGCCAGATCCACCGCTCAGCGGCATGGCCGCCGAGGTCCAGCTAGCTTCGTGACTGAGAAATCCCGTTGCCTGCGCCCGGGCCGGCCGGGTTACTGTCGGTCGAGAGGGGGCCGCGCAGAGGGAGGCAGACGTGGGTCACATCGAGGTGGCGCACCTGAGTCATGCCATCCCAGACGGACGGATCCTGCTCAGCGACGCCTCTTTCCGGGTCGGCGAAGGCGTGGTGGCGGCACTGGTCGGGCCGAACGGCGCGGGCAAGACCACCCTGATCCGGCTCATCGCCGGCGACCTCAGCCCACAGTCAGGAACCGTCACCCACAGTGGCGGTCTCGGCGTCATGCGCCAGTTTGCCGGGGGGATCCGCGGGGTCGTCCCCCCGGGAAAGCAGAGCGCCGGCCGCATTGGCGATGATTCACTGGTCCGCGATCTGCTTGTCTCGGTCGCACCGCCTCGGGTGCGCGAGGCCGCGGCGCGACTGGACGCGGCCGAATTGGTGATGATGGAGCGGGACGATGAGCCCGCGCAGTTGCGGTATGCCGGTGCTTTGGCTGAATGGGGGGACGCTGGCGGTTACCAAGCCGAGGTGCTCTGGGACGCATGCTGCGTGGCGGCCCTCGGTGCCGGCTTCGAGCAGTGCCGCTGGCGTGACGTGGGGACGCTATCGGGCGGCGAGCAGAAACGCCTTGTCCTTGAGGCATTGCTGCGCGGCCCGGCCGAGGTGCTGCTGCTCGACGAGCCGGATAACTACCTGGATGTCCCGGGCAAGCTCTGGCTGGAACAGCAGCTTGGCGGGACGCCGAAGACAGTGCTCATGGTCAGCCACGATCGGGAACTGCTCGCGAACAGCGCGCAGCGGATCATCACCGTGGAGGACGGCACCGTCTGGGTACACGGCGGCGGGGTGCATGGTGGCGGGTTCGCCGACTACGCACAGGCCCGCCGCGACCGGAATGACCGGCTGGGCGAACGGCGCCGCCGCTGGGACGAGGAGCACGAGAAGCTCAAGCAACTGGTGCGCATGTACCGGCAGAAGGCGTCCTACAACTCGGACATGGCCTCACGTCTTCAGGCAGCCGTGACCCGGCTGCGCCGGTTCGAGGACGACGGGCCGCCGGAGTTGCCGCCCAAGGACCAGGACATCCGCATGCGGCTACGCGGCGGGCGGACCGGGAAGCGCGCCGTCATCTGCGAGGGCCTGGAGTTGACCGGGATGATGCAGCCCTTCGATCTCGAGGTCTTCTTCGGCGAGCGGGTCGCCGTGCTCGGCTCCAACGGCTCAGGCAAGTCGTTCTTCCTGCGGCTGCTCGCCGGTGAGGACGTGCCGCACGAGGGTGTGGCCCGGCTCGGGGCACGGGTCGTCCCGGGGTTGTTCGCGCAGACCCACGCCCGCCCCGACTTGGCCGGCCGGCATCCCGAAGAAATCCTCATGACCGAGCACGCCATGGCGCGCAACGAAGCCATGGCGGCACTCTCCCGGTACGAACTGGCGCAGTGCGGGCGTCAATCGTTCGGCTCAATGTCTGGAGGTCAGCAGGCCCGGCTGCAAATACTGCTGCTCGAACTGGCCGGCTGCACGCTGCTTTTGCTCGACGAGCCGACTGACAACCTCGACCTGGCTAGTGCCGAGGCGCTCCAGGAGGGTCTTGAGTCCTATCAGGGCACTGTACTGGCGGTCACCCACGACCGCTGGTTCGCTCGCTCGTTCGACCGGTTCGCGGTGTTCGGGGCCGCTGGGACTGTCTATGAGGCCGACGGCCCGGTGTGGGACGAGACTCGCGTGGCCAGGCCGCGCTGAGGAGTGCGCTGCTAGGCTGCATGAAACGCAGGAGCCTGGCGTCCCGTCCCGGGTCGGCTCCGCGGCAACCGACGTGAAAGGGTCCGCACCGTGAAGAAGTTGCTTCTGCTAGCCCTGGCCGGGCTGGGCGCGTTCGCCGTCTGGAGAAAGGTCCAGGCCGATCGCGCCGAGCTTGACTTGTGGACTGAGGCGACCACCAGCGACGACTGACACACGCGGTAAGTGTTGGGCGGCCAAGACGGGGGCGACCAGGTGAGCGGCGTTCCGCCAGTGTCGGTGGTGTGTTGCGGCCTTATTGGGATCGTCGTGGATGACGGCGGCATTCTCGAGCGGGCGTTCACCGAGGCGTTTGCCACCCAGGGCATAGTTCCCGGGACCGAGGCGTACGCCCGGAGCATGGTCCGGATGCACCAGTCCAGGGGGCAATCGGCGGTCGACGTGTTCCGTGGCCTGTTTCCCGACGCACCGGGCCGCGCGGAAGCCGCCTCGCTCGCCTTTGACCGGTCCTACCGTTCATCCGTCGATCGGTCCGGCCTGGCGCCGATGCCCGGTGCCGAGCAGGCCATCAGCGACATCCGGGCGAGCGGAGCGAGCATGTGCATGATCACCGGCCTGTCGCGGAGCCTGGTCGGCCTGATCCTCGACACACTCAGCTGGTGGCGGCGCATCGACCTCGTGCTGAGCCCGGAAGACGTGCCGCGCGGATACCCGTGGCCCGACCCGATGCTGACGGCCATGCTCCGGCTCGGCGTGACCGATGTTCGTGACGCGGCGTTCGCCGGCGGCACGGAGAGCGGCATCCTGTCCGGCAAGCGGTCCGGGGCCAGCATCGTCGCGGGGATCTTGACCGGCGGGCATACCGCTGACCGGTTGCGCGCGGCCGGCGCCACCCACCTGCTGGACAGCGTCGCTGAGCTGCCGGCCCTGCTCGCTGGCCAGGGCGGACCAGCAACGCAGTCGTCACCGGCTCCCGCATCCGGTTCGACGGCGCGCTCCT
>OBLW0100002160.1_pt1 | contig 15990 bp, 9 predicted proteins | sample 1520161 | NCBI WGS metagenome assembly OBLW01 (sample SAMEA3539309, study PRJEB22396) | soil metagenome | biome: tundra; feature: field; material: soil | place: USA | collected 2010-05 | depth 0.15 m | reverse complement strand
AGGACGAAAAGGCGGTGACGGAGCGTGCATATGAAAATCCGGTGTTCGTGGAGGATCTAGTGCGCAATGTGGCGTTGCGGCTGAACGCGGACGCACGGGTGAGCTGGTACAAAGTCGAGGCAGAAAATTTCGAGAGCATCCACAATCACAACGCGTATGCGTGTATTGAGAAGGGGTGAAAAGCTTACGGCAAAATCAATTAGAATTCCGTAACAGACCAAAGCTGATTGCGGCAACTCCAGTGACAAATAACAGGAAACAAAAACAATAAAGGATAAACAAAAACCAAAATATCGCTGGGTTCTTTTCGCGCTCAAAGTCGCGTTTAATCGTGCGAGCCGTTCGCGGAGTCCATTCAAAATGAATGCGGCCTGAACGAAGAGTTTTAGGTAGATACAATAAAAGTCCCCCGGCCATGACTGCTAAAAATATAGACATAGCCAGCGCCGGAATATCAAAGTCACCGTCAGCGTTTTTCAAGAAAGCAGCAATCATTTTCAGCCCCATCTACAATTCAGTCGCAAATTCGCGACCATTGCCTTTCACGAATTTGAGATTGCGCCCGCAAAACCGGCTTGTCCAGCCGTTTTCCGCAAACCATTTGATTTTAGGAGCGCGCCTCCTGCCAGCGCCATAGGTGCGAAATCCTTGTAGAAAAATTGCCCTCACAACCAAGCTCCGTCAGGAGCGACAGCTTCTGAAATTCTTCACCGGAATATGCCGCTCCTGATGAAGCTTGAAATAGGTTTTGATTTTCATTTCTATAAATGTGTCGCATCTACGGTGCTGAAGAAAGAAACGGAAAACCATTCCACCTGCGTAGCGTTTGATTCAGGCGGCGTGCTTGGCTCGCTCGTGGAAAAAAGCGGTTGCTCGTTTCTGGATTTCCTCGGAAGTCGGATTTTCAATGCGGGTCGCCAGCCACCAGACGTTTTCCGCAATGTCCCTCACGCACGCGTTGCGGTCGCCGTAGAACATGTTGGCCGGTTTAATCACCGACTCAGCGCCAGCCGCAATGGCTTGTTTGTAAGTGGCGTCAACGTCGGCGACGTAATGGTAGAGCATGGACGGCTGCGGCTTCCACTGGCCTTGCGGTTCGCCAATCATCAACAACGAGTCCGCAACCCGAACCTGGGCATGAAGAACCGAACCTTCCGGCCGCAAAATTCTCGTCCGCTCAATGCCATCGAAGGCCTTTTTCAAAAATTCAATGAGCCGCGCGGCATCGGGCACGGTCAAATAGGGAGTGATGGCGTGACATCCTTCCGGAATTACTGGTTGAGCTTTCATAATCTGTCTTTCGATAGGTGTGGCTGATATGATTTAATTCTGTTCAGTAACACCATCTTGTCCAGCCGTTTTCCGATCGTGGTATAGGGAGCGCGCCCGCCCCGGGCGCAGCCGAGGACGCCCTCGTCCTCGGTTCGGCGAACGCAACCGCAGCGGTGTTGAATCTTTTGAGCGTTCACCGAGTTCAACGCGAAGGCGCGTTGAACCACAGCCGAGGGCGGCTGCGCTCCCAAAATTACACTACTATTTTTTTTACAAACCAGCCACATGGCAGGTCATCTCTTATTTTGCAGAATGAGCTGTTTGAGCCGGTTGTTAAAAGCGTCGGCCAGCTGTAATTCTTCCAGCGTCAGGTGCAGGCGGTAGCGCCAGTAATTTTGTGGATTGGCCGGCACATTGATGCGTTCGGCAGCAAAATCCTTGCGACGCAACTGCCCGTCTATGCCCAGCAAATCCTGCAATTGAAAAATGCTCCACATGGCCGCTGATGCGAGATGCTGCTGCACGACGGCCTCGTTGATCCAGGTTTGACAATGTGGCGGGGCGTCTCCCGGCTGGTGTAATTCCTGATGAAAAAACTTTTGCGTGAGTTTCCGATCCTCCTCCCACCAGCCGCGGATGGTGCTCATGTCGTGCGTGCCCGGCGTGATGACGCTCAGGTAGGGCGCGTCGGTCGGACGCGAAAATTCTACGCCCATTGTCTTGGGCATGCGCTGGATTTCGAGACTCAACAGGCCGAGTTGCTTCATCAAGACCGGCACGCACGCGGGCACCATGCCCAGATCTTCGCCGCAGATGAGCATGTTGGTGACGCGTTTCAGCGCCGGGAGTTTTTGCAATGCCTCCTGCATCCAAAAATCGTCCTGGCGGCGGAAAAAGTAATCCACATATAGCTCCTTCAACTTGACCTGCGTTTGGGGATCAAGATTTTTGAAAGAGAGCGTGTCTGGCATCGCCAGACGGAAATGGAATTCGTGGCCGCCGGATTTCTCCACCTCGAATAGAATCACGTTGCTGATCAAGTCGAACAAGCCTTCCTTGAGTTTTTGGTTTTGCGCGCTGACTTCCAGTTTCGCAAAATGATTTTCCACCTGTCGCTGCGTGGCGAATTCCAGCTTCAGGAAATAATTTCCGCCGGGTTTCGAAACCAAAAAATCGCGCTTCACCAATTCGGCACTTGCGCCAAAAAGTTCCTGTAAAACTTTGTTGTTAATGAAAGGCTTCACATAACGGTCAGGGTCAAAGTGAATTCCGCGCTGGCGAAACTCCTCGATCTTGACCGGGATGGCGGGGACAAAATATCCGAGGATGCCCTCGACCGCGTGCGCCGGGCTGCCCCAGATGCGGAAAAATCCGAGGATGTGGTCAATTCGAAACGCGTCGAAGCAGGCGCTCATCTGTTCGAACCGCTGCTTCCACCAGGCGAAGCCGTCCTGCTTCATGCGCGGCCAGTTGTAGGTCGGAAATCCCCAGTTCTGCCCCTTGGCCGCGAAGGCGTCCGGCGGCGCGCCAGCCGACATGTCCGTGTGGAAAAGTTCCGGCTGCTGCCAGACATCCGCGCCATGCCGATAGACACCGATGGCGATGTCACCTTTGAGAATCAAGCCCTGGTCATGGATGTATTGCGCAGCTTCCCGGAGTTGCAAGTGCAGATGAAACTGGATGAAATAGTTCAACTCGATTTCGTCGCTGATGGCGGAATCCTTTTCGATGAGCGCGGCGATTTCCTTGGCGCGATAAATGCGATGCGACGGCCAATGGTTGAAGTCCGCCGTGCCAAACTTGTCGCGCAAGGCGCAGAACGCCGAGTAAGGCGCGAGCCAGTGTTTGTTCTGGTCGAAAAATTCCCGATAGTCACGGCCGGCGAAGGTCGCTTCCTTTTGTTTCGGAAACAGTTTCCGGACGAATTTCAACTTGGCTGACATCACCGCCTCATAATCCACCGCGTCCAGCGCATTGAGCCTTTTGCGCTCGGCTTCCAGGGTTTTTGGCAGGATCTTATTTTTGTCAATGATGAGGGCGTTGAGATTCAGGTAAAGCGGATGCAGTGCGAAGGCCGAAATCGCCGCGTAAGGATACGAGTCCACCCAGGTGTGTGTCGCGCAGGTGTCGTTGACCGGCAAAATTTGGATCAGCTTCAAGCCCGTGCGTTTGGCCCAGTCGGCGAGCAGTTTCAGATCGGTGAATTCGCCGACGCCAAAACTGTGTTCGCTGCGCAGGCTGAAAACCGGGATCGCGACGCCCGCGCCCTTCCAGGTGTCGGCGGGCAGCCGGACAAAGCCGTCGTTGACGAAGGTGTGTTTTTCCGGCGCAACCGCATCGGACAAAATCCGGTTCTCGCCGTCTTCAAAGCGGAGGAATTGTCCGTGCGCGACATCGTAAACGCCGTATTTGTATTGGATCGGAAACGCTGCGCGGCCCAGGTCAATTTGCGCGCTCAGATAATCTTCGCCCGCCATGCGGTTCAGCAGCAGCGGCGTGCTCGTACTCCAGTTTCCCAACGTGGGAGAGTTGCCGGTCAGGGAGAGCGTCTGCCCTTTTGCCAGCAACGGAGCCTTTACCTTGAAGGTATGGGTCGCGCCCGGCGCGGGGAGAATGCGGACCTCGGTGTGGTTCGGCTGGAGCAGGACTTTACGGAACGGCTCGGTGTAAAAAGCGTTTTCCACCGTCCCGGCGTGATTCCAGGAATCTATGATCAGAATTTCACCCTGCTTGGATGGATTGATGACCCGGTCGTTGCCCCAATCCTGAACGGTCGAGCCGTCGGCGCTTCGCAAAATGTAATGGTAAGTGATTGCGGCGTCAGGGACCGCGCCGTCGGGCAGTTGAATCGTGGTCTGCCAGAATTCCGCGTTGAGATACTGGAGTGGAACCGCTCGTTCAATCTGGCCGCCGCCGAATTGGTCATGATTGCCGGTAATAAAAAGCGACTGCCCGACTTTGGTGTGAAAGCGGAGACGAAAAATGAGTTTCATGAACTTCTGGCAGATTATATCAAACTGCTGCCGAAGCCGTCGCAGGTTTATCGTCCTTAACAAACTGCACCAGCACGGCGGCGATGACCATGAACACGCCACCCGCGACGACGGCAGCGAGGCGATTGTTGTCCAGCAGATGATTCATCACCCAACCGAACCCAAGGGACGCGCCTATTTCCGGCAGGACGATGAAGAGGTTGAATATGCCCATGAACACGCCCGTGCGTGCCGGCGGCAGAGCGCTGGCGAGGATGGCATACGGCATCGAGAGGATGCTGGCCCAGGCGATACCCACGCCAGTCATCGAGGCGAGCAGCAGCCATTTGTTGTGGATGACGGCGACGGAAAGCAGGCCGGCCGCGCCCGCCAGCAGGCAGACGGTGTGGATGGTCTTGCGGCTGAACCGTTGCGAGAGCGATACGAGCAGGAACGAAAAGAAAAACGTCACGACGGAATACATCGAGAAACACAGGCCGCCCCATTCCACGCCGGAGGAATACAACCCAGATTTTTCATCTACCGCGCCAAAAACGTTGCGCGCGACGGCGACGGGAAAATACAGCCACATGCAGAACAGGCCAAGCCACGTGAAGATTTGCACCCATGCGAGCTGTTTCATCGTCGAAGGCATTTCAGCAAATGCAGAAATGACTTCCCGTGTGCCGCCAATCAGACCGGCTTTTTCCGCCTTCATTTTCTTGAAGGCTTCGAGATTTCCCGGAGGATATTCTTTCGTGCTAAAAACCGTCCACAGTACAGCGACGAGAATCGCCGCCGCGCCGACGTAAAAGGAATATTTGATGGTGACGGGAATGGCGTGCTCGGTACTGGTGGCGTTGTTCAGATGAAACCAGTTGGTCATCAACCATGGTAGCGCGGAGGCGACCACCGCACCGAGGCCGATGAACAGGCTTTGGACGCCGTAGCCGCGCGTGTGTTGTTCGTCCGGCAGCATATCCGCGACCAGCGAGCGGAGCGGCTGCATCGAGATGTTGATCGAAGCATCAAGCACCCACAACAATCCAGCGGCCATCCAAAGTGCAGAGGAGTTGGGCATCAAAATCAGCGCAAGCGAACTCGCCAGGGCCCCCCAAAGCAGATACGGCCGGCGACGTCCGAGCCGGCCCCAAGTATGGTCGCTCATGTAGCCGATGATGGGCTGGATGATCAGGCCAGTGAGCGGCGCAGCGAGCCAAAGCAGGGGAATCTGATCCGCTTTGGCACCGAGGTATTCGTAGATGGCGCTCATGTTGGCCATCTGAAGGCCGAAACCGAACTGGATGCCCAGGAAGCCGAAGCTCATGTTCCAAATCTGCCAGAAACTCAATTGGGGTCTTTGCATAAAAGGCTTGACGGTGGCAACCGGCGGGGAGGTTCAATGCGGCACGATGCGGTGATAAACCCGCCATTCAAAACCGCCCAGATGGAAGAGCGGGAAATCGCCGTTGGATATTTTGGGCATGCCGGAAATTTGCACCGGCTTGAACCCGTCGCTGTTCATGACTTCGACCTTGCCGGTGATTGGCCGGTTGGAAAAATTGATCACAACCACGAACTCGTCGTTTCCGTCGGGGCGCATCAACGTCACAAGATTGGCTGCATCAGAATTCTGCAGCCAGATGACGTGGTGGTTGCGAAACGCGGGATATTGTTTGCGAAGCTGAATCAGGGAGTGATAAATCTCGCGTAATGGAGGCCGCTCCCTCGGATTCCACACAATCGGCAGTTTGTCGAACAGCGCCGGGTCGCCGGATTCGGTGGCGTCACCGACTTCCATGCCGTTGTAAAGCAGGGGGACGCCGTCGAGGGAGAACATCAGTACCGACGCTGCGAGCGCCCCTGGAACGCCAAAACGGGCGACTGCGCGGGCCTCATCATGGTCGTCGGAAATGGCCAGGTGCAGGGAGTTGGTTGGAAACAGCCGTAAATTTTCCTCCCACGTCGCCTGGAGTTTGGTGGCGGGCGCACCGCGCTCCAACACATCATTCAACGCGTGCAGCAGCGGCCAGGAATAATCAACATCGAACGCGTTGGTGAGCAGGTCCGGCTGGCTGGCCTCGGCCAGCATCATGATGTCCGGCTTGCTTTGCTCGAGCGCCACGCGTGCCTGCTCCCAAAAATCCGTCGGCACCCCCCAGGCCACGTCGCAGCGGAACCCATCAATATCGCAGGTCTTAATCCAGTATTTCATCATCGTGATTATGTATTCGCGCAATTGCGGGTTGGCGTAATTCAAGCCGGCCACATCCGCCCAGCTGGGTTCCGGCGAGATAATATTTCCTTTCGCATCCTGTTTGTAGAAACCTTTGTTCGTCATCATCACGTTGTCCCATGCGGTGTGGTTGGCGACCAGGTCCATGATGACTTTCAGGCCATGTTTATGAGCGTCGGCCACGAGCGACTTGAAATCATCCAACGTGCCATAATTCGGGTCCACGGCGTAGTAGTCTTTGATGGAATACGGACTGCCGAAATCCCCCTTGCGGCCCTTTTCGCCGATGGGATGGATCGGCATGACCCAAAGTATCGTCACCCCAAGGTCTTTTAACTCCTCGAGCTTGGCGGTGACGCCGTTGAGGTTGCCGGCGGGGGAAAAATCGCGCGGGAAAATTTCGTAAATCACGCCGTTGCGCAGCCAGTCTGGCTGGTAGCGGGCTGTTTGTTTCGCCGGGTCGCCCGCCTGGGCGAACGCCGGCGCCAGCAGCAAAACGGACAGAAGCAGAAAAAGCGTCAAGAAGTCCCTGAGTTTATCGTTCATATTGTGTCTGTTCAAAAAATGTGTCCGCGACCGGTGTAACGAGCAGCCATCCCAAAGCCTGACTTGGTGGGGGCAATAAGACAACTTCATTCAACGTGGCCATCAATATTTATGTTTCGCCCCGCATACTTTGCTTGGTGAACAAGCATAATTAACTAAATATAACAGGATTAGCCACCGCATAATCATGCGGTGCAGGGTCGAAGGTGCCAAAACAAGTTTCAAGTGCGGAAACTCAAAGCACGGCAATTCGAGTCCGCGCCTCAACCACGGTTTGGCGCCATTCCAAGCGTTCACCCAAGAGTTGACTAATCGTGATCCAAAGCGAACTTGCCGGCTTTACCCGCATTAATTTGAGGCAAAATCCCGCAAAATTGATTGACACCTTTTCGTTTTTGATTTAATATGGAACCCTCAGAAGTGAAGGATTAAGTAAACAATTCAAGAAAATAGACCCATGAAAATTAAAGCACTAACAGTTACTTCAATAGTCACATTGGCCGTCAGTCTGGCAACCGTTCACGCTCAAAACTTGAACGGTACCGTGGACAACGCCTTTTACGGTGGTCCGCTGGCCATCCAGACCATCAATACCGGCTTCGGTAATGCCGGCGGCGTCGATTCGGGGGGCGGTTCCGAGTTGGATGCTGCCTATGGCAGGATTTCTGGTGGAAATCTCTACCTGTTTTTGGCGGGCAACGTTGAAAACAACGGCAATCACCTGAATGTATTCGTTAATGGCGGCACCGGCGGCCAGAACACTCTTGCCGCTGCTGCCGGTTCAAATTTATCACCCATGAACGGCTCCGTTTTTAGTACGGGCTTTGGGGCAACCTTCGGCTTCGATGTGAATGATTTTTCGGGCACCTTGTATAGTGAAGAGGACTACCTTACGGGAACGCCGTCTGGCAGTTACGTCGGGGCGCTCCCCAGCACCTCCACGGGAATTTACGCTGGAAGCAGTGGCGGTGTTACCAGCCTTTACGTTAACAACAACCACGTCAGCACAATGGGTGCGGGAGGTGCGGCCTTGAGTGGTGCCACCAGTGGTGCCAACACAACTACGGGATGGGAACTGGTTATTCCGCTCTCTGCGATCGGATACACGGGTGGAAATATCGAGGTTCTGGCCGATATCAATGGCGCAGGAAGTCCTCCCAACACCTACCTGTCGAACCAATTTCTGTCGGGATTGGCGGTAGGAACGGGCAATCTTGGCGGTGGCGGCGCTTACGGTCCCGGTGGCGGAATTTTTAATTTCAGTTCTACTCCCGGTGAATTTTTCACGGTGGTGCCGGTGCCTGAACCCACGACGCTGGCCTTGGTCGGACTGGGCCTCGCGACGCTCGTGGCCGTCCGCCGGCGGAATTAATTCCTGGTGATTTCATTCAAAACCCCGCGAGTCGCGGGTTTTTTTCTTTGCGGTAAGCCGGTTTAATTTATTTCTGGCAGCCAAGAATTATTTTGGAACCGGGAACTCTGCCAATTCTCAATGAAAAACTGAAAATGGACAGGGTGCGTCTCTCTGTGCGCGCCGTCGTGGTACCTAATGGCATTCGTTGATAATCGCGGCGGACAGAGGACTGCCAGCCTTACTTGCCAAACCGATTGTCTCTGGGAATTGGATCAATAGCTGGGCTGTTTTAATCCAAGGCAAAAATCGATCTTTCGAAAGTATTGCGGTGCAGAAGAAGGTCAGGAGGTGCAGATGAAATTATTGGATAGGCCGTAAGCCGGCCAATTGACGCTTAAACCATAAAATCGTAAGACTAGATCAATCAGTCGCAATGACCAGTCAACGATTCAAACATGGCTGCTGCCAACCGATTTAGCCCAATGGGATCCGCGACTTTCGAGTCAGGGATGGTTGCGCACCGCCGCAGTTAATAAAGTTTATTGATGATCCGGGAATGATTTCCGCAAAAAATGTGCCGCGCCTGGCGGACAATCCTGCCCTTGCCCATGAGCCGGGAGCGTGAATGTAAAACAGCCCGACATCTTCCGCTTCAACAATACAATTTAAAGCGGCATTGCAGCCTCATTGACAAAACCTCCTTGGCTTTTTTGAATCCCCAATCACTGGTCGCCAACTTGGACCGTTGCTAGATTTTTAAAAATCTATTGAAGAGATGCGCGGTTGTCGGAATCGCTAATTCAGTGGGGTACGCTGGGCAAACCAAGTCAAATCTTTCTGGCTGTTGGCATCCGTACTGACATTGCGGTTTACCGAACCGGGTGCTATATAGGTAACCGGCTGCGTCGTGATGGCACCTTTCCACACATGCACTTCCGAATGTCCGTCGGCAAAGACCATTCCAGCGGCGTTTGCGTGCAAACTACCGGGAAGTTCGGTGAAGGATGTTCCGCTTCCATTCGCTCCAGCCGGATCAACAAAAAATGTCACATCATCATTACTGTCAGGGTGCTCATCAGTAATCACCCAGCAATCCGATGGTCCGGGACTGTGAAAGGAATTCAATTTTGTTGCGTTGTAATACAAGGGCATATACGTAGCATGACCGGGACTGGGTGTGCCGTTGGGGTCGTACCCGTAATACTTTGACCCGTCGCCCATGGCCCCGTTCATGGCGCAGGTGCGGAGACGGTGCGACCATCCCGGCTGGTTCTTTGAGTGTTTGTTATCCGCCGGGCAGACAAAAATACCTAAAGACTTCGCCACATAACTTCCGAGCAGCGCAGTCCCGAGCGTAGGATCATCCACCGTCAAATACAAAGTATTGGTGTTTTTTGAAGCGCCGGACCAATCCATGGCAACCCCAAACGGACAAATCCAATTTTTTAATTTATTTATCCCTGGCGCAGGGTATTGATCGTTGTTGGTTACCAGCCGGTCGTTATTGTCGTTGGCATACATGAACCACGCCAGACCCAGTTGTTTGTAGTTGTTCATGCACGAAATGGACACAGCCTTCTGTTTGGCCTTGCTCAAGGCCGGCAGCAACATGGCCGCCAGAATGGCTATAATGGCGATGACCACCAGCAACTCAATCAACGTAAAGCCTGTCGTTCGTGATTTCATAGGTTTAATTTACCATAAATGCAATCTGCTACAAATTTAACATTAAAATTTGCCCGCCCAGCCGAACCAAGTGTCCAACTGGGCGGGTTGGTTTAAAAAACAAGCATTATCGCTGTTATTGTTTGATCAGACGGAAGAACACATTTCCGTTGCTAGCTGGCCAGTTGGTTTGGCTGACCAGACCATTGGTGGAATAAGTTCCCGCCGTCCAGTTGGTGCCGTCGGTCAGCGGGAGGCTCAACCAAGAGCCGCTATTCAGGCTACCACTGCGAATTTGAACTTCGCAGCCCGGGCGACCGAGCCAGCTTAGCGGAACATTTCCGGCCGAAGCCGACACGACCATCAGTTGGCCGAAGGAGGGCTCGACGTACTGGTTGCCAAATTTGTCCTGGGCGAAGCTGTATGCACCCGTGGCTGTAGTTCGGATGACGCGGGCATGGTTATTGTCCTGTGCGGCTTCGTTGTCCCCGCCACCAAGACTGTATTTATAGGTCAGGGAGGTTACGATTCCCTTCGGGATCGAAAACGTGCCGGTGTATATCGGGGTTGACCCCGCTTCGGTCAGTTGCTGGCCGGCCAACTCAATCGGAGTCCAGGCCAGCCAATTGGGCCAGGGTCCGTTGACAAAAACTGCCGCCCCTGGAGCCCAAGGAGTAGTATCCGTGCCCACCGCACCCGTCATGTCAATCGTGAACGTCACTGACACGGGTGCCAGCAGATAGTCGTTGTAACTGGCGTCGTTGAAGTAAACCGTGGGAATCGAATAGTTCGGGAGATTCGGCTCGGTCTGTACGCGGTTGCCTTGTCCACCAGTGGCGCCATTCAAGTGGTCGTACACGGTTGAACCAGCGCTGTTATACCGATACTGATATTGATAAGATGAACCCTGACCGATAATGACGCTTGTTGTGAAGATATTGGGATTCGCCGCACTCGGATCGTTGGTCATTGCAACATCAGCCCAGCCATTGAAACCTCCGGTGACTCTGACGGTCGTTGGGTCATAGCCGGCATCCAGCCCGGCCGGTCCTGACATGTCCACGCTGAAAACGTTCGTGCAAGGAAACGCCGCGCCCTGATCGTTGAATAATACAATGGGCAGGGTCTGGCTGACATTGGCAAAATAGCGGTTGCCGCCGCCATCAGAGTTCGGCGATTGCGGAGAATCCCAAGATGTGTTGCCTGCCGTAGTATATGTAAACTTGAACTCCACAAAAGCACCTGGCGAGTTGGTCACCGGCCACGTTCCAACATAGACGTTCGAGTGTTGCACGCCGAGGTTGTCTGTGGTCACAATCGTCGGATCATTGGTTAAAGTATATAAGGGGGCAAGGGATGTGGGATCGCCAAAATTGCCCAAAATTGTCCCTCGGATATTAACATTCGTCGAAGTTGTCTTGTTAAAATTGCCCAAGACAATTTGTTCGGCCATATCCACCTGAAACTTCACATTGCTAGTCACAATGGCTCCGGCATCAGCAAAAAAGCAGGTGGGTAGAACCAAGCTGGCACCACTGCTCGTGGGAAGCAGCACCTGCCTGTTATTTGCGCCGTTTATATGAGTCGGCAGAGTCTCATAAGTGGTGTTATTAATGACAAAAATATATTGCATTGCCCCGCCATTCGCGTCGCTGGTATCATCCACGGTGTTTGTGTAAATCGTGGAGCTTCCCTGCTGCGCTAAAGTTACGCCACCAGCCGACCAGCCGTCAAAAGTTCCACGAACATTAACAAAATCACTTCCTGGATTAAAGCTTCCGAGGAGGACGTTGGTGGCCATGTCAACGCTGAAAGTGACGATGGAACTTGAAGCCTGAGCAGTTACGATTCCGGCGGCGCAAATCATGGCACCGGCCAGGAGAGCGCGCATTTTCGATTTGATTATCATACGATTATTTATGGGGGTTGGGTGTTGCTGTTTACAGTTTAAGTGCTGGATTCTGTTAAAACAATAGTCGCAGTCTGTGATTAAATCTACCGCATGTTTGTGCGGTTCGGCCGGAAGGTCAAAAAATGCCTTCCAAACCCGGGAATTGTTGGAAAATCGCCCGTCAATGCGGTTGTTTCTTCCAGTCGTTGACCCGTTTGAAATAATCCAAGGCCTGCTGATTGCCGGGCTCCAGCCGCAAGGTTTCTTGAAACTCCTGCAGCGCGGCGTCCATATAGCCGAGCCGGGCCAGCATCACGCCCCGGTCCAGATGAGCCAGTGCCATGGCGGGCTGCGACTGGATGACTTGGGCATATTCACTTTCCGCCCCGGAAAAATCGCTGGCGGCAGCCAGTTCATCACCAAGTCCAAAATGTGCTTGCCACAAATCCGGCTGCATCTGGATGGCCTGACGGTAGAGTTGCGTGGCCTCGGAGTGACGGTTCAATTTCGACAAAGCCTTGCCCGCAAACGCACAATCGGCTGCGTTCTGCGGATCCAACTGCCGCGCCCGGTTGTAATATTGCAAGGCCAAATCAAACTTTTCCGTGCCGAGATGCACGCCACCCAGTTCAAACCAGGCTTCCGCCAGTTGTGGTCGCAACGTCACTGCTTTCATTAACGCCACCTCCGCTTCACCCCACTGATTCAAGGCTGAAAGCAACCGGCCTGCCTGATAATATGGCTCGCAACTGTGCGGCAACAGTTCCTGCACGTGCCGCCATTGCTCCACCGCCAGTTTCAAGTCACCGGCTGATTCGAGGAACTCTGCGAAGTTTTCATGCAGCAAATAATCCTGCGGCGCCCTTTTAATGGCCGCCTGATAAAACTCCGTCGCATTTTGCGCTGTGGTGGCACTCATTCGTTGCCGCAAATTTTTTTGCGCGGTACGCAACGATTGCATTCGTCCGGCGTTGTTCGATTGATTGCTCAAAGGCGGGCGATGCAGGCGGTCGATCATCATTTCCGTCACTGCGCAACGGTTCCAATCGGTCAGGCCGAGCAGCCGGTCGCACATTTCCTGTGATGCCCAGCCGTTGGTGACGGCGGCACGCGTAATGCCGGCGGGAAGCATTTTTTCCACCTGCCCGGCCCACGCGCGGCCCAGACGAAAATTGCCATCGAAATTAAAATGCACATGCTCGTAGAAGGTTTCCTGTCCGCAAACGCCCGCCGGCAGGGTTTTTTCCAAAGCCGCAGCCGCATCGAAGAAGGTCAGCCGGTCGCCCGCGAATTGTGTTCCGGTTTTTTGAATCGTGCCGTTGATGCGCGAGTCGGCGCGGAAGGGGAGCGCATCCACATCGCATGCCGTCTGGAATTGTCCGCGCGCCCCGGCGTAATTGGTCAACGCCAGCAAACATTCGCCCCAGCGATAATGCAATTCGGGGAACAGCGGGTCCAATTTCGCCGCCTGTTCAAATTCCTGCGCCGCTCCGGCGAAGTTCGATTGCGCTTCATTCGCACAGGCAGCAGAAAACAATTGGTCGAGATGTGCGCGATCCACGGCAGGCAGACTGGTGTTGGTCAAAGAGCCGAACGGCGGGCAGTCTCTGAGATTCACGGCCACGGTATTGAGTAGGATTTTTGCACCCGAATCCAAACCTGCCTTCACGATGTCGTTCAGATTCCGTTCGAAATTCTGATACACCATTTCCTTCCGCGGATCATTCGCGCGAAGCTGGTTGCCGACAAACATGTTCATCCCGCCCCAGGAACCGTTGACGTGATGGCCTTTGAGCTTGCGGCTGATGTCCACCAGCAACTGGCCGATCCGCGTTCTCTGGATGGCCAGATTGAGCCGGACGAAACCCAGCGGCGGCGCCTTCGCCCCGAACACCGTCGCCGCGCCGAACGGCCCGACCATTTCGTTGTTGCCCATGTAAATGATCCACAGGTCGCCGTCAGCTTTCGCACAATCGCGCGCGATGGGCAGGATGACATGCGAGTTGATGGCCGTGATACCGAGATTGGCCACTTCAAAATGCGTGTTGGGATAACGCTCATCCAGCAGCGTTTCCAGATAGCGCGATGCCGCGTAAGGCGGCTCCGGTTCACCGCGCGCCGCAGATTCACCCAGGATGAATATACGATAGGTGTTCGCCGGTTTTTTCGCGTCCATCATCACCGGTCCCGGCCAGCGCGCCAGTTGTGGTGGGAAAAAACGCAGGCTGAAATTTTCGTTGTTGACTAAATGATCTTTTTCGCCCACGCGGATTTTTTCGAAGAAGCCGGTGGCATAACCATAACCCGCCAGACGCAAACCGACTTCCAAAACGCCCAGCAATAGCAGTGGCAGGACGACGAGCGCGATGATACGAAAAAGCCATTTCCGGCGCGGCGAGAGCGGCAGCGCGGGCGTGCTACGCGGATTCCGGCCGGTCGGTTTGCCCGGTTTGCTTCCGATCTTCGACTTGTTCGGGCGTTGTTTCAATGGTTGTGTTTCAGAAAAGCCTATCCACCAGACTAGGAGCTTTGGACGGATGCCAATACGTCGATGCGCTCCGCGAACGTTTGAACTCGAATGAATCCTTGCCCGGCAGCCGTAGCAGAAAGCCATTTGTTTTCATGGATTTTTGGCTTTATGGGCTTGAACGGAGGCAAGGTATTCCTGGGCCGTGCGATTTTCCGGCTCAATTTTGAGCGCATTCTGGAAACAAATAATGGCCTCATCCAGCCGGTTGAAACGCACCAACATCACCCCGAGGTTCAAATGACTTGGGAGATGGCGGGGATTGATTTTGAGCACGGCGGAGTATTCGCGGATGGCCTCATCGGGCTGGTTGGCGGCCACGAGTTCTCCCGCGAGTTCAAAATGCGCCTCCCATAAATTCGCACTCAACTGGATTGCCCGCCGATAGTGTTCAATGGCCTCGGCATGGCGGTTGAGTTTGCCAAGCACCTGGCCGGTATAGCAGATGTAAGAGGAATCCTGCGGACGCAGGCGTTCGGCGCGTTCCATGCATTCGAGCGCGGGCGCGTATTTCTGCTGGGCGGACAGGCAGTTGCCCAGTTCGAACCAGCTGTCGGGCAGACTGGGGCGCAACTGCGCGGCGAGTTCGAGGAACGGTTCGCCCTGCGCCGGCTGAACCTGCTCGCGCAGCAGCCGCCCGAGCTGGAAGCAGGCGTAAAAATCATTTGGCAATAGTACACACATTTTCCGGTAAGCGGCGATGGCACCTAGCGGGTCTTTGATGGCTTCAAGAAAATTGGCCAGGCCTTCATAAAGGTAATTATCCAAGGGCGCTCTTGCCATGGCCGTGGCGAAATCTTCGCGCACACGCTGGATGGCATCAGGCTGTGCCTCTTGCTTGCGGAGCCTCAGTTCCGCGTCGCTTACAAGCTTGAGGCGTTCGGCATTGTTGAACTGCGTGCTCAACGGGGGCGCCCCGAATCGCCGGATGACCGCCAGCAAGACAAATTGCTGGTTCCAAATGGACAGTCCCAGCGCGCGGTCGCAGTCGGTTTCGGTCGCCCAGTTCGTGGAGGCGGGTGGACTGCCCGCCGCCAGACTCTGGCCGATTTGTTCCGCCCAAAGTTTTCCCAGGCGATAACTGCCGTCGAAATTGAAATGCACGTGTTCGTAAAATGTCTCATCACCGGGGATGTGCGCCGGGCTGTCCTGGGCCAGGTCGCGTTCGGCGTCGCAAAGTAACAGCCGGTCGCCGGCGTTTTGCTGCGCGACCTGTCGGATGGCGTGGTTGATCCGCGTGTCGGTGCGGAATGGCAGCGCATCCATGTCGCAGGCGATTTGAAATTCCTTCCGCGCTTCGGCGTTCGTCAGCGCCAACTCGCACCGGGCGAGGCGGTAATGCGCCTCGGCATATTGCGGATCCAGTCTGACGGCTTGGGCGAACAATTCATCAGCCGCGTAAAAATTGCTTTGCGACTGCCAGTTTTTCGCATCGGCAAAAATTTGCCCAAAGCGTTGCCGGTCCGCAGCCGGCAGGTTGCTGTTGCTTAAGGAAGCGAACGGCGGGCTGTCTTTAAGGTTTAGATC
>OBLW0100002158.1_pt1 | contig 15990 bp, 12 predicted proteins | sample 1520161 | NCBI WGS metagenome assembly OBLW01 (sample SAMEA3539309, study PRJEB22396) | soil metagenome | biome: tundra; feature: field; material: soil | place: USA | collected 2010-05 | depth 0.15 m | reverse complement strand
GGGGAACGTAGGCCGGAGCGTCGCTCACGAAACCGACTGTACTAGAGAATGAACCAGGCGCGCGCTCCCCGAGCCCCCCGATGAGTCCGGGCGATCCGCGGCGCCCGGGCCTTTCTCCTGAGTGCTGCTTCCTTCCGGACCTGACACGGTTCGGAGGGGACCGTCGCGCGGGACCCGAACTCATCCGGGGGCCCGGGGATGAGGATTCTAGCAGCCGGGCGCAACTTGTGTCCGCCCGCCCCGAACGATAAAAGGGGGGGGCGTGACCGCCCCGCCTCTCCGCGTCGTCTTCCTGTGGCACTTCCACCAGCCGTGGTATCCGACGTTCGACGGCGTGCCGCCCGCGCTCCCGTGGGTGCGCCTCCATGCGCTGAAGGACTACTTCGACCTGCCCGCGCTCCTCTCGGAGGAGCCGCGCATCCACCACACCGCGAACCTCGTGCCCGCGCTTCTCGACCAGATCGACCTCCTCGCGCGGGGCGGATCGGACGCGTTCCTCGAGGTCGCGAGGACGCCCGCGACGGAGTGGGATTCGGCCGCCGTGCGCTTCGCCCGCCAGAATTTCTTCGCCGTCCATCCGCGCATCCTCGAGCGGTTCCCGCGCCTCGCGGACCTCCAGCGGCGCTCCGAGGAAGGAGATGCGCTCTCCCCCTCCGACCTCACGGACCTCGTCGTCCTGTTCCATCTCGCGTGGTCGGGACCGGCCCTCCAGAAGGATCCTCTCGTCATACACCTGCGCAAGCGCGGACACGGCTTCACCGAGACGGAGAAGAACGCGCTTCTGGACCATCAGGCGGCGTTCCTGGGGCGCGTGATCCCCGCGTGGAAGAGCGCCTTCGAGTCGGGTCTCGTCGAGGCCGCGACGAGCCCCTACCACCACCCGATCCTGCCGCTCCTCCTGGACTCGAGCGCGGGGCGCGACGCGCGTCCCGATCTGCCCGTTCCGGCGCCCCGCTTCTCGCACTCCGACGACGCGCGGTCACAGCTCGCGCTCGGCCTCGGGACGTTCGAAAAGCACTTCGGCTTTCGCCCACGCGGTATGTGGCCGCCCGAGGGGGCGATCTCGGAAGGCACGCTCGCGCTGCTCGGAGAGGCGGGCGTCGCGTGGGCGGCGTCGGACGAGGCCGTTCTCCTGCAGTCGCTGCCGGCCGGCAAGCGCGACTTTGGCGAGGGCGACCGCGCGCGCACGGTGTTCCGCCCGTGGCGCCTCGCGGGCGTCCCGTCGCCCGACATCTTCTTCCGCGACCGCATCCTCTCGGATCGGATCGGTTTCTCGTACGCGACGTGGGATCCCGCCGACGCCGCCGCCGACTTCGTCGCCCGCCTGCTTTCGATCCGTGCGGCGGCGCCCGAGGCCGAGCTCGTCGTCCCCGTGATCCTCGACGGCGAGAACGCGTGGGAGTCGTATCCCGACAACGGCGCGCCGTTCCTGCGCGCGCTCGCGGCGGCGCTCGCCGCGCGGCAGGACTTCGAGGTCGTGACGCCCTCGGAGGCGCTCCAACGCCTCACGGCCCCGCCCGAGAGTCTCGAACGCGTGATCGCGGGCTCCTGGGTCGACGGGAACCTCGCCACGTGGATCGGAGCGCCTTCGAAGAACAAGGCGTGGAGCCTCCTCCATGCGGCGCGCGAGGCTCTCGGGGGAGAGATCGCGGCCGCGCCCGTGGTTTCCCCCGCCGAGGTCCTGAACGGCGACGCGACGCCGGCCGCGGCCAAGGCCGCGCTCTTCGCCGCTGAAGCGTCCGACTGGTTCTGGTGGCTCGGCGACGATCACTCCTCGGCGCATGACGCCGTCTTCGACGCGCTGTTCCGCAGGCACCTGGCCGCCGCGTACCGCGCGGCCAGGCGCCCCGTGCCGCCCGAGCTCCTCGAGCCCATCGACCCCTTGCACGGCCCCGAAGTCATGCCGCCCGGAAGCGCGCTGTGGCCGGCGGTGGACGGCCTCGCCGGCGAAGCGGACTGGGCGGGCGCGGGCTACGTCAGGGCCGGGAGCCGCGGCACGATGCATCGCAGCGCGGGTCTCGTGAAGCAGCTTCTCTTCGGCGCGTCCGCGGCGGGCGACATACTGTTCCTCAGGCTCGACCCCGAAAAGGATGTGTCGGCCTTTCACGGCCGGACGTTGCGCGTCGAGATCCTGCCGCCGGGCGACGGCGACGCTCCCGTGGCGACGGACTTGCACCTTTCGCCCGGCGTGACCGGCGACGGCGGCCTCAGGGTGGGGCTGGACCGCGTGCTCGAGGTGCGGCTGCCCTGTTCCTTCAGCGCGCGCGCCGCGCTCTCGTTCCGGATCGCGCTGCTCGACGCCGACGGCCGCACGAAGGAGGCGATCCCGGAAGACGGCTGGGTGCGCTTCCGCCCGCCCGGTCCAGCGTCGTCTCCCGCGAGCCTGCGAAGAGCCCGGCAGGCCCCGGCGTAGAATCGCCGCCCTCCATGCGGCCTCCCGTGACACTCGTCCTCGTCCTGCACGGCCACATTCCGGACGTGCTCGGGCACGGGACGTGGCCGCACGGCGCGAACTGGCTTTACGAAGCCGCAGCCGAGACGTACCAGCCGTTCCTCATCGCGGTCGAACGGATGCTGGCGGCCGGAATTCCCGTCAAGGCGACGGTCGGGATGACACCCGTGCTTTCCGAGCAGCTCGCGGACGAGCGCTTCACCCGGGGATTCGAGGACTATCTTGCGCAGCGCGCGCGCGCGGCTCGGGAGGACGAAGCGCGCCTTTCCGCGAGCGGCGATGCCCCGGCCACGTCCGTCGCCGGGTTCTGGTCGGCCTTCTATGAAGGCCTGCGCTCGGATCTCGCCGGGCGAGAGGGCGGCCTCACCCCGTCCTTCCGCCGCCTCGCCGAGCGCGGCGCACTCGAGATGATCGCTTCGGCGGCCACGCACGGGTTCCTGCCGCTCCTCCCGAACGACCGCGCCATCGACCGCCAGCTCGACGCCGGCCTCGCGGCGCACAGGCGCCACTTCCGGCGCGAGGCGCGGGGCATCTGGCTGCCCGAGTGCGCGTACCGGCCGGGGGGCCCGTGGACCTCGCCCGCGGACGGGCACGTCGAGGATCGGTGCGGCCTCGAGGAGTTCCTTGCCGTGCGCGGCTTGAAATACTTTTTCGTGGAGACGCATCTCGTCACGGGCGGCCGGCTCGTCCCCGCTTACGGGGGTCTGGTCGATCTGCCGGAGAGCGGCGCGACGCCCTACCGCATCCACGCGGTTCGCGCCGCGCACGGCGAGCGCGTCGCCGTCTTCGCGCGAGACCCGCTCTCGTCGCAGCAGGTGTGGTCCGGCAAGATCGGCTATCCCGGCGACGGGCGTTACCTCGAATTCCACAAGAAGCGCGCCCCGAGCGGCCACCGCTACTGGCGCGTCACGGATTCGAACCTCGACCTCGGCGACAAGCTCCCTTACGAGCGCGGCGCCGTCGCCGGCGCCCTCGCGTCGCATGCCGACCACTTCATCAAGCTGCTCGAAAGCGCGCCTCCCCAGCCCGACGGCGACGCGCCGGTCGTCGTCGCGATGTTCGACTTCGAGCTGTTCGGCCACTGGTGGTTCGAGGGCGTGGATTTCCTCGAGGCGGTCTTCTCCCGACTCGCCGGAAGCGAGCGCGTCGTGCCGCGCACGGCCTCCGAGGCGCTCGCGGCCTCGCCCGCTCCCGTCGTGCTCCGTCTGCCGTCCGGCACGTGGGGACGCGGAGGCGACTTTCAGGTGTGGTGGAACGACCACACGATTCCTTACTGGCGCGACGTGGACGCGGCCGAGCGCGCGCTGGAAACGTTCGAGGACCGGCGCGAGGCGATCCCGCCCCCGCTCTTCGCAGCCCTCGAGCGGCAGGCTCTGCTGCTTCAGTCGTCCGACTGGCCGTTCCTGATCGACAACGAAGTCTCTCGCGACTACGCCGAAGCGCGCATCCGCGGGCACGTGGAGGATTTCTGGCGGCTCGCGCACATGGCCGAGTCGGGGTTCGTGGACGACGCGGCCTTCGCCGCCATCGCAGACCGCGACCGCCTCTTCGAGCCCGAGCTGGCCGCGCGCTGAATCGAAATGGCGGTGAGGGTGGGATTCGAACCCACGTTACCCTTTCGGGTAAAACGGTTTTCGAGACCGTCCTGATCAACCACTCCAGCACCTCACCGCGGCCGATCGGAGCGGCGGATTATAGGGGCAACTACTTCAGAAAGCTCGCGGTGACCCTCATCTTCACCGCGTTCGGCCAGTCCACGGTCTTCACCTTCATCGGGAAGCTCAGCGTGTCGTCCGTCTGACCTTTGTCCATCGTGCCCGTGCGCCCGGCATCCGCGACGACGTTTCCCTCCGCGTCGAGCAGCACGGCGCGCAGGCGCACCCGGTGGTCGATCCAGTCCGAGTTCTTGTAGTGGAAGCGCACGAGGAGAAACGTGAGGTCCTTCGGGTCGTGCTCCTTCGCCGCCAGGACCGCCTTGTCGCCGGGGTCGTTCTGCGTCTCGACGTCCACGAGCACGCACTTCTCCCACGTCAGGTCGAGCGGGATGCGCGTCGCGCGCGGGACCTCGACCTCCTTCTCGAGCAGCGGGCCTCCGGCAGCCGCCGCATTCGACGCGGCAAGGCAGACGGCGAGACAGGCGGCAAGACAGGTGAGGGTCGAGCGGAGTACGTTCTTCATCAGACAGACCCCTTTCCGGCACCGCGGACCGGCACCACACCGGAGAGTGCGAAAAACATGCCGGATCTTTTCTGCCGGGAGCGAAACCATGGCGGACAGGGTGGGATTCGAACCCACGGTAACCTTTCGGCTACACACGGCTTCCAACCGTGCTCCTTAAACCACTCGGACACCTGTCCGCGAGCGGCGGAGCGCGGAGGTTGACCCGAACGGGCCAGGGCGTCAAGGCGGGACGAACGGGGAGATTTCTTAGAAAAGGGGGACCGGGTCAGCCGAAGAGGCTGAACAACGAGGCCAGGACCTCGGCCAGGAGGCCATTGCGCGTGAAGGAAACTGGCGCCGGCGCAAGGGCCTGCTCCCCCACCACCCTCTTCCTACTCTCCAAAGCAGATATCTCTTCCTCCATCCTCTGTTTCTCGCGCTTCTTCACGCGCTCCCACCCGCCTTTTTCGAGGAAGTCCACGATCTTCGTCAGTTCGCCGCGGTCCAGAAAGACGCCGTGCGGCCCGCACACGTCCACGATGACGCCCGAACCTCCGCCGTAATTCGACCGGTTCATGAGCTTCCGGCAGACGGGACAAGGCCGGTAATGAAATCCGGGCTCGGGCTCGGTCATCCCTCGCGGGGTCGCGTCGAACGCCCGAACCCGCTCGCGCGTACCAGCGTCCTTCGCCACCGCATCGAATGCCTGCTGCCCGAGAAAGAGCCCGCCGCACCGGGCGCACTCGGTGAAGCCGACGACCCCGGCTGTCCGCGCGACGAGCGGCTGCCGGCAGTCGGGACAGGTGCCGACGCCCGGTTTCAGCGCTTCAGCCGGCAGCAGCGCGCCGCACCTCACACACCGCTCGGCATCCCGAGGCGAGAGCGCGAAGCAGGACGCGCATCGGCGCGTCGACAGGAGCGAGCCGCAGTGCCCGCACGCCCGGTCGCCCTCCGTGGCCGCGGCGCCGCACGACGGGCAGCGCAGCGCGGGCGCCTCCGGGGCGTCGAAGGGCGCGTCAGCGCGGGGCGCGGGGCTTTTCGGCTCGTCGCTCACGGAAGAACTCCACGAGGATTCTGCCGCATTCAGCCCCGAGGACGCCCACCGTGACGTCCACCCGGTGGTTGAGCCGCGGATGGCGGACGAGATCTCCCAGGGATCCGGTGAATCCCGCTTTCGGGTCCGGTGCCCCGTAGACGAGACGCGGCAGGCGCGCGAGGACCATCGCCCCCGCGCACATGGCGCAGGGCTCGAGCGTGACGTACAGGGTGCAGCCGGAGAGGCGCCACGAGCCGAGCTTTTTCGCGGCGCGCCGGATGGCCACGATCTCGGCGTGGGCCGTGGGATCGCCGTCTCTCTCGCGCGCGTTCCACCCGCGCGCGATTACCAATCCGTCCTTCACGACGGCGGCTCCCACCGGCACGTCCCCGTGCGACAGAGCCCGGCGGGCCGCGCCGAGGGCGTCGCGCATGAACCGTTCGTCGGAGGGCGCCTTCCTCATCCGCCAAGGTTACGACGCCCCCGGTATTCGCGGATCAACGCCTTCCGCGCGCGAAGCGTTCATTCGAAAGCCGCTCGAGATGAAGACGGATAATGCTCACTGGGTTGGAGGATCACTCATGCGCCGACCGCCGATCGCCGCCGCCAGCTTTTTCTTCTTCGTCGCCGCCCTGGCGAGCGCCCAGAAGCCGGACTGCTCCATTCGCCCGCCTCGGGGCACTTCACAGGAGGAGCTCTCGCGGATGGCGAACGTGACCTCGAAGGATGCCGAGGCCCGCGCGATCGCGTCCGTCGCGCCGGACAAGGTGACTTCGATCATGTCCTCCGGGGTCGAGGTCGTGAACGGATGCCTCGCGTGGCCGTTCGATCTGCGCTTCGCGAACAAGGGAGGCGTTACGGAGGTCATCGTCGACGCGGGCGACGGCAGGATCCTCTCCTCCGAGTACGAGCCTCCGGCGGGTGGAGCGGCGCCTGAAACGTCGGCTCCGGCCATGCCGGTGATTCCGGAGGGAACGCCGCCGGCGACCCTTCCTCCCGGCGTCGTCCCCGTGACGGATGCAGTCGCCGCCGCGGAGGAGGCGCTCATCCGCAAGGCAGTCGACACGGAGGAAGACGCGTGGAATCGCACCGACGCGAAAGCCTTCGCGGCACGGTTCCAGGAAGAGGGCTCGTTGACGGACGTGCTGGGCACCGTCTCTCGCGGCCGCGCGGAGATCGAACGCCGCCAGGCCGAGCTTTTCACCGCCTACTTCAAGGGCAGCCTGCTCACCCTCAAGGTGAGGAAGATTCGTTTCCTCAAGCCGGACGTCGCGATCGTGGAGATCGACTCGGAAGTGTCGGGTTTCCACAAGGCGCCCCCGGCGGTCTACGTCGACGCCGAGAAAGTCATCCGGACGCGCCTTCTCCAGGTGATGGTGAAGTCCGGAAGCGATTGGACGATTGCGTCGTTCCACGGCGTCGACGTCAAGACGCCGCCGGAAACGCTCGTCAATCCGGAAGACCCCGCGCGAGCTCGCCGCCGCCGCTGAGTCCGGGCGGAGCTGGCCGCGAAGAACACGATCGAGCTGGGCCATCCGCCTGTCCGCCCGATAATCCCTTTCTGAACCGGAGCGGCGAAGCCGGGACGGACCGGATGTCCGTGAAAGCCGCGCCGAGCGGAGTCATCGCGATGAACAGATTGTTTGCTTCTTTTACCCTGGCGCTGTGCTTCGGAAGGGTTCTGGCCGAGGAGCCGCCTCGGGCCATTCCGACGGTGCTCACTCTTTCCGACGCGCTCAGGGCGGCCGAGGCAGAGTCGCAGGCCTCGGTGGCCGCCGGGCTCGACCTCAGAGCCGCGAAGGAGGGAACGACGCGGGCGAAGGCGGCCTACTGGCCCACTCTCTCCGTCGCGGGGAACTGGCAGGCCCGGGACCGCGAGATCGTCGCGCTCTTCGGAACGTTCGAGGTGCCCGAGACGCAGAAGAATTTCTTCACGGCCCAGGCCGACCTGACCGAGCTGCTCTGGGACGGGGGGCGCCGGGCGGCGGCGCTCGAGATCTCTCGCGGCTCCGAGGCCGCGACCTCCCTGAAGGGAAGGGCGGACGTGCAGTCGGCGCAGCTCGAAGGTCTCGCGACGTACCTGAAGGTGCTCGTCCTGAAGGCGCAGCGGCGCGTCGTGGACCAGCGGATCGCGAGCCTCGAGGAGCACCTGCGCATCGCCCGCGACCTCTATGATCAGGGAATCGTGGCCCGCAACGATCTCCTCGGCACGGAGGTTCGTCTTCGGGTCGTGAAGGACCAGATCGGGCAAATCACGAACGCGATCGCCGTGGCGACGCGGACCCTCGGCCGCCTGATGGGCCGATCGCCGGACGAGGCGCTGACCCTCCCCGAAGCCCTGGCGTCGCCCCCTCCGCTTCCGGACGACCTGGACGGTCTCAAGCGGCGCGCGGCCTCCGGAAACCCGCGGCTCGAGTCCCTCCGGGCGAGCCTCCGGGTGGACTGGAGCACCGCGACCGCGCGGAAGGGGGAGAGCTGGCCGAGCCTCTCTGCCCAGCTCTCGCACACCTATCAGCAGAACGATTCTCTCCTCTATCCCAACGCGAACGTCTTCTTCGTCGGAGTCTCCTGGCAGGTGTGGGAGAACGGCGCGCGGAAGGCCGCGGTCCGGCAGGCGGAGATCGCCGCGCGGAAGACGGAGAGCCAGATCGCGGACATGGCGCGGACCCTCGACATCGGGGTGGACGAGGCCTGGCGCGACTTCACGCAGGCGCTGCGCGAGGCCGGAACGGCCCGGACGAACGTCGAGGCGGCCGAGGAGAACCTGCGGATCGAGGAGGACCAGTACAAGGCCGGCCTTTCCCGGACGATCGACGTCCTCGACGCCGAGGCGGTCCTCGCCGAGAGCCGCTTCTCCCTCGTGAACCAGCACTACACGGCTTACCTGAAAGAGGGGCTCCTCGCCGCGGCCGCGGGCCTCGACCTTCCCGCGGTCTTCGCCGGCGCCGCTCCGGCCCCAGAGGAGCGCTGACATGGCCCGGAAGTGGATCAGCCTCGCCGTCATCCTCGCCGTCGTCCTTCTCATCGCCGCGGCCGGCTATCGCTCGTGGAAGCGCTCGCAGATCCACCCGAACACGGAGGACGCGTTCGTCGGCGGCGACGTCTATTCCGTCTCGTCCCGGATTCCGGGCACGCTTTTGACGGTGGACGTTGTCGAGAACCAGGAGGTCTGGCAGGGTCAGCTCCTCGCGACACTGGATCCCCGCGACGCCGACGCGCAGGTGGAGCAGGTCGAGACGGCCCTCGGCGAGGCCCACGCCACCCTCGCCACACGCCGGGCCGAGATCGAGCAGCAGCGGGCGAAATCGGCGGCCGACGCGAGCCGGCTCGACCTGGCCCGGACGAACCTCGCCCGCTACATGGAACTGATCCGGAAAAACTCCATTCCCCGGGCCCGGTACGACGACGCGGTGACCGCCGAGTCCGTTGCCGCCCAGGACCTCGCCGCCGGCCAGAAGGCCCTCGCCGCCAAAGAGGCCGACCTCGGCGTGGCCGACCAGAGGGTCCGTGTCCAGGAGTCGCGCCTAAGGAACGCGCGGCTGAATCGTTCCTACTGCGCGATCGCGGCCATCGTGAACGGCGTCGTCAGCAAGCTGACCGCGACGGCGGGCCAGGTCGTCGCGCCGGGCCAGCCCCTGTGCGCCGTTGTCCCGCTAAAGGGCGACCACATCTGGGTCGAGGCCAACTTCAAGGAGACCGAGCTCACCCGCATCAGGGTCGGCCAGCCGGCCGCCTTCCACACCGACGTGAATCCGGACCGCACCTACAACGGCCGGATCGAAAGCATCAGCGCGGGAACGGGAGCGGCCTTCGCGCTCCTGCCGGCGGAGAACGCGACCGGAAACTGGATCAAGATCGTCCAGCGCCTTCCCGTCCGGATCGCCATCGACCCCGCGAGCAACGGGGACGGATCGCTCCGGCTCGGCCTCTCCGTTCACGTGGAGATCGACGTACTCGCGAGGCCGATGGAGACGCCGGCGCCCGCGCCGGTCCGGACGGCTCCCGTCCCGGGCTGAGAGGGCGGTGCGACTCGATGGTCGAAAACGCGAAGAGGACGAGCCCGTACCTCATCGCCTTCACCTCCATGCTCGGCACGCTGATGGAGGTCGTGGACACCTCCGTGGCCAACGTGTCGCTCCCCCACATGCAGGGGACCTTCTCGGCCAGCGTGGACGAGATCACGTGGGTCATCACGTCGTACCTCGTGGCCAACGCCGTCATCCTGCCGATCACGGGCTGGCTCGCAAACTACTTCGGCCGGAAACGCTTCTACCTCTGGTGTCTCGGCATCTTCACGCTCGCCTCTCTCGGCTCCGGCGCCGCCCCGTCTCTCCCGTTTCTCGTCGTCATGCGGGTCATCCAGGGGTGCGCTGGCGGTGCGATGGTACCGATGTCGCAGGCGATCCTCCTCGAGGCCTTCCCCCCGGAGGAGCGCGGCAAGGCGATGGCAATGTTCGGAGTGGGGGTGATCTTCGGCCCGATCATCGGCCCGACGCTGGGGGGCTGGATCACGGACAACTGGGGCTGGCCGTGGGTCTTCTACATCAACATCCCGGTCGGCATCCTCGGGATCGTCCTCGGCCTGATGTACATCTCCGAGCCGTCGCACCTGAAGCGCCCGGAAGGGCGAGTGGACTACTGGAGCTTCATCTTCATCTGCATCGGCCTCGGCAGCCTCGAGGTGGTCCTGAACCGGGGCGAGCGGTACGACTGGTTCGAGAGCCGCTTCGTCAGCCTCTTCGCCCTCGCGGCGGCGACCGGAATCGCGCTCTTCCTCTGGCGGTCCTTCACCGCCGAGCGCCCGCTCGTGGACCTGCGCGTCTTCAACGACCGGGCCTTCGCCTCGGGGACGATCCTGATGTTCCTCCTCGGCTTCGGGCTCTTCGGCTCATTCACGATGCTCCCGCTCTTCACGCAGACGATGCTCGGCTACACGGCGACGTGGGCGGGCCTCGTCCTCTCGCCCGGGGGGATCGCCTCCCTTTTCGCGATGGTCTTCGTGGTGAACCTGATCGGAAAGATCGACACGCGGCTCCTCGTCCTCGTGGGGGCGCTCCTGAACCTGTTCGCCCTCTGGCTCCTCCGCGGGATAGACCTGAACGCTGACTTCAGGTACGTCATGTTCTCGCGCCTCGTGCAGGGGTTCGGCCTCGGGTTTCTCTTCGTCCCGATCAGCACGGCCGCCTTCTCGCACCTCTCGCCGCAGAAGATGGGTCAGGCCACCGGCCTCTTCAATCTCCTCCGGAACGAAGGGGGCTCGGTCGGCATCGCCCTGTCCGCCACCGTGCTTGCCCGGCACGCGCAAATCCACCACGCGCGCCTCGGCGAGCACGTCTCCGCCTACAGCCCCGTCGTTCAGGAGCGCCTCGCCGCGACGGCGCACGGGCTCTTCTCCGTTTCGGGCCTGGACCCCGAGACCGTCCGGTCGCTGTCGCTGGGGCTTCTCGAAGGGAGCCTGTCGCGGCAGGCCGCCGCGAAGGCCTACGTGGACGTCTTCTGGATGCTGATGTTCGCGTTCGTCGCGTTCCTGCCGTTCACGCTGATGCTCTCGCCCGGAATCCGGAAAGGAGCCACGGGACTTCAGTCAACCGCTCGCCCGAGACCGCCCGGCACGCGCGACCGCTCGCACTGATCGGGGGCAACACGGGCATCGGGACGCTCAAGAACCGCCTGGTCTAGGCGGCTTTCCGCTCCAGCCCCAGCAGTCTCGGCCGCAGCAGGAGCGTGATCGCCCAGGCGAGCAGCACGACCGCGCCGCCGCCGATGGCGTTCGTCGGGCCGATCACTTCGCCGAGCGGGCCGAAGATCGCCGCGCTGATCGGCATGAGCCCCATGAACGACATGATGAACACCGCCATCACACGCCCGCGCAAGTGGTTCGGCACGGCCGATTGGATCGACGTGTTCACCAGCGAGTTCGTCGTGAGTAGCGCGGCTCCCGCGAGCGCGGAGATCGCCATCGTCAGCGCAAGGGACCGCGACGCCGAGAACGCGATCAGCAGCAGCGCCATCGCGAGCAGGCTCCATCGCATGATGCGCTCGCGGACGACGATCTTGGGCAGGCTGGCGACGGCGAGCGATCCGATCACGGCGCCGAGGCCATTGGCAGCCATCACGTAAGCGAACAGCCGCCCCTGCAGGGCACTTCGCGCGAGACCGTGGATGGACGGCGCGATGAGCGCTTTGTCTACGACGGCCGGCAGCAACATCATGTACGGCATGGCGAAGATAGTCATGAGCGCGGTGCTGAGGATCAGCACCCGCACGACGTGGTTCTCGCGGGTATACCGCAGCCCGGCAGTCATTCTCTGCCAGCCGGTCTCACCGGCAGACGCGGCGTGGTGCTCCTGCTTCCTCGGGCGGATCACCCATAGTGCCCAGATGACGAACAGGAAGCTCACCGAGTTGACGTAGAAGATGCCGCCCATCGTGAGGCCGGCGATGAACAGCGCGCCTCCCAGCAGCGGACCGACCAGCCGCGCCGACTGGAACTGCGCCGAGTTCAGCGCGATGGCATTCAGCAGTGAGTCTTTCGGCACGAGGTCGGGCAGCATCGACTGCCACGACGGGAAGGCGAGCGCGGACATGATGCCGCCGAGGATTCCGAGGCTCGAGACCCACACCAGCGACGCGATCGGTGTGCGCGACGACAGCTGACCGGCGTTGTACAGCCAGCCGAGCGCCGCGGCCTGCACGAGCAGCACCGCCTGCGTCCAGATGATGAGCCGTTTGCGGTCGACGCGATCGGCGAGCCCGCCCGCCCACAGCGCAAGGAAGAGCACCGGGATGCCGGACAGGAAGTTCACGACGCCGAGGTCGAACTCAGAGCTCCGGAACGCGTAGACGACGAGCCCGAGCGCGTAGTTCTGCATCCACGTGCCGATGTTGCTCACGAACGCGCCGCTCCAGAAGAGCGTGTAGTCGCGGTGCCGGAAAGACTCGAACGTGCCGCCCCGGCGCACGACCTCCTGGGTGGGCGCCTCGACGTCCGCCTCGCGCGTCTCGATCTCGCCGAGCCGGCGGTCGTAGCTCGTCCGGTGTTCGCGGTCGTCGGTCATGTCCTCATCTTTCGCCGGAGCGGACGCATCTTATGATCATACCGTCGGCTACCGCACCACGAGCTCCGCACAAGTCGTTCTCCCAAAGGCACTTGCATCGACATCGGCCCCGGTGGTGACGGGCGAATAATGGCGTCCGAGACAGGGGACGGTCGGGCTGAAGGTTGCGGGCAAGGTCCTTGCATTACTTGGGGACGGGGACCGAAATCTCGTCCGGGGGTCTCAAGATGGTCATGAATGCTTCTCCTCGCTTCATTCGCCCCTCTCTGATCGCGACGGCTGCCCTCGCGGCGGCCGTGACACTCGCCCCGCAGGCGGCGCAGGCCCGCGGCAGTTCCGGGCCTGGCGGCGGCGGTGGTCATTCCGTCGGGTCGAGCCACTCCGGTGGCGCGAGCCACTCCAGCGGCGGAAGCCGGGTCAGCAGTTCCCACGGCGGCGGTTGGCGCAGCGGCGGTTCTCACGGCGGCGGCTGGCACACCGGTGGGTATCGCCGAGTCGGCTGGGGTTACTACCCGTATGGCTGGGGGTGGGGCTGGGCGCCCTACTACTCCTCGTGGTGGTGGGGAGACCCGAGCGTCTACGTCGTGACGGGCAGTGACGGCGAGGGAGATGGAAGCGGTCCCGAGGCGGAGGAAGAGGCCCCGCCGGCGCCGCGTGACGTTCCGCAGCGCGCGCCGCGTGACGACGGATGGAACGATCGCGAGCGGGTGCCCGAAGAGCGGATGGACGCCAGGCCCGAGCCCCTTCCCCGCCCCGCGAGCAACCGCGCGCGCATGAGGTTCAAGGTCACGCCCGAGGATGCCGCCGTCTACATCGACGACAAGTACCTCGGTGTGGGCGAGGACCTCGCCGCGAATCCGCGCGGCGTCGTGACAGCTCCCGGCACGCATACGATTACCGTCGTGCGCCCCGGCTACGGAACGAAGACCGTCAATATCACCGCGCGCATCGGCGCCCCGGTGGACGTCGTCATGGAGCTCGAGAAATAACGCCCGCCGCCGCCGCTGAGTCCCGGCGTAAGAGGACTTCGGAGTGGTGCGCCCAGGAGGACTCGAACCCCCAACCTTTTGATCCGTAGTCAAACGCTCTGATCCAGTTGAGCTATGGGCGCACGCGAGAACCGCGCGGAAAGCGGACACTAGCGGAAGGGGGCGGGCGGCGCAAGTCCCTGCATTCGGGGCGCATGAGCCGCGCTTGTCCCCTGGTCCCTTAAACTTCGTCCCTCGACAGCGCGCATATCTCCCCGGAACCTGGCGAGGAGGAAAACCCGCATGACATCCGCGATCTCTCTTCAGGGTGTCGTGAAGCGTTTCGGCAAGTTCGCGGCCGTCGACGGCCTCGACCTGGAGATTCCACACGGGACGACGTTCGGGCTCCTCGGCCCGAACGGCGCCGGGAAGACGACCACCATCCGGATGATCATGAACATCACGAAGCCGGATGCGGGCGAGATTCGCGTGCTCGGCGAGAAGATGAACGAGAAACTGCAGGAGCGCATCGGCTACCTGCCCGAGGAGCGCGGGCTCTACCGGAAGATGAAGGTCATCGACCAGCTCCTGTTTTTCGCGACGATCAAGGGCGTGGACCGTCAGACCGCGATGAAGCGCCTCTCGCCGTGGATCGACTCGATGGACCTCAGGCCCTGGCTCCAGAAAAAGACCGAGGAGCTGAGCAAGGGCATGCAGCAGAAGGTGCAGTTCCTCGGCACGATCGTGCACGACCCGGAGATCCTGATCCTGGACGAGCCGTTCTCCGGCCTCGACCCTATCAACGTCGTCCTCGTGAAGGACTTCCTGACCGCGTTCAAGAACAGCGGAAAGACGGTCGTCTTCTCGACGCACGTCCTCGAGCAGGCCGAGCGCCTCTGCGAGAGCATCGCGCTCCTCCATCGGGCGAAAAAGCTCCTCGACGGTACCGTCAGAGAGATCAAGCACGCGTACCGCGACAAGGTCCCGCTTCCGCCGCCGGTCGAGCCGGAGCCCGAGCTGGAGAAGATCTTCATCAAGTGCGTTCAGGAATCGGGCCTCGAGGCCCCGACCGCCGAGGAGCTGAAATAGCCATGAACTCGAAGCTTTTCGCGATCATCAGGCGCGAGTATCTCCAGCAGGTGAGGACGAAGGCGTTCTGGATCGCGACGTTCCTGATCCCGTCACTCGGCCTCGGCCTCGTCTTCATCCAGGTCGCGCTCACCCGGACGCTCGTCGCGAAGGGCCGTATCGGCGTCGTGGACCTCTCCGGCCGGCTCTACGAGCCGCTCCTCGCCGAGCAGCAAGGCCGGCTGAAGGACGACGACGACCAGGACACCGCCGCCAACGCGACGAATGACAAGAAGCCTCTCAAGGACTCGGACGTCGGGACGGCCCGGAAGATGGAAGAGGGCCGGCGGCAGAGGATCGCCACGAAGCTGGAGTTCTTCAAGGTCGACGCCACGCCCGAGACGCTGCCCGGGATTCGCACCAAGCTGAACGAGGACGTTCAGAAAGAGCGGGTCAAGGCGTACATCATTCTCGACCAGAACACGCTCGACAAAGGCACCGCCGAGTGGCGGGCGCAAAGCGTCAAGGCCGACATCGTCATGCGGGAGACGGTGGCGGGCTACCTGACGCGCGCGGCCACGAAGGAGCGCCTGAAGGACCGCGGCGTCGACCCGAATCTCTACGACGCCGCCCGCGTACGCGTGGACCTCGACCCGCACGAGGCCAAGGCGGTCGAGAACAAGGACGCGTCGAAGAACGCCGGCTTTAACCTGGCGGTCTCGGGCATCTTCTTCTTTCTGATCTACCTCTCCATCTTCATCTACGGCGCGTACATCATGCGCGGCGTCCTCGAGGAGAAGAACAACCGCATCGTCGAGGTCATCGTCTCGTCCGTGCGCCCGACGACGCTCATGCTCGGGAAGATCCTCGGCATCGGCCTTGTCGGCCTCACGCAGTACGCCGTCTGGGCCGCCCTCTCGCTCGTGATCGCGCTGCCGGGCGTTGCGACCGTCGCCGGGATGGGCGAGGGCCTTCCCCACATCCCGGCCGCCACGATCGGGGCGTTCGTCCTCTTCTTCCTGCTCGGCTACTTCCTCTACGCGTCGCTCTACGCCGCGCTTTCGGCCCCCTTCAACACGGAGCAGGAGGCGCAGCAGTTCGTGATGATTCCCGGCATGATGCTCATCCTCACGTCCACGACGTGGTTTTTCGCGTTCAACCAGCCGAATGGCCGCCTCGCGACGGTGCTCTCGTTCTTCCCGTTCACGGCGCCGCTCATGATGTTCATGCGCATCTCCGTGCAGACGC
>OBLW0100002157.1_pt1 | contig 15993 bp, 14 predicted proteins | sample 1520161 | NCBI WGS metagenome assembly OBLW01 (sample SAMEA3539309, study PRJEB22396) | soil metagenome | biome: tundra; feature: field; material: soil | place: USA | collected 2010-05 | depth 0.15 m | reverse complement strand
AGGACGAGTTGCGCGCCGACCAGGGCGCCGCCGGCCACGCCATCGCACAAGCCCGGGCCAGCGCGCGGCAGTCGGTGGCCCAAACCGAGTTGCTGGAAAATACCTTGCCCACCAAGGTCCGCCAGGCAGAGGCGCAGGTGGCGCAGACCCAAGCCCAACTGCAGCAGGCGCAGGCGCAAGTGGCGCAAACCCAGGCCCAACTGCGGCAGGCGCAGGCGCAGGTGGCGCAAACCCGGGCGGCGGCGGCCAAGGCGCAGGACAACTTCAACCGCATCCGGCCACTGGTGGAAAGGGACATCAACCCGCCGCAAGACCTGATCACGGTGCAAACGGACCTCGACTCGGCGAAGGCGAACCAACAGGCGGCGCAAGCGGCGGTGGAGGCGATCCAGCGGTCCGTGGCGGCGGCCGAAGCCGGGGTGGAGGCCGTCCACCGGTCGGTGGCGGCCACGCAGGCCGCGCTGGCGGACTCCCAGCAGCAGGAAAGGCAAGTCCCCGTACAGCAGCGGCAGACGGATGCGCTGCGCGCGGCCCAGGCGCAGGCCGAGGCCAATGCCGACGCTGCGGCCGCGCGCTTCGGCCAGACGCGGATTCTGGCGCCGGCGAGCGGCATTGTGACCCTGCGCGCGGCGCGGCAAGGCGAGGTGGTGAACCCTGGCACTCCGATTGTCACGCTGTTCGACCTGAGCTCTACCTGGGTGGTTGCAGACGTCGAGGAAACCTATGCCGATCTCATCGCCATGGGACAGACTTTGCGGGTGCGTCTGCCGTCGGGCGCCGAGGTCACCGGACCGGTGATCTACAAAGCGGTGGAGGCCGATTTTGCCACGCAGCGCGACGTCAGCCGCACCAAGCGCGACATCAAGACGGTGGCCATACGCGTGCGAGTGTCCAATCCGGAGGGCAAGCTTGCGCTGGGTATGACCGCCTGGGTGATGCTCCCAGTGCCGGTTCTGCCGCCGCCGCCGGTTAACAGCGCGAAGGACTAGCCGTCATGGAACCGCCAAGCCAATCCACCAACGACGTCGCCATCGAGGTTGAAGGCATCAGCAAGCGCTTCGGCGCGCTGCTGGCGGTGGATAACGTCAGCTTCAAGGTCCAGAACGGCGAGATCTTCGGCCTGCTGGGACCTAACGGCGCGGGCAAGAGCACGCTCATCCGCATGTTGACCACGCTGGTGCCGCCTAGCAGCGGCACGGCGGTCGTGGCCGGCCACGATATCATTCGCGACCCCAACGCGGTGCGCGAGAGCATCGGCGTGATTCCGCAGAACATGACCAGCGACCCGGAGCTCACCTGCGCCGAGAATATCGGTATACACGCCCGGCTGTACGGCATCACCGGGACGCGGCGGCGGCAGCGCACGGCGGAGTTGCTCGAAGCCGTCGGCCTCTCGGACCGCGCCAACGCCCTGGCGTCTACGCTATCGGGCGGCATGCGGCGGCGCCTCGAGATCGCGCGCGGCCTGGTGCACGATCCGCAAATCCTGTTCCTGGACGAACCCACCACCGGCCTCGACCCGGCCTCCCGCATTTCGGTGTGGGAGATGATCTCGCATCTGCGCGCCCAGCAGGGCCGCACGCTGTTTCTCACCACGCATTACATGGACGAGGCCGACCGCCTCTGCGACCGGGTCGCCATCGTCGACAGCGGCCACATGGTGGCGCTGGACACGCCGGTGGCGCTGAAAGCCTCGGTGCCCGGCGCCAGCCGCATCGAGTTGCAGTTCGAGCCCGATCTGCCCCACGGCGCCGCCGACCTGGAGGCGCTGCCGGCGGTCAAGTCGGTGCGCGCGCTGGGCTCGGCCACCTATCGCATCTCGAGCGACCGCGGCCCGGCTTCGGCGCAGGAGTTGATCGAGTTGGCGCGCGAGCTCAAGCTCGAGCTGAAAGCTTTGTCGGTGCAATCCACCAGTCTGGACGACGTATTTCTGCATTACACCGGCCACGGGCTGGCGGAGATGGAAGAGGCCGCCGCTCCCGCCGGACGTGGGAAGAAAGGCGGCCCCCAATGATGCGAGCTTTGGCCCTGGTGGAGCGCGATATGCGCAAGTTCCGCCGCAGCCCGGCGTTGCTCTTCGCCTCGCTGGTGATGCCGCTGCTGCAGTTGATCATCCTGGGCAACGCCTTCGGCGGCAATATCAAGAACGCCGTGCTGGGTGTGGTCAACCTGGATCGGGGACCGCAATCCGTGGATGTGCTGGAGCGCCTGCGCGCCGTGGGGGCCAACGCGCGCACCTTTCTGCCCACCGATTACGACGATCAGGGCGCCGCTCTCAGCGACCTGCGCAAGGGGGTGCTGAGCGCGGTTTTGATTATTCCACAACACTATTCCCGCGACCTGCTGGAACGGCACCAGCCGCACCTGGCTCTCATCACCGACAATACCGATCGCACGGTGGCGGGTGCGGTGGGCGCCCAGATGGCGGACCTGGTGGCCTCCATCAACGCGCCCCAGGTGCCGCCCCGCGAACCGGCGCAGGCCTCGCTCGACGTGGTCGAGGTCTATCCCTACGTCGACTACATGAAGTATTTTCTGCCCGGTTCGGTGTCACTGGCCATCTTCATGACCGCCATGATTGGCGGCGGCCTGCTGTTCATCGACGACAAATCGCGCGGCCTGCACGAGGGCTACATGGTGACCCCCATCACCAAGTGGGAGCTGATTCTGGGCTTCAACCTCTCGGGTGTGATCAAGGCGATGCTGGCCGGTGAGACCGTCCTGGTGCTGGGGGCCGTGGTGGCGGGCGTCCCCAACTTCTTCCAACCGGCGCGGCTGCTGGAGCTGACATTAATGGTCGGGCTCACTTCCGTCGCGCTGATCGGCATGATGTTCTTCATCATGGCGCGCATCAGCGACCCGCTGGTGCCGCGCGCCATTTTCGGCGTGCTCAATACGCTGCTCTTCTTTCCCAGCGGCGCCGTCTATCCCATCGCCGGGTTCCCCAGGTGGCTGCGGTTGTTGTCGAACTGCGACCCGTTCACCTACGCCGTCCACGGCTTTCGCACGCTGCTGCTCAAGAATGTCGGCATAAGCGCGATCACCACCGACATCTTCGCGCTGGTGTTGACCTCAGTGGTGGTGTTGTCGGGCGCCACACTGCTCTTCCGGCGGACCCTTTAACCATGCCGCGCGCTGTTGCCAAGACGACCGCAACCAAGGTAATGGCCGCATGGGACCCGGCTGCGCCCGGATTGTGGTTTTGCAACTGGAAGATCTGGCTGGAGGCGCGCCGGCGTCTGGATCGCGCCCTGGCGCCCTTGGAACTGCGCGCCCGAGAGTTCTGGCTGCTGGCCATCGCCGGCCGCGGCAACGTCCCGCAGCATGAGATTGCCGGCCTGTGCGGCCTCGACCCCAGCTCCCTGGTGGCCGTGATCGACGGCTTGGAGCGCCGCGGCTGGCTGCGCCGCCAGCCCAACCCGCGCGACCGCCGCATGCATTGGGTGCAGCGCACCGAGGCCGGCGACCGCCTGTTCACCCGGGCGCTGCCACGCGCCCAACGCGCCGAGGCGCGGCAGTTGGCGGCGCTTTCCGCGGCCCAACAGCGCCAGTTGGTGGCCGCCATGCGCAAATTGGTAACGATTTCGAAATGACGGGAGATGCCATGAAACCATTCGGCCGCATTGTGCTTTTGACCGTCCTGGCGGGCGCGGGCAGCGCCTTCGCACAGTCTTCGTCCAGCGGGGGCTCGTCCGCGGTCGTGTTGCCGGCCTCGGGCCGCAACAATCAGGGCGGCTCGGTCGGCGCCGCGGAACAGCCCGTGCCGGGGACCACCACCAGCGTCAACACCCTGAACCCCAGCGTGCAGATTTCCGGACCCTACAGCGGCAGCGCGCGCAGCACCACGGCCATGCCTTTTTCCGGCAGTCTGTCGCTACAGGAGGCGCTCGAGCGCGGCTTGGCCTACAACCTGGGGGCGGTTGGGCTGGCGCAAACCGTGCGTCAAGCCGGCGCCCAGGTGACGGTGGCCCGCAGCGCCCTGCTGCCCAACATCAACGGCAATCTCAGCGAAACCGTGGAGCAAACCAATCTCGCCGCGCTCGGATTGCGTATCGGCGTGCCCGGCTTCCGCATTCCCAGCGTGGTGGGCCCGTTCAACTACTTCACCCTCCAGGCCAGCCTCAGCCAGACAGTGGCGAACCTGACCGCGCTACAAAACTACCGCTCCGCCCAAGCCACCGCCCGCGCCAGCCAGTTCAGCCTGCAGAATGCGCGCGACCTTATCACCCTGGCGGTTGGCGGCGCTTATCTCCAGGTGCTGGCCGCCCAAGCCCGCGTGGACGCCGCGCAAGCCCAACTCGACACCGCCAATGCCGTCTTCCATCAATCCAGCGAACAACACCGGCAGGGCGTGCTGTCGCAGCTCAACCTCGACCAAAGCCAGGTACGGACATTCATCCAACAACAGCAGATGATTACGCTGCGCAACGATCTCGCCAAACAGAAGATCAACCTGGCGCGGCTCACCGGCCTCGCGCCCAACGCCGGCTATCGGCTCAGCGATAGCTTCCCCTTCAGCCCGGCGCCCGTGCGGAGCGAGGATGCCGCTGTGGCCCAGGCCCTGCAACAGCGTGCCGACCTCAAAGCCGCCCAGTCCCAGGTGGAGGCAGCCGCCAAGGCCCTGTCGGCTGCGCGCGCCGAGCGCCTGCCGTCCGTCGCCGTTAGTGGAAACTACCAGGTGATCGGCACCAACCCGGCCCAATCGCATGGAGCCTTCAATGTGGTCGGCGCCCTCAACATTCCGCTGTGGCAAGGTGGGCGCACCGCGGGCGACATCGCACAGGCCGAAGCGGTGCTGGCGCAGCGCCAGGCCGAGTTGGACGACACTCGCGGGCAGATCGAAGCCGACGTCCGCCAAGCCTGCCTCGATCTCGACGCCGCCGCCGGACAGGTTGAGGTCGCGGGCAAGAATCTCCAGGTTGCCCGGGAAACCCTGGAGATGACCCGCGCGCGCATGGAAGCCGGCGTGATCAATACGTTGGAGGTCGTGCAAGCGCAGCAAACGGTCGCCAGCGCGCAATTGGACCTGATCGACAGCGTCTTCGCCCACAATTTGGCGAAATTGAGTCTCGCCCGTGCGCTGGGCCATGCAGCCGATCAGATCCCCAGCCTGCTCAAACCTCAAACGGCTCCTTTGCCATGACCGTGCGACGGATCGCTTGCCTGCTGAGGCTGGGATCTTCAGGCGGACCAGGCCAGCGGAGCTTCCGGCCGGTTCGCCGGCGCCGCCGCCGAGGCCAGCACTTGCGCCGCCGGCCCGCAGTGGATCAACCGCCCCGCGTCGAGGATGCCCACCGTGTGACACAACCGCGCGACCGACGCCAGATCGTGCGAGACATAGAGGATGGCCATCCCCAGTTCCAGGTTCAGCCGGCGGAACAGGGCCAGGATTTCGTCCTGCGATACCGGGTCCAGGGCGCTGGTGGCTTCGTCGGCAATCAGCAGCTTCGGCCGGTGCATGACGGCCATGGCGATCACCACGCGCTGCGCCTGCCCCACGCTTAACTGCTTCGGATATCGCCGCAGAAACTCGTCGTCGGCGGGCAACCCCATGCGGATCATCAGGCCGCGGGTTGGCTCCTTGGCGAGTGCCCAGGATTCCGTACGGTGGGCGCGCCAGGCTTCCCGCAGATGGGTCTCGATACGGAGCGCCGGGTTGAGCGCGGACATGGGGCTCTGCGGGACCCAGCCGATCTCCCTGCCGCGAATCCGGCGAAGCGCCTTGGCATCGCAGGTCATCAGGTCGCATCCACAAAAGTGAATCCCGCCGCGGATTCTGCCGCCGCGCAATTCGAGGAGCCGCGGCACGGCGAGAGCGATGGTACTTTTGCCGCTCCCGCTCTGCCCGATCAACCCCAGAATCTCGGCGTCGTGCATGGTAAAGCGGACGTGATCGAGCACGCGCGGCTTGTCCGGATAGTCGGCGGAGATCTCCACCAACAGCAGCGGTTGCCCGGCAGCCGCGTCGCCGAATCGGGCTATTTCGCCGAGATCCATAACCGCTCGGCGTTCCACAGGATGTTCGGCCGCAGCACGGAAGGCTCCACGTTGCGCAGTCGGCGCGCCGCCGCCACCAGCGCATTCCGGTTCAGCAGATACAGCATCGGCGCCTCGTCCCAGGCGATTTGCTGCACCCGGTCGAAAAGCGGCTTGCGGCGATTTTCATCCAGCAGGGAGCTTTGCAGCCGCATGAGCCGGTCGATTTCCGCCTCCCAGGGAGTGGCGGGTTTTGCCTGGTTGGGGTTCCATTGATGGGTGGCCGACGAACTCAACCAGACGTTTAGCTGCCCGTTGGGGTCGAGGTCCACGTTGACCTGTCCGAGCAGGCAGGACTCGTATTGCGACGACTTGCCAATCCGCTCGATCAGCGAGGGGAAATCCAGCGTTACGATATTCAATCGGATACCGATGGCCGCCAGGTCCTGTTGCAGCATGGCGGCGATGTGCTCCCGCGCCGGGTTGCCGGCGTTGGTGATCAGGCTGAATTCCACCAGGTGGCCGTCACGATCGTGGAGTGCCTGGGCTCCGGCTTGCCCGGCGAGGCGGAATCCATCGGCCGCCAGCAAGCTCCGGGCCTGCTCCAGATCGAAGCTGGGCGGGTTCAGGCTCCGGTTGAACCAGAAGCGATTGGCCGGCGAAAAGGGGCCGATTCCAGGCTGCGCGTGGCCGTGATAGACCACGCGGCACAGATCGTCGCGCCGGATGGCGTGCGACACCGCCAGGCGAAAGTTGCGGGAGCCGAACCAGCTCTTGCGGTATGCCTCAATGGGCGCCGAGGGGTTCAGGTTGAACCACAGCATCTCGCTCTCCAGCGTCGGCCCCGCATCCTTCACGGCGCTCCCACTCTCTGCGGCCAGCTGCTGGAATTGATCGGGACCGAGCGAGGAGATCAGGTCCACCTCGCCGCGCCGGAAGCGCAGCAATTCCAGTTCGCGGTTTTGCTGGACCTCCAGGCGGACCGTGTCCAGATAGGGCAGCCGCCTCGCGCCGTCGGTCTTCCAGTAGTTGGGGTTTCTCGCCAGCAGGATGAACGATCCCGGCTTATGTTCGGCGATGCGGAAGGCTCCCAACGCCGCGCGTTCTTTCAACGGCGAGTTATGGGACAGGATGGCCACCTGGTCGAACAGCCTGGCGGCGCCGGCCACGGGCTCCGGAAATACCACCGCGACTTGGTACTTGCCGCGCTGCATGGTTTGGATCGCGCCGCCGCCCGCCTGGAAGGTGTCCCCGGTGGCGGAATGCAGGGCTGGGTCAAGCAGGACGTTCATGGTATACACCACGTCCTCGGCGGAAAACGGCGTGCCATCGGAAAAGAACACACCGGGCCGCAATTGGAAGACAATGCTCCTGCCGCCGTTTTCGATTTTCCAGGAAGTGGCCAGCTCCGGCTCCAGTTGCTGATTGCCGCGATTGACACGCACCAGCACCCCGCCGGTCAAATAGCGGATGGTTTCCGCCGCGTCGCTATCCGCCAGCGCCGGGTGGAAGCTCCGCGGCTCGCTGCGGATGCAGAAGCGGAGTTCTCCGCCCCACTGGGCGCCCAGGGCGGGAGTGTTCGCCAGCGCCAGCAGAACGAGGAGTAGGACAGGCCTCCTGGCCTGTCCCGGCAGTGCAAATCCCAACGACAGGCCGGGAGGCCTGTCCGACTCGGCGACCCATCTCATACGGAATACTTATCGGCCGAAACCAGCAAATGAAAAGAGCCGACCACGGTGAAAAGCAACAGCGCCGGCACGAACATCCACGGATGCGCCACCGCGCCGGGCAGATTCTCCAGCTCGCGCAGCAAGCCTCCGAGCGACGGGATCGGCTCCGGGATACCGAGCCCCAGCAGCCCGAGGTTGGCTTCCGCCAACAGGAACGCCGGCACCGTGACCAGGAACTGCGCGCCCGCCAGCGGCAGCAGATTCGGCAACACGTGGACCAGCGCCAGGCGCAAGGGCGAGCACCCGGAGGCGCTCGCGAACAGGATGAAATCCGACCCAAGGTGGCGCTTCACGGCGGCCAGGATGACGCGCGCGGGCCCGGCCCAACCCAGCAGGCCGAGCAGCCCGAAGGTGGCGAGCACACCGGCCCACGGCGCCGCGTTCAGCGGGAGTGCGGCGCGCACGGCGAGCAGCGCAAAGAGCCAGGGCAGCGAAAGACAGACATCCGCCGCCACCCCGGCGAGCCTTTCCGCCCGCTTGCCGAGGCATCCCGCCACGAGCGCAAGTACCAGCGCCAGCAGGCTCGAAAGCAGAGCCGCGGCCGGCGCGCACACCAGCGAGATCCGGCCCCCGTAGAGCATGCGGGAGAACCGGTCGCGGCCCAGCGCGTCGGTCCCCAGCGGGAACTGGCGCGACGCACTGGCGTTCGGCGCCTCGCGAAATTGCCTGGCATACGAGTGCGGCGCAAAATAAGGCGCCAGCAACAGCAGGATCGTAAGCGAAATCAGCAGCAGGGCGGCGGACCAGCGCATTTCAGGCTTGCGCTTCCCGGGCGGAGCGAGCCGCGTCCGCCAGCAGATTCGCGCCGATGGTAAAGGCGGCCAACAGGAGGGTCACGTTGACCAGCACCGGCAAATCGCGCGCCATGGCGGCCTGCCATACCAGTTGCCCCACGCCGGGCGAGTCGCACAGGGCCTCCACCGGAACCATCGAGCCCATCGCCATGCTCACCGAGATGCCGCCCAGGGCGAGCAACTCGGGCAGCACCGGCGGCGCCGCGTGGCACGCCAGAATGCGCAGGGGGTGCACGCCGAGCGCGTGCGCCGTCAGCACGTGCGGCGCCGCGCCGGCCTGGCGAACCAGATCCCGCAGGTACCGGAAGACGCGCGGAAACACAATCGCCGCAATCGCCGCCGCCGACCCGGCGCCGATGTAGACGCAGGCCAGCGCCAACAGAGCGGCCGGGGTGCACAACAGCGCTCCGGCGAGGATGGCAGCCAGCCCCTCGCCGAATCCGCGGTGCGACAACTCGAGGGCGGTGACGGCCCCTAGCGCCAGCACCCACGCAAGCGCCAATCCGGCTAGCGTGCTCCGCAAGCTCAACGCGCGACGTTCCCAGAGCAGTTCGCTGACCGGCCGGCCCCAGGAAAGCGAGGTTCCCAAATCGCCGCGCGACAACTGCCCGAGGTAATGCCAGTAATAAGGGAGGATATTGCGGTCCGCCGCGCCCTGCCGTTCCATCGCCTGCAAGCTGGCGCGGCTCAGCCGCGCGTCGAGCATGCGCTCATCCATTCCGAAACCCGGCGCCATACGAACCAGCGTCGCGGCCAGCAGTCCGCAAATCACGAGGACTGCCAGCGCGAAAGCCACCCGCGCGGTCAAACCGCGAAGCAGGCTGGAAGAGCGCCGGGCGGCGGGCATTTCAGCAGGCCTCCCCGGTGCTGGGCGCGCAGGCGCCCCACGAGGCCGAAGCGCTCCAACCCCCGCAGGGGTTTTGCGGCAACCAGGCGCCGCGGAGAAACAGGTACCGTCCGCCTACTGCCGGAAGCCCTTGGTTGTACGACCGGGCCCACCACGAGCCGGCCGCAAGCAGCGGCGCGATGCCGCCATCGATTCGGCCGGTGACAAAACTGGAGCGGGCCGGGTAAAAGCGGTCGCTGGAATTCATCGGGAGACTGGAAATCGCAAAATCCTGAGCAGCGTTTTTCATGGTTTGTGCCTTCATTTTGATTTCACCCTTGGACACCAGGAACATCAACTTGTGACGCTCGCGTTGCCGCGCTACTGTTCTCCCCCTCCGAGAATCGAGGTGGCGCTGGCCTGCGAAGTCGCCCACGAAGCGCTCGATTTCCAGATCGTGCTGAAGCCGGCGGCGGTGGATTGTGCCACTGGCACGGAGCTGCTCAGCACCGCGACGTTGCTTCCATTGATCACGCAGTTGGCGCCAAAGACGGTCGATTCGCCCCAGGCAACCTGTTCGCCCCAGGCGACCTGCTCGCCCCACGCGACTTGCTCGCCCCAGGCGACCTGATCTGGATTCAGCAGCGACACGGTACCGTTGGAGGCGTTGAAGACGGCCACCTGAGAGGGTGTGGTGCCGGGGGGCAGCGCGGTGCTGTTGAGTGCCGCCATCACGTCCAGATAGCCGGCTCCGATGGTGAAGGCATCATAGAAGGAGACGTACGGAACGTGCGTTATGGGATCCACCGCGACGGAGAACGAGGGGAAATTCTTGCCGGCGGTCAACATCAGCCGGCCCTTGACCTGGTCCGGCGTCATCGCGGGGTTCTGCTGGAGCAGCAGGGCCGCGGTCCCGGCCACCACCGGAGTCGCCATGCTGGTTCCGTTGAGGCTGAAGTATAGCGGCGTGGCGTTGGCGGTGGCGCCGTACAGGGCCGGGTTGATCCGGTTCCCGGGGTTGCCCACGTCCAGCGTGCTGCCGGCCACGCGCAGCGAAGCCACGATGTTGCCGGGCGCCACCAGGTCGGGTTTGACGATGTGATCCACCACGGTCGGCCCCTTCGAGCTGTAGCTGGCCACCCGGTCGTCGCTCCTGGCGGGGGTCGCCTGGGTTTTCATGGCGCCCACGGTGATCACGAAGGGGTCGTTTGCGGGAGCGCTAATGGTGCCGTAGCCCATCGAGCTGACGCTATTGTCGCGTCCGTTGTTGCCGGCCGCCACTACCACCACGATTCCCGCCTGGTATGCCGCTTCCACCGCCTGGCACAGCGGGTCATCGGTGAAACTCTCGTAGATGGGACGTCCCAGCGAGAGGTTGATGACGCGGATGTTATAGGTGTATTTGAGTTGGATCGCGCGATCGATGGCGGCGATCACCCAGCTGTCGTTTCCGGAGCCGGTCTGATCCAGGACGCGCAGGTTAATGAGGTTGGCATTGGGTGCGATGCCGAGGTACTTGCCGTGGGAGTTGGCGCCGTTGCCGCCGACGATTCCGGCCACATGGGTCCCATGGCCATACAGATCGGCGGTGGTGCCCTGCCCGGTGAAGTCCTCGCTGTAGACCACGCGTTTGACGCCGCTCCCGGGCTGCTTGAGATCTGCATTGGCAGCATCGATGCCGCTGTCGATCACGGCGACGCCGATTCCCTGTCCGGTCCACCCGTACTGGTTGGCCCGGGTAGATCCCACGGTGGCGGCGGTCACGTCCAGATGCTTTTGCACCTGCCGGTCCGGCGATACGTACTTCACCCCCGGGATCTTGGCGATCAGGCCGACCATCTGATTCGGCACGGTGATCACCTGCACTTTGGGGACATTGTTGAACTTATTCTTGAGTGTGGCGCCATTTCCAGTCAACAAACTGAACAAGGCTGCCGTAGGCGCGCTGGAGAACTGCACTACGACAGTCACCATGTTCATCCCGTTGGTCTGGTGGTAGTCGCTAGAGAGTTGTCCACCGAAGGCACATCCCGCTACCGAGAGTGCCAGAGCGAATTGAAAGGTACGTTTCACGTTGAGTTCCTCGCCCCCACATAATGCATCCGGCGCGCCAAAGCTAAGTGCCAGTAATTGCAACGCGCACACAGGGGCAGATGGAGACAATCTGTCGCAATGAGACAAATTGGGCTGGATCTCCCGGACTCGTGGAGCCGGCAAGGGCGGGAAGGTGGAATGCCGCGCCACATGGCACCTATTGAAGGAGCGTGGAATGCGGGGCGCACGCCGCCGAATGTTCGATGCGGGCGGCCAGCCTGGCCAGATCGCTCGCCTCCGGCGGGACCGCTTTCTTACGGCGCTGCTTCACGAGGTACATGCGGCGGTCCGCCTCGGCCAGAAGACCCTCCGCATCGGTGCCGTTTTCCGGGCAGAAAACCGCGCCGATGCTGATGTTGAGCAGCCGTTCGCCGCACACCGCCAGGCCGGCCTCCACGACCACCCTTTCCAGCGCCCGGATCTTTTCGGGAAGATGCGCGATTTGAAGACCGGGCAGCACCAGCACGAATTCATCGCCGCCCATCCGGGCGACGTAGTCGTACTCGCGGCAGCAATCGTGCAGACCCGCGGCCACCAGCTTCAGAACCTTGTTCCCTTCCAGGTGGCCGAACCGGTCGTTCACCTGCTTGAAACCGTCGAGGTCGCAAACCAGGACCGCCAGTTCGGCGTTGGTCCTCTGGCAGCGCGCCAGTTCCCCATCCAGGTGCAGGAACAGGGAACGCGCATTGGGCAGCGCGGTCAGCCCGTCGGTGGTGGCGGAGATGGCCACCTGTTGAAACTCCAGGGCATTTTCAATGGTGAGCGATACCTTGGATTTCAGCGCCAGCAAAACCCGCAGGTGATCCTGGGTGAACGCATCGCTGCCCAGATGATAGAGCGTCAGCACCCCGGTCACGCCGACGGCGTTTTCCAGCGGGACCGCCAGCGCCGAGCGCAGGGTGCTGAACTTCGAGGGATCGTTCAGATAGCCGGGCTCCACCGACGGATTGCCATTGATAATGGGCTTGCCGGCGTCGGCCACCCAGCCGGAGAGGCCCTGGCCCACGGGAATCCGCAGCGCGGAGAAGAGGCGGAGGTTTTCGCCATTGACGTATTGCGGAAGCAACTCGTCCTCCTGCCGCACGTATACGGCGATCGCATCGTACGGAATGAGCCGCCGCAGACGGCTGTCGAGCACGGAAAGCGTCTCGTGCAGGTTGAGGGAGTTGCCCAAATCCTGCGTCAGCTCGTAGAGCATCTGCGCTTCCTGGCGGGCCGCCGCAATGGAAAACAGAAAATCGGGCTGCGGCGAATCGCCCGCCGCGGATTTCTGGAATCCGGCGGCGGGAGCGTCTCCGTTGGCGATGGTCACGTCCTTGGAGAGCCGGTCGCCTTGCGGCTCCTTAGATCGCGTCAGGCACTCCCATTCCCGGTAGTTTTCCTGCAGAATCCTGACGATGCGCGGCTCGTAACTCTTCCCCGCCTCGGAGACGATCACCGCCATCGCCTCATCGAGCGGCAGGGCGCGGCGGTACTGGCGATCCGAGGCCAGGGCATCCAGACAATCCACCGTGGCGAGGATCCGCGCGCCCAGCGGAATCTCCTCGCCCTTCAATCCATACGGATATCCGCTTCCGTTCCAACGCTCGTGGTGGGCGCGGACAATCGGCACCACGTCGTAGGGGAACTGTACCCGGTCGAGGATCTCCGCTCCCACCACCGGGTGAATCTTCATCTTGTCGAATTCTTCGCTGGTCAGCTTGCCGGGCTTCGAAATAATATGCTCCGGCACCGCCAGCTTGCCGATATCGTGCAAAATCGACGCCGCCCGCAGCGCCTGCAGCTGGTTGTCGTCCAAGTGCATTTTCTTACCTAGTTCGAGGGCGTAGATCTGGACGCGCTGTAGGTGATCGTGCGTGGTATGATCCTTGGCTTCGATGGCCAGCGCCAGAGCCTCAATCGTCCGCAGGTGAAGGTTGGCCATTTCCTCCGCGTGGTTTTTCTCGGATTCGAGGCGTCCCAGGTAGAGCCGGTAGGAACGAAAGATCACATACACCACCGGTAAGGCGAGGGCAGTGGTCTCCCATCCGACGTGCCGGTTGCACCAGCTGATCAAATAGGCGACGGCGCCTCCCACCAGGTAATACGGGAACGTCCACAGGTAGCACTCGTGCCAGATCTTGCGCAGGCTCTTGCCTTCGGTCACCGCCACCACCGCCGCCACCGACAGGGAGTTGGTCAGGAAGTAAACCGTCGAGGCGATGGCCACGCTGAGCAGCACCTGTCGCTGCCCTCCAATCAGGCGGTAGGTTCCGAACCCAAAAGAAACCGCGATGGAAGTGCTCGCCAGATTGAACAGCACGTGAAGCAGCTTCGGGTGGTACCTGGTGCGCCACAAGGACTGCACGATCATGGCCAGGCACGCCAGCAGCATGGTCTCCGGATGGCTGAAATCCAGCATGCCCAGCAAGACGAAAACGTAGCTTACCGACATGGTTCCGGTAACGCCCGGCAGAAACACCTTGAGAGCGGACGCCGGCAACGCAACCGCCAGCAGGCACAGGTACCGGAGCGGGTGCTGGCAGGTCCAGCCCGTCATGGCGTGCGCGAAGCACACCATTCCACCCGCCAGGACGGCGCCGATGTACAGCTTGGCGTAGGTACGCATGTCCATTACTGCATATCGGCAGATTGTTCAGGTTCCCCATAAAACCCGCCCGCATGGTATGGTTCTCAAAGAACGGGGGGGAAATTTCCATGAACATGGGTGACATCGTTGCCGTGTCCGGCTGCATTACCAAAGAGAAGTTCATCGCGGGCCGCACGCTGGCCGACATCGAGAGAATCCTGGGTTTTCGCCAGGCGCGTTTTATCGGCGGCATTGCGGTGGCGGCACTCCTGGAATTGCCCGGAATTCAACAGTTCGAGGTCGCCGGGTACTCCCAGGTGGCCACGCACCATCATCAGACGCCGTCGGGCCTCGATATCGAGAAGATCAAGGCCAACGCGATGGCAACCTGGTCGACGACCGGGTTCGAGAGGCTGGTGAAGGTGCTGCCCGCGCTGCGCCACGATCCCAACATGAACCCCGACACGCAGTATCCGCCGGGCATGGGTGTGCCGCAGTGGATCGCCACCGTCCCCTTGCAGGCGCTGGTGGCCGGAATCGTCACGGACTATCCCAACGGGAGGTACCTGGCCGCCGGCGCCCGCCGGTAGCGCCGGCGCGACTTATTCGCGGGCGAGTGCCCGTCGTACGACGGCGGGTTCTTTCGCGATGACGGTCAGGTAGGCTCGGGCTGCCGAGTCTGGTTGCCGGCCGCCTTGCTCCCACTCCTGCAATGCGCGTTTGCTGATGCAGTAGGCCCGAGAGAATTCCGCTTGGGACATTTTCGCCCTCTTGCGAATGGCCTTCACATCGATCGGCTTGGGCCAAACCTGCTCCAATTCGATCTTGCCGCGCCGGTGAGCCAGCACCAGCTTCATATCCTCGATCAGGTCCGTTCCGAAGGTTGTCTTCGTTGGCTGCGCCTTCTTTGACATTCTATTGCACTCCCTTCAGATGAGCCGCGATTATCAGGTATGCCGCCACCGCTTCAATGCCGCCCGTCCCGATCAGTTCCGTGGCCTCGGCCTTGAACTTCGGCAATTGCAGAACCGCGATTTTGGGGGCATCGTCCACTATGCAAGAGTATACCGCAATGCGGTATATTTTCACCTGACTCATCGAAGGGAAACCGCCAGAATCCTGGCGGTTTTGGTTACAGCGGGATATTGCCGTGCTTCTTGCGCGGCATGGTATCCACTTTGTTCTCCAGCATGCGCAGCGCGGCGATCACGCGCGGGCGGGTTTCCCTCGGCTCGATTACATCGTCCACGTACCCGCGCTCGGCGGCGACGAAGGGGTTGGCGAAGCGCTCGCGGAACTCGTCCACCTTCTGCTGCCGCGTGGCGGCCTGATCGGCGGCGGCGCCGAGTTCGCGGCGGTAGACGATGTTGACCGCGCCTTCCGGCCCCATCACCGCGATCTCGGCGGTAGGCCAGGCCAGGTTGATGTCCGTCCGTAAGTGCTTGGAGCCCATCACGCAATATGCGCCCCCATAGGCCTTGCGCGTGATTACGGTAATCTTGGGAACCGTGGCCTCGGCGTAGGCATACAGCAGTTTCGCCCCGTGACGGATGATGCCGCCGAACTCCTGCTCCGTCCCCGGCAGGAAACCGGGGACATCCTCGAAGGTGAGAATCGGGATGTTGAAGGCGTCGCAGAAGCGCACGAAGCGCGCGCCTTTCACCGAGGAGTTGATATCCAGCACGCCGGCCAGGAAGGCAGGCTGGTTGCCCACGATGCCGACGGAGCGGCCGTCCATGCGTCCGAATCCCACCACGATATTCCTGGCCCAATGCTCGTGGACCTCGAAGAATTCGCCGTCGTCCACCACGCGATGGATCACGTCCTTGATGTCGTAAGGCAGGTTGGATTCCGCCGGAACGATGCTGTCGAGCGCGGCGTCCATGCGGTCGACAGCATCGTTATTGGGCCGGCGCGGCGCGTCTTCGCGGTTGTTCTGCGGCAGGTAGGTCATCAATTCGCGGATCATGCGGCAGCACTCGGCATCGTCGGCGGCGATGAAAT
>OBLW0100002156.1_pt1 | contig 15998 bp, 12 predicted proteins | sample 1520161 | NCBI WGS metagenome assembly OBLW01 (sample SAMEA3539309, study PRJEB22396) | soil metagenome | biome: tundra; feature: field; material: soil | place: USA | collected 2010-05 | depth 0.15 m | reverse complement strand
GCAGGGAACGGCCGGACAGGAAAGAGGAGCCGCGCGCCCATGCTTGAGGAAGTCCGCATCACGGGCCTTGGCGTCATCGACGACGCCGTCCTTGAGCTGTCCCCTGGCTTCACTGTGGTGACCGGGGAGACGGGGGCGGGCAAGACCATGGTCGTGACCGGGCTCGGCCTGATGTTTGGCGGCCGCGCCGACCCGGCCCGAGTCGGGCCCGGGGCGGAACGGGCCACGGTCGAGGGCAGGCTGCGCATCGATCCCGCGGGCCGTGTCGCACAGCACGTGAACGAGGCGGGCGGTGACCTGGACGACGAGGGGGGCACCCTGATCGTCAGCCGCTCCGTATCTGCCGAGGGGCGGTCGCGCGCCTACGCCGGCGGCCGATCGGTGCCGGTGTCGCTTCTCACCTACGTGGCCGACGACCTGGTGGCCGTGCACGGGCAGGCGGATCAGCAGCAGTTGCTCAGGCCGGCCAGGCAGCGCCAGGCGCTGGACCGGTTCGCCGGGCCGGAACTGGCCGCCGTGCTCAGCGATTACCAGCGGGCTTACCAGCGGCACCGCGAGGCCCAGGCGGAGCTGGCGGAACTGACCGGGCTGGCCAGGGAGCGCGCGCAGGAGGCGGAGGACCTACGGCGAGGCCTGGCGGAGATCGAGCGGGTGGAACCCGCCGAGGGAGAGGACACCGCGCTGCTGGAGGAGGAGGACCGCCTCGCGAACGCGGACGCCTTGCACGCGGCGGCCACCGCCGCGCACGAGGCGCTGCTCGGTGACCCGTCCAGCGGATCCTATGACGCGCCGGATGCGGTAACCCTGCTCGGCGGGGCCCGGCAGGCGCTTGAGGCGGTAGCGGAGCACGACGCATCGCTGGCTGGCCTGGCTGACCGGCTGACCGAAGCGGCCTACCTCGTCTCCGACGTTGCGGCCGAGCTAGCCTCCTACGTGCAGTCCGTGGAGGCAGACCCGGCGCGGCTGGCCGCCGTTCAGGAGCGCCGCGGCGACCTGATCAGGCTCATCCGGTCCTATGGCACGGCGGCCGGCAGGCCGGTCACCGGGGATCTGGCCGTCGGCGACCTGGGAACGGTGTTTTCCTGGGCCAAGCAGGCAGGCGGCAGGCTCGCCGAACTCGACGGCGACGACGACAGGATCGCCGGGCTCGCCGAGGAGGAGGCACGGCTCGGTGCGAGGGCCGGCGAACTGGCCGGGCAGCTTACCGGACTGCGCAAGGCGGCGGCCGAACGCTTCTCGGCCGAGGTCACCACCGAGCTTTCCGCCCTCGCCATGCCGCACGCGAAGCTCACGGCGGCAGTCATCACCCAGGATGAGTTTGGCCCGCACGGCGCCGACGAGGTGGAGATCAGGCTCGCCGCTCACCCGGGCGCGCCCCCGCTGCCGCTGAGCAAAGGGGCCTCAGGCGGGGAGCTGTCCCGGGTCATGCTGGCGATCGAGGTCGTTTTCGCGGGGGCCGATCCGGTACCCACGTTCGTATTTGACGAAGTGGACGCCGGAGTGGGCGGCAAGGCAGCGGTGGAGATCGGGCGCCGGCTGGCCCGGCTGGCCCGGCTGGCACAGGTCATCGTGGTGACTCATCTGCCCCAGGTGGCGGCGTTCGCGGACGTGCACCTGGTGGTGGAGAAGGCCGACGACGGGACCGTTACCCGCAGCGGGGTCACCCGGCTGGACGAGGCGGGCCGGGTGACGGAGCTGTCCCGGATGCTGGCCGGCCTGGAAGACTCTGAGTTCGGCCGCGCGCACGCCGGAGAACTGCTGGCCGCCGCCGCCGCAGAGCGGGCCACAGCAGCGGATAGGGCCAGGTCAGGCTCCGGTCGCTGACCAACGGGTGCGGGCGCGGCCTGCCGGGCCCGGTGGTGCCCTGGGTGGCAACGCGGGTGCGGTCTGTCTGGCAGGATGGACTGCGAGATGGCTCGGTTCCTGAAATTCCCTAGGATGCACCGGAGCAGGCCGGATGACCTGACCGGTGTAACCGGGCGGGCGCGCCTGGACCGCAGGACCAAGAACCTGACCACGCGGTTGTGCCCCGGCGAGATCGCCATCATCGACCACCAGGACCTGGACCGGGTCAGCGCCGATGCGCTGATCAGCCGCCAGGTGGCCGCCGTGGTGAACGTGGCGCCCAGCATCAGCGGCCGGTACCCCAACCTCGGCCCCCAGCTTCTGGTGGAAGCCGGGATCCCGCTTGTTGACAATGTGGGGCCCGACGTGTTCAGCCGGGTGGCCGAAGGGGAGACGGTCCGGCTCGAGGCCGAAGTCTTGCGTCTTGGCGACGAGATCGTCGCGAAAGGCACGTTGCAAACCGCCGAAACCGTGGCCGCCTCGATGACCAGCGCCAAGGCGGGTGTCGCCGCGCAGATCGAGGCTTTCGTGGCTAACACCCTGGAGTACATGACAAACGAGGGCGCGCTGCTTATCGATGGCATCCGTGCCCCCGTGCTTCGCACGCGGTTCGAGGGCAAGCACGCGCTCGTCGTGGTCCGCGGTCACCACCACCGCGAGGACCTGGCCACACTGCGGCCCTACATCCGTGATTTCAAGCCGGTCATGATCGGCGTGGACGGCGGCGCGGACGCGCTCCTTGACGTAGGGTACCGGCCGGATCTGGTCGTGGGCGACATGGATTCGGTCTCCGACAAGGGCCTGACCTGCGGCGCCGAACTGGTGGTGCACGCCTACCCGGACGGCCGCGCCCCTGGGCTCGCGCGCGTCGAGAGGCTGGGCCTGCTCTCGGTGCTCTGTCCGGCTGCGGGAACGAGTGAGGACCTGGCGCTGCAGCTGGCCGACGAGAAGGGCGCCACCTTGATCGTCGCTGTCGGCTCACACAACACGCTGTCGGAGTTCCTCGACAAAGGCCGGTCGGGAATGGCGAGCACCTTCCTGACCAGGCTGCGGCTGGACAGCAAGCTGGTTGACGCCAAAGGCGTCAACCAGCTTTACCGGAGTAGGATCTCAGGCTGGGCCGTCCTCGCCCTGCTGATTGCCGGTCTCGCCGCTATTCTGGCCGCCGTCTGGGCCTCGGATGCCATGCGGGGCTTCCTCGATTTTCTTTTCGTGCAACTGGACCTGTTCAAATTCTGGCTTACCGGATTGTTCTAGTGATCGATTTCCGCTACCACCTCGTCTCCATCATCGCGGTTTTCCTAGCCTTGACGGTTGGCGTCGTTCTCGGCACCACGGCCCTGAACGGCCCGCTTACTGCCGGGCTGCGGAAATCCGTCTCAACGGCGCGCCACGAAGCGGAGAATCTGGGTTCGCAGAACCAGTCCCTGCGTCAGCAGATCAGCACTGATCAGCGGTTCGCGCAGGCCGCCGAGCCCGTGCTGCTGGCCCACTTGCTCTCCAGCGAGCGGATCGTTGTCGTCACGGCACCCGGCGCCCCCAGCCAGGTGACCGATAACGTCACCCAGGCACTGACCCTGGCGGGGGCCAAGATCGTCGGCCAGGTCAACGTCCAGTCCTTGTTCCTCGCCCCCGACTCAAGCGCGCGGAACGCCCTCAGCCTGCTCACCCAGAAACTGACGCCAATCGGCCTCAACCTGCGCAGCGGCACGCCACAGGCCCAGGCCGGGCAGCTGATCGCGAGTGCGATCCTGACCCAGGACGGGCTCGGCCAGCCCACGCCGGGCAGCCAGGACAGCGCCGGCACGGCGATCCTCACCCAGTTCAGCACCGCAGGTTTCCTGAGCGTCAGCGGGCAGGACATCGTCCATGCCACCCTCGCTGTTGTGATTACACCGGCCAGCCCTCCAACGACAGACGGCTCCAATACGGCCACCCAGGCCCTGGTGGCCCTGTGCCAGCAGCTGAATTTCGCCGGCCAGGCCACGGTCGTGGCCGGGTCGGCGGCTGGCTCGGGGCCGGGCAGTGCCATCCAGGTGCTGCGTTCAGGTGCCCAGATAAGTCATTTGTCCACGGTGGACGACGCCGACACCACCCCCGGCCAGATCGTGGTGGCCCAGGCCCTGTACGAGCTGCTGACCGAAGCGAAGCCGGCCAGCTACGGCACCGGCTCCGGCGCCAGCGCGCCCGGTCCCAGTCCCGCCCCGACACCTTCGCCGTCCGCCTCGGCCGGAGGTAGCACAGCGGACCCACGGTCGGGCCGTTCGTCCGCCACCCCGTCCGCATCGAGCAGTCGGTGAGCCCCGGCGCCGGGCGGCGGAGCGCAGTCGCCGCCATCGCCAGTGCCGGGCTGGCCGCGGCCGCGGCCAGCGCCAGCTATGCAGCGCTGACCCGGTGGCCGCCAGCGGGCCAGGCCACCTGGACCAGGACCAATCACCGCGGTGAACCGGTCACCTTGCTCGAGGGGCCCGCCGCGGCAACGGCGGCCGCGGCGGTGGCCGGGATCACTCCTGGGATGGACCGCCGCACGCGGGGCGCCCTGGTAGCGGCCGCGATTGGGGCGGGCGCGTTCGGCGGGTATGACGATCTCGCGGGCAGCGGGGACCGGCGCGGCTTCCGCGGCCACCTCGGCGCGCTGGCCCGCGGCGACGTGACCACCGGCGCAGTGAAGATCGGCGGCATCGGTGCGACCGGACTCGCGGCGGCCGCGCTGCTCGGCGGCTCACCGGTGGACGTGGCGGTCAACGCGGGTCTCAGCGCCGGGGCGGCCAACCTGCTCAATCTGTTCGACTTGCGGCCCGGGCGCGCCATCAAGGTGGTCTTGGGGGCGAGCGCCCTGCTCGCCGTGGGCGGCGGCACTCGTGCCAGTGCCGCGCCGGTGGGTGCGGCACTGGCGCTGCTCCCCGAGGACCTCGGCGAGCGGGCGATGCTGGGCGATGCCGGCGCCAACGCGCTGGGTGCCATGCTCGGCATCGCGGCGGCGGCCAGCCTGGGCCGGCCGGCCAGGATCGCCGTGCTGGCTGCCATCACCGGTCTCACCGCGGCCAGCGAGGTGGTCAGCTTCACCAAGGTGATCGAGCGGACGCCGCCGCTGCGCTGGCTGGACATGCTCGGCCGCCGGTCCGCTGGGCCGGCCCGCGGCGAACCGGGACCGGCCGCTGCGGCTGAGCCGACGGCGGGGGACATGAACTGCGAAGGTTTCCGTTCTGGTGAGGTCCACCCGGCAACCGCACCCCGGGCCGCTAACAGCGGGCAGTGACCGGGCCGCAGGCGCCGGCGACCGAGTCTGGTCCGGTCCGGCAGGCCGGCGGGGGGATCGGACGGGCGGCCGTCCTCATCGGGGTGATCACCGTGGCGGCCCGGCTGGTCGGGTTCGGCCGCCAGCTCGCCTTCGCGCACACCGTCGGCAACACCTGCCTGGGCACCGCCTACGCCACCGCCAATCAGGTGCCGAACATCATCTACGACGTCGTCCTGGGCGGCGCCCTGACCAGTGCCGTGATCCCGGTGCTGGCCGGCCCGGTGGCGCGCCGGATAGGCGCGGCGGGAGACAAGGCTGGCACCGCCCAGGCCGAAACCACAGAGACGAGCCAGATCGCGTCGGCTTTGCTCACCTGGACGGTCGTGCTGCTGGCCCCGGTCAGCGTGCTCATCGCCGTGACGGCGGCCCCAGTGGTATCCGTGCTCCTGTCTGGAGCTCCCGGCTGTGGCCGGGCGGCCATCGTGGCCGTGAGTACCCGGATGCTCGCCGTGTTCGCCCCGCAGATCGTCTTCTACGGCCTGGCCGTGGTGCTCTACGGCATCTTGCAGGCGCATCACCGCTTCACCGCGCCGGCGATCGCCCCGGTGCTGTCCAGCCTGGTGGTCATCGGCGCGTACTTCGCGTTCGTCCCGCTCGGCGGCGCATACCGCAGCCGGCTCGGTGCGCTGCCCTGGTCAGCCGACCTGATGCTGTCCCTGGGCACGACGGCAGGTGTGGCGGCGCTGGCCTTGGCCGCGCTCGGCCCGATGCTGCGGCTGCGGCTGCGCCTCCGGCCCGCCCTCCGGTTCCCCGCCGGTGTGGCTGTGCGGGTGCGCGGGCTCGCCGCGGTCGGGATCGCGGCGTTTATCGCCCAGGACGCGTCCGTGGTCGCGGTGATCGTGCTCGCGAACGGACATGATGGACAGGGCGCGCTCGTGCTCTACAGCTACGGCTGGCAGATGTTCTTCGTGCCCTACGCGGTGCTCGCCGTGCCCATCGCGACCAGCGCGTTCCCGCTGCTCTCGGCCCGGTCAGGGGCCAGCTTCGACGGTACGGCCGCGTCGTCTACGCGGGCGGTGATGCTGGTGTCCTGGCTCGGCGCGGCCCTGCTGGTGGGGGCCGCGGTGCCTGCCTCCCGGCTGTTCGCGGCGCACTCCGCGTCCGGCCAGCTGGCGCTGACGTTCGTGGCGTTCGCGCCCGGTCTCGTCGGTTACGGGCTGGCCGCCAACCTGTCCCGGGTGCTCTTGGCCTGCGGGCGCAACCGGATGGCGGCGTTCCCGATGGTGGGCGGATGGCTGCTGGTGATCGTGGCGGACGTGGTCGCCTTGGCGCTCGTGTCCGCTCGCTGGGTGGTGCCCGTGCTCGGCCTGGGCAACACGATCGGCCTGACGGTGTCCGGGGTCGCGTTGCTCGGCGCGGTCGGGCGGGCCAGGGGACGGGCGGCGCTGCGCGGCACAGGGCGGGCCGCGGTAGCGGGGCTGGCCGGGGCGGTAGCTGGCGGGGCAGCCGGGGCAGCCGTGTCCGCCGCGTTTCCTGTCTCGGGTTTCTTCCGGAACGCCGGTGTCGCGGCGCTCGCTTGCGCATGCGTGGTGGTCGTCTTCGGGCTCGCCGCCCTGGTCCTCGACGGCAGTGACCTGCGCGCGGTAGCCGCGCGGGCCCGGCGGAGACTGCCGTGGTGATCGGTGGGGGCACGGGTGGCGGGGGCCTGAAGGTGGCCTTTGTGGTCGGCACGACCACGGGGGGAACCGGTCCGCACGTCGCGATGCTCGCGGATGGCTGCGCCGCCAGGGGCGTAGCGGTGGCGGTACTCGGCCCCGCGTCCACGCGGCCGTTCTTCCATGATCGCGGAGGACTCGCCGCTGTCTGTGGCCCGGCTGTCTCTGGCGCGAACCTTCCGCGATCATGGAAGTTCGTGCCGGTGGAGATAGCCGGCCGGCCGCGGCCGGCCCGTGACGCTGCCACCCTGCTGCGGCTGCGGAGGCGGCTGGCGGCGTCGGCGCCGGATATCGTGCACGCGCACGGGCTGCGGGCCGGCGCGATCACGGCGCTGGCGCTGGCGGGCGCGCCCACCCGGCGCACGGCGCTGATCGTCACCGTGCACAACGCGCCTCCCGCGGCTGGCCTGGCCGGCGCCGTCTACGCGGTCCTGGAACGGATCGTCGCCCGCCGGGCGGGCGCGGTGGCGTGTGTGTCAGGAGATCTGGCCGCCCGGATGGGGCGGCTGGGGGCGCGGGATGGGGGGCGGGCGCTGGTGCCCGCTCCGCCCGCCCGCGCGGCCTCGGCCGCCGAGGCGGCGACGGTTCGGCGGGAACTGGGCGGCGACGAGCGCCCGGTCGTTCTCGCCGCCGGCCGGCTGGCCGCCCAGAAGGGCTTCGGCACGCTGCTGGCCGCGGCGGCCGGCTGGCAGCGCCGTGACCCGGTCCCGCTGCTGGTCATCGCCGGGGACGGACCGCTCGCGAACGTGCTGCACAGCCAGGCACGGTCGGCGGGGCTCGCGGTGCGGTTCCTGGGCCAGCGCCGCGACATCGCGGCGCTGCTGGCCATCGCCGACGTGGTCGTGGTGGCGAGTTCCTGGGAGGGCCAGCCGCTCATCGTCCAGGAGGTGCTGCGGGCTGGCAGGCCGCTTGTCGCTACCCGGGTGGGCGGGATCCCCGACCTGACCGGCGAGGATGGAGCCCTGCTGGTGACGCCCGGTGACCCGGACGGCCTAGCGTCCGCGGTGCTTTCCGTGCTCGACGACCCGGAGCGCGGCCGGAAGCTCAGTGCGGCGGCGCTGGCCCGCGCGGCCATGCTGCCGGACGAGGCGGCCGCCATCGACGCCGCGCTGGCTCTCTATCAGCGGATTGCCGCCCAGCATCGGCCCGGGCCCTGACTGCCCGCTGCCCGCTTCGTGTCCGTAATATCCGCAATGACTATTGCGCAGTTCCAGCCGTGCTGCCGCTGTCTGTCCGTAATGACCGCAATTGGTTACTCTACAGTACGTAGTTTATTAGTAGCATCGCGTTATTTCGGTTGAAAGCGTAGTTAACGGTATGTTCCGCTGTCCTCTGGGCTGGCATGCTTACCCGCTTGACGGCCCTCAGGGGGGACAGGTCGCGTGCAACGGCGAAGCCACAGTCTGACATCACCGGGGTCTGCGCCCGGTGGTGGAATGCTGCCCGCCGACCCGGAGGTACGCCCGCACAGCCTGCCCGTGCCCGACCATGACCCGCTACAGATAGTGGTCGAGGGGGCTACTAGCAACCTCCCGGATCCAGAGCCCGCCGTCGCTGGCCCCGCCGCGGCAAAGGCCGCCGCTGCCGAACCCCCCGCTGCCGAACCCCCCGCTGCTGAGCCGCGGGGTGCTGAGCCGCGGGGTGCTGAGCCGCCGGGTGCTGAGCCGCCGGGTGCTGAACCGCCGGGTGCTGAACCCGCTGGCGGTGAGTCCGCTGGCGGTGAATCCGCGGAGCAGGCCGAGGACACCGTGGTGCTGGCCAAGACCGTCCGGCCGCGCGCACCGGTCGGCCCGGAGCCGGGCCCGGCGCAGGCGGCGCCGCTTCCGTCCTGGCCCCAGGTGCTGGCCACGACCATTCGCCTGTGGGCGCAGCGCCGCCGCCGGCCGCCGTCGGCGCCCGGCCGCCGGGGCCGGATCATTGCGGTAATCCTGGTCGCGATCCTGCTCGTGGGCGGAGCGATCACGGCCGCGCTGGCCAGGAAGGCGGCGTCCGGGCGGGGCCAGGCCGGTACCAGCGCGCTTGGCACCGTCGCAACGGTCCGCCGTCAGGCGGCGACCTGGGTCGCCCGGCAGGTGGCAGCGGACGCGATTGTGGCGTGTGACCCGGCGATGTGCTCAGTGCTGCAGGGCCAGGGGATCGCCGCCAGCCGGCTGCTGGTGCTGCGGTCAGGCAACGCCGATCCGCTCGGCAGTGACGTGGTGATGGCCACAGCCGCTGTCCGGACCCAGTTCGGCAGTCGTCTCGCCAGCGTGTACGCGCCGGAGGTGCTGGCCAGTTTCGGCCAGGGCAGCGCCCGGATCGTCATCCGGGCCGTCGCTCCGGACGGAGCCGTGGCCTACCAGGCCGCGCTGCGGGCCGACCTGCAGGCCCGCACGCTGGTAGGCCGGCAGTTGCTGGGCAATCCCCGGCTGCACGTCTCGGCCAGCGCGCGCCAGCAGTTGGCCGCCGGGGAGGTCGACTCACGGCTGCTGACCACACTCGCGACGCTGGCCGCGCTGTACCCGATCGACGTCGCGGGCTTCGGCGGGTCGAGCCCGCAAGCCAGCGCCGGCGTCCCGCTACGTTCTGCTGACATATCCGGGGCGCCCGGGGTGGGCGGCACGCGCAGCGCCGCCTCCCTCGCCTCCCTGAAAGGCTTCCTGCTCGCTCAGCGGGCGCCTTACCTTCCCGCGGAAGTGAACACCGTGCGGCTCGCCACAGGGCAGGCCGTCCTGCGCGTCGAATTCACCGCCCCGAGCCCTCTTGGGCTGCTCGGGGCGGGTGGCTGACTTAAAAAGGAGATCTTCATGTCACTGTGGCCACAGGCTTTGCGCCTCCGGCGTCCGCGTCTCGCGGGTCCCCGCCTCAGCTTGCTGCTGGGCGTGCTGGTGCTGTCGTCGGGCCTGCTGGCGGGCGCCGCGTCCGCCGCGTCCGCGGCTCCTGATGCCTCCTCGGTGGGCTGGATCCGGCTGGCCCACCTGTCCCCGAACACACCTGCGGTGGACGTCTACCTGTATTCCTACGGCGACCCCAGCGCGATGACCGTGCTCAAGTCGGTCGGCTATGGTGACGTCTCCCCGTACCTGAAGGTCGCGACCGGTGAGTACACCGTGGCCATGCGAGGTGCGGGTGCCGCGTCCGGGTCCGCTCCGGTGCTGTCCAGCAACATCCAGGTCAAGCCCGGTGGCGCCTACACCGTTGCCGGTGTGGGGCCGGCGTCCGGGTTGCGGTTGCAGGTTCTGATAGACCAGCTGACCACGCCGCCGGGGCAGGCCCTGGTCCGGGTAATCCAGGCATCGTTGAAGGAGAACCAGGTCACGGTGACGGCGGGCAGCAATGTGCTGGCCCATGACCTCACGTTCTCCATGGTCAGTGCTTACGGGAAGACGTCCCCGGGCACCTGGACCGTGCGCGCGTCAGGGGGCGGCGAGCAGGTCACCCAGCAGGTCGAGCTGGCGGCCGACACCATTCACACGCTCGTCATCCTGGACGGCACCAGCGGTCTCAAGATCGACGACCTGGAGGACGCGGCCGGAAGCGTCGTCATGCCAGAGGGCGGAGCGAGCACCGGACTGGGTGGCACCGCGCCGGGCCAGGCCCCGTCGCCGCTGCCCTGGATAGCGGCCGTGGCCGCGGGCGGCCTGCTCACGCTGGGCGGTGCCGCACGGCTGCGCCGGGTCAGGAGTCTGGCCCGCCACGCACGATGACGCCGGGGACTCCGCGGGTTGCGGGAACTACTGAATCCCCGGGTACCGCTGAGGCTCCCGGGTCTTCGGGGTCCACCTGGATATTCGAGACTTTCGGGATTTTTGAGCCTTCCGAGCCCGAGGAAACTTCCAGGTTTCCTGGGATACCGGAGGCTTATGAGACTCGCGAGGCCGAGAGGCAGTCGCGTCACGCACGGCCCGGCCGCCCCCGCATCGGGCTGCCCCGCAGGCCATGGACGCTGGCCGCGGTGGGCGGCGGGCTGATCGCGGCGATCATCGGGACCGTGGGCCTGGTCGGGGTGCGGGGGAGGCCCGCCGACATCCCCCACCCGGTCGCCACGCTGGGAACCGCCCCGTCCGGTGCGGCCGCGACGGCGCCAGGCTCCTCAGCTGGCCAGCCCGCGGCCCTTCCGGTGGCTCTCACCATCCCGGCCATCGACGTCCACACCACGCTGATCAAGCTGGGCGTGACCGCGCAGGGCACGCTGCAGGTGCCGACGAGCACCTCGGTGGCGGGCTGGTATACCGGCAGCCCACGTCCGGGTGCTGTCGGCTCGTCGGTGATCGCCGGCCACATCGACTCGGACCTGGGCCCCGGCGTGTTCTTCCGGCTGCGCCTGCTGCACTCTGGCGATCTCGTCTACGTGCGTGAGGCTAACGGCAGGCTGGCGGTGTTCCGGGTGAACTCCGTGCACATGTACCCGAAGAACCACTTCCCGACCAGGACCGTCTACGGTCCCTCACCCGACGCGGAACTGCGCCTGATCACCTGCGGGGGGCTGTTCGATCATGCGACGGGCTCCTACCTGAGCAACGTTGTCGCGTACACGACGGAGATCAGCTAGGCCGTGCTACCAGCCCCGTGCTACCAGCCCCGTGCCCGCCACTCGGCCATGTGTGGCCGCTCCGCGCCGAGCAGGGTGTCCTTGCCATGGCCCGGGTAGACCCAGGTGCCATCGGGCAGCTGGGCGAACACCCGTTCCGCCAGGTCATCCATGAGCTGCGTAAACCGCTGCGGGTCATGTTCGGTGTTCCCAGGGCCGCCAGGGAACAGCGAGTCGCCGGTAAACAGGTGCGGTTCGCTGGTCAGCTGCCCGCCCGCCTCGTAACACAACGCGATGCTGCCTGGCGTGTGGCCGCGCAGATGGATGACGGAGACCTCGGTCGCGCCGACCGGCACCGTATCGCCGCCCCGCACCAGGTCAGCGACCTTGACGGGAAGCTCCCCGGCGTCGTCGGGGTGCGCGACCACCTCAGCCCCGGTCGCCGCCTGCACCTCGGCCAGCGCTTGCCAGTGATCCCAATGCCGGTGCGTGGTGATGATCCGGGTCACCGGGGTCCGGCCGATGAGCTCCAGCAGCCTGCCCGCATCGTTGGCCGCGTCGATGAGCACGGCCTGCCCGGTCTCGCGGCAGGTGAGCAGGTAGGCGTTGTTGTCCATGGGCCCGACAGCCACCTTGGTCACCGTCAGCCCCGGCAGTTCCCGCGTGTCAGCCGCGCCGCCGACGGTCACGTCCCCGGTATAGGCCACGAGATTCTCCTTCTGCTCAGTGCCTGCTGCTCTGGGCCCGTCCTTCCAGTGCCCTGCCCTTTCTACACCTAATGAACAAGCCCGCCACTCCTATCGCCATGCTGGCAGCATCGGCAGGTTGGCTCCCGGCGTGACGCGCAGGCCTGTGCCGCTACCCCGGCCGAGCAGCCAGGCCAGGAGATCGCGGGCGGGCCCGGCGACCACCACCGGCGGCGCCCCGCGGCCGGGCGGGCCAATCCAGAACCCCTCTTCAGCGCCATCCGGGAGGACGCGGCACCCGGGCGTGTCCTCCCGGCCGGAGAACGACCTGGCCACCCGGGGCAGGCAGCCGCCGATGAAGTCCTCCGGCCAGTCGCCGGGGAGGTAGCCGGCGCCCAGATCCACGTGGTGGATCTCAACTTCGGAGAGCCGGTGTTCCAGGATTCCGTGCGCGGGGAACGGGCCGCCGCGCAAGGCACGAACCGGGACCATCCAGGCCTCGGCGGGAAGGCTGGCGGCCCGCTCCGCGAACTCGGCGGCGGAATGGCGGACGGCCGCGGCCAGTTCCGCCGCCGTCCGTGCCGCGCCCGCCTCGATGTCGGCCTCGCGGGCCTGCGCGCTCGCATACATCGGGATCTGCGTGCCGGTGTGCGCCCAGCGCAGCAGGTTGCCCAGGCCATCGGCGTTGCGGGCGAGGTGGCTGAGCACGTGCCCGCGCGTCCAGCCAGGCAGCAGCGAGGGTTCGCGCACGCCGGGGTCCGTCAGGAGGTCGGCGGCGGCCAGCAGCCGGTCCGTCGCCGCGCCGATACGGTCCAGCCACTCGCTGACTTCGTGATCCACGGTGTTCCCCATGTCTTTGCCGGCGTTCGGGTCCATCCTCGCGCAGGGCAGTGACACTCTGGGGGAGGTCGGAAGCATTGTCGGGCCGCTGGCTGGCCCGCCGGGAAGCAGGGGCGGCGGGAAGCAGGGCGGCGGGAAGACAGCCTGCGGAAACGGTGTTCTGTCAGTACCCCCGAATACCATGGCGTGTCCCCATGTCGGCGGAGGGGCCCCCTCGTCACCCGGAGAGCAGAACGCAGTGGCTGATCGTCTCGTGGTCCGCGGCGCACGCGAGCACAACCTTAAGGATGTGTCGCTCGACCTGCCCAGGGACGCCATGATCGTATTCACCGGGCTGTCCGGTTCCGGCAAGTCCAGCCTGGCCTTCGACACGATCTTCGCCGAGGGCCAGCGGCGGTATGTGGAATCACTGTCGGCCTACGCGCGGCAGTTCCTCGGCCAGATGGACAAGCCCGACGTGGATTTCATCGACGGGCTCTCGCCCGCGGTGTCGATCGACCAGAAGGCGGCCAGCCGGAACCCGCGTTCCACGGTCGGCACGATCACCGAGGTCTACGACTACCTGCGGCTGCTGTACGCGCGGGTGGGCAAGCCGCACTGCCCGATCTGCGGGCGCCCCATCGCCAGGCAGACCCCGCAGCAGATCGTGGACCGGGTGCTGGAACTGGAGGAGGGCACCAGGTTCCAGGTGCTGGCCCCGGTGGTGCGCGGCCGCAAGGGGGAGTACGGGGAACTGCTGCGGGAGCTCCAGACCAAGGGGTACTCGCGGGCCAGGGTGGATGGCACGGTGATCCGGCTGGAGGACGCGGTGGCGGGCACCCTGCCGGCGCTGAAGAAGTACGAGAAGCACACCATCGAGGTGGTGGTGGACCGGCTGGCCGTCAAGCAGGATGCACGGCGGCGGCTCACCGACTCGGTGGAGACGTCCCTGTCCCTGTCCGGCGGGGTCGTCGTGCTGGACTTCGTGGACCTGCCGGAGACCGACCCGCACCGGGAGCGGATGTACTCCGAGCACCTGGCCTGCCTCTACGACGACCTGTCCTTCGAGGAGCTGGAGCCGCGGTCCTTCTCGTTCAACTCGCCGTGGGGTGCCTGCCCCGAGTGCACCGGGCTCGGCACCCGGATGGAAGTGGACCCCGAGCTCGTCGTGCCCGACCCGGCGAAGAGCCTGGCCGACGGTGCGGTCGGCCCGTGGAGTGGCGGCCACGTGAGCGACTACTTCCTCCGGCTGATCGAGGCGCTCGGCGCGTCGATGGCGTTCAGCATCGATGCCCCCTGGTCGAGGCTGCCCTCCGCGGCCCGCAAGGCCCTGCTCTACGGCTACGGCGAGCAGGTCCACGTCCGGTACAAGAACAGGTACGGCCGGGAGCGCTCGTATTACACAACGTTCGAGGGTGCGGTCCCGTATATCGAACGGCGCCACTCGGAGGCGGAAAGCGACTCAAGCCGGGAACGGTTCGCGGGCTACATGCGCGAGGTCCCCTGCCCGACATGCCACGGATCGCGGCTCAAGCCCATCTCGCTGGCGGTGACGGTGGACGGCAGGTCCATCGCCGATTTCTGCGCGCTGCCCATCGGCGAGCTGGCCAAGCTGCTGCTCAGCCTGGAGCTGTCCGACCGGGACATGCAGATCGCCGGGCGCATCCTCAAGGAGGTCAACGCACGGCTGGGATTCCTGCTGGATGTGGGCCTGGACTACCTGTCCTTGGACCGCGCGTCGGCGACCCTGGCCGGGGGCGAGGCGCAGCGGATCCGGCTGGCCACGCAGATCGGCTCCGGGCTGGTCGGGGTGCTGTACGTGCTCGACGAGCCGTCCATCGGCCTGCACCAGCGGGACAACCACCGGCTGCTTGAGACCCTGGTCAGGCTGCGGGACCTGGGGAACACGCTGATCGTGGTGGAGCACGACGAGGACACCATCCGGGCGGCCGACTGGGTCGTCGACATCGGCCCCGGGGCCGGCGAGCACGGCGGCGAGATCGTTGTGTCCGGCCCGGTCGAGGAACTGCTGGCCAGCCAGGAATCGCTGACTGGTGCGTACCTGACCGGCCGGGCGGCCATCCCGCTGCCCGCCGTGCGCAGGAAGCGGGTGCGCGGCAAGGAAGTGGTGGTCAAGGGAGCCAGCGAGCACAACCTGAAGAACGTCGATGTGGCGTTCCCGCTGGGCTGCTTCATCGCGGTGACCGGGGTCTCGGGTTCCGGGAAGTCCACCCTGGTCAACGACATCCTGTACAACTCGCTGGCCAGGGAGCTGCACGGGACGCGGATCGTGCCGGGAAGGCACCTGCGGGTCACCGGCATGCAGCACCTGGACAAGGTCGTGCACGTGGACCAGGGCCCGATCGGCCGCACGCCGCGGTCCAACCCGGCGACCTACACCGGCGTGTTCGACCATGTCCGGCGGCTGTTCTCGCAGACCACCGAGGCAAAGGTACGCGGTTACCTGCCCGGCCGGTTCTCGTTCAACGTCAAGGGCGGCCGCTGCGAGGCGTGCTCGGGCGACGGGACCATCAAGATCGAGATGCAGTTCCTGCCGGATGTGTACGTGCCGTGCGAGGTATGCCACGGCGCCCGGTATAACACGGACACGCTGCAGGTCCACTACAAGGGCAAGACCATCGCCGACGTGCTCGACATGCCCATTGAGGAAGGCGCGGAGTTCTTCGAGGCGATTCCCGCTATCCACCGGCACCTGAAGACGCTGACCGACGTCGGGCTGGGGTATGTCCGGCTCGGCCAGCCGGCGCCGACGCTGTCCGGCGGCGAGGCGCAGCGGGTCAAGCTCGCCTCGGAGCTGCAGCGCCGCTCGACCGGGCGGACCATCTACGTGCTGGACGAGCCGACCACCGGACTGCACTTCGAGGACATCCGCAAGCTGCTCGGGGTGCTGGACCGGCTGGTGCAAGGCGGGAACACGGTCATCGTGATCGAGCACAATCTCGATGTCATCAAGACCGCCGACTGGGTCATCGACCTGGGCCCTGACGGGGGCTCGCGCGGCGGCGAGGTCATCGCGACCGGCACTCCCGAGCAGGTGGCGCAGGCCGAGGACAGCTACACCGGCCAGTTCCTCAAGAAGGTCCTGAACGTCTAGTGCGCGGCAGCCCGTCGGCTGTCTTACGATCCGCTCATGAGGTTGACCGGGGTCGCCGCTCTCGCCG
>OBLW0100002154.1_pt1 | contig 16021 bp, 16 predicted proteins | sample 1520161 | NCBI WGS metagenome assembly OBLW01 (sample SAMEA3539309, study PRJEB22396) | soil metagenome | biome: tundra; feature: field; material: soil | place: USA | collected 2010-05 | depth 0.15 m | reverse complement strand
ACCCGGTGGTGATCGGATAGCGGTGATTGCCGCCCCATCGGATCTCAGAGGATCAAGCATTTAACCGGTCAACGGAAATGACTGCGCCATAAAGCGTACCATTGCTCACCGAAGATGCGGTCCAAATCATTGGCGGCCGGAATACGCGCGGCGATAAGTCCGACAGCCCCGGCCGCCGCAACGAAAAATCATACGCCCGAACTGTCTCTTTTCAGTGGGGCGGAGCTTCCGCTCTGCCTTCTTGCGTTGTTCCCCAAAAATTGGCTTCGTTCGTGTCCCTGCCGATATTCAGGTTCCCAACTCCATAAATTTGGCCTACAATACTCTCGGAGGCAATACCGATGTTAGAAACGCTTCTGGCTGCCTTGGTTTTTGTATTAGGGGTCTCGCTTCCGATTTATCTTCTATTCCGCTTTCATCCACTGGCGTGGCCCTGGCACGTTCTGGCGGTGCTCGCAGCCCTGGCCGTAGGGTTTTCCCCTGGAACTGCCCTGCTCAACACCGTCCCCGGCACGTTCCTGTACGGCTTTGCGATCGGGTTCCTGGGGATTTGGGGCCTCGGCGGGTTAGTCGGCTTCCACAAAAAATCCGAGACGCACAAGACCGTTTGACGGGCGGCCGCGAATCGGCCCCACGCTACAATTGCAGTTGCATGCGCCAGCGCTCCGCGGTCCGCAATGTCCTTGAGTACGCGGCTGCGCTGTGGGTGGTGAAGTCGTTGGAATGGGCGCCGCTGCCGGTGGCCAACCGGTTCGCTCGCGGCTATGCCCGCTTGCTCGATCTCGTTCTGCCGCGCTTGCGCCGGGTGGCGGATCGCAATCTATCGCTCGCGTTGCCGCAAGCCGGCGCGGACGAGCGCCGCCGGATTATCGATGGCGTTTTTCGCTCCATCGCCCGCGTCATGGTCGCCTTCGCCCGCTTCCCTTCCCTCCGCCGCGACAACCTGGAACGCTGGATTCGCTGCGAGGGCTCCGAGTACGTCGAAGAGGCGTTTCGGCGCGGCCGCGGCGTGTTGTTCGCCACCGCCCATCTCGGCAACTGGGAGCTGAGCGCCTTCGCGCACGCGCTCTTCCGGGCGCCCATGCACGTGGTCGTCCGGCCTCTAGACAACCCGCTGATCGATGCGCTGGTGGAGCGCCGCCGCGCGCTTTCCGGCAACCGTCCCATCTTTAAGAAGGACTTCGCGCGCGCGATTCTCAAGGCCCTGGCGGCCAATGAGGCGGTCGGCATCCTCATCGATCAAAACGTAGCCGCGGATTCCGGCGTCTTCGTGAATTTCTTCGGCATTCCCGCCTGCGCCAGCACCGGCCTCGCGAAGATTGCGGCGCACAGCGGCGCAGCCGTGATTCCAGGGTTCGCCTTGTGGCGCGAAGACGAGCGCCGCTACCTGCTCCGGTTCTACCCGCCGGTCGAAATCACGGGCGACGCGGCGCGCGACACCGAATCGCTTCAGGCCCGCCTGGAGGAAGTGATCCGCGCCGATCCAAGCCAGTGGCTCTGGATTCACCGCCGCTGGAAAACCCGCCCGCCCGGCGCCCCGCCCCTCTACGACTGAGGTTACCTAACCCCCGATCGAGTACATCGGCCGCGGGGGGGCCACAAACTTGGCGGAGTTGATCTCGTGGCCTTCCCACTTGCCGGCTACGTTGCGGCGGATCAGCGCAGCGATTTCTTCGTCCGAGGCCCCCGTACGCATCAACGCCTTCACGTCGTCTTCCTCGATGGCGAACAGGCAATACCGCAGCTTGCCGTCCGCCGTCAGACGGAAGCGGTTGCAGTTCATGCAGAACGGCTTGCTTACCGAAGCGATGAAGCCCACACGCCCGCCGCCATCGGCGTATTCGTACTCCGAGGCGGGCGCGCGCGGGTCTGGGTCGGGAACCGGAACCAGCGGCGCGACCTCGCGCGAGAGGATCGCCAGAATATCGTCCGCCATCAGGACCTTGGAACGGTCCCACAGGTTCTGCGCATCGAGCGGCATGAACTCGATGAAGCGCGCCTCGAAGCCGTTCTCTCGCGCGTACCGCGCCAGCGGCACGATATCGGGCTCCAGCAGGTCCTTCACCGCCACCGCGTTCAGCTTGATCCGGTAGCCCAACCGCCGGGCGGCTTCGATTCCCGCCAATACCCGGTCCAGATCGTCGCGGCGCGTGATACGCAGGAAGCGCTCCCGGTCGAGCGTGTCCAGGTGGACGTTGATCCGCCGCAACCCGGCGTCGTAAAGCGGACCGGCAAGTTCCGGCAGCAATACGCCGTTGGTCGTGAGGGCCAGGTCCAGAATCCCGGGAATAGCGGCCAGCCGCCGGATCAGTACCGGCAAATCACGCCGCACCAGCGGTTCGCCGCCCGTGACACGCAGCTTGGTAGTACCCAGGGAGACCGCGATGCGTACGAAGCGCTCGATCTCTTCGAAATCCAGAATCTCGGCGCGCTTCACGAATTGCACGTCCGTTTCCGGCATGCAATAGAAGCAGCGGATGTTGCACCGGTCCGTCACGCTCACGCGGAGGTTGTCGTGGACCCGGCCGAAGGAATCGACAAGCGCCGGCAATGCCATTTACTTGAGCGCCAGCATGCGCTCAAGCGGGACTAGCGCCCGCCGCATGAGATCGTCGCTAAGCTCCACGCGCGGCTCCAGCCGGATCAGGCAGTCGCGCAACTTTTCGAGCGTGTTCATCTTCATGTACGGGCACTCGCTGCAGTTGCAGTTCTCGTTGGCCACGAACCAGAAACGCTTGCCGGGCGAGTTCTTCTCCAGGGAATAAGCCACGCCGCTTTCGGTCATGACGATGAACTCCGCCGCCTCGCTGGCCGCGCACCATTCGATGATGGCGGAGGTCGAGCCCACGAAATCCGCCAGGGCCAGCACCGATTCCGGGCACTCGGGGTGCGCCACAATCTTAGCCCGCGGGTGCTCCGTCTTGGCTTCCACCACGCGCCGCGCGGGGAATGTGTCGTGTACGATGCAAGCGCCCTGCCAGACCTCCATGTTCGCCCGGCCGGTCTGCTTTCGCACCCAGGCGCCCAGGTTGCGGTCCGGCAGGAAGAGCACGGGCTTCTCCGCGGGGATGGAGTTCACCACCTTCACCGCGTTGCGCGAGGTGCACAGGATGTCGCTTTCGGCCTTCACCTCAATGGACGTGTTGATGTAGCTGACGATGACGTGGCCCGGGTTGCGCCGCCGGAATTCGCGCACCGGTTCCACCGGGCAGCCATCCACCAGGCTGCACGTCGCCCCGGCGTCGGGGACCACCACCGTGCGGTTCGGGTTCAGCACCTTGGCGGTTTCGGCCATGAACCATACGCCGCAAAAGGCGATGACCTCGCCCTGGAACTCCCGCGCCTTGCGCGCCAGCTCCAGGCTGTCGCCGATAACGTCGGCCAGTTCCTGAATCTCGGGCTCCTGGTAATGATGCGCCAAAAGAATGGCCTTGCGGCTCTTCTTCAGCTCCAGGATTTCCTCCGCGACAGTGGTTGCAGCCAGCATGAACGGTTGATTCTATTCTATCAAAGCGTTTACGCCTCGCTCATAATGGGAACAGTGAAGGTCCTCCTGGTTTCCACGTACGACCTGGGCCGACAGCCGTTTGGATTGGCATCGCCCGCCGCCTGGCTGCGCGCCGACGGCCACCAGGTGACGCTCGCGGATCTCTCGCGGTCCCCGCTGCCGGCGTCATCCGAGGGCCCGCCGGACCTGGTCGCGTTCTTCCTTCCGATGCACACCGCCACCCGGCTGGCATTGCCTTTAGTCGGGAAGATGCGGGCGGCGCATCCGGACGCGCGTCTGTGCGCCTACGGCCTGTACGCGCCACTCAACGCCGAAGCGCTGCGGGCCGCCGGCGTCGAAACCATCCTGGGCGGGGAGTTCGAGCAAGGCTTGCGGGACCTTGCGCGTCAGGTCCCCGAGCCTTCCCTGCCCCAAATCTCACTCGCGCGCCAGCGGTTTCTGGTTCCCGACCGCACCGGCCTGCCGCCCTTAGGCGCGTACGCCCAACTGGTTACCAATGGCGCGCGCCGCCTCGCCGGACACACCGAAGCCAGCCGGGGCTGCAAACACCTCTGCCGGCATTGCCCGGTGGTCCCGGTCTATCGGGGTGTTTTCCGCGTCGTGCAGCGGGAGGTGGTACTGGAGGACATCCGCCGGCAGGTGGCCGCCGGCGCGGAGCACATCACCTTCGGCGACCCCGATTTCTTCAACGGCCCCGGCCATGCTGTCGCCATCGTCGAGGCCCTCCACCGCGAATGGCCCACGCTGACTTACGACGTCACCGTCAAGATCGAGCACCTGCTGCAACATCGCGAGCTGCTTCCCGTTCTGAAAGCCACCGGTTGCCTGTTCGTGGTGAGCGCCGTCGAATCGTTGGACGATGCCGTGCTGGAGAGGCTAGCCAAGAATCATACCCGGTCGGACTTCGAGGAAGCGCTGACGCTGATGCGCGCGGCGGGCCTGGCGCTATCGCCGACCTTCATCCCATTCACGCCCTGGACCACGCGCCAAAGCTACCGCGACTTCCTGCGGGCGCTGCTCCGTCTGGAACTGGCGAACCAGGTGGCTCCCATCCAACTGGCCATCCGCCTGCTGATTACGCAAGGTTCGCTGCTGCTGGAACTGCCGGAAGTGCGCGCGGCCATCGGCCCGTTCGACCCGTTGGCGCTGACCTATCCGTGGCGCAGCCAGGACCCCGCGCTCGACGGACTGGCCGCCGCGGCGCAACGGACCGTGGCGCGAGAAGAACGCCGCGCCGCCCCGCGCATTGAGATCTTCCGCCAGATCTGGGACATGGCCGAGGCGGGTCCGTGGCCCGTGGAAACGCCCAGGCCCGCCCGCGCCACCATCCCCTATCTGACGGAGCCCTGGTACTGTTGAGCCGAACCCGAGGAAGGGCAGTTAGCCCTTCTATAAGGATTCATGGCGGCGCCAGTCGATGGTGGCGCGCAGGCCCGCATCGAGCTTCGTGTGCGCGCGAAATCCGAACTCGCGCTCGGCGCGGGTCACATCCAGGCAGCGGCGCGGCTGGCCGTTCGGGCGGGCCGTGTCCCATGCGATGCGCCCCCGGTACTCGCAGAGCGAGGCGATTCGTTGCGCCAGGTCGCGTATGGAAATCTCTTCTCCGCTGCCCACGTTCACCGGCGCCGCGCCGTTGTAAATCTCCGCCGCCAACACGATGGCCTCGGCGGCATCCTCGACGTAGAGGAATTCCCGGGTCGGCGATCCGTCACCCCACAGAGTGATCGAGTCTTCGCCGCGGCCTTGCGCCCCGATGCACTTCCGGATCAGCGCGGGGATCACGTGGGACGACGCCGGATCGAAATTATCCCCGGGCCCATACAGATTCACCGGCAGCAGGAATACGGCGTTCATGCCGTATTGCTCACGGTAGGCCTGGCACTGCGCCAGAAGGGCCTTCTTGGCGATGCCGTAGGGAGCGTTGGTCTCTTCCGGGTAGCCGTCCCAGAGCGAGTCTTCCCGGAAAGGCACGGGGGTGAACTTGGGGTACGAACAGATGGTGCCTAATACGACGGTCTTCTCCACGCCGTAGCGGCGGCAGGCCTCAATCACCTGAATGCCCATGATCGCGTTCTCATAAAAGAACCGGCCCGGGTTCGCCTGGTTGGCGCCAATGCCGCCGACCACCGCGGCCGCGTGCACCACCACTTCGGGACGGAAGCTCTCGAAGAGCCGGCGCACGGCGTCGGCGCAGGTCAAATCGAACTCCCGCCGCCGGGGCGCCGCGATCTCGCCGCACCCCATCCCGCGCAGCCGCTTCACGACGCAGGAACCCAGAAACCCCCCTCCGCCCGTAACCAGGATGCGTTTCGACTGTAATGTCAGAGTCATGTTTCAGTGCTCCGAGGAACGCTTGTCCACGGCTTCCACGCCGCCCTTCAGGCTGCGCTCCAAGGCTTCCAGATCCGCGTCGACCATCATGGTCACCAGCTCGCGGAAGGTTGTGTGAGGCTCCCATCCCAGCTTGCGGCGCGCCTTGGAGGCGTCCGCGCACAAGTCGGGGACCTCCGCCGGGCGATAGTACCGGGAGTCGATTCTGACGTGGTCCCGCCAGTCCAGCCCGGCATAGGCGAAGGCCGCTTCGGCAAACTCGCGAACGCTATGAGCCTCCCCCGTGCCGACCGCGTAATCGTCCGGGGCGTCTTGCTGCAGCATGAGCCACATGGCCCGCACGTAGTCGCCGGCGAAGCCCCAATCCCGCCGGGAGTCCAGATTCCCCAGGTACAGCGTGTCCTCCAGGCCCATTTTGATGCGCGCCACGGCGCGGGTGATCTTGCGGGTCACGAAGGTCTCGCCGCGGCGCGGGGACTCATGGTTAAAAAGGATTCCGCAGGAGGCATGCTGCCCGTAACTTTCCCGGTAATTCACGGTTGCGTGGTGAGCCAGGACCTTGGCGCAGGCGTACGGGCTGCGCGGGTGGAAAGGCGAGGTCTCGCTTTGCGGCGGCGGCGTGCTGCCGTACATTTCGCTCGACGAGGCTTGATAGAACCGGCACTGCAGGCCGGCCCGGCGGACGCTTTCCAGGAGCCGCACCGCGCCCAGCCCCGCCACGTCCATGGTGTACTCCGGAATGTCGAAGCTCACCTTGACGTGGCTCTGCGCGCCCAAGTTGTAGATCTCGTCCGGCTGGATGGCCGCCAGGCACAGGGCCAGCGAGCTGGCGTCGGTCAAGTCCGCGTAGTGCAGGAAGAACCGGGCGCCGGTCTGGTGCGAGTCCACATATAGATGGTCCACGCGGTCCGTATTGAAGGAAGACGACCGCCGCTTCAGTCCGTGGACTTCATACCCTTTGGCGACCAGGAAATCGGCCAGGTACGAGCCGTCCTGCCCGGTGACTCCGGTAATCAGGGCCTTTGGCATGTTCTTCCCCTTTATGTCGCCGGGCGGCGCAATGCCTCGGCCGCCGCCCAGGCTTCCGTTCCCGGAAGAGGAAAGGGCTCGGCATCGGGGAGGCTCCGCGGCGCAAGCGAGGTACTGGCCACGCCCGCTATCCAGGCGAAAACCACGGCGTTCGCCGGCACGTACATGTTGAAGTCGACGAGGCTGTGCAGCAGCATCGCCGTCATGGAGGCCACGCAGGCAATGGAGCGGCACCGCTCGTCGATGGAATGGGCGTAGAGCACGTTTCGTCCCACGCCGAGCAGGATGCGCAGCACAAACACCAGGCCGGCGGCGAAACCCACGATGCCCAGCTCGGCCAGGACCTGCAGGTAATCGTTGTGCGCGAAATCCGCCGTATTCATGGGGGCCACGGTCTTGTACTTGTAAAAGCAGGATTCATAGGCGCCGAGGCCGCAGCCGAACCACGGGTAGTCCTTAATCAGCGGAACCGTGTCGCGCCAAAGCTGGGCGCGGGTGTCGGCGGTGATGTCCTCGGTGTGAGCCAGGTCCGAGAAACGGGAGACGAGAGCGGCCGAGGGCAAAACCACCACCCCGGCGAGGACCACGGCTGCGACGATCGCCGCGGGCATGGCGCGCCGCCACAGCGCGGCCTTCACCGGCGCGTCGTCCCGCCATCCGCGCACGGCGAGAGAGAGCGCAGCGGCCACCACCAGCGCCGCCAGGGCGCAGAAGAAGCCCATGCGGGAAAGCGCGAAGACGATCGCGATCAGCAGGAGTGCTGCCGCGATCATCATGCCGCATGCCTGAAGCGCGGCTCTGGCAGGCATTCCCTTGGGCCGCAGATTACGGCGCAGAATGGCGACCGCGTACATCGCCGCAAAGGGCAGAATCATCTCCAGCAGACCGGCGTAATGGTCCCGGCTGTTATAAGTGCCGGTGGCTTGGTCGCTACCTCCGTTGCCGGAAGCCTGGAGGAAGCCGATGGCGGCTTCGAGCGTGGTGACGACGATCAGCGGCCAGAGCATAGCCCAGGGAAAACGGTCCAGACGCAGCGTTAACTCGCGCACCAGCAGAAAGACCACCGCGTACGCGGCCAAAGAGAGCAAGGCCTCGGCCGTGGCGTACGACTCTACCGATAAGGGGACGAAACGGGGCAGGCCGCCCGCCACCGGCGCGGTCGCGCTAAGCAGTTCCACTCGGGCGGCCGACACGATCCGGACCAACCCCAAGGGGAGCGGCGCCAATTGGAGAGCCGCGACGCCGAGCACCGTCCAGGCGGACACCGTCACCAGGCGGTCCGCCGGGGGAATGCGCCTGCGCCGGGGAATCAGGAAGTAGACGGAGGCGATCGCGCCTATCGCCAGCGCGCAGGGGTTCCAGTCCTGGGGCACGACGCCCGCCCGCTGGATGCAGGCGTAGGCCAGCGTCAAGCCCAGCAAGATGGCGGCGGCGATGTTCATGTCCGCATCGTACCAATAAAAAAAGGCCCCTGGCGCCAGCCAGAGGCCTCGACAGACCGAGAGGCTCAGCGGCTATCTGCGACGGCGGCGGACCAAGGCGAGCACGCCAATCCCGCCGCCGAAGAGCAACCAGGTGGCGGGCTCGGGAGTGACCGTTGTGGCCGTCCCATCCACTTCGACGTCTACGTCGCTACTGGCTCCGCCATTCGCATAATTGTAAGCGCCGACAACATTGTTGCTGGGGTCCATGACAACGATCCCGTTGCTGACGCATGCATTGAGGGGTGGTGCGGCGGTAGCGCCGCTGCACAACGTTGCGTTGAGCGAGACGTTAGACGTGTTGGCCGGGTCGAGAACCGCGAAAAAATAATCCTCACCGGCCCCAATGGTCAGGCCAGTGACGTTGAAAGAAACCTGCCATACCCCGTCGTACTTCTCGGTAAACGGCGAATAATAGTTCGCGCCGTTACTCGAGCCCGCATATGGCGCGGCCGTGACTGAATAGCTGGTTGTCGCAACAGCCGTGGCGGTGCCGAAAACCGGGCCGGAGCCGGAAATTGGGGCGCCGACTAGCTGCAGACCGCTGGCGAATTCAGTAGGCTCCGTAAGGCTGCCGCTGGGGGTGCTTAGCAGGTTCTCATTGTCAACCACCCAGACGGTGAGCGAAGACACGTTCCACGTCAAGCTAGAGGTGTTTGTGACGTCGCCGCCGAAGGAATAGCCAGTACAGTAGTCGGTGGGGGGGCCGCTGCCAAAATCTTGGCAGATATTGTACGCGGTATTCGTCTGGTTGGGCGTTGCATTCACTCCCGAACCCGAAGTCTCCGGCAGACTGTAAAGGACATCGTCTGCCAGAGCCGGAGAGCAAAACAGGAACGCCACCGCAACAGCGGTCAGGATCTTAGTGATTTTGGCCTTTGAGCTCATCGTCTTCTTTCTCCATCTAGTGCTGACTGAGAGTAGGGGGCAGCCCCGGCGGATGGGGGAGCGGTGGCAGTCCAGGCGGAAGGGGGAGCAGGCCATTAGTCGCCGCCCCACCGGCCGACGCTGTCGTTGTCACGCCCGGTTGCGCCTGCACCTGCGTGTTGCCGGAGTAAACACTGAGCGCGGAGGAAGGGGCCAGGGTGAATGAGATGAACCCGTTCATCAGCCGGAGGCTCAGATCGTCCTTCTTTTCCTGCACCGTGACTGTAGACCACGGCCCCAGGGTCACCAGCGTGCCATCCACAAAGCGGATTCTAGCCGCGCTGGTTCCCGCAACCACCGTGTCGCCAGCCATGAGCGGCCAGGACGGCACCCCCGCCACAGTAACACCCACGCCGCTCAGCTCAAAATCCGATGAACTGGTGATGGAAGCGACCGGCGTTGCGGCGAATACCGACGCGGCAAGCAGAAAAAGAATTACGTATCTCAAATTATGTTACTCCCAACTCCCCTCCATTCTAGGCACGCGGCTGGGGCAAGTCAATGAATTGTTGATCCTTAATTCCAGATTCTGGTACTACCAGATAGGGTGTAATACAGCGTAAACCAGTATCTGTCCACTAGTGCGGCGCAAGCTTGACCGAATCGAGCCAGAAGATCCCGCCGATCTTGTTATCGAACTTATCGGAAGCCATCCGGACCACCCGGATGGCCAGCAGTTGGGTGGACGCCGGGACCGTAACATGTTGAGTTATGGGCGTCCAGTCGCGGGAACCGCAAAACGGCTCGGTACGCAAATCCAGGCGGGAGGGAAGCTCCGGATCGAGAATCTCCAGGCGGGGGCATTCGTTCGTGGTGATGCCATTGCTGCGAACCCAGGCCCTTAAATCATACGATCCCGGGAGTACTATTACCAGTTGAGTGAGATTGGCGTAGTACACGTTGCTTTTTGCGAGGAATTGGATTCGAAGGGAGCGCTTGCCATCGTGCGCGACGGTGTTATCGATGGCGGTCTCGAACTGGTCGGACGGTTGGATGCGCCAATCGAGGGCCACGCCGCTGGGATCGCTCTCGAATCCGCCGTTGAATAATACGTCGGGAGCGTCTTTGGGGCCGCCGGCGAATTCCTTCCAATCCTCCCTGGCAGCCGCGTAACGGCGATCGCCCAGCAATAAATCGATGTACGGCGCCGCCAGGGACTTATCGGCCATGCCGTCATGCAGCAGTTTCCGCCAAGCGGTTCGCGCGCCCTCCACTTGCCTGGTAGCAATGAGGTGATTGGCGTAGGAGACGGCCGCGCGGCGGTCGTCGCCGATCGCCGCCAGCACCTTGGACGGATCGCCGATCATGCGGTCGAAATAATTGAAGAGTACGCCATCGTAGTTGGGCACGGTCCGGAGAACGCGGGCGGCCGACGCGAGGGCCGCGGCATCCGTACCCGTTTGAAAGTGAAAATTGGCGTCGCGGAGCCAGATCTGCGGGAGCCTGCGGTTGAGCGCCAAAGCGCGCTGAAAACAGTAACTCGCCGAAGAAGCCTGGCTGTCCAACGTGAATGCGTCGCCCAGATCGGCCCACCGGTAGGGATTGGCGCTATCGCGGCGGAGCGCTTCGGCGTACAGCGAGACGGACTTGGCGGGGTCGGCGCCGGGTTGCAGAGCAAGCTGGCGAGCGAGGGCATCGGGCTGGACGGAATCGTCGAAGGCGTTCATCGCCCAACCGGCACCCGCAGCCAAAGCAACGGAGAGGATGGCGGCTGGAACATTCATCTTGGAATACCTTCACGCGACGATCAAGCAGGAATAGCTTAACACCCCGCTGCCGAACTTGAGGAGAGACCCCTGCTCCGGGATCCGTCGAGCGGCGATTGACCTAGCACTGGCGGGCCGCAACGGCTCATTGAGCCTGGTTTCCGTTTCTTCTTGGCCGCCTCGATTATGGGGCATTTGATGGCAGCAGCGTGCATCTGATAAACTGAGGTTTCCTTGGCCAGGTAGCTCAGTCGGTAGAGCGCAGCCCTGAAAAGGCTGGCGTCGGCGGTTCGATTCCGTCCCTGGCCACCATCTTTTCAACAACTTACAGACCCTCCAAAACGCAGTTTCATTCCATTTCATTCCAAAACTCTTGGCCCGTTGAGATTTGCCTTCGCCGGAATGAGGCCGGTTTGGAGTCGGTTTCTTGGGGCAGGATCGCTCTTTCGTCCTGCCCTTTTTCATTTCTGCCGAAGCGTGGAATCCCTGTCATCACTCCCGGTGACCTCACACATCCCCGGCTACGGACGGCAGCCTGTAGCGCCCGGTTGAAAAAGGGCCAAACTCAAGTACCGACTCGCCACGGCCTTCGACAAGCGCAACCTGAGAGCGTATAATTCTGCTCCTGGTTGACTGGCTGGCCCTCCTTCTTCAAATCGGCGGCTTTGGGGCCTTCCTATTGCTGGCCCTGTTCGTGGAAGGCAAGTGGCTCATCAAACGAATCACCGCCGCCTTGGATTCCTACACGGCGGCATACCTGCAACAGAAGGCGGCGATTGACGCCCGAATCGCCAGCCTTGAAGGATTGGCCGAAGAACAGGCACGCCTAACAAGAACCGTAGAGGGCATCAAAGACGAAATCGCTGCCCAAGCCAAGAGCCGTGATAATCGGTGGGCGTTCAGGAAGGATGTGTACGTGAATCTCATCAATGCGACTACCGACCTGATCCGCTTTTATGCAGACTTCAGACTTACACTTATGGCTGCTGCCGCAATGGACCATAATGACCCGGAAGCCACCCGACACTTTGACCAAGAGAGAGTAGAGCACTGGAATCAGTTCCGCACGGTTACCGATACTCTAATGAGGCATTTGCATCTCGCTAGACTTGCAACTGCCGATGAAGTATTTCCGGCCCTGGAACAGACAACGAAAGACCTGTTGACCGCCACGGATCTCTACTCGCTAACTCCCGAAGCTCTCACCAGTCGGATTATGAGCTATTTCGACCTCAGAACCCGCCTCTGTGACGCTGGCCGCAAAGACCTGTGGGGCACGCCCGGAGACGAGTTGACGGCTGAAGCAGCGAAGCAAACGTAACTTCCGACCTCACCCCACAACCCTGTCCACAATCACCGCCGTCCAAACCACTTCCCCGGCGACGAAGCCAAAGGGATGGGAACTGGACCACATATATGATGAAGAACCGCTGTGGTCGGCAAGGAATGGTCTGAACTCTACGCAAAGCGCCGGGTTGGTCGCCATGCCTAACTGCACATAGCGTGGGCTTCACTCCGGTATCCACACGAACGACACTCGAACAAGCGGCTTTGAGTAGTTTTCCTTGGCGCAGTCAAATTTGGCGTCTTTGGGCGGGTTCATAAACCACCCTTCTATTCGAGTGGGCGTAAGGGAGGTAATTCCGAACGGTGACTCTAGCGAATAGCGATTTGTGATCGTGCCCCGCCAACTGCTATAAGACTGACAGACACAGCTTTCTCTTGCATTCCCCGTATAAACGTCACCCTGCTTCTGGAGGTCGACAGTAGTGAAGCACCCGGCCCGTTTTGCGGCTTCCGACATTACGTTCTCGACATAGATCCGGTCACCGTCACGGCGAATGATCTTGGTTGTGCCTGACGTGAGAGATTTCCATCGGCCAGGAAAACTATCGGCTTGCTCGAAGACATCCGGGTTTCTTGCCAGTTTCGCTCGAAGCTCATCAAGCGACATCGGTGTTAACGGGGCATCCATCAGGCCCCGCAGATAATTGACTGGCACAGCAAACTTGAGATTTTCAGTTCCGCCAATCTTGTATCGAATGATTCCAACGACTTCTGCCTTTTGGTTTACTAGCGGCCCTCCGCTATTACCTGGATTGACAGATGCATCCGTTTGAATCATTTTGAAGCCGCCACCGAAGGGGTCATCTCGAATCGAACTAATGACACCTGTGGTCACAGAACCTTGAAGTCCAAGCGGACTTCCCATAATGAGCACGGGTTCACCCACTTGTATGGCGTTAGAATTGCCAAGATTGACCGACGGCAAGTCGAAACCGGCAATCTTGACAATGGCGAGATCCTTTCTCTCATCGAAAGCCAACACCGAAACCAAGGCGAACTTCTCGCCTGATGCAAGTTGAACTCCACCGCTACGAAGATCCTGAATTACATGAAGGTTCGTCGCAATCTTCCCATCGCCCGAAAGGACGAAACCACTTCCTAGTACCTTGCCATCGTTGGTTAAGCCGGTCACCAGCACGACGGCTGGCGTGATCTTCTTCGTGATTTCCGCTGAGTCGAATGGCTGGCAGAACCCGGCGCACAGGAAAGTCTGGCAAAGCAGCAGTGCAAGAGCATGAGTTCTCATAGGCACTCCATGGGTGCGAAACGCAGTAAGTCGGGCCTGATTCGGCCAGCAAGTGCATCGCCCATTCCCGGCAGAAAATAGTAGCATATTGCGCCCTCCTGAGTATTCGTGGGAAGCCACGATTGCTGTGGGAGTGAATTGAAGGGGTACAACGGCCAAAGTAAATCGGCAGGAGTCCCATCGGGAATCTTGCGCCGGGGAGTCCAGGCCGGAAAACACCGCCAGGAGTCTAAAGCCGGCCCGGAATCTCGCCCGGAGCACCTTGTCGGATTTCTTCCAGGGCGGATTTTCCCTCCCCGGCTAAAGGCGGGTGGGGTGTAATACACTTTTTCCGGGGAGGCTCATTTCGCAAAAACACTGAGGAAATATTTTCGGGGCATTCGGCCTTCACGCTTCCGGTTCGCCTTTTGGTGCGCTATCCATGGGCTTTACAGTCGGAGCGTCCTTCCAGGTCCAGTCGGCAAACGTGAAAGCCAATTTGTCCAATCGATACAGACGACGTTCCAAGAGTTCGGCGGCTGCTAGGTCAAGCCTCTCTCTTTCCGGGGGTGTACCTTCTGGGGTCGTAAGAAGCGGAGGCTTGCGGTCAACGCAACAATCCACGAGCACCAAGTCCCTTCCGATCTCGAATTCGCCTACTGAAATGTAGGACCCGATCCACGGTCGAACCTCCGACATCGCGGTCTTCATGTCGTTCGAAAGGTACAAGCAGGAAATACCTTTCGCGTTGACACGTCCCTCGTAGGCACACTCTGACAACGGCTTCATTCGTTCGGGCGGGAATGGACATACATGATCGAACAAGCCAATGTTCTTGCCATCTTCATCTGTGAGTGGACACTTACAGGGGAGGTGACCTATCTGGGCACGCCAGAGCCGTGTTCCTGTCCTCATACTTCTTTTGCGGCTCCGACTGGTTTCGACCACTACCCTCAAGAAGTCCTGGTTTGCCTCATCAAGAACATGGCGGGACGTGTATCGCACGAAATGAGCGAAGCGCTTGTAGGGATTGCCCCCGGCCGGAAACTCACCCATTCTGACACCACCTCTTCCATAATCGCCCATGCCTACACGCAAGTGCGACGAGCACCCCTGCGGCCTGACCGGCATGGAATTCAGCCCCGCTGATTTCGTGATCCCAAGTCAAGTACATCGGTTGGTTTCGACCAGCAACTATTTGACCACGTTTCTTAACTTGACATGTGTACGACAATAGTGTACGATAAGCATATGCGTTGCGCCCTTTACGCCCGTGTGAGCACTACGGATCAAAACTGCGAGATGCAACTGCGGGAGCTTCGGGAGTACATTGCCCGACGTGATTGGAAGAGCGGCGGCGAGTACGTTGACCACGGCTTCAGCGGCAGCAAGGCAAGCCGCCCCGCTTTGGACCGCCTGATGGCCGATGCCGCCAAGCGGAAGTTCGACTGCATCGTGGTGTACAAGATTGATCGGTTTGGCCGCTCCGTGCTTCATCTCAATCAGCAGTTGGCGGCGCTCACCAGCCACGGTGTCCGTTTCGTCGCCACAAGCCAATCGCTTGATACCGACGAAAAGAGTCCCACCAGCCGCCTGTTGCTCCAAATTCTCGCCAGCGTTGCGGAGTTCGAGCGTGAAATGATCCGTGAGCGCACGCTATCTGGCATTAGGGCCGCTCAAGCGGCGGGCAAGGTAGTGGGAAGGCCCAAGCGTGTATTTCGCCGGGATGAGGTTGTGCGGCTCCGTGATGTAGAGGGCTTGTCCTGGCGGGCCATCGGAAAGAAACTTGGCATCCCGGCGATGACGGCGCTTGATTCCCACCGAAACGGCTGTACGGAAACTGTTTCGGCTGGCACGGCGGATTCAGGCAGTAAACGCAAGCGCAAAACGGTGGCCGCATAGGGTGTACGGAGACCAAGGTTTTTCGGACGGTGGCTGCATCTCCTGTTACCATCAGGGCACGGATTCTCCAATGGCAAAACAAGCATTCGAAACGACAGAAGCGTTGCGGCGGCTCCGGTTGTTCAACGAAAAGGCGGAAAAGTTGCAGCGATGCAGCTTCATCGAAAAGGTCTTCAGACCGGACCACGGCGTTACCATCCATTTCGGAGAGGATCTGCCTCTCACCGTTGAGAATCAAGGTGCAGATGAAGAGGCTACCGACGCTCTGTCATTGACGCTCCGCTTTTTCTTCAACCAAAGGGATGGCATCTCTCTCAGCCGTCGTTTCCACAGGGAATGTGCCCGTTGCTCCCGTTGGTGCTACCATTTCCATTGTTCGACGGTGGCTGCGTAATCGCAGTCGCTGCCGGGGCGAGCGCTGGAACGCTCGCTCCGGGCCTTCCCGCGCCGGGATAAACCGGCTGCAGGTCCTGCGGCGGGGTCGGCCGGGGCGGCGCCGGCTGCTGCAACTGGCGCTGCCGGGCAAGATCGACCTCAATGGCCGTGGGGTCAATGCCGGTTGCTG